>Ga0209580_10001258_pt1 | contig 11944 bp, 9 predicted proteins | sample Coa_R1_5_FD_187153 | JGI IMG/M metagenome (GOLD analysis project Ga0209580, IMG submission 187153) | Surface soil microbial communities from Centralia Pennsylvania, which are recovering from an underground coalmine fire - Coalmine... | ecosystem: Environmental > Terrestrial > Soil > Unclassified...
GCACCTGGACGCCGCGAACGCGAACTCGCTTTGATGCCGGGAAAAGCTCCAGTTCATCTTCTTTGCGGATTGTTCCGGCAACCAATGTGCCGGTGACCACCGTCCCGAAACCCTTCATGGTGAAAACCCGGTCGATGGGCAAGCGGACGATGGCCGCCGAATCGCGTGCTGAAGTCTCGCCTCCAATTTTCATCAACGCGCGTTTCAGTTCAACCAAGCCGGCGCCCGTGAGTGAGCTGACCGGAATGATGGGCGATTTTTCCAGGAACGATCCGCGCAGGAAGTCTTCGACTTCCAGACGAACGACTTCGAGCGTGTCAGCATCTACGGTGTCCGACTTCGTCAAAACGGTTATTCCGCGCTGGATGGCGAGTAGCCGGCAGATATCGAAGTGCTCGCGGGTTTGAGGTTTGATACCTTCGTCCGCGGCGATCACGAGAAGAACCAGATCAATTCCGCCCACTCCGGCGAGCATGTTGCGAACAAAGCGCTCGTGCCCGGGAACATCTACGAACCCAAAGCGCAGGCTTTCTCCGTCCGAGCCAGGCAATTCAAGATGGGCGAAGCCGAGGTCAATGGTGATTCCCCGGCGCTTTTCTTCTTCCAGGCGGTCGGCGTCGATGCCGGTCAGAGCCTTAACCAGAGCGGTTTTTCCATGATCGATATGGCCGGCGGTGCCGACGATGATGGATTTCATTCGATTGTCAGTATATGCGGAAGAAATCCGGTGCAGCTTTTAGCTCTTAGCTTAGGAGAATTGGCTAAAGGCCAAAAGCTAAGGGCTAAAAGCTAAAGGCCAAAAGCTAGGCGTCGAAGCTTTCACTTTGCGCCATCACGCAGAAATGCGACAATAAAGATTCCCCTCATGACCACGGCGACCCTGGCAATTACTCCCGAAATCCTGCGCGACCACGGCCTCACGGCGGAAGAGTACGAGCGGATCAAGTCGCTGCTGGGACGCGAGCCGTCATTTACCGAGCTGGGAATTTTCAGCGTGATGTGGAGCGAGCACTGCTCCTATAAATCCTCACGAGTTCATTTGAAACGCCTGCCGACGCACAGCCGGCGCGTTCTCCAGGGTCCCGGGGAAAACGCCGGAATTATTGACATCGGTGAGGGGTGGGCCTGCGCGTTCAAGATCGAATCGCACAATCATCCTTCGTTTATCGAGCCGTTCCAGGGAGCGACGACCGGAGTGGGTGGAATCCTGCGCGACATTTTTACCATGGGCGCACGGCCCGTGGCGGTGATGGATTCGCTGCGTTTTGGGCCGATTGAAGCCGCTAAGGACGCGGGCGAGGGCGCCCGCGCTACACAGAATCAAGGCGAGATTCACCGCAATCATTCGATCCTCGAAGGAGTGGTGGGCGGAATCGCTTCTTACGGCAACTGCTTTGGCGTGCCGAACGTTGGTGGAGAAACGAAATTTGAGCCTTGCTACTCCGGAAATCCGCTGGTAAATGCGTTCGCGCTCGGGCTGGTACGCAAAGACCAGATCTTCTACGCCAAGGCTGCGGGTGAGGGCAATCCTGTAATTTACGTCGGCGCCAAGACTGGTCGCGACGGCATCCACGGCGCGACCATGGCTAGCGAGGAGTTCAGCGAAGAGTCAGAGGCCAAGCGGCCCAACGTGCAAGTCGGTGATCCATTCCTGGAAAAGCTTCTGCTCGAGGCTTGCCTCGAAGCTATGCAGACCGGCGCGATCATTGGCATTCAAGACATGGGAGCGGCCGGGCTGACTTGCTCAACCTGCGAAATGGGGGCGCGCGGTCACGTTGGCATTGAAATTGAGATGGACCGCGTTCCGCAGCGCGAGACGGGAATGAATGCGTATGAAATTTTGCTCAGCGAATCGCAGGAACGCATGCTGCTGGTGGCGCAGAAGGGACGAGAAGAGGAAGTCTATCGCGTATTCAGCAAGTGGGGACTCGACGCGGTCGAAGTCGGACGGGTCATTCGCGAGTCCCACATGCGCGTGCTGGAGCATGGCAGCGTGGTCGCCGATATTCCTAATACTGCACTAACAGACGATGCGCCTTTGTACCGGCGTCCGCTGCAGCGCTGGGAGCCGCCAGTGGCGCGGGAAAAGCCGGAGCACGTGAAATTCGGCGAGCAGGTGGATTTAACTGGGGACTTGAAGCGGCTGCTTGCGAGCGAGAACATTTGCAGCAAGCGCTGGATTTATCAGCAATACGATTCGATGGTGCAGACGAACACGGTTGAGGGACCGGGGTCGGGCGATGCGGGCGTGATTCGAATCAAAGGTTCTCAACGTGGGCTGGCGATGGCGCTGGATGGAAATGGGCGGTGGTGCTATCTCGATCCCAAGCTGGGCGCGATGCATGCGGTGGCGGAAGCGGCGCGCAATGTGGTGTGCTCGGGAGCGACTCCGGTGGGCGCGACCAATTGCTTGAATTTTGGCAATCCCGAGAAACCGCCGATTATGTGGCAGTTTTCGCAGGTGATTGACGGCATCACCAAAGCCTGCGAGGAGCTGGAGATTCCAATCACCGGCGGCAATGTCAGTTTCTATAACGAGACGCTTGGTGAGGCGATTTATCCAACGCCGGTGCTTGGGGTTGTGGGGATTCTTGATGATGTCGCGAAGGCGACGTTTCCTCATTTCCGCGAGGATGGTAGCGCGGTCGTTCTGCTGCGTGGATCAGAACCGGGGGATGCAACGGATGCGGAGGTCGAGTTCGGATCGTCTGAATATGCGAAGGTCATTAGTGGCGGGATGTGGGGATTTCCGCCTGCTCTGGAACTTGAGGGGGAAGCTGCGCTGCAGAAGGTGATTGTGGGGCTGATCGGAGCTGGGCTCATTGACGCCGCTCACGACTGCTCGGAGGGCGGACTAGGCGTAGCGCTGGCTGAAGCTTCGTTTGCGAAGGAGATTGGGTGCTCCGTTAACGTGAGTTCTCAGGAGCTTGCACCGGAATTTGTGCTGTTTGGAGAAGATGCGAGTCGGATCGTTATCTCCTGCGACCCAGCCAATGTGGCGCGAATCAAAGAAGTAGCAGGGAAAGCCGGCGTTTCTGCTGAGGTGTTGGGAGAAACCGTTTCCGGGAACTTAGAAATCAAGGTGGATGGGCGGGTTGTGGTGTCGGCGCCCATTGCGGAATTGCGGGATGAGTATGAGGGCGCGCTGGAACGGGCGTTGAGAAGTGAAGCGGCGGTGGCGGCGGATTAGAATTGCCGAGCGTTGCTCGGCTGGACGGGCGAGGGCGCCCGTCCCTACGTGAATTTTGCTGATGGCGAACTACGTGAATTTTGCTGATGGCAAATTCTGACAAATTTCGTGATGAGTGTGGGGTGGTCGCGATCTACTCGCATCCCGAGGCGGAGACGCTCGCCTACCTGGGCCTGCATGCGCTGCAACATCGCGGGCAAGAGTCGGCGGGCATCGTCACGTCGGACGGGATGTCGCTGCACATTCATAAATCCATGGGCTTGGTTGCCGACATCTTCACGGAAAAGAAGTTGGCGCGAATTCGAGGCACGCTTGCGATCGGGCACACGCGTTATTCGACAGCCGGGGACTCCGCGTTGCTGAACGCACAGCCAATCATGGTGCAATCGAACAAGGGCATGATTGCGCTGGCGCACAATGGCAATCTGACCAATGCGCAGGAAATTCGCAGCCGGATGGAAGCGCAAGGGTCGATCTTCCAGACCAGCAGCGATACGGAAGTTATTGTTCACCTGATTGCGCAATCTCGGGAACACACGCTGCCGGACGCGATGGCTGACGCACTGCGCCGGGTGGAAGGTGCGTTCTCGCTGGTGATGATCAGCCGCGACCGTATTTTTGCGGCGCGCGATGTGCGCGGATTCCGTCCGTTGGCGATGGGACGGATTCCCGCGCAGCCCAATCAAAAAGAGGACACCATTGTCTTCGCGTCGGAAACCTGCGCCTTCGATTTAATCGGAGCGCAATATGAGCGCGAGGTGAAGCCGGGCGAGTTGGTAATTGTTGGACCCGAAGGGATCGTGTCACTCGCTTACGCTCCCGCTCTGGCACAGTCAAGTTGCATATTCGAGCATGTGTATTTCTCTCGTCCTGATAGCCGGATTTTTGGACGTCCAGTGCAGGAGAGCCGCGAACAGCTTGGCCGTGAGCTTGCGCGAGAAGCCCCCGCCGATGCGGACCTGGTGGTTCCGGTTCCGGATTCCGGTGTGACTGCTGCGATGGGTTATGCTGCCGAAAGCGGCATCCCGTTGCGTTTTGGGCTGATTCGTAATCATTACGTGGGGCGTACATTCATCGAGCCGCAACAGTCGGTGCGCGACTTTGGCGTGAAGCTGAAGCTCAACCCGGTGCGCAGCTTGCTTGAGGGCAAGCGAGTGGTGCTGATTGATGACTCGATCGTACGCGGCACGACCAGCAAAAAAATTGTTCGCATGGTACGAAACGCGGGCGCTAAGGAAGTGCACATGCGAATTTCGTGCCCACCGACGATTTCGCCGTGCTTCTACGGCGTAGACACTCCGCGCAAGAAGGAGCTGATCGCGGCCAATAACACCGTGGAAGAGATCCGGCGATACATCGGCGCGGATTCGCTGGCCTATCTCTCTATGGATGGTCTGAAGAAGGCTTGCCACGACGGCGAGAAGACGACTTACTGCACCGCATGCTACACGGGACAATATCCGACCAACCTTGTGGATGTGGAAGAAATCCTGCCTGCGGCGGTCGAGAAGTCCTAGCGCCTAAGTCATTTTTTCTGCGCTGACGCTACTCGCGGAATGCCTTGTAGATCGTTCGCGATCTGAACATTGTTCCAGGCCGCCAGCAATTTCTGAACGCGGTCTGCGATGCTTCCGCTGATCTCCATCACCAGCCAGCCTCCGGGTTTCAGCACATCATGTGCTTGCGGGGTCAGGCGCTCGATGACTTCGGTTCCTGTCGGTCCGGCGAAAACGGCATTGCGCGGTTCGAACTTGCGGACTTCTAGTTGTACTTGGTCTTCTTCGGATTCGCCCACGTAAGGCGGATTGGAGACCACAAAATCGAAGGCGCTCTCCTTTACTCCCTCCAGCAGATCGGTTTCATGAAAATGAATGCGTTTTTCAAGTTGATGCCGGGCCGCATTGGCGTGTGCGATTTCAAGAGCGGCAGCTGAAATTTCGGTTGCGTGAATTTCAGCTTCCGGCAGTTCTCTGGCCAGGGCGAGTGCGATACAGCCAGAGCCGGTGCCGACGTCGATTATTTTCAACCTGGCGGGCGAGGGCGCCCGCCCCACGCGGGACAGAACGGTTTCGATTACATGCTCGGTTTCCGGGCGAGGAATCAGAACCGCCGGTGAGACGACGAAATCCATTCCCCAGAATTCCTGATGTCCGGTGATGTACTGCGCAGGAATTCCCCGGGAACGTTGCGCCAAGGCATTCTCATAGCGCGACTGCTCTTCCGCAGTGAGCTCCCGCTCAGGGTGCCCGTAAAGGTAAGCGCGATCGCATCCCAAGGTGAACATGAGCAGCAGTTCGGCGTTCATCCGAGGAGACGGAACCTGGGCTGCCTTGAGCTGTCGAATGGCCGCATTGAGGACTTCACCAAGACGCACAAGAGAATTCTAGCGAGAGATGGCGCCATCCCGCTTCGGTGAAAGCCATGCCGCCGCAGTCAAACATAATGTAATCAAGACTGAGAAAGCGATGGGCAGGACAAAGAGGTACCTGCAGCTCACAACCGTGATAGCAGCAAAGCAGAGAGCAAAGGCCCACGCGGTGCCGCGCAGGAGCGCCAAAGTCGCTGCCGGAAGGCCACCTAGCTGCCACGCCAATATCGCCGCGAATAGATAAAACACGCCGACAGAGAACCCGGCCGCCTCAAAGAGGTCCCAATACGTGCGGTTGAACCCCTGCACGTCAAAGTGAATTGATCGCATTGAGCCAAGAAGGGCATCAACACCCCATTTGGGATCAGACTGGCGAAAGCCGACTGTATGTCCTGCCGCGAAAAGCAGCAGAAGAACGGCAGCGATTCGATAAAACACAGATGCTTTCATTCTTGGCCTCCAGTGATTGGCAGCGGCGCCAATATCCTGCGCAAACGGATAAATACGAGCGTAAACCATCTCGGAGGAGCGCTGTGGTTGTCGAGAAGCTCTTACTAACGTAACCACGACGGGCACGAATTGCCGGATTTTTCCCCACAAGTCTATTACAAATAGAGAGAATCGGGTCGGAGTGTCTTCTTCGCAATAGGGGGAGCGATGTCGCAGGTGAGGCAGGAACAGCCCTCGATGTTGGCGAGAGCCGAAGAAATCCAAAGGCAAATCCACGAACTGTCCAGCCGCGACATGCAGCTGTGGTCGATTGTTAGTTTGGTGGTGCTGGTGCTGACCGGCGGGTTCCTCGCCCTGGTTGCTCCCAACCTGGTTTGGGCACAACGCATGGTGAGAGTAGAACAAGCATACCTGCCGCAGCTCTTTTTTGGACTGATTTGCCTGGTTGTGCTGTTCAACGTCTACCTGCTCTCGCAGCGGGTGGCGCTCAATTCCACGCGCAAGGCTCTGATCAGCGAACTGGTGCTGAACGAACGACTGGAGAGTCTGTCGCTGGTGGATCCGCTGACCCAGTTGCTTAATCGGCGCGCACTCAACGAGTTGAGTACTCATCAACTTGCGCGCGCGAACCGCACGGGTGAGCCGCTAACCTTCCTAATGATCGACCTGAACAACTTCCGCGAACTGAATGCGAAACTTGGAAGCATGGAGGGAAACCGAGTATTGACTGAATTCGGACGCCTCCTGAAAAAGGTATTTCGCGGGGGCGATTTGATTTTCCGGCACGGCGGCGACGAATTCCTGGTGGTTCTGCCGGACACCGGCGAGCAGCAAACCGACCCCCCCTTGCAGCGACTACTGCGCGCGCTGGATGAATGGAATGCGGCGAACGGGAAAATGTACCAGCTCTCGTTCACCTGGGGAGTGGCTGGATATGTGACCGGCACGAGCTTGGAAGAGATCCTGCGGACGGTCGATCGCAAGCTGTATCAGAAGATGCACAACCTGGCGCCGGTGTTTTGAACGAAATCAGAAGTCAAAAGTGAGAATGCAGAAGTAAGATTTACGCGTCCGACTTCTGCATTCTCACTTCTGCATTCTGATTTCGTTCCTTACAACAACAGCTAAGAGCTATTAGGAGTACTCAGAGCTTGGCTGCCGCAGCCTGATCCACGTACCACATCAATTCGCCGTCGACCGGCAGCACTTTCTGGCAGGGAAGATTCGCGGCGGGATCCTTCAATGCCTTTCTAACGATCTCCGCCTTGCCGCTGCTTTCGACCAGAAACATCACATTGGCCGCGTTGTTCAGCACGGGATAGGTGAGCGTGATACGCCACGTGCTGTGCTGTTCCACCCAATTTCCAACTACAAAATGCTGTCTCTCTTCCAGCGCTTTGGTTCCCGGGAACAAAGATGCAATATGCCCGTCCGGGCCTAAGCCGAGCAGGATGAAATCGAAGCGCGGGAATTGGCCGGGGGCAGGGTGGAGAAATTCACGCAACGTTTGCTGATAAAGAGCTGCTCCCTGATTGGCGTCTGGCAGTTCTCCGGGCATGCGAAAAACATTGTCAGTGGGAATCGGGAGCTTGGAGAGCAAGGTTTCCTTCGCCATCCGAAAGTTGCTTTCGGGAAAATCGGGCGGCACGTGGCGCTCGTCTCCCCAGAAAAAGAAGACCTTGTCCCAAGGCAATTGCGCGGAAAAATTCGTGACCAGCTCCTGATGCAGCCCCCGCGGAGTCGAGCCACCAGAGAGGGCGACGGTGTATCTGCCACGCTCGCGAATGGCCTGCGATCCCAGTGAGCAGAAGATGTCAGCGGCGGCGCGAAACAATTCTTCTTTGGAAAGCAGAACTCGGACCTGTGGCGGGGATGACATGAGATCAAGCCGCCGCATCCAGCAGGGCACAGCGTGCGGCGCCGAGCAAGGCGAGCTTGTCGTTGGTAATCACGCTGACGGGCATAATTTCCATCAGCCGGCGCATGCGTCCTTTGCCGAGGAACGCGTCGAGAAAAGCGGGAGTTTGAAGTTTCGGCAAAATCTTGGGGGCGATGCCGCCCGCGAGAAAAACCCCGCCGGTAGCCTTGAGTTTCAAAGCGAGGTTGCCGGCCTCGGCGCCAAAGATGGCCACAAGGATGTCGAGGGCCTGTGCGCACATGGTGCATTTCCCGCTGAGTCCGGCACGCGAGATTGCCGCGGCGGCGTCCGATTCCACCATTTCCCCCAGCAGCCATTCCGGGGGCTTGCCTTTGCCGGTGTCGCGCAGGAAATCGAAAATGTTGACCAAGCCCGGCCCCGACAGAACTCGCTCGTAGCTGACGTGGTCGAAGCGCGTGCGGAGATATTTGAAAAGTTCGACCTGGATGTCATCGAGCGGAGCAAAATCGCAGTGGCCGCCCTCGGAGGCGAATACGTGATGGCGCACCCCGTCCCAGTACAAGCCACCTTCGCCAAGGCCAGTTCCGGCGGCTATCAGCGCGAGATTGCCGGTTGCAGTTGTGCCGCTCTTCCCCGTGACATCGTTCAAAGTAACCAGGTCACTGACGGAAAGCGCGCCGATGCCCCAGCCGGTCGCTTCTAGATCATTGATGAGATCAGCTCGCGGGATTTTGAGTTCGTTGGCGAGCAACCGAGACTCGACGATCCAGGGAAGGTTTGAAGCCACAACTCGGCCGTTGGTGACAGGGCCGGCGATGCCGAAACATGCTTTGGAGGGCTGAACACCCGCGCTCTGTACAAATTCTGCGACTATCTTTTCCAGCCCGGGATAGTGCTGACTGGGAAAAACCCCAAGTTTTGCTAGATTCAATTGGCCGTCTCGCACATCGTAGAGCGCCATCCGCGCATTCGTACCTCCGATGTCTCCAGCCAGGATCATTTTTCGAAGTTCCTCCAATGTCGTCCGTCGCGTTCCAGCAGTTCGTCAGCCTCTCTTGGCCCCCAAGTGCCGGACGGATAGTTGGGGAAATTCCTGGGCGGCAAAGCTTTCCAAACATCCAGAGCCGGGCTGACCACGCACCAACCGGCTTCGACCATGTCGGCGCGCTGGAACAAGGTTGCGTCCCCAATCATGCAATCGTGCAGCAGGCGCTCATAGCCAGTGCTGGGCTGGCTGCCGAAGTAATCAGCATACTCGAAGTTCATATCCACTGCTCCCAGCCGCATGATCGGCCCGGGAACTTTTGCGGCGAACTGCAGAGAGATTCCCTCTTCCGGTTGAATGTGAAGGACCAATTGGTTCGGCATGAGGGTTTCAACCGGAGTGTCGCGAAAGAGAACGAACGGAGCGCGACGGAATTGAATCACGATATGTGTGTTCTGCGCAGCCAGGCGTTTTCCTGTGCGCAGGTAGAAGGGAACGTCGGCCCAGCGCCAGTTGTCGATGGCCAGCTTCATCGCCACGAAGGTCTCGGTGCGGGAATCCGGCGGAACATCGGGTTCGTTGCGATAGCCGGGCACACGCTTCGAATCTTCGAGTCCTGGCCCATATTGACCGCGAACCGTGCGGGTCAGCACTTCCTCGGAGCTTAAAGGCTGGATGGCATGCAGAATTTTTGCCTGCTCATCGCGCACGGCGTTGGCTTCGAACGAAACCGGCGGCTCCATGGCGGTCAAGCTGATGAGCTGCATGATATGGTTGGGCACCATGTCGCGCAGCGCGCCGGCATGATCGTAGTAGCTGCCGCGTTGCTCAACGCCGACAGTTTCTGCAACCGAGATTTGAACGTGATCGATGTAGCGGCGGTTCCAGATGGGCTCGAAAATTCCGTTAGCGAAACGAAACGCCAAAATGTTCTGAACTGTTTCTTTGCCGAGATAGTGATCGATACGGTAAATCTGTTTTTCACTGACAACCTTGAGCAGTTGCTGGTTCAGGGCCTTGGCTGAGTCGAGATCATGCCCAAAAGGTTTTTCCACGATCACCCGCCGCCAGTGGCCGTCCTTCTCTTCCATTAAGCCAGCGGAGGCAAGCTGCTCGACGATGGTGCCGAAGAAGTTGGGTGCCGTCGCCAGATAGAAAAAATAATTGCCGTGAGTAGAATGCTCTTTGTCGAGTTTCTCGAGGGTGGTTTTCAGCTGTGCGTAGATGTTCTTGTCCTGGAAATCGCCCTGGACGTAGTAGAGCCGGTGATTGAACCAATCCCAGATGTTGGAATCGATTTCGCTGCCCGCGTAGTTGCGGATGTCGTCGGATAACTTTTGGCGAAACTCATCGTCTGACATTGGATTGTGCGCAATACCGAGAATGGCGAACTCGCGCGACAGAAGCTCGGCTTTGGCCAGGTTGTAGAGCGCGGGAATCAGCTTGCGCCGGGTCAGATCGCCGGCAGCGCCGAAGATGACCATGATGCACGGGTCGGCTACACGTCCCGGCGGACGCTGGGTTCGAGGAAGCACTTCAGCTTGAGCCATTCCGTTTTTCTCCTGATTTGACAAGCGCTTTCGGACGAGGTCCCAAGTACAGCGGACCGTTGCCGAGTCGGGGTTCAGGCCGTCTCGATGTTAGCGGAACTTATGCCGACTTCTTTTCTGCCGTAGGTTCCACGTGTCCGCCGAACTTTTGCCGCATGGCGGACAGCATTTTCTCAGCGAAGGTGTGTTCCTCTCGCGAGCGGAAACGCACGAACAATGCTGCCGAGAGAACGTCCACCGGAACAGCTTCGTCGATGGCAGCCTCGATTGTCCAACGGCCCTCACCGGAGTCCTGAACATAGCCAGAATACTCGGAGAGAGAAGGATTCTCCGTCAGCGCCATTGCCGTGAGATCCAGCAGCCACGAACTGACCACACTGCCCCGGCGCCAGACTTCGGCGATATCGGCGAGGTTCAGATCGTATTGCTGGTCCTTGGGAAGCTCAGGCTTCTTGGCGTTTTGGAAAATGTCGAAGCCCTCTGCGTAGGCTTGCATGATTCCGTATTCGATCCCGTTGTGCACCATTTTGACGAAGTGGCCGGCGCCGGAAGGGCCGCAATAAATGTAACCTTCTTCCGCGGTGCCGCCCAGTTTCTCGCGGCCAGGAGTAAGAGGGATATCTCCGCGGCCGGGCGCGAGCGTCTTAAAAATTGGATCGAGCTGCTGGACGACTTCTTTGGGGCCGCCGATCATCATGCAGTAGCCGCGCTCCAGCCCCCAAACGCCGCCGCTGGTGCCGACATCCACGTAGTGAATGTTTTTTTCTCGGAACATTTTTGAGCGGCGAATGTCGTCCTTGAAATAGGAATTGCCCCCGTCGATCAGGACATCGCCAGGCTGCATTCGCTGGGCAACGGCCTGCGCGGTCGATTCGGTGGGGCCGCCGGCAGGAACCATCAGCCAAGCGATTCGTGGAGATCCGAGCTTGGAGCAGAAATCATCGAGCGAAGAAGAGGGGATCGCACCTTCCTTCGCCATGTTTTTGACGGCATCGGCGCTGAGATCGGTGACGACGACCTCGTGGCCGCCTTTCATCAAGCGGCGCGCCATGTTGGCGCCCATTCTGCCCAGCCCAACCATTCCTATACGCATACGTTTTGCTCCCGGAAATTCCTCTGTGGATATTTTCCGTGTAACTCTGTGTCCGCCGTGGGGAAAAAATCTTAACCCCAGAGGACACAAAGAGCACAGAAAAAAATGTTATTACAACGCTTCACGAATGGAGTCTGCCAAGATTGAGATGCCGGCCTCAACATCTTTGCCCAAATGCACTCGCAACGCTCGACGGTCGCGATCGGCCAGAACCTGGAAGTCTCCGCGGGCCTGCGCGGCCTTCACCACGCCGAATGTGTACTTCTGCCCCGGCACTGGGAGATCGTTGGCGTCGTCACACGTGATCTGTAGAAACACGCCGCTGTTCGGTCCACCTTTGTAAGCCTGCCCGGTCGAGTGCAGGAAGCGCGGACCAAACTCCGCACAGGTCGCAATCTTCTTCTTGTCCCGAACCGCGTGGCGAATCTG
>Ga0209580_10001262_pt1 | contig 11913 bp, 10 predicted proteins | sample Coa_R1_5_FD_187153 | JGI IMG/M metagenome (GOLD analysis project Ga0209580, IMG submission 187153) | Surface soil microbial communities from Centralia Pennsylvania, which are recovering from an underground coalmine fire - Coalmine... | ecosystem: Environmental > Terrestrial > Soil >...
CGCCAATAGCTTCACCCTCCGCCAGTTCGTAGCGGTAGGCGGAGGGAGATTGAACTGATGCCCCGATTTTCCAGCCGTAACCCATGGATTCAAGCGTGAGTAACGGGGAGAACATTGCGTCGGCAGAAGCAACGAGGCCCTGGCCACTGATATGAAAAGGGGCAACGGCTAGTTCTGCTTCTTGCTCAGCCGCCGCCAAACTTTTCTTATTCACCAAGGAAGCGTTGTGATAGCGGAGTCGTCTCAGTGTATCGGCTATCTCAATTTCGAGTGCTTTAGGCGATGATTGTAGGCCGTTCGTCCTTAGATCGACCGTTTTGCTGAACACCAATTTTCTCATGCGTAACAAATCGTCCTGTGTTTCATTTACAAAGTCAAAAAGAACGTCCAATGGAACGTCGAGCGCGTAAGGAAGAAGCCCGATTTCCAAACTAGATCCCCGTTCATGCTGAATCGCTGGAATGCAATTGGCTGCTTCGGTGAGTAATTGCTCCATCACTCCATGACCTGGACTCACACATCCCACACCCGAAGCTGGAACGAGAAGCATCCTGCCGCTGGCTAAGAAAGGCTTTGCTTCCGTAGTTAGGAACTGTGTAACATCTTCAGGTAACCACGAAGCGTATGCCATCGCAGGGAAGCGGCGGCGTCCGGTCGGAGTTTTCAATTCAGTCCCGAGCGCGAGTACGTACCCGGCACCCCAGGGGCCAAACCACTCACCGTCGATTAAATGAAGGGAATTCCCGGATTTGGTCGGCCCTTTCCACAACAATAAAATGAAATCGGCGTATAGAGACCAAAGTCTTAGCGCCTGTCTAATATCCTCCAATGTGCGTACTTCGAAGGTTACATTCAATGAATGTGGAAAGGCTCGAAGGTTCTGGACAATCTGCGCAAAGCAACCGCGCCCCCAGTAGTCATAGTCGAGAGCCGCGGCATTATGATCATGAGCAGTGTCCTCCCACCATTTGATAAGGGGCGCAATGGTTAAAGCGTTTGCTTGATGTAAAGTCGAAATTGTTTCGGCCTCTGGAGAGGTATCCTGTTGTGAACTTTCAATAAAGCGTCGGAAGTTTTTGACCCGGTCAAGCGCTTCTTTCACGCTTTGCAAGTCCTGCCCGAGAAGCGAGATGTCAATGATTCGTTTCCGAATTTCAGTATTTGCTTGAACACGTTTCACAATTCTCTGTTTAATTTCACGCAGCTTTTCCTCGTCAGATGAAGATTTGTCCAACTTGTCAATTGCGTTTTGCAGAGTGCCATTTTCCCCAAGCTGGGAGGAATAGTTAGCGATGTGCCCCAGAATGTCGATCCGAACATTTGTCGGTATGTTTGGACGCCCGTCAACCAAGTGATACGCCTCTTGGGCTTCTCTCAAGGCGCGTTCGGTTTGTCCAGTGTCGGCAAGCGCTTCCGCCAAATTCATCTTAGCCATAAAAGACGAATCTATTCCTGGCGCAATGCTCAAAGCTAATTCACCCTTGGTGACCGCAGTCGCTAAATCTCCGGTTTGCCTAGAAATTACCGATACCAACTGGGCTGCACCAAAGCGAATTGGCGCTGTCTCCGGGGTGGTGGTCATATTCATCAAAGAGTTGGCCTTCTGTAAAGCGTCTTCCAATCGGCCTGCCTGGAAGTTGACCATCGCGAGAGTATAAAGGACCCCCGGTAAAAAATTGTCTCGGGTGTCCGCTGACACTTTGTCGGCTAAACGTAGCGCGGCTTCAGCTGCGGCCATCGCAGCTCTATGGCATTTGATGTGAGAGAAGTTATTCGCAGCAGAGACTAATTGGCCCGCAATCCGTAAGGACAGATAACCCGTGCTTGCTGAACCTTCCAAACTTTGGATGCGCTCAATGGCGGCATCTTCGTCCCCCACCTTTGCGGTCCAATGCAGCCCGGCTCCAAGTGCTGCTTGGAAAACCTGACCGTCGTGTATCTGACGATTATTCCTGGCGTAAGCTTCCGCTAACTGAAGATGATCTTTGGCTTCAGGGGTTCGATTTGCGTCGCACAACAGGTGCACATACTCTGATCGAGCGACACACAATTGTTCAGCGCAACTTTCGGCATTCGCCGGTTGGCTGGCGAGCGCAATCGCAGCAAGGTAAGCAGATTCTGCTTCCTGTATGTCACGTTTTTCTTCGAGGTATGCTCCGCGTGCTCGATGAAACATAACCAACACAACAGGGTCGGTGATGCTGTTTTCGAGGGCTTGAGCGCGTTGAAAATAGTAATTCCTGTCACCCAAGCCACCTCGGGTGGACGAGATTAACGATAAGCTAATCAAAACCTCAGCTTGTAAATTGACGACCTTTCCGGTTTCAGCGATGGCGAGAGCCTGCTCCATGGCTTCAAACGCTCTGCAACGGTCGTCTTGGTTAGCTAAGTCGTTGGCGCGTCTGAGTAACGCTCGGATTTGCGACTCAACCCCACTTGACGATGATCCAAATAGTGAAGCGAGCTTCTCATTCGGCAATTTCTGCAGTCGTTCCCACAAGCCATCAATGCCAATTGCCTCGACAGAAATGGCAGGGTTTTTCTCTTTAAGCCCTGTCAATACTTGCGCCGTACGATGGCCGAGCTTGCCATCGGAGCTATTGTGAATGAACGTCCATATTTTTAAAGACGTACCCAGAGTGTGCTTTGCCTTATCAAAATCTGCCTTTATCTTGCTAGCGGTGGTGGCATCAGTTCCAAGAGTGGGTGGTGCATACAGCTGATAGACTCTCCCTTCCTCAAGCACCAATCCATCGAGACCACCATCTCCTCTTGTCACGCGAATTGCTAAGAAACAGTCTTCGCCATGGAGAGCAACCGCGAGCTTCTCGAACCAATGCTGGAATGCTTCACCGTGAACACTGCGGAATTCTTCGCGATACTTGAGCTTGATTTCTTCAGCGGCATCCATATTGGACTCGATTACTTATTGGTTTAGGGCCTTTTGGTTTAGGGCCTTGCGTTGGCATTCGGCCCTTGGCCTGTACTGTAAAGGATATCTAATTGGACGATAGCAGAAAAATGCTTAATTTGTGGCTCGGACAAGAATCCCCCACAACTGCCGTTTGCTGGAGGCGAACGGTCAAGGCAAGAATACTTGTGCTGAAGTGGTACGGCTCTGTATGGATATTTTGCAGATTCAATTTAATACTTGGCGTCCGCCTATTCGGATAGGATAATCACTCCTGTTGCTAAAACAGAACTTTGATAAGAACGGATAGATATATGCGCCATTTGGATTTGGACGAAGCAAGGAAACGTTGGCCTCTTTTGGCGGATTTGGCTCGAAAATCATCTTCGGATCTGACAGTCGAACTTGCAGAGGAGGCAGAGGAATTCAACAACTTGCGTCCTGTTAATCAGAAAGATAAAACCGTACTAAAACAACAAGGGGGTGCTGAATGGGCTTTGTACGTTGTTGGGCATGACGGCTCCTTTTCACGGGTTGGTACACGATTCGGGTTCAGGGTTATTTATCCAGCGCGAAATTTGGTGATCCATGAGGATGTTCCAGATGATATTGACGAACCCGGCGAAACGGTGGGCGAAGCGATTGGTAGATGTGTTGAACCTGCGAAATGGTTTGTTCTGCACCAAGTGGGCTGCGATGGTCATGAGCGGGAATTCAATCGCGTGCTAATCGCCGATGGCGATACTGCAAAGCCAAACGGGATGGTGCCCAACCGTTGACCTTGATGTTCCAGCCAGCGCGGTTTGGTGCAAGCCTTATTTAGAACGGAAGCGGATATCCCTCGTATGCCTTCCTTGCGAGTTGGCGGGAGTCGAAGACATTGCGATTGCGTAACAGCTCTTGAACTCTTTCGCTTTGGTAATACGCCTCCACCCCATGATCGAGGGCAGCGCAATCCTCCTCTTCCGCTTGCACGGCCGTCTCTTTGAACCTACCCCAAAGGTCTCCTACTGGGAAGAATCTTAGCGGTGGCCAAGACTGGCCAAGTGGTGCCCACACATTGATTGCTTCGAGAGCTTTCTCCATCCGGCGCCGTTTGAATGCCCAGGAGATAAGTTCAATGCTGTCAGGATACGTGCCCCGTTCTTGGTGGAAAGCGTAGATGCTCAAGATTAGATTTTCGATGGACGTTAAAGCGTGCTCTTCCAAGGCGACTTGTCCCAGCACTGGGAGTCCGAGATGCTTCGTCCGTTCAAAGTAGGACCGGCTCTCGGAACATCGCCGCTGTCTCTGCGTCAAGCCGCCAGAGATCACAAGCAAGGGTTTGGCACGTTTGCGCCAGACGAGATGGTTGAATGCATAGAGCAGCTGCGAATCATATATTGGTCGATCCTCTGGATGCTCACCATAAAAGCGACTGAGTTTCGTATCATAGACGCCCTGGCAAGTCAGTAAGCACAACACGCCGTTTCGTTTATTTGTCATGATGTCTCCTTTTTTTGACAGAGGGAGTTGTTCTGTTCGCGACCACTTTAAAGGCCCTAAGCTGCTTTCTTAATTTCAGGACCGAATTTCCTTGGCCGGGACAGTGGGTGCATAATCTGCTTGATGTTGGTAGGGAGGCAGGCATGGCGAGTGAAGGTGTATCACCCCACAAGGATCCTGCGGGCCGCAGGATATACTCATGGCTCGCTTTCCATGATCTAGAATCAAGACGAAAGGCTAAAAACCCCTGGCTGCACATGACGCGAGATGGAGGTCCTGCGCAACTTATCGGCTGCGTTTTGGGATCGGCAGGGTATTCTCCTGGTCCCATTATTTTCAATTATCCCGGTCATGATTTTGGGGAGTCAGATCCCAGTCTGTTCGACAGGCGCGAATTGTTACTTGTCACCACACGGCCTCCCCTCGATCCTTATCCTAGGAAACGGATTGATTGCTCGAACAGTCCGCTGGAAAGGAAGATTTTCTGTAGCTTTAGGAGGTTCTTTGCTTATTGTTCGCGCGATACAGTCGAATTGACCTGTAGCGTTGAACAAGCTCTAAGCCCGAACAAGAAATATCTTGCTCGTATAGACTTTGATGTTTTTCTCAGCGGTTCCAGGGCCGACGACCCGTCGCAAACAGACCAGCGCGGCCAATCACTTGGATATATGGTTTCAACCGTCTCCGCGTGGCCCGATGGCCCGAGATTGCTTGCGGCCTTCAGTACTGCAGGAACGGAGTCGCTGGCCTGGGGATACATATTGACGACCAAGCACCGGGAATTGTTAGAGCGTGCCATGAATTCTGATCGTGACATGATTGCTATAGGTGAATTCACGCTGCCTAATGCACACTTGGACCGGCGTGGGAGTCTTCGTTTCTTGGATGAAGTAGATTCAGTAGTAACGGTGTGCGAGCTGTAATTCATAGGAATATTTTGGGGGGCATCTGAGAGGTTCGACCTTCGAGCGAACCGGACTTTTTACTAGCTCGGTTCGCTTGGTGCCGCAGCCAAGACGCTGACAAGGCAACCACTGGCAGGATTTGTGTTAGTGAGCTTCACTTTAGTTAAAGAATTTGCCAGTCTGGTTAGGGTTCGTTGGCTGCGAATGGTATAGTGCAGGCACTGAGAATCGAAAATGGCCGAAAAAACAACACAACCATCGATCCCAGGCATCGGAGAGATTCGCGGTTTCTTTGAAATCTTTTTGCCTGGTGGCTTTCTATTAACAAATTTGGTCTTGGTTGCCTACTTCTTTCAGGGCTATGATTCACACACGAAGGACTTTCTGGATTTTCTTGGCGGACACGAAGGGATTGGGGCCGCCGTAGCTGTACCGATAAGCTACCTTTTTGGAGTTTGTCTCCGTCTGCTGCGGACGAGTTCGGCAGACGAATTGTCTGCACATTGCATTCGCTTGACCGCGGTGCTGCTCCGACCAGAATTGAGGGAAGCGAGAAAATCGTTTGCAGGGGAAAGGTTTCCCTATCCCAAGACGATCGGGCAACGCTGGGAAAACCTACCTCATGACGCCCTGGAATTCTATGGGCAGTATTGGAGTGCTGAGGGAGGACAAAGACGAGACTTGACAAGTTTTGATTTTTACAAGTCAGTTGTTGAAAGCATCAATGAGCGGGCGGCGAAAGAGGTTTCTGCCGCCGAAGCATTGACCCGCCACAGTGCGAGCATGTGTTATGCGCTGATGGTGTCTTTGATCTTCCTGGTGGTGCCGGTTGTGATTCGGTTGGTTCGGCATGAATTTTCTGTGTTGCTAGTCTGTCTATTTAGCGGATATTTTTTGGCGTTCTTGGGAGTCATATGGAATTTGCGATTCCTTCGCGCATACGAAGTTGAAACCGTGATTGCCCTTTCGTTCATATACCGGAAAGAATTCAAGGAAATAATTGGCGTACCCTCAGCGACAGGGTCCTCTGACGGAAGTCCACTCGGCGCGGCTCTTGCGGCGACAGCGAGAACAGGCTGACCAATATGACATCTTCCATCCTGATTGAACTAGAAGGAGGTTACCGATCAGAGGTGATTGATTTGGAGGCACCGAAGGGATTGATGGCCGTCGTGCTGACGGAGTCAGGGAAAGAAGCATATCCATTGCTCTGCTTTGTGGTCGAGTTCTATGTCCTCTGCCCCCTCGTGTTTGTCTTTTGGGGCAGCGGGCTGAGCAAATGAGAAATCAATGCCGTTGTGGGCTTCGGCCTGTCCAAGATCAATGGTGGCGGCGAATTCCTTCCTGCGGCCACCGGGGTAATAGACGCGAGAGCGCCAATCGGGAGTTCCGGGCTGAGCGCTGATACCGATGCCAACCAGATAGCGGCCAGCAGGCAATCCGCGCAACTCATAATTCCCTTGATCATCGACAGGGGCTGACTTTGAGAAATGCAGGTCGTCCGATTGAACCTCGACCCAGGGCGTCACGTCGAAGGGTTTGCCATCGACTGATGTGACATGTCCGGAAATTTGACCGTCCGTAGTGAGTGCAAAGTTGATTTGGGTGCAGCTCCCTGGAGAAACGTCTGTATCCCCATCCTCGGCCCACAGCCCCGGAATTGTGTTGGGCGTGATGTGGTATTTGCCTGATGGCAGTGATTGAAATTCGTATTCTCCGTCGCTGTTTGAGAAAGCCGAGTATTCGATACCATCGGAAAGTCGTTTGACAAGGACTTGATGATGGGGTGCATTGATATATTCCGTCCACCTGCCTTCATCTTGATCATCGTGCAAGGACGTGTTGTGGACGTAGCCAGTGATGATGCCGGAATCGGTCATGCGAACGAGGCGGCGTAGCAGGGTAATGGTCTGCTTTGTCTCTGCAACTGGCCCGCTCGGGCTGCCGTATCCGAGTATGAGTTCTTTGGTTGCGTCGTCACGGAAGAGATAGAAAAGCCACTGATCGCCGGTTTGGATTTCCTCAAGACAATTGCCCTGGCTTGTCGTGACGGTTAGCTCGTCAACTGGATCACCCAGGAAGATCTCGTGAGCCTGCAATTGGAGACGTTTTTCGTCCTCGGATATTTGAACGGCGGAAATCACTGAGCCGATGAAGATGTATGCGTAGTTGTTGATGACCCCGCATGAACTGGAAAAGCCCCTCAGTCCGCTTACCGTGCAGAAAATCCTTCTGCCCTGGTACTTGCGAATTTCGGTGATTTTGCCGGAAGCAGGTTTGCTGAGCGAAAGGGACAGGACAGCAGAGGCAGTGATCAAAATGGCGAAGCGTTTGAATGGCATTGGAGGATCTTTGATTGCCCTCACTAAGAATGCTGAATTTCAATAATCTTGCCGGTATTTTTGGGTGTGTCCATTTAGAGGTTTGCGTCTCACAAAGGAATTATTGAGTGCATGATGAGGCTGGTTTGACTGCCGTTTGGTGGTGGGAATCGGGGGGATCGAGAGGGGTTGGTTAGTCTTTGCATGGGAAAGAATGTGTTTGCCGGCGGGTTGAGAATCTTTGAACAGCGATTGGGTTTGAATGGGGGAAGGTGAATTGCGCTTTGGCGGTAGATGGTAGGGCTTTGATCTTGGAAAGCGGTGGTTTGCGAGCCCTCAGCACACGGTTTGAGACGCGAACGATGCTTCTATGTAAGTATTTGTTCGGACTGCTCTCCACAGATACTGCAGGTGGTAAGTTTCACGTCTACGTGGCGTAAAAAGCTCGGTCCTCCTGGAACGGGAACATCGCGCAATTGCCGCGTCACCGCGACTTTGAAGTCATGTTTACACTTGAAGCCGCAATGGGTGCAGATTCCCCGGTAACGACCCGGATATGCGCCTAGGAGTTGGTCCAAACCGAATTCATACTGCCAGCGGTGTTTGCATCGAGATTTGCATTTATCGCAATAGCCAGTGCTGAAATCCCACTCATGCTGGCATGGGGGGCAGAACATTGAATATATGCTGACGCACATCAAACCGAGCACATAAAAAGCAAACGCGATTCCCAACCAATGCCACATTGGAGTTTTGATCTCAGCAGATCACAAAAGGCTGCTGAGCTTCGAGCCAATCGGAAGTTAAGTATAACCTCAAATGCAGGTTGTTTGGCGAGCGCCCGCAGCCAATCCGGGCTTTGCTCTTGGCAAGACCTTTGCGCGATTCGCGGAAAGGTCGCGCAGGCGCCCAAGCGCCGGAGGCAAAACCAGCGCCGAAGTTAGCTTGCGATTCCCAGCAAGCGGCGCAGGTTTTGCTGACTCCGATTCGCCCCGGTGTGTGGCTCACGTTTCCCAGTGAGCCGGGCGAATTGGAGTGCTGGTTAGGCCCCTCTTTGGTGCGTGCTCCCCAGCGCACCGGGGCCGGTTTGGTTTTGGTTTGTTAGAACAGCTTGCGCCCGTTAGGGCGCGAGATGTTCGGTTGCGCGAAGCGCGTGCCTGACGGCCTTGTACTTGAGGAGGGGAAGCGAAGCGACCCGACGAAAAAGGCCGTCAGGCACGCGCGCAGCGCCGGGCCGCGTCTTCGCCGGGCGTCTTCCTGGGGCGGTTCATGGCGAGCGCCCGCAGCCATGCCCCAGGTCTTCGTCCGGCGTCTTCGCGGCCCTCTTGATTTTGCTGTTGCTTTTGGGGTTGGGGTTGGTTTTCTCTTGTAAAAATGCGGCTGTCCGGCGACTTGTCGTGGGACACGCCCATTTTTAGCGGGGCTGGCAACGCTTGCCCTCCTCCTGCCGCCTAGCCTGGACGCCACCGGACAGCTCTGAGCTTGGTGGCTACGGCACACACTACGGCGACTCCCACGGCGACTCTTACGGGGCACACGCTGGATGACAGGCGAATATCGAAGCTGTCATCCAGAGAACGTCTGGGAGTAGTTGGCGATTCATCCCGGCATGAAATTGGCCGGTCAAACGGGCTATTCCCGGCACGATTGAGCAGACTTAGAGGATTGAGCCTATAGTTTTTGGTCTTGAAATGATAGTCGTTTGGCTCTTTGGACTGGATCACTGGCCAAAGAGTTTGCTGACTTTGCCCATGAGTGTGTTAGCACGGCGCTGAGCTTCTTGCTCCTCAGCATAACGGCGATTGGCTTCCTCCTGTTGGCGGCGTTGCTCCTGCTGTTGCCGTGCTTGCTTCGCCTCCTCCTCTTGCTGCCGTTCCTTGACTGCGCAAATGTAGTCGGTGCGGGTCTGCTGAATGAGTTCATGGTCCGTCGCCGCCATCCATTCTTGTTCCTCATAGGACTGACTCTCGAAACTCTTATTCGCTCTGCTAGCTTGGTAGAATCGATTCCACAGGTAGGCCCGCACATTCTTGGTTCGATCTTCGGGCCGTCCCTCCCATTGCTGCGTCCAATCGTCAAGGCTGCCAAAGCGAAAGACCCGTTTGACCCCGGTTTCCTCCCTGTATGCCGCCAATTGCTCCAGAGCTTTGCTTGAGCCTCGTTTGATCTGTTCCTGCGCTTGGGAGATTAGGTTTCTCATCCGTTTGACATCTGCGGCAGTCGGACACACCCACAGAACATGCTGATAGTTTTCCTCAACGTAGATTTGACGGGCATGGGCGGGTATGACTTCCTCAGCATAGCGTTTGATCGCCTTGAAGGTCAGTTCCAACTCGACGGCAACAACCTTGCCCGCAGGGTCAATCACCCGAACGTCGGGTCGATGTTTGAAGTCCTTGCGCTTTTGTGGTTTGACTCCCCGGTCACAATTTTTCCATCCGGTCCATCCCGCTTGCATGGCCTGCCATTTGAGCTTTTGTAGCTCCAGGATATGTCTGAGGCGCAAGGCGGATATCCGGCCCGGTTCAAAGGTTTTGCCTGATGGCTCTTCGTCTTTGCCCTCGTCAAAGGCCATCGCTTGACCATGTTCAGTAATGCCCCAAAGCGTTTGATGCCCGCCCACGATTGCCACTCGTCCCTGACGAATCAAGCCGTACTCCTCCATTGCCGCCAAGGTCTTATGAACGGACTGCCGGTTCGTGAAGCCCAAGACAAGAGCCAGAATTTCCGGTGAGCTATAAATCTCGGTCTTGAGCCATTGGAGAACTTTGGTTTGCTTTAGGATGCGGATTTCTTTGCGTAGCTTAGGGTCGCGGATGAGGCTGCGCGGTGTTCCACCGGGATTACCAGGGCGTTTGGGTTCAATGTTAAGTAACGGCATGAATCTCCTTAGACCTTGCTTGCTCGGTCCATCACTCGTGTTCTTGGATAGAACGCGGCTTCGGGCGTCCTTTGCTGCTGTCGTAATAGACGTTGTGCCCGGTATAAAGGGTTCTGCTTAATGGATGGTTTGGGCGCTTTTGGCGCGATTCATGCAGGCAAGATGTATTCAAAACCTAATTCGTAAAGAAATGTGAATGCCGTCGCATTCTTTGAAACTGTTTTGACTTGGAAGAGATTGTTTGAGGTTTTCCATTTGGCCGCGCTGGGGCAGTGTTGTTGGCCCAGAGCTGGGGAGGCATGAAAACAAATAGTCCATGTTGCCTCGCAACCTTGCACAGGTCTGTATCACAAGTGATCAATCCCAAGCTGTTGAATCGGGCACTTGTGGCTATTAGAGAATCAGCCAGATTATTTTTGTGAGGCTTCATGGCTTGTAGAAAGCTGTCGGCGAAGGCAATTTGTTCTGGGGTGCCCCAAGCGCCTTGTCCCCATCCAGCACCGTCCAAGTCAAAGGTGAAAGGTACAAATCCCATCTTCGGCCCAATATCTTGGAATTTCTGCAGAAGAACTTCTTTTCTAATGCCCTCTGCTCGTGACAATTCTGCGTATTGAATGGGCGTAGCCCAGAGTTGGCCGGGAGGCAAAACCTCAAAGTCAAAAATATGATCGACTAAGCGGTTAAAGATCATTGTGTCAAGCATCCACCCTTGTGAAGAATCCGGCATTGGCCTTGGCTTCATTGATCTTGTCCTCTATATCTATAAAGTTCAAGCTTAACACCGAAGGATGGGCGGGGCATGATGTTGAAGCGGTAGGCGTGATTTTGTTTCAGGTTGATGGGCCGGCGACACAATTCGCGAATATGCCTACTATTTTTCCCCAGTTATTAGGCTTATCTTTTCCCGGAAGGGGGTGTTCCGGGTCCGACCATAGCCGACAGGTTCCAACGCTGGTGATCACTCCGGTAGCGGGAGGGGCTATTCGCCGATGGTTGACACGAAATATCCCGACAGTTGTCACATATTTCAAGTTGAAGTCTTTCTTGCCTGCGCCCATCTCCTCTGAGCGGTCGGTTCCTACGGAATTCTCAAAAAGGCCGTTCTTATATTCCGGCCATACAATCATCCTCTCGTAAGTTTTGTGCATGCAACCTAGCGTTCTGAACTCACACCCGGAATCTCCCGAATCCTTTGCTGATATGGATGGTCTGGATCTGACAAGAAGCGGCAGCTCCTGATGCTGGTCAGAGTCCCTCTGTTCGGTGGAGCGATTCGGCGGTGGTTTGCCTGAAATACGGCCACGACGGTCACATACTTGAGGTTAAGAGTCTTCTTCTCGGCGCCCATCTCTTCTGTGCGATCGATTCCCAATGAATTCGTCAGAATTCCGTTCTTGTAGTCTTCCTGAT
>Ga0209580_10001264_pt1 | contig 11895 bp, 8 predicted proteins | sample Coa_R1_5_FD_187153 | JGI IMG/M metagenome (GOLD analysis project Ga0209580, IMG submission 187153) | Surface soil microbial communities from Centralia Pennsylvania, which are recovering from an underground coalmine fire - Coalmine... | ecosystem: Environmental > Terrestrial > Soil > Unclassified...
TCGACTGCAACCGCGGGGGCAAATCGCATTCCGTAGAAGAGAATGGCCGCGGACACAATCATGGCGATCACGGGCAGGATGAAAGCCGATTGCAGCGAATGTTTGTCAGCGACCCACCCCATCATGGTGGGCGAAGGTACGTCGCCGAGAATGTGAATGATGAAAATATTTACCGCCAGCGCCGTCGCGCGTATGTGTGCGCCTGCAGAATTGATGACAGCTGCATTCAAAGGAGAAGTGTTGAACAAAAGAAAAAATGCGGCGACGCCGATCGCTGGGAGCATCAGCTTGCCGGGAACGAAGAGCGCGACAATCATGAATGGGACTCCCAGGGCCATGCTGACAGCTGAAACCAGATAGTAAGAACTTTTCATGCGGCGGAGCAGAGAATCGCCCAGCCAGCCGCCAGCAAGAGAAGCGAGAATTCCGTCCACGACGACAATAATTCCGAAATCAAAATTCGCGGTTTCCAGCGAATAGTGGCGTTCGCTATAGAGAAACTGCGGCATCCAGACCTGAATGCCGCCGAGCGAAAAGGTCATCATCGCCATGCCGAGAGTCGCGGTTAAGAAGGCGGGGTTGCGGGCCAGATGAACCCAGAGATATTTCACGTAGGAGATCGCGACCTTTATCCAATACCCAAACGCAGAGCCGCTGCGCACGACCGCCTCTCTCGGAGCTTCTTTCAGCGTGTCGAATTGGCCGCGTGGCGGCTCCTTCAAGAAGAGAACTGCCAGTGCAATCAGAAATCCGGGCGTGGCGGCAATATAAAACGGAAAGCGCCAGCCATGCAGTGGAGCGAGATGGCCCCCAAGCAAATATCCCGCTGCCGAGCCGACCGGAATAGCAAGATAGAACACTCCGAGAATCCGCCCACGCTTTTCTTCCGAGAAAAGATCGGCAACGAAGGTCGGAGCAATTGTGACGAAGGTGGCCTCACCGATGCCCACAAGGGTATGGCGGACGAGCAATTCGCGGTAAGTGTGAGTGACCGCGGTCAGCAGAGTGAGCCCGCTCCAGAAAATTGCGCCCAGCACGATGATCAGCTTGCGCGAGTAACGGTCAGCCAGAGGACCAACGAACGGCGCCGCCACCATATAGCACAGCAAAAATGCGCTGGTCAGGTAGCCGACTTGCGCTTTGCTGATGTGAAACTCGTCCTGCACCAGGGGTTGCACCGCAAAGAGCACATTGCGGTCTGCGTAGTTGAGCAGGTTGAGCCCCGTCAGCAGAAGCAGAGCAGTTTTAGGATGCAAATCGGTTTGGGCCACGGAAGAAGGGAATATAGCATGTGCCAGCGATGCAAGCGTCGGCTTTGTCGAGTCCCTTCGCAGCGACGCGCATTCGGAGATCAGTTACGGCTGGAAACGTACCCGAGGGGGATTTTGAGTGTATCGCCTGATTCCGACAACACTTTGCGTAAGATTGCTGGCGTCCGGCTTGATTTGATTTCACCGCCGTACCACGACGTCGGAGTCTAGAATTGATGCGTGGTTGCCTCACCATGGCTAACAAACCTCCGCTAATCTCGGCCGAAATTTGCGCAAGACTTGAAGCGGCACGGATCGCACGTTTAGCCACACAGGATGCCGATCGAAGGCCACACGTGATTCCTATTTGCTTTGCCTGGGATGGCTCGGCCTTCTACTCCGCCATCGATCACAAGCCCAAGCGAGTAGCTCCGACCCAGTTGGCGCGGCTGAAGAACATTAAAGAAACGCCACATGTTGCATTACTCGTCGATCATTATGATGAAGATTGGACGCGTCTGTGGTACGTGCTTGTGCGCGGAGAAGCGGCTATGGTTTCTTCGCAAGCGGAACGCAAGCTCGCTATTCAGCGCTTGCGGGCGAAGTATCCACAGTATGACGCAAGCATGTTGGATGACGACGCTCCGGTGTTGCGCATTACTCCGGTGCAGGTCGTCGCATGGGGCAAAGTGTAAAGTCCGCAGCAATCAAGTCGCCGCAAGCTAGACATCCATCATTCCACGCAATTGTTGCAGGAGAGAGAGCCAGTAATCGAGCGACTGGCCTCCAGGAGCGAATGCCGGATCAAAGAAGACTTCGCTGGCCCCAATTTTGGCACAGGCCCTTACATCGTCGCTGATCTGTTCCAACGAGCCAGAGAATGTCGCTCTGTCCTTCCCCAACGGTTTCTCGGTAAGCCCCAGGCCCGCATGCACCACCATAGACATCGCAGATGGATCTCGCCCTGCCTCCTTCGCCATTTGCTTGATGCTGGCGAACATCTCCGCCATCACGGGCACGGGAAGGAAGACCGGATTCCATCCGTCAGCCAATTTTGCAAGGCGCTTGAGCGCTGCTGGGACGAATGCGCCTAAGAAAATCGGCGGATACGGCTTCTGCACGGGCTTGAGGTCGATGTAAGACTTGGGCACATTGAAAAACTTACCGTGAAACTCAATTGGGTTCGTAGTCCAAATGGCTTTTAGCAACGGCAGAAATTCATCCGCCATGGCCCCTCGTTTGGTTATGTCGGCGCCCGTTGCATCCATTTCGTCTTTTGACCAGCCGAGACCCAAACCGACACATAGTCGGCCGTTGGAGAGAACATCGATGGTGGTCAGTCGGCGTGCCAGCATGACGGGGTTGTAGTAGGGCATGTCGAGGACGCTGGTGCCCAGCTTGATCTGTTTCGTCTGAGAGGCGACGTACGTGAGCGAGTCAAGTGGATCGAGCGTGTGCTTGTAAATTTCAGGAAGTGAGCCGTCCGGCGTCCCGGGATACGGCCTTTGTAGCTTCAATGGGTAGAGCAAGCGCTCGATCGTCCACAAGCTGCTATAACCGAGAGCCTCGGCACGTTGCGCGACCTTTGTGAGAGCTTCCGCGGTGCCGATGGGCCCGATGTTCGGCAGAGAAAAACCAATCTTCATGGCGCACCCCCGAAGCGAAGACGGCGGTATTTAACCACAAGCGTACCGCCCTTTCAAATGGGAAAGCTAAAGCTTTGCCCTGTGGATTGGAGATACGGTCGCGTACTTGGCGTAACATCCCCAAATCATTCATTACACTTGTCCGCTGGTGTTTTCGATTCGCAGTTCCGGGTTACTTTGGTTTCGGGAGAAATAGTTTTGCGTAATTTTTTGACGCGAATGTGTGGCATCATTCCCGGCGAAACTGATGCCATGCAACTCCCCCGTTTCTTGTCGGTCAAGAGAGAAGAAAAAGTCTTCACCGAAGCTCGTGCACTCGCTTTGCTCAGACTTGAGCAGTGCATCGCTGATCTGCAAATTGCGGCCCCTACAATCAAACTCGGAATTGAGCCTCTTGGGCCTCCAGACGCCAGTCATCCACACGAGCATCCTCTCTCGTTACTAAAATGGCCCGATCGCCAATGTGTGCCAACACCCGTTCTCAACAGCGATCCTGCCGTTACTGCGACCGAAAAGATCATCAACTCCCTTCGCGTAAGCGCGGGCAAACTAATGCGTGTCACCTTTTCCGATGGAGTAGTGCAGACGGTCATCATTGGCGCGACAGATGACAAGGGCTTTCTGCACCGAGACGCTGACGGCGCTGATCCTCAGATATTCTGGACGCGGTTTGAAGATGTGAACACGCTGGAAGCTGAAATGCCGCGTTCGAACTGCTTAGATGAACGACACGCTTGAGGCGCTCCGCGTAGCGTATTTGTCCCGTTGTTGAAAAATCGCCATATCACTCATTACCTCTGACCAGCCCCATCTATCGGTTTGAGCAAAGCTCGGCATCGACAGTAGCGCTACTTCTTCGGCCTCGGCCAGCGCGCGGTGACCACCGTCGAAATTCCACCTCGCGGCCGGAAATCGCCTTTCACCTCCGCCCACAGCGGGCGCGCCCAGCGCACCACGTCTTCGAGCACGCGATTCACGATGTTTTCCTGGAAAATGCCGAGATTGCGATACGACTGCAGATATTCTTTGTACGACTTCAGCTCCAGGCAACGCCGATCGGGCATGTAGCGGAGCGTGATGACGCCAAAATCCGGGAGTCCGGTCTTCGGGCATACGGAAGTAAACTCGGGATCGTCAATCACGATCTCGTACCCAGGAAACTGGTTCGGCCAGGTCTCGATTTCGGGAAACTTGGCGTCCAGCCCAGCTTCGGCGTGTTCCGATGTGTAGCGTGGCGGCATAGCTTGATTGTACTTGTCTGCTCCTCAAGACAGCGGGTTGGATTTCTTCTGCGCCATGGTACTAAAGCGGTGTGGGCCTTGAAAGGGGGCCGCCGTTAGCCGCGCCCTGCATCGGACTGCGAAAGGTTTCGGCACGGCTGAAAGCCGTGCCCTTCCAATTAAGAAAACACTGAGGTCCCCATTGCGAAAGCTGAAGATTGGCTTGGCGAGCACACCGTCACTTCCCTTTCGGCAGCACCACGGTGTTTGCGACCACCTTCGGACCCGACGACATCCCTCCGACAACAATTAATCCGTCTGGAGTTGCGGCTAGCCCGCGATGATCCATGGTTGGATTTGGGGCATTCTGCATTGAATCCCAGGAGTTGCTTCGGAGATTGAACGCGAAAACTTCCGGCGACGGTTCCGCCGGCTTGCCGTCCAGTCCGATTCCGCTGTAGTCGTAAATCGCTTGGCTGCCGCCGGCGAAGTAAGCTCTCGCATCTCTTTCGGATCCACCGGCTGCGATACGGTATCTGGCTCCGCCCGGGTGCGGAGGCAGTTTGCTCCACTGAATTTTCTTCGGATCTTTGTGATCAATCTTGCCCAGCCAGCATTCGTCGGAAGCGACGTAAGGGGGCTTACTGCCAGCCGGGTTTTTCTTGGCGCCGTCCACGTAAATGATGGTGTCCCCAACTACAGTTCCAGCATGACCGAACACTGGCGTGCCAGGAGACGGCGTGGCTTGCAGCCAATGCTGGGCCACAATGTCGTAAACCTGGACTTCATTGGTCGGCCCCGTTTTCCCCAGCCCGCCAACAACGTAAATGTACCGGTCGTGATAGGCGCCGGCGACCGCGTCGCGCACGGGCGTGGGCAGGTCGGGCCCGCGGTACCAGCGCAAGCCAATGGGATCGTAGATAGAGAGATCGGGAACTACCGCCTGCAATCCGCTTTGATCGGGGACGAATCCACCTACTACAAAAACTTGATCTTGCGCGCTTGCGGCAACCGCGCCTAACCGTCCCGACCCGGGGGCCGAACGGATAGTTGTCCACTTGTTGTACTTAAGATTGAGGGCGTAAGCGGCGTTGGTGACGGAATTCCATGTCCTCTCCGGGCCCAGCCCCATGAAGGAGTAAACCAGAATCTGCCGGTTGATGGTGACCACGGTGACCGCATTGTTGGAGACAGGCGCCGGCACGGGCGCGAGTTCCTGCACGGAAGGCGCTGCAGCGACAAGGAGGAGGAGCGCTAGAGCGAGAAGCAAGAGCTTTTTCATGAATTGATTCAAAGTATCACGAGGGCGGGTTAGTTGCTTCCTGTCGATTGCCAATCACGGAGGATGCGCGAAGAAAGAAAGACTTCCGAAGTCCGCCCAAGACGCGCCTGAAAACGCGGTTCGTTTCCGCCTCCGCCTGAATCCACCACGTTGCTTGTTATAATTTACGTGGGGACACGCGAAACGCGCGTTCGTCCATTCTGCCCGAGTGGCGCTATCGTCTAGGGGTTAGGACGGAAGATTCTCAATCTTCAAACCCGGGTTCGATTCCCGGTAGCGCTACCAATCCTCTCCGTCCCCTTATTCCGGACGATCGATCTGTGCCCGCTGCAGACGGTCGGAGTAGTCCACGTAAACCGACTTCCACTCGGTGTAGAAATCGATGGCGCCGATTCCGCCCTCACGATGGCCGTTGCCGGTCGCTTTCACGCCGCCGAATGGCAAGTGGACCTCAGCGCCGATTGTCGGCGCGTTGATGTAGGTGATCCCGGCATAAAGATCACGCATCGCGGTGAACGCCCGATTTACATCGCGCGTATAAATTGCCGACGAAAGCCCGTACTCGATGTTATTGGCAATCAACACGGCGTCTTCGAAATCCTCGCAAGGAATCACTGAAACCACCGGCCCGAAGATTTCTTCCTGGGCGATGCGCATCTTGGGATCGACATCGCTGAAAACGGTGGGCTCCATGAAGAATCCGTACTGGTAATCGCCTTGGTCCAGCCGGTTGCCGCCACATGCCAGCTTCGCGCCTTCGTTTTTGCCGATTTCCACGTATTCGAGATCAGTCTGCAGTTGCTTTTCGTTGACGGCCGGGCCCATGTCGGTGGTCTCATCGAGGCCGTTGCCGACGCGCACTTTGCGCGCCCGGTCAACAAGACGCTGCAAAAATTCGCGATACACACCTTTCTGAACGATGATGCGGCTGGTCGCGGTGCAACGCTGCCCGGTGGTGCCGAACGCTCCCCAGAGCGCACCTTCAATGGCGAGATCCAGGTTGGCATCGTCGAGCACAATCATGGGATTCTTGCCACCGAGCTCGAGGGAGCAATGCTTGAAAGTTTTCGCGGCGGTGGTTCCGATGGTGCGACCGACGGCGGTCGATCCGGTAAACGAAACCGCGCGGACATCGGGATGCTCGAGCATGGGGGCGCCGGTCTCGCTGCCGAATCCGCTGACAACGTTCACCACGCCTTTAGGAACGCCTGCGTCGGTCAGCACACGGACCAGATTGAATGTTGAGAGCGGAGTATCCTGAGCGGGCTTAATTACGCAGGTATTGCCGCACACCAGCGCGGGAAGCAGCTTCCATGAGGGAATGGCCATGGGGAAATTCCACGGCGTAATCATGGAGCAGACGCCCAACGGTTGCCGAACGGCCATGGCAAACTTATTCGGCAACTCTGACGGTGTGGTGGGACCGAACATGCGTCGGCCTTCGCCGGCCATGTAGAACGCGGAATCGACCGCTTCCTGCACATCGCCGCGCGTTTCTTTCAGGATTTTCCCCATCTCGCGGGTCATGTCGCGGGAGTAATCTTCTTTGCGTTCAGCCAGAATGTCGGCGGCGCGATAAATAATTTCCGCTCGTCGCGGGGCGGGAACGAGGCGCCACTTCACGAAGGCCCGTGCAGCGGCATCGATGGCTGCGTCTACATCTGGTTTGGCGGATCGCTGGAAAATTCCGACCACGTCGCGCGTGTCGGCGGGATTGCGATTCTCAAAGGTCTGCCCGGTGCTCGCTTGCACCCATTCGCCGTCAATAAAATTGTGATAAATATTTGGCCGTGTCGAAGTTCCAGCGAGAACGGGGCCGGTTAACGTATCAGTCGCCATAAAAAGCCTCCTGGGAACCTTTCATGCTACCGCTCGGGCAAAGGAACGGGCAAGCCGGGGAGGGGCAGTAACGGCTCTCAATCACGGTGGACAGCCGAGGGCGGCTGTCCCCACATGCCTGACGATAACCCGCCGCTTCGGTTACCATAAATACAGGCAAGTCGCCGCATCCAAACTGATATGAAAAAACCTTTGCTGCTTTCTTTAACCCTGCCGTTATTGCTGTGTTCGCTCGCCCCGGCCCAGGACCCCGCCCTGCTCCGGCCTCCAAAAGGCACGCCAGTGGCGCTCATTGTGTTTGAGGACTTGCAGTGTCCCAAATGCCGGAGCGACTCGCCGCTGGAGGAGCAGGCGGCAAAGGCTCACAAGATTCCATTGGTGCGTCACGATTTTCCGCTGCCGATGCACAACTGGTCATTCAATGCTGCGGTGATCGCGCGCTATTTCGACACTCAGGGCAAAGATCTCGGCAATCAGTTCCGCGACTACATTTTCCAACACCAGCCGGAAATAACGCCCGATAACCTGCAAAGCTTCGCGCAGAAGTTTGCCGCCGATCACAAAACCGACCTGCCGTTCGTGGTCGATCCGCAGGGCAAGCTCGCAGCCGAGGTCACTGCTGATAAGGAACTGGGGCGCAAAGTTGGCATCCAACACACCCCGACGATCTACGTGGTCAGCAGCAAGAATCCCGCGCGGCCATTCGTGGAAGTTACCGACACCAGCCAGTTGTTTCAGTTGATTGAGGCGGTACAGAGCGAGTAATCTGTTGGGTGATGCGGAGATGATTCCGTCACAGAATTTGGGGCCTCCGCATGCCTGAGATCCAATCCCTTGAAGGGCGAAGCGTTTCCCATTACCGTATTCTGCATCGAGTAGGACGCGGCGGAATGGGCGTGGTCTACAAAGCCGAGGACGCCTACCTCGGCCGTTTCGTTGCGCTAAAGCTGCTTCCCGAAGAACTTGCCGGAGATCAACAGGCTCTCGAACGGTTTCGCCGGGAAGCCCGCGCCGCATCCGCGCTGAACCATCCCAGCATTTGCACCATCCACGAAATCGGAGAAGATCAGGGACATCCATTCATTGTGATGGAGTACCTGGAGGGCAAGAGCCTCAAGGATTTTGCGCTAAGCCGCCGGTTGGAGTTGGACACTCTTCTCGATTTGGCCATTGAGATTGCCGACGCTCTCGACGCAGCGCACGCGAAAGGCATCGTGCACCGCGATATCAAACCGGGGAATCTCTTTGTCACCACTCGCGGGCACGCAAAAGTTTTAGACTTTGGTCTCGCAAAAACGACTCCACTTGCGGACAGAGAAATTGGATCGAGTTTCGCTACGGTCAGCGATGAACTGCTCACGAGCCCTGGCAGCGCGGTGGGAACCATCGCCTATATGTCGCCGGAACAGGCGCTGGGAAAAGACCTGGACGCGCGCAGCGACATCTTCTCTTTTGGCGCTGTTCTCTATGAAGTAGCCACTGGCACCCTTCCCTTCCGCGGCGAGACATCTGCGGCGGTGTTTAATGCGATTCTCAACAAGGCGCCAGTTCCCCCATCGCAACTCAATCCGGATTTGCCGCCGGAACTGGAGCGCATTATTACAACGGCTCTGGAGAAGGACCGGGAGGTCCGCTACCAGAGCGCCGCAGAGATGCGAGCCGACCTCAAGCGCCTGAAACGGGATACGACTTCGGGGAAAATCACGGGCGGGGCGACCGCGGCCCTGGAATTGTCCAGGAAGAAGCAGCGCTGGCCTTGGGTAAGCGCGACGATTGCAGTTCTGGTCCTCATCGCCGCTGGACTGTTGTGGTTTCTTACGCCGGTTTCATCCCCTAAGGTGACCGGATCCACACAGCTCACGCACGATGGATTACCAAAAATGAATTTGGCGACCGATGGCGCCCGGATTTATTTCAATGAGCTCGCGGAAGGGCACATCGTGCTGTCGCAGGTTTCGGTTGCGGGCGGGGAGACGTCCAGAATTCCCACTCCGTTTTCTAACGTTTCCATCGGAGACATCTCTTCCGACCGCTCGCAGCTTTTAGTCGGGACCATCGAAGGCAGCCAGCCTGGCGCGCAGGTATGGTCGGTGCCGCTTCCTTCTGGATCTCCTCGCAGAATTGGTGAAGTCGCAGGCAGCGGCGCAGCGTGGTCGCCCGACGGTGAGCAACTCGCGTACGCGAACGGCGCGAATCTATATCTGGCCAAGGCTGACGGCACTCAGCCGCGGATTCTCGCAACCGTCCCCATGTCCCCTCACGGGTCACTGGATTATTTGCGTTTTTCTCCTGACGGGAGCAGGTTGCGCTTCACCGTTACCGAAACTCAAAGGAACTCGTCGGCGCTGTGGGAAATCCGCCGGGATGGCTCGGGTCTGCACCCGTTGCTCGCCGGATGGCACAATCCAGCGTCGGAATGCTGTGGTGAATGGACAAGGGACGGACGCTATTTCACGTTCGTGAGCACCGGCGATTCCAGCTCTAATATCTTTGCAGTTCCCGAGCAAAACGGGTTCTTCCACAGAAATGCTTTGAAGCCCGTGCAACTGACCACAGGTCCTCTGTTCTTCTACCAAGCGATTCCTTCTCTCGACAGCAAAAAACTTTTCGTCGAAGCCATTCAACCGCGGGCCCAAGCTGTGCGTCGTGACGTGAAATCGGGGCAGTTTGTGCCCTTTTTGTCGGGAATATCAGCGACTAATTTTGCGTTTTCCTCCGACGGGCAATGGGTCGCGTATGTCACCATTCCCGATGGCAGTCTGTGGCGCAGCCGGATGGATGGCAGCGAGCGACTGCAACTGACGTTTCCGCCGACCATCGCGATGTTGCCTGTATGGTCGCCGGATGGTTCGCGCATCGCGTATAGCAGTCTCTCCAAACGCGAAGGTCGCAAAGCTCGGATCATTTCATCACAGGGCGGGAGTGCCGAGGATTTGCTGCCCTCGGGCACAGATGGACTGGACTTTAATTGGTCTGCTAACGGCAATCACCTGATTTTTTCGACCGACACCACGGACAATTCCCTAAATATCAAAGTGCTCGACCTCAAAACCAAGCAGGTATCTGAGTTCCCCGGCTCAGATAATCTGTTCAGCCCCCGCCAATCGCCGGATGGAAATTACCTCGCCGCGTTGTCTCGCGATTCGCGCACGCTGATGCTTTACGATTTCCGCACTCAAAAGTGGTCACAGTGGCTGACTGAGCCTGGGAACATCTCCTACCCTACGTGGTCGCGCGACGGCAAGTACGTTTACTTCGATAATTTCCTTATCCAGCATCCGACTGCCCGTCGCGTGAAGCTAGGCGAAAAACGTGCCGAGGAATTGTGGGGCCTGGAAGGCCTGAGCCGCTATTCGGTAGGTCAATCAGGAGCGTGGGGCGGACTTGCTCCGGATGGTTCCCGTCTGTATGTGGAGGACATGAGCGCGCAAGAAATTTACGCGCTGGATGTTGACCTTCCATAAACCTCAAATTCACATTACTCTACCCGCCACGGCGATCGTTCAGGCCAGCGACGTAGCGTCTCCGTTGCCCACTGTGTGGATTTATCGGCGTGACAGGATGTGCACGGGTTCGGAATCTTGTACTTGTCCGTCATGGCCGGCGGGATGAAGCGGAAAGTGTGGGCGTGCACCTTCACGTCGGCGATGGTCGTCTGGATTTGCGGCATGTGACAGGCGACGCATTCTGCGCCGGCGCTTCCCTTCTTATGGTGAGTGTGCTCCTCTAATGTTGCAGTTCGCGGACCATTCAAGGACATGGGGCCGTGGCAGTCCAGACAGATTTCGTTCGCAGGCTTTCTTAGTTGCGCGTAGTTCCCGGTTCCGTGCACGTCATGACAACTAAAGCAGGTGATGCCACGGCAGTACATCACGCTTTGCACAAAATCATTTCCCTGCATGCGGTTCTTGTGCGCGGTACCGTCGGGGAAATGCGTAAAGCTGGCCTGGCCGAGGGTGTGGTCCTCCAGCTGCCAAAAATCATGCAGATTGCGCCCTACGCTGTAGCCGACCGGCCAATCGTAGTACTTGCCTTCGATCGGATTCGATAGCGGACGACCCTGCGAGTGGCACTGGATGCAGGTATCGTTGGCGTTCACGTAGTCCATGCGCGCGGGATTCAGGATATTGCCGCGCGAAGGATGCACAGTGTGTTCGCTGCCCGGGCCGTGGCAGCGCTCGCAGCCTACGTTCCATTCGGTGACTTGCCTGGTGTGAATGTTGTAATTCACCGAATGGCAGCCGTCGCAGGTCGGACCGGTGGGGCGCTTCATGTTGTCAGGCGGATAGAACGGCTCCCACCAGTCGGTTCCAGTCGCTACAAAGTACTTCCGCCAGACGTGGTGAGTAACGTCCCATTGTGCCGGCTCGGGAAAATAATCGTCGCCGATTTTGGTGAAGTAGCGCTGCTTCCAGACGCTGCCGTAAACCAAAGCAACCTGCGCCTCAGCAAACTTGCCGAAGGGATTCGACGCCAGGCTCGGAATGATGGCGTCGGGATGCTCTCGCGGATCACGGACGACGTTCGCCATGGGTGTCTTTTTCCAGTGCTCGTAAATCTGCTCGTGGCATTTCGCGCAAGCTTGCGAGCCAACGTAGTGCGCAGTATCGAGAATGCTGGCTTGTTGTTTCTTCTCTTCAAGACTCGGGCTGCGCAAG
>Ga0209580_10001265_pt1 | contig 11892 bp, 13 predicted proteins | sample Coa_R1_5_FD_187153 | JGI IMG/M metagenome (GOLD analysis project Ga0209580, IMG submission 187153) | Surface soil microbial communities from Centralia Pennsylvania, which are recovering from an underground coalmine fire - Coalmine... | ecosystem: Environmental > Terrestrial > Soil >...
TTCAACTTATTCATGTCGGCCACCGTAAAGATTGGCAAAGAAGCTGGACTGCCTAGATCGCGGATCGTGGTCATAAGAGAGTCCGGAAATTCGTCATTTCGATGGCCGCTAATCAGGATCAATTCTTCATTCTGACTGACTTGCCGTACTTCTTTGTCTGATGCGGTTTACGCCAAAGCGATGATTTTGAAATTGCGAAAGGTGAAGTTACGCTCTTCTGACAAATCCCGCCGCCGGGCCGAGTGCCCTACTTCGGCGGGGACCAGGGCGGTCCCCGCTAAAGGTGGATCGTTGTTCGATGAGAACAAGAGCAAATCGCTGGGCTTTCGCTTAGCTGGCGGTCGGGGCGAGGGCGGTGCCCACGTTGCCGAACGTCGCGTTGGCATTCTTGCCGAGTGTGGTGATGGCAGTTATGCACACCACAATAATGAGCGCCAGCATAACAGCGTACTCCACCGCCGTCGGGCCATCTTCGCGCTTCAGGAAATTGACAAGACTTTTCAACATGGCAAACTCTCCAGAGGGGGAAGCCAGGATTACGGGAAGAAGAACAGTCCGTCGCATTACTCCGCTCGACCAGCAGCGGGAAAATCCTCATTCAGTGTTTCGGAAATCATTTCTCGTTAACGCCCGTCGGGAGTTTCTTCATTCATGAGATGGGCTCTGAAAACGCAGAGCCAACAAAAACGTCAATATGTCCGCGCCTCAAACCGGCAATTTGTTAGCCTTCAAGAACTTGGGCCGCGGGGCAACGGTTTTGCGCTACATGGATTTGATTCTTGCCATGCCGTGAATCGGAGCGCAAGCTGGGCGAGATGCGTGCCGCGTTGAATCGACAACCTAACTTAGAACACATTAAGTTCACAGTCAAATATGGTTTGGCCGGTAGACGCTGTGCGAAATCGGGATAGAAGTTTCCCCATAGGGCATGGCGAGGGGTTCGCTCGTTTTTCCCTCGACTGAGCTGGATTTCCACTTTCGGAAGGAAGCTGCCCATGTCTGTTCGCCTGGTCGCGACTGCCGGGCCATTAAATGGCCGAATTTTCTCGTTCGCGGAACACAACGTTTTTTTGCTGGAGCGCTCCAAAACGCTCAATCCCCAGCTGGGCGACAAAGAGCGGTTTGTCTCGCGAATTCAATTCTTAGTGGAGGCAAACCCGCCGCTGGCCCGGTTGGTGGATATGGGCAACCGCAGCGGCACATTTGTGAACGGCAAGCACGTCGCGGCCGCGGAACTGGCGCACTTTGACGAGATAAAAGCCGGCTACACGCATTTTCGAGTGGAAATTCCGGGCACCGGTCTGGCGGGCGAAAAACTCGCTGAGGGCAGCCCCAGTTCATCTAAGAAAGGGTTGCGCGCGACGCCCAAGATCCCGGGCTACCGCATTGAGCGCGAATTGGGCCGCGGTGCGCTGGGAGCCGTCTATGACGCGGTGCGCGAAGCGGACAACGCGGCCATGGTTATCAAGACCATCGTACCCGCCGTGGAAGCCGATTCCGAACAGGTGGACAGGTTTCTTCACGACGTGTCGCGGTTATGGAAAATGAAGAAGCATGCACACTTGGTTCCCTTTGAGCAAATGGGCGAAGAGGCCGGCACGTTTTGGTTTGCTCGAGAACGAATCGAGGGGACGGACCTGGGCAGTCTTCTGAAAGAGAATGGTAAGATGGAGGAGAAGACGGCAGTGCGGCTAACGCTGCAGCTGTTGTCGGCCCTGGAACATGCGCACGCCACTGGCTTCGGGCACGGCGGCGTGAAGTTGTCGAACGTGTTTCTCGAAGAACACCAGGGGAAGCGGAGCGTGCGCGTGGTCGATTTTGGCGTGAGCCGAGCCTATTCGCTATTGCCAATGAGCGGGTTGTCGCTGACCGACCACGTGAATTCGTCGATCGAATGGCTGGCCCCGGAGCAGATTGCCGACTTTCGCACCGTTACGGCGTCGGCCGATCAATTTGGCGCTGGCGTTATCCTTTATCGGTTGTTGACGGACCACTCGCCCTACAATTTCACGCCCGCCGCGTATCCATTGGGGCAGATCTTGAACGGTTCAATCATCGCGCTCAGCCACCATTCCTACAGTCTGTCGCCTAAGCTCGTGGGCGCCGTCGAACGAGCCTTGGCACTTGACCCGGCCGATCGCTTTCCCGATTTGCGGGCTTTTGCCGAAGCAATATTCCCGTTCGCGAAATGAAAGTGCCTGACCTCGCACATTTTCCCTTTACGGACACTTTCCATTTGGTATAATCTTGTAAAACACATTTATACTTCATTGTGAGGCCCTGCCATGCGCGTCTTTCGCCTCTTCGCAATCCTCGTGATGGGCGTGACTAGCGTTTCGTTGCTTTTTTTGGCGGGCTGCACGCGAGAGGGCAATCCATGGGATGGAAAGCCGGGCAAGCATGTGCTGGTTTCGTTCACGCCGCTTTTTTGCTTTGCCCGGAACGTGGCGGGCGATGACGCCAGCGTGATGTGCGTGATGACCAACCGTGGGCCGCACCATTTCGATTCCCGGCCGGCCGATGCGCTGCTGGTGAAGCATGCCGATATTTTCTTCATCAACGGCCTGGAACTCGACGAGCAGATTGCCGAGAAATTGAAAGACGGCTCCGGCAACAGTAACCTGAAGATAGTCGAAACCGCCGAGGCCATTCCGGAAAACCATTTGCTGAAATCGGGCGAAGAGGAGCACGGCGAGGACGCACACCACGGTCACGATCATCACCATGGCAAATTCGATCCGCACGTGTGGCTTGGCGTGCCGGAAGCCATCGTCATGGCGCAAAAGATTTGCGACGAAATGAAGGAACTCGATCCCAGCCATGCGGAAGGTTACGATCGTCGGGCCGCGGCTTATATCGAGCGCCTCAAGCAACTTCAGGCAGAAGGCCAGGCGCTGCTGAAAGACAAGAAAGAACGGAAGATCGTCACTTTTCATGAATCGATGGGGTATTTTGCCCGAACATTCGGTCTTGAGATTGTCGATTTCATTGAAATCTCGCCGGGAGCGGAGCCGTCGTCGAAGAAGATTCGGCAGGTTGTGGAGGCGTGCAAGAAGAATGGCGTCAAATTGATCGCGGTGGAGCCGCAGTATCCGGCGAATACCTCGGCCAGCGCCATTCTCAATGAATTGCGCAGCCAGGGGATCGACGCGCAGTTCGTCGAGATCGATCCGCTCGAAACCGCCCGACCCGAAGACCCCACACCGACGTATTATGAAGATCGGATGCGCGCCAATTTGAAGCAGCTTGCGGAAAAAATGCGATGAGTTCGGCCCTAATCACGATTCGAAATCTGCGCGTGCAGTTGGGCGGCAACCCGATTCTGCGCGGCATGAGTTGCGAGATTGAGCGCGGCAAGATCACCGCCCTCATCGGCTTGAACGGCAGCGGCAAGACCACGCTGCTGCGAGCGATCCTGAAGGAAGCGCCTTACGTTGGGCAGATTCAGTTCCATTGCGGGCACGATCACAGCAAGCCCACGCCGGAGCATATTGGCTATGTTCCGCAGAAGCTGAATATCGACGTGCGGCTGCCGCTCACGGTGCGAGATCTGCTCGCGCTCGCCATCCAACACCGGCCGCTTTTCCTGGGCGTTAGCCGCAAGACCCAGCCGGCGATCGACCGGATGCTCCAGCGCGTGTGGGCCGACCCGGCGTTGCTCGACCGGTTCGTGGAGAAAATCTCCGGCGGCGAATTGCAACGGGTGTTGCTGGGACTAGCGCTTCATCCCGAACCGGAATTGCTGCTGCTCGACGAGCCGGCCCAGGGGCTTGATTATCAGACCGATCACAAGTTTTACGAATTGATTGCCGACTTGAACCGCAAGACAGGTGTAACCGTACTGCTCGTTTCGCATGATTTCAGCATCGTGTCGGTCCACGCGCATCACGTGCTATGCCTTAATGACGGCTGCATCCAGTGTCAAGGCACACCGCACGAAACGCTGACTGGCGAGGTGTTGGAGCGCGTATTCGGGGCGGATAAGAGCATTTACGAGCATGCCCATTCGCACGGTCGACCGTAACGGCGGCTTCTAGCCGCTGTTGCAAGCCATTCCAAAAACGAAACGGGCGTCGCACTTGGCGACGCCCGTTTCGTTTTTAACAAGGTCGATCAGCCAGCTTGCTGGACCACCTCGTTCAGCGGCGGCCAGTCTTTATCGGTACCCTCGTCCTCGATCTGCCGTAACTGAATGTCGGTAATCTTGTATTGGCGAATCACGCTTTGCCGCGATTCCGGAACGCTCATAATGTTCTGGTCCTGAATCTCGGCCAACGCGCGAAAAATCTCTCGACGTTGCTGAAGGGTCAATCGCTTTGCACGCATAACTTGGTGTCCCTCTCCGGTTTAAGCCGGTCAATACGTTACTCGCTCCTGAAGGCCAGGAGCTTCCACCCGATCCATCTCCTGTTGCAAAAAAAGAGACATGCGCCATCCATTGGCACAAACGGTGGGAAAAACATGTCCCCGACCACCATCGTGGCAATTCCTCTCTACCCAGTATACGCGGAAGAGCACCAGGCGGTCCGGAAAATCCGAAGATTTTTGCCTGCGAAACCGCAGCAAAATCGCTAGTTTGAACGGAAATTCAGTCGGAACCACGCTTTTCGCTTTTTTGTGAAAATTGGCTTTAGAGGATTCTCATGAACGCAACCAAGTGTCTGCTGACTGTCATTGGGGCTTTGGCGCTCTTGCTGAGAATTAGCTCGGTGCATGCCGATCAACCGACGCGCGATCCGGCCGTGCAAGCCGAAGCCGAAATCATCCGCGCCAAGATCAAAGTTGCATATGACGACCTCGAAAAACTGTACAAGTTTATCCACTCGCATCCGGAGCTGTCGTATCAGGAGGAGCACACGGCAGCTCGGCTCGCCAAGGAAATGAAAGAGTTGGGCTTCGAGGTCACAACCAAGGTCGGCGGGCACGGTATCGTCTGCGTGCTGAAGAACGGCTCCGGCCCGACCATTCTCATCCGCACCGACATGGATGCGCTGCCGGTGACAGAGCAAACCGGCGTGCCGTATGCGAGCAAAGTGCGGGCCCGAAACCAGGCGGGGCAGGAAGTCGGCGTGATGCATGCGTGCGGCCACGACATGCACATGACCTGCTGGGTGGGCACAGCGAAAGTCCTCACGAGCATGAAGAACCAGTGGTCCGGTACGCTCGTGTTCCTCGGCCAACCGGCCGAGGAAGTGGGGGCGGGCGCCCGTATGATGATCGAAGACGGCCTCTTTAAGCGCTTCCCGAAGCCGGACTATTGCCTGGCCTTGCATTGCGATTCGCGCTTACCGGGCGGGCATGTAAGTTATACCGAAGGCCTGGCGCTGGCAAATGTCGATACGGTGGATGTGCTCGTGAAAGGGAAGGGAGGTCATGGGGCGGCCCCGCACACGACGATTGATCCGATCGTGCTTTCCGCCAAGATGATTCTCGACTGGCAAACCATTGTCAGCCGCGAAATCAATCCGACGGATCCAGCGGTCATCACGATCGGATCTATCCACGGCGGCACCAAGCATAACATCATTCCTAACGAAGTGAAGATGCAGATCACGGTGCGCTCCACCAAAGACGAAGTTCGCAAGCACATTCTCGATGCCATCAAGCGCATTGCAAAGGCCGTTGCGGAAGGCGCCGGAGCACCGGAGCCGGAAGTCTCGGTGAATCTCGGTGAGTTCACGCCGGCCTGCTTGAACGACCGCAAGCTTGTACGGCAAACCGTGCCGGTCTTCGAAGAGCTGCTAGGCAAAGACAAGGTACACGAGCGCCCACCGATGATGGGCGGCGAGGACTTCGCGCGCTACGGCCGCGAAGGCATTCCCATTTTCATCTGGTGGCTAGGCACCATTGACGGTAAGCGATGGGACGAATCGCTTCGTCCCGGTGCAAAGCCGTTGCCCTCGATGCATGCCGACAGCTACTGGCCATCGGTGCAACCGAGCATCGAAAACGGCGTGCTCACGATGAGCACGGCGGTCCTGAATCTAGTGGCAAAGAAATGAATGCTTTTGGAGCCGGGAGCGCCAGCGAACGGATGAGGGCCCACGTCTCTCATCCGGTCGCTGGCGCTCTTGGCTCCTGTCCAAATTTGCAACATTTGCCGTAAATTCCGCTTGACAGGCGGTTTGGCAAAAGTATCATTGCAATTATCCTGGGTCCACGAAGGCCCTAATCCTTTTGTCACGAAAGCAATTCAACACCCAGTTCGTGTTAAGGGTTGTGTAGGTCCCCGCTCAACGATTGCCGGGTCTAGCGCATTCCCTCAACGTCTTGTGGCAACGATTGCCGCGCATGCTTCTTCAGTAGTCCGTTTTTCAACGTTTAGCGGAATCGTTATGCGCATTTCGCGTTCCCCAGGAGGCGTCATGAGCCAATCGGTCGCTAGCAGGAATGCGCGCCCGCACGAAGCGGATGAACTGTACGAGGTGGAATCTCAGGTCCAGCGCCAGATGGAAGGGCGCGTGCAAGATTTCCGGCTCGTTCGTGAAGATCGCGGTCTGGTTCTGCTGGGACAAACCCACAGCTACTACATGAAGCAGCTAGTGCAGGAGGCTGTCCGGCAGTTCAGTGAACTGCCCATTGCCGCTAACCGGATCGCTGTTCGCAAATTGCCTTGATCGGGTGGAGTTCGCTTACATTCTGAGCACACGTTTCAACTCTGGAGGAAAGTATGCTGGTACTCACGCGTCGTCTGGGAGAGTCGATTGTAATTGCCGACGACATCCGCATTACCGTGGTTTCCATTCGGGGCGACCGAATCCGCCTGGGCATCGAGGCGCCGCGGTGCGTATGCATTGAGCGGCAAGAGGTGCATGATCGCCGGCTGGCCGAGGTAGACCTGCCGGCTTCGGTCGAGTTAGGTGAGTGGATATCCAGCGAGGCTGCAAAGGCCTAGGGCCGAAACAGAGAACAGGCCGCGACGCGAGCGAGATTCATGACTGGTTCGCGCCGCGTTTTTCACCATTTAGGTATTGGGACAGTAATTCGTCTCCGGAGTTTACCAATGGCACGCCATAGGATTTCGATCTTCGGGTTTCTGATTCTGGTACTTTTCCTCGTGCCGACTCTGCCCGCGCGAGCCGACGAATCGAAGGGCAAAGTGAAATCGGTCAATGGTGACAAGAGCCAATTCGTAATGACCGATACCACGGGAAGAGATATCACCGTTCACCTCAAGAAAGACGGCAAAGTGTTGGTAAACGAAAAGGCGGCGAAGATAACTGATTTGCAGGCGGGCGATCTCGTCATCGTAAGTTGCAATAGCGTGGGCAACGAACCGCTGGAAGCCAGCGAGGTGCGCGCCACTCGACAGGGGAAGTGATTCTGAAACATGGCTCGTAGCGATCGATCCGCTTTCGCGGGGCGGCGTGGACCGCCTAAAGGAGGTCACTACGAACTAATCGGAGCCCGCAGGGCGAGCAAGGGGAATCCCTTGCATGCGCTGCGGGCTCGTTGCTTCGAATACAATAGCGCCTTCCGTTGTTTCGCGAGCGAATCATGAATCCGATCTATCTCGATTACAATGCCACCACGCCGATTGATCCGGCCGTGTATGAGGCGATGTTGCCATATTTGCGCGACCAGTTCGGCAACCCGTCGTCATCACATGCATACGGCAGAGCCGCGCACGACGCCGTCGAGTGCGCGCGGCGACAAGTGGCGGAGCTACTGAACGCGAAACCGGACGAGATCGTCCTTACTGGCGGCGGCAGTGAGGCGAGCAATCACGCCATTAAGGGCGTCGTTTTCAGCAAAGTCATCGGTGGGCAATCGTTCCGGGACCTGCACGTCATCACGAGCGCCGTTGAGCATCCGGCCACGCTTCAGCCGTGCGAGTTCTTGAAGAAGCTGGGTTGTGCGGTCACCACTCTGCCAGTGGACAAGACCGGCCGCATCGATCCAGACGATTTGCGCCGCGCAATTCGCAAGGAGACCGTGCTCGTCACGATCATGCACAGTAACAATGAAGTGGGCACGCTTCAGCCGATACGGGAGATTGCGGCAATTGCGCGCGCAAACGGAATCCTCGTGCACACGGATGCCGCACAGTCGATGGGAAAGCTGACCGTAGAAGTGAATGAACTCGGCGTTGATCTGTTGACCGTCGCGGGGCATAAGCTCTATGCCCCAAAGGGCATTGGCGTCTTGTTCCTTCGCAGCGGCGTGCGCATTGAAAAGTTGATCCACGGGGCGGGGCATGAATCTGGCCGCCGCGCCGGCACCGAGAACGTGCCGTATATCGTTGGCCTGGGCGAAGCTGCAGCTATCGCGCAGCGGTCGTTGCCGCAGGCGACCGAAAAACTCACGAAGTTGCGCGATCGGCTGGAGAATCGCTTGCGGCAGCAATTTGGCGATCGACTGCTGCTCAATGGCCACCGCGAATTGCGGCTGCCGAATACCCTGAATGTGTCGTTCCCGGATGAAATCGGCGCCGATTTGCTGGCCCGTACGCCGGAAGTTGCTGCCTCAACCGGTTCGGCGTGCCACGAGGGAAAAATCAAGCTGTCACCGGTTTTGGCGGCTATGGGCGTGCCGGCAGAGATCGGCCAGGGCGCCATCCGGCTCAGCGTCGGGAGATTCACGACGGAAGAAGATGTGAATAAGGCTGCGGATGCGCTGGTGCGTACAGTGAGCAGCAAAATATCGTAGGGATCTTGGTAGCGGAAATCGCAGGAATTCCGATTTGCGAGCCCGGAATTCTCGCGAATTCCGCTACCATCAAAACTCCATCGTTCTCAAGGTCCGAATTCCGACGCGGATTGGAATGGTGACCGCGCAAAAGCCGAGTGCCAGGCCGAGCAGAATGCCGCCGATAATCGCCGGGATAAATTTCTCCGGCACCTCATCTCGAAACATCAAGATGATATGATAAGGCCCCGCCATCAGGCCGATGGTCAGCACCAGGAACAGGAGGCCAGCCACGAGGTTCAGCGTGCCGCCCATTCCCACTGCAATCTTAGAAGGGTCAGTCTCGCGAAAATTCGCCAGCCAGGCGCCGAGGCCCACGCTCAGTCCGCTCAGGCCCAAGGCCAACACCGCAATGGTCACCACATGGATGACGATGGCGACCGGTTGCATAGCCAGGATCAGGTCGCTGATCAACGTCATGACTTCGGCAATCACAATCGCTCCCGACGCGGCGAAGAAGAACTTGCCCCAGATCAATCGATCTCGGCTGATCGGCAGCAAGCCGAGCACCCAGAACTTCTTCCCTTCGAGGCTGATCATTGGGTAAATGAACCGGCCCATGAATGCGCACATGAGCATCGCCATGGCGGCCAGGTTCATCAGGCTGATTCCCTGGCGAAAGCGTTCGGGAAAATCTTCGCGGTAGAACTGTCGCGAGTTCAGAATGTACAGCAATACCAGGCCGGAGAAGATCAGGATTTGCGCCCATTGCACGGGGTCGCGGCGAAACGTCCGAAAGTCTTTCACAAATAAGAGCCGCGTTGGCTTATCGAGAAAGCGCAGGGCCGACATCGCCGTTTTATCCAGCCAATGGCCGCCATAGCGTTTGCGCAACTCGGTTCCGGTGGCAATGCGGTTATAGCCCCTGCGATACAGGTAGCGGGCCGAAACGGCAGCGAGCAGATAGGCGAACAGACCGTTGCTCCAAATGAGCGCGACCGGCAACGTGACCGACTGCGGATCGCCGCGGGCCGCGGCTTGAAGGCTCTGGGTCATCCAGTGACTGGGAGCAAATGGACTGCGCGCAAATTCGAATTGCGCGAACAGATTCTGCAACGAGTCGCGATTGCCGCTGTTCAACGAATCCCTTGCGGCCATAGCAATGACCGCCGCTCGCCAGCCAATGAAGACAAGGAACAAGACGGCGAAAACAGTGAGCGCTTGCTTGCGGCGTTGCGGTAGCAAGTTTACCAGCAGAAGGCAGGCAATGGAACCGAGCGATCCGGGCAACAACACAAAGCCCAGCAGCACGACCGGCAACACCAGGTAGAAATACCAGGAAACAGAGTAGACCAGACCATAGGCAAACAAGATGGGGCAACCGAGCAGAATGAATGCCCAGCTGCTGAACGCAGTAGCGGTTTGGAACTTGTAAGCGAAGATGCGGTCGGCCCGTGCCGGCATGCTCAAAAGGAAAGCGGTTTCCGAAGACGAGAACAAGCTGCCGTAAATGATGATGCCGCCCGAAAAGAACAACATCACCGAAAGCGACAGGAACAGAAAATCAAACAGAATGCCGATGATCCCGCCCGCAAACGGAATGCGATTGACGGCCAGCAGGCTAAATCCTTCCCAACTCGCACCGCCGACCGCGCCGGCCACCATCAGGCTGCATAGAATGATGGAAACGAGCCGAATGCGCGAGCTTGCAAAAAACTGGCGGCAAGAGTTGTTGAGCAGCCGCCACCGCAGCCGTTGAAACAGCCAGTTCTGTCGCTCGGTCAAAAGTGAAGCGGTTGCGCTCATGTTTGAGTTACGGCTTGTGTGTCTTCCACCGTCTCGTCGGTGAGTTTCAAGAATACTTCTTCCAGCGAGCCATCCAGGGAAGCCTGCGTGCGTAATGATTCCAGCGAGCCGCAGCCAATAAGCCGGCCGCGGTGGATGATACCGATGCGCGTGGCCAGCTCCTGGACAATATCCAGCGAATGCGTGGAGAGAAAGACCGTTGTCCCCGTGCGCACCTGGTCGAGCAAAATGTTCTTGAGCTTGCGGACACTGGCCGGGTCAAGGCCGACAGTCGGCTCATCGACGATCAACACCTTCGGGTTGTGCAACAAGGCGGACGTGAATACTGTGCGCTGCCGCATGCCGTGCGAATAGCGCTCGGTAAGGTCATCCACGAAATCGTCCAGCTCGAATTGCGCGATAACCTCGTCCATTTTCTGGAGAGCCGTCGCGCGGTCGAGTCCATACATGTCGGCAATGAATTGCAGGAACTCGCGGCCGGTTAGCTTCTCGTAGAGGTACGGCACATCGGGCAGATAGCTGATGAGCAAGCGGGCTTGGTCGCCCTGCGTTCTCATGTCGAGGCCGCCCACGCGGATGGTGCCGCTGGTGGGAAAGAGCAGGCCGCAGATCATTTTGATGGTGGTGGTCTTGCCGGCCCCATTGGGCCCGAGGAAGGCGAAGAGTTCGCCCGGCTGAATTTGCAAGTTCAAATCTTCGACGGCTACTTTGGTCCCGTAGCGCTTGCTGACATTGCTCAATTCGATCATGGAGAACCGCATTCTCGATGGTATGGAGGCCCTGTCGTTTCGGGTTATGAGTCAATTTGACATTTTTATTTTTTGAACAAAAGGCACGTCAAAAGAAACAGAACCGCGAAGACAATCAAAATAAGTCTTGCGACGAAAGCTGTAACATCTGATTCTGGACGTGGTGCTGGAAGGTTATCCATGCCTTCAAATCCATTCGGCGTTAGTCGCGTTGCATGATGAAGCGATCGCGGTCGCCCAGAGCGTACGCCTCTTGACGGATCACGAGCCCGTCGTGCACGCGAACGTAGGTTCGCGCGGCATGTTCCTTGCCGGAGCTGCGATAATCGATGACATAGCACTCCTGATCCCGGCCGTTCCATTTAATAGTTTCGGGCTTCGATAACACTTCGGCATCCAAGTAAGCAGGTCCGGTCGGCACTGGCATGGCGTTGCTCTTGGAAGAGAATTTCGCTTGCTGGGCGGCAGCCTGAAGAGTGGGCGAAACGGCATCCCCCACGGGGTTGAAGATCGGCATACGCCAGCGCCGGCCCGGATGCAAGCCGGCGACCCGGGGTACTGGATGCATGGGGTTCAGAACATTACCGGTTGGTGCATCTATCGGCTCCAGCTTCGGCACAATATCACCCATGAAAGGAATGGTAATTTTGGCGCTGCGCAATAGTTTTCCGTCTTCGACATGTCCTTCAAAATTCGCGGTCACCGTAAA
>Ga0209580_10001266_pt1 | contig 11892 bp, 9 predicted proteins | sample Coa_R1_5_FD_187153 | JGI IMG/M metagenome (GOLD analysis project Ga0209580, IMG submission 187153) | Surface soil microbial communities from Centralia Pennsylvania, which are recovering from an underground coalmine fire - Coalmine... | ecosystem: Environmental > Terrestrial > Soil > Unclassified...
CGGCTTCGTTCAAGCCTGCTTCTGATCCAATGAAGTGGAAATAAGCCGCCATGCCGCTGGCCACCGTTTCGTTCAGCCACATCTTCGCTTCGGCAGGATTCTTCGAGGCATTCCGCCAGCGCACCGTTCCCGTCGAGTAGGCGGCGGTGACATTGGCTGCAAATCTCCCGTCCATGACGGCGCTGCAGACGCGGCCCTGCAGGCTGCATCCCCAGATGGTTGGGTCGTCGGAGGTGCGGCCTTGATTGTCAGCCTGGAACCATACTGCGGTCTTGCAGAGCCGATCGAGATTCGGGCCGCAGCGGACGTTGCCTCCAAGGTTGGCGAAGAAAAAGCTATCGGGCTTCTTCTCTTTGGCGATCGCGTCGTACTTGTGCCACAGCTCAAGGACGCGGTCATTGAATGTGTGCCAGTAAGCGGTCGTATTCGATGGCGGGAGCTTGCTGCAGATGGCGCAATGGCAGTTGGGCAGGCTACCGATGGGTGGCCATCCATTGGTGTAGAAGCAGTCCACGTCGTAGAGCGAATTGATTTCGCGCATGATCGCCGGAACGTAGTCGTCCATGTAGCTGGAGAACATGCAGGTGTGAAACAAGCGAGGATCTTCATCGCGGAGGAGAACAGATCCATCAGCGGCGCGCATCGCCCACTCCGGGTGGGCTTCGAGCGCGTCACCCCAGTTCAGGTCCGGGCTCATACGGGCGACCACCCGCATGCCGCGCCTGCGCGCTGCAGCGACACATTCACCAAAGAAATCGCGGCCGTTTAGAAACTTTCCCTGACGGTGAAACTTTACCTTTGACGGATAGAAGGCGAGGATGCCAGTCACACTAATAAAAACGACATCCGCTCCGACGGAACGCCAGTAGTCTGCCCATTTCTCGATGTTCATGACGGCGGGATCGTGCTCCGTCATGTTGCTCTGGCCGACGCGGCGTACCTTCTGCTGCCACGGTAAGGGGGCTGGATCGACGGGAGCGAGGCGAGCCGGCAGAGGGATGAGTTTCGGAGCGGGTCCGCGAGTCGCCACATCCGCGATCGTTTCCCCGGAGACCGCCGAGGAATTTAGAGCTTGGATGGCCGCGGCTAGGGGAAGCGAGCCTGCGCCCGTCTTGAGAAAAGTGCGGCGATTGAGCATGCCGCCATTATTGCCGATGCTGCGATGCACCAGAAGCAGAAAAGTCGTGTTCCACATCTCGCCGCCGGGCGCCCCATCCTTTGCGACGGGTGGCCCACTCAAGCCCAATTTTGGCTTCAGTGGCGAGGTTCAGATCTCCGCAACTCTGTCATCTCTACAGGCGCGAACCATCGCTGCGCGATGATCAGGTGAGTGAAGGGACCTTGTGCTTTTTGAGGCGAGGGACGCGTTGAGATAGAGGCGAAATAGGCGACCCGAAAACAGAAAAGAGCGGTAGGAAGACTCTGTCCAGCTGTAGAACTGCCGCACTCAAGCCGAAACCAGGCTTGAATGGGCCACGCGGCCAAAAGGCGCAAAGGACGGAGCCACCGCCGAGCGGATTTGTAATAATGACAATTCTGCAATGCAACTGAACCACGTCTTGTATCCCGAAGGAGAAGCTTGCATGGTTTCTACCGAATCGCCCGCTCTGTCGTTGTCTCAAGCGACAGATTTGGGTGTCAGACGGCGGCGGGGGCTGGAGTTGTTCTGTCTGTCATTTGTGGCTCTCTTTCTCGAATTAATGGTGATTCGCTGGGAGCCTGCGGTCGTACGACTGATCGCTTATTACGCCAATCTGATCTTGATCAGTTCCTTCCTCGGTCTGGGGGTGGGAGCGATCGTCGGGAAGACAAGAAAATCGTTCTTCGGATGGCTGCCGGCTTTGCTACTGCTCAACGTGGTATGGCTGTTAATTGCCCATTTCATCACGCTGCCGACCACTGCATCGGAGAGCAGGTTCTACACCCCTAGCCCTCAGCTCGTGCGTTACGTGAGTCTGGTGGGTATTTTCGTCAGCAACGCAATCATATTCGTACCGCTGGGTCAGCGGATCGGATCGCTCTTTGAAACGCTTCCCCCATTACTTGCCTACTCCTGGGACTTGGGCGGCAGCCTCGCGGGGACGCTCTGTTTCGGACTCTTCTCGCTGACCCACTTTTCGCCGACGCTGGGAATGGGTTTTGTGATCCTCGCGATTATTCTGCTCTTCCCGCGAGGACAGTGGTTGCGCGCCCTCCCGATGCTGGCTCTCGCGATGGCTGGGGTGTATTTTTCGGTCACTTCGAGTGCGATCTGGTCGCCTTACTACTGCATCATCGTGACCGAAAAGGGGGGGAAGGCTCCCGTGCGAGAGCCGCTTCCGGGGCTGCGCACCATGCAGGACCCACCCATCTACGATGTCAGGGTCAATCACTATTTTCTTCAGAGCGATGGTACCTCCGACCCGAACCGGTATTCTCCGCAGAAAAGAACCGAGGTTCTCACGGCGCGAGCACAATACGACTTGCCGTACGCGCTGGCTCCGGCCCACCGCCGCGTACTCATGTTAGGGGCAGGAGGGGGCACGGACACAGAGATTGCGGTGCTCAACGGAGCCGAACAGGTAGATGCAGTAGAAATCGACCCGATGCTGGTGAAGCTCTCGGACCGATTCAATGCTTCCGCGATCTACGAGAATCCGAAAGTCCACGTCCACGTCGAAGATGCCCGGGCTTTTCTGCGTCGCTCAAGCGGCGGATACGACATGGTGGTCTTCGGTTTTCTGGATTCACAAAGCCTGTTCAGCTCGATGACCAATATCCGCTTAGATGGTTATATCTACACCGTGCAGAGCATGCAGTCGGCTTTCCGGTTGCTGAACGAAAACGGAGTATTGTCCCTTTCCTTCATGGCCGGGCACGAGTGGCTCGCCCGCAAGTTGGTGCGGATGGTTGCACTGGCGACCAACCAGATGCCCATTGTGTATGAAAGTCAGGGACAGGTCGTCATCTGCGCTTTCCGCGGTCAGCACGCGGACCCACCGCCACAATTCGGCCGGTTCGTGCGTACCGCCTTCCCAGCAGGTGACGACTTGTCCGAGGCCGTCGCTCCTACAGACGACTGGCCCTTTCTTTACCTTTCGCGCAAGATCATCCCGGCTGACTACCTGATCGTGATTGGAATTCTCCTGGCCATCACCATACCGGCGGTGTTCATCCTGCGCGGCCGAGGCTTCGGCATGAGCGACGGCCACTTTCTGTTTCTGGGGCTGGGTTTTCTGCTGCTGGAGACGAAGAGCATTGGGGACTGTTCCCTCTACTTTGGCACCACCTGGTTTGTAACGTTGGTGGTTGTAACCGGCGTTCTTCTGATGGTGTTGGCTGCGAACATGGTGGCCATGCGCATGAGCCGTTTCCGGACGTGGCTGTACGCGCCGCTGATCGCATCTCTGCTGCTGCTCTACTTCGTTAAGCGCGACACGGTTCTGGCCCTAAGCTTCGACGAACGATTACTGTGGTCTCTTCTCGTTGTGCCCCTGCCGATTTTTTTTGCGGGCCTCATCTTCTCCACCACCTTCCGCCGAGCCTCGATCCCGTCATCATTCTTCGGCGCAAACCTGATCGGAGCGATGATCGGCGGATTCTGTGAGTACCTCAGCATGGTAATCGGGAACAAGAACCTGATGTTTCTCGTTATTGGAGCGTACTTGGTCAGCCTCGGTCTCCAAATGCGGTTGGTCAAACCAGGCAGAGGTGTGAGGACCTCATAGTCGGCGCTAGCGAGACTGGGAGGCACCGCATTTCTAAGTTGAGGTAAGCACTCACGCGCGAAGGTCCAGTTCGATTGCATCGATCAGGGGAACGAGCCACGCCAGCAGCGCTTGGTGCGCCGGATGTTGCACATAGGCATCGAGCGACGCCTTGTCCTTGAATTGCATGATGCCGCCAAACGTATAGCCTTTTCCTCGCGGCGAAATATTTGGGCCTACATGAGTCTGAAGAAGTCCCGGGATCACCCCTTGGAAAGCGGCAATCTCTTTCGCGGCCCTGTCTTTTTGGGCTTCGGATGTTCCTGGCTTCCATTGAAATGCGAACACATGGAAAACGCTGGCGGACTCAGTTTCCGCTCTCGCTACTTCCGGCGCATTGAAAGACAGAAGAGTGGCAGTTCCGAGGACGATACAGCCATCTCGTAGCAGGGCACGCCGTGTTGACTTTGCCATTTGCATTTCCTTTCTCACGATCCACCCTTTCGCAAAAGACGCGAAAGGCGGGGGCACCCTTTTCCGCCCGCACACACCCAATGTTTCGATTGAAATCCCCAAATCGGGCACCCGAGAATCATGTTGTCGAAGCGATCTCGTAGAGGTACTCGACAAACGATCGCACGGCGCCGTCCATGCCTTGCACCTTTTCGTTCTTCGACTCGATGACGTAATACTCGTCGGGGGCATGGGCTCCGCTGCCGTGACCGAATCCGAAGTGCCCGGCGGCAAGATGCAGGGATTCGTTGGTGAACACGTAACCGGGCCAGGAACCGGCGCTGCGTGGCAGCACGATGGGATCGATGTTGTTGCGTTTGTAGACGGCAGTCTGGGCCCGAATGATTGCGGCATCAGCAGCGGTGCTGTTGGGATCGTATCCACCCGTCATGTTCACTTCAATGTCGCCGAAGCCGTGCTTGGCCAGATGAGCCTTGAGCGCGGCGAGCGCTTCGGTGGCCTTCATGTCGGGGACGAGGCGCATATCGATTTTCGCGACCGCGCGATGAGGAAGAATGGTCTTTCCGCCGGGGCCGGTATAGCCGCCGACCAGGCCTTCAATGTTTACGGTTGGACGCGACTCCAACAGTTCAAGCGCTTCCTGCCAGCTCACGTCGTGGACCCAGTGGTCGACGCCCATTTGCTTCTTGGCGACGGATTCGTCGAGTCGTTGGGCGGCGGTAGCGATCATAGCCTTTTCGGCAGCCGAGAGGGGACGGGCTTTGTCGGCGAAGCCTTCGATGGCGGGATCGTTGCCATCAGGTGACACCAGCGTGGCCAGGGCTTCGACGAGATGCCAGGCGGGACTGTCGACTCGCGCCTTGTTACTGGAGTGAATGTCGTGCCGTGGGCCGCGTCCCCAGCGCTCTCCACTCGAGACGAGTTCCAGTTCGACGACGCCCTTCGCCCCCAGAGTCATCGTGACCTTGCCATCCAATTCCTGTTCGGCAGAAGGCATGAAGATTCCCATGCACGGGCGAAGCGCAGCCATCACTTCGGGACGATTCACGATCTGCGGAAAATGCGGCGAGCCGATCTCCTCCTCTCCTTCAGCCACCAGCACGAGGTTCACGGGGAGTTTGCGGCCGGCAGCCCGCATCGCATGGAGCGCGGCGATGAATGAGGACTCCGGGCCCTTCTGGTTAACGGCGCCGCGGCCAACGATCACCCTGCCAAGACTAGGCTTCTCGACCAATGACGCAGCCCACGGTGGCGATGACCATTCAGCCGGATCCGCCTGCTTGACGTCGTACATGAAGTAGAGTCCGAGCGTCTTCGGAGCTCCCGCATCCAGCTTGGCAAAAATTCCCGGTTGGCCATCGGTGGGAATCTTTGTAACCTCGTTGAATCCCGCTTCGCGCAGGAAGCGCATCGTGAGGTCGCAACCTTCGCTGACTCCGCGGTTCTCGGCTGCGATCGAAGGCTGCTTGATCCATTCCTGCAATCGCTGGACGGCTTCATCGTGATGCTTCTCGATCTGGGTCCAGACAGGAGTGAGGTCCGTCTCAGCGGCGGTGGCTCGGTGGGGAATTGCCAAGGTGGCGGCGCCCGCGAGGGTGCCTTGAAGGAAGGTTCTTCGGTCCATGAGGGGAGAGGATAATCGCAACCCGAGGGCGCCGTCCAGCGAGACAAGCCGCGGCGCAGACCTCCTGGTCCGTCGTTGACTAGGCGGCAGCGGATGAGGATGCGTCCTGAGTGGAACTCAAGCCCTCTTTCGATGAGGCCTCGGAAATGGGCAACCGAGCAACAATTTTTGTACCCGAATGGTCGGAGTTGATTTCCAGCGTTCCACCCAGTTGTCTGACTCTTTCTTTCATCCCCGTGATTCCCACTCCCGGAGTTCCAGCGGACGTCATGCGATCCAGCTTCTCCGATGGAATACCCTTGCCCTTGTCTTCCACCTGAATGACAACCTCATGGTTGGAGCGATGAAGGCGAATTTTCGCCGTCGGACTTTCAGAATGCCGATGAATGTTGGTAAGACATTCCTGCACCAGCCGAAAAACCGCAGTTTCCAACTCGCGCGGTATTCGACCGAAATCATCGGGGCAGTCAAGATTGACGCTGATCTTGCTTCGCCGTGCGAATCCGTCGGTATACCAGGCGAGGGCTGAAGCTAGCCCGGCCTCATCGAGCAAAGGGGGATGGAGCAAATGAGAAATGGTGCGGACTTCCTTGCACATTTCCTGAACCAGATCTTCGCTGTCCGTGAGTGTGGCCGTGGTTTTGGTAAGGCGATCGATGTCCGCTCGCGCTGCCGACAAATTCATGGAAAGAGCGGCCAACATTTGCCCGATGCTATCGTGTAGCTCACGCGCAATGCGACGCCTTTCCTCGTCCTGCAATTCGAGCAGACGAGATGTGAGCCTGCGCAGCTTCTGGTTTGCGAAGTCGAGTTCTGCCGTTCGTTCCTGGACGCGACTTTCGAGCTCTCCTTGCGCGTTTCGTAGCCTTTCGTTGTCGCGACGACGCGCTTCTCCCAAAACTACGACGACCGCGGAAGTGAAAACAAATGCCAGGGCACCAGTCGATTGAGCCAGGCTGGGGACCGATATTGAATGTTGAGGAATCGGCCAGTACATCGTTCCACCTAAGGCGAGGACAGCCGTGACAAGGGATTCCCCGAGGCCCCAGTACCAGGCTACGAAAGCAACCACCGCGGTGAGAGCGATGAACGTAACGTTATCGCCGACGAACGGATTCAGCGAGTGGCAAACCAACAGCACGATCAAGGTCAGGGTGATCGCGAGGACGTAACGGATCAGTGCATTTCGCGGCGTTCGTGCAGAGAGAACTCCACCGGCCAGCATAGCCCTACCTCGTACTCCTTAGGCAAAGGAGAGGATCACAAGGGAATAAGCACAACGAAGTAGGCAATGCGATCATAGCAGGAGACATTGCACACGCAAACACCGTTCTTTCAGCTCAGTGCCAAGTTCCGCGAGGATTTCTGCGGTGTGTAGGGTATGTACACCCATCTGACGCGCCATCAAACTATTCATTGTGGCGTATGGAACATCCAACGTGCCGCTCCACTAAAAAGAAGGCACTATGGAAAAGGATCATGTCGAAGAATTGCGGGCCGAACTGAACAAGTTGCTGAAGAAGCAGACCGAGGTTCTGGAGTCACGAACGTTTGAAGGAGCGACGGATACGGAACTCCTGGAATATGAAATCAGGCAGGAAATCATCCACCAAATCTGCAATCAACTCGCCGACGCCTCGGCCGCTTAAGAACCGTGAGCGCTTCGTTTTCGGTGTGCCATGAGCACGACTCCCCATTGAGGTTTGGAAGACCGCCGCTAAAAAGGGACGAAGTCAGACAACAAATCAAAGGCGGTGGCGGAGAGGGTGGGATTTGAACCACTCCATCATTTTTAGAATCAGCAAGTTGCAGTCTTTTCAAGGGCATAACTTGGCATAATGGGGCGGATTTGCGGGGGGCTAGCACAAACTCGGCGAGTAGGCGAAGCAACAGCGAAAAAAAGTGTGAACCCCATCCTATCAAGCCGCCACACTCGCGGCGTAATATTCCTCTGCCTGCGCCTGCGTGGCTTGTTGGAGTAATTCCACACGGACGATGCGGAAATTCCCTGCCGCGAATCGGACTAAGGCCGTGCCGTCGTCAAAGGTTCTTACGTGCTGAGCTGGAACGCCGTAGAGCAGATTCCGGCCAGAACGGACAATGACAACGGGAGTCGTCGAAGTGGCAGCCGTAACACCTCCTGCACTGGCACGCGAAGAGTAGACATTTCCATTGGCATCCTTTGGAATACGGTTCCTACCTGATATTCATGGTGGATTTTTCTTAAGGCCGCTCTTCAGCTTAGCTTTGGGTTGGTCGGCTCCCCGTGTCAATCACAAAACACCCCACCGGAGGCCACCCCACGGTCCAAACCTCGCCCACAGAGGCGCTATTTCTTTTCCTTGTTTTCGGGAGTGATTTTTTCAAGGCGATCACGCAGCGAATTACTGCTGGCAGGATTACTGCCTGCGAAGTTGCTACCTGCGAGGTCAGCGATTGATTTCCAGCCTGTATATTTGTTCTCTCTATCGCCGAGCACTCGTGCCGCCGCGCTTAGCCACTTTGGTGATAGGACTGAGGCAATGTAGGTTTCCACCATTGTGATCTGCTCAATAGTCTGGCGATGTGACTCCACGATGCCGAGGCTCGTCTGGCGCGAGAGTTCGAGCAGCTCTTTCAGCGTGTCCTCTGCGGTTCTTCCCGGTGACGTTTTGCCCGTTCCATCTGGGGGTAGATTGTCAAGTGTGTGCTTGAGCTTTGGCCAGCAGAGTTCGAAGGCAGCCGCGAGCTGTGTCTCTGGAATTGCCGATTCTCCTAGTGCTTTGTTGAGTGTCTCTACCAGATGCAGAATGTCAGCTTCGGTCGGCTTCGTTGCCTGGAACTGCGAAAGGGGGCCGCTCACGTCGGTTATTTGCAGATCGCCGATGAGCAGAGTACAGGCGAGTGGTTTCTCGCGCACGGTTTTTGCTATCGCCCCAGCTTCGAAGAGAATCCAAGGCTCTTTGAGGTTGTTCGGCGTTAAACAGATTATGCCCGCCCTCGCGTTTGTGAGTGCCCTTGCGATTTCTTCGCTCGAACGAGAGCCTTTGTCAATGTCGGTGGATGAGTGCCAAGGATTGAAATCGTTGACGATCATCGGCAGATACTTCTTCAGCGCCTCGGCTACCGCCCGGCTCCGGGGACCAGACCAGCTAATGAAAATATCCATCTTCGCCATGCCGAGAATTGTAGTACGGATGTGATGATGGGCTAAGCCTGAGTCCATCCACGACCGGGCCGGGGTCTGACCCCGAGATCGAAGAGTCCAACAAGCCGGTTCTTCCCGTCGAGATGTATGCCAAGCTGCTGGCGGCTCTTGACGGGGTCCGGGACCGCGCCATTTTTCTAATCGCGTGCTTCTGCGCCCTCCGGCCGAGCGAGCTCTTCGGCCTAACTTGGGCATGCTACAGCGGCAGCGTATTCACGATCGTCAATACCGCGTGGCGCGGCCGGCTACAACGCAAGAAAATCAAGCGCAAGAACCGCTATGGTCGCACCAATTACCGCCTTGTCGCGATCCCCCAAGCCGTGCGCCATGCAATTGACTTGTGGCGGGCGAAGTGTCCGAACGCGGATGCCAACGCCCTCATGTTCCCAGGAATGCAAGCGCGTGCACGAAAGCCACTGGCGACGCCCATTCATCCAGACAATTGGCTGCGCCTGCGTCTCTACCCGGTCGCCAAAAAATTGGAGATCGCATTTCACCCTACGTTTCAGGTGCTCCGCAGGAGTTTCTCCACGCATGGCAAGAAGGAAGCACACCCCACCGAGATGCAGGCCCAACTCGGACACCGCGATATTCGTACCACTCTGGACATCTATACGCAGATTTCGGACCCCGAAGTGGCCTGAATGGTGAACCAAGTCACAAATCGCATCTTAGGCTTGGGTGACGAGGGGGAGGCGGGCTCAGTTCAGAGAGATTGGCGAGGAGAATTAGAAGCTAACGGCTTCCTGTTAAAATAAATTGAAATCAACGGCGCGGAGAGATGGCCGAGTGGCTGAAGGCGCGCGCCTCGAAAGCGTGTATACCTTAACGGGTATCGGGGGTTCGAATCCCTCTCTCTCCGCCAGACATTTTGTTATCAATGACTTACAATATTGTGATACCTATACTGATTCTGCGGGGTATACTTTTTCTAGGTTCCCCGCTCCAAGGAGCAGTAAGGTATGGCCGAAAAATGGCGCGATATTGCCGGATATGACGGCGTCTACCAAGTCTCTGATTTAGGGCAAGTCCGCAACACCCAAACCAGCAAAATCCTCCAGCCCACCAAACTAAAGAACGGGCGGATCTACGTCACTCTGTCCAGCGACGGGTTTCAGAAGAAGTGCACCGTCCACAGCCTTGTCGCCGATGCCTTCCTCGGGGAGTGCCCTCCTGGCCGCGAGGTCACGCACAACGACGGCGACTACACGCACAATGAATTGTCGAACCTTGAGTACATCACGCGGCAAGAGAGTCAAAAGCGGTTCGTGATGGGAAGAGGTGGGTATTCAGTAAATCTCACAAAACGCGTACAGACCACAAACGGACCGCGTTACTGCCCCGTGGCCGAATCCGCAAATGGCCGCGTGAAACCCGATCAGGTCCTCGTAAACGGTAAACCAGAAAAACACCCGGAAGGGGCCTATTACCTGGAATGGCGAGAAAAGGGCAAGCGGGTCCGACTGTCCGTCGGGAAGGACGCCCAGGACGCTGCTGCACGCCGCCAGCGCAAGCAGGCCGAACTCAACGCCGTCGAAAGTGGAGTCTCTGTGTTGCCCGAGAACGGAGATGGACAACGATCCGTGGCTGCGGCCGTAGCGGGCTTCTTGGAAGAAACGGAACTCACGAAGAAGCCCAAGACCCTTGCTGCATATACCATTGCGCTCAACTACTTCACTGAGTCGTGCCGCAAGCTCTATCTGCACGAGATCGAGCGGCACGATTTGCTTAAGTTCTCGGGCTTCCTTCGTGACCAGAAGAAGCAATCGCCTCGTTCCGTTTACAACAAGTTCGAAACGGTGATGACCTTTTTGAAGGCCAATGGGATTCGCGGGCTGGTGGGCAAGAACGACTGGCCGCGGTACACCGAAGAAGAACCGGAGATGTATGAACATGAAGAACTCGACAAGCTCTTCAAAGCCTGCACCGACGAAGAACGGCTCTGGTACGAGTTCTTTCTGATGACCGGGATGCGGGAGCAGGAAGTAATGCACACGTACTGGTCGGATGTGAATTTCGCTGCGAGCACCGTTCGAGTGAGCCACAAGCCCGACCGTGGATGGACACCGAAAGCGTACAAGGAACGCGAGATTCCGATTCCTACGAAGCTGGCCAAGAAATTGAAGGCATGGAAAGCAAAGGCTGACAAGACCTGCGCTCTGGTGTTTCCGACTGCTGGCTGCAACCCGAAGCTGGATTTTCTGGACTGCCTGAAAGCGTGTGCCGAATGGGCGAAGCTCGACCAAGACGATTTCTGGCTTCACAAGTTCCGTTCGACTTTCGCGACTCGATGCCTGTGGGCTGGCGTCGATCTGCGAACGGTCCAGCAGTGGCTAGGTCACTCTGATATGGAGTCCACTATGCGCTACCTGAAGCCGTCCCGAAGTAGTCATGTGCGAGAGAAGGTGAACGAGATTTTTGCCTAGCGCGAACCGGCGCGCCTTGCAGCAGTATTTTTCGCGTCAGATGGTCCTGGCCATCCCAGTCAAGCAATCCCAGGTGTTCTTCGGCCAACACAATCAGGTACTTCCCTCTAAAAATAGAACCCTTGTTTTGTAATACTTCCTTGATTTCACTTGGGTCGACGGTTGCATTCGTGCATCCGATTTCAAAATCGGAGCGGTCTCGAAATGGTGCATGCTGTGCCTTCAGTTGAGCACCCATGCGTTCAAGATTCAGTCGCCGAACACTGAGGTGAAAGTCAGCGCGTTGCGGATCGCTCTCGCAGCAGAACTTGAGCTCCTGCAAAAAATGCTCGTCGATCTCATCCGGAGATACGGCTTCGGAGAAAATCACGTGATAGTTAAGTCTGCGCGGACCTTTGATTTCGATACTCTAAATTGGCCCCCCAACGATCATCTAAATTGGCCCCCTGAGGATAAAACCATATAGCGTGGATCTCGTTCCGGGCATACGAGCCG
>Ga0209580_10001267_pt1 | contig 11890 bp, 9 predicted proteins | sample Coa_R1_5_FD_187153 | JGI IMG/M metagenome (GOLD analysis project Ga0209580, IMG submission 187153) | Surface soil microbial communities from Centralia Pennsylvania, which are recovering from an underground coalmine fire - Coalmine... | ecosystem: Environmental > Terrestrial > Soil > Unclassified...
CCTGGTCAACAGCGCCGGATTGTTCGCCGATGAAATCGCCGGACTGATGGGCTCGGAAATGGCGAAGCATCGCATCTATCCCGTCCGCGGCGAGTATTGCGAAATTGTGCGCGCTCGCAGCGATCTCGTCCGCGGTCTGGTATATCCCTTGCCGCATCCCGAGGGTTTGAGCCTCGGCGTGCATTTAACCAAGACGCTGTGGGGCAGCGTGCTCGTCGGGCCAACGGCGCATTACATCGCGGACAAAAATGATTATGAGGGCAATCGCCCGCCGGTCGAGGATTTCGTCCGCATGGCCCAGCCGATGTTGCCGGAAATTCGCGCCGAGGATTTGATGCCCGCGTACACGGGAATTCGCGCCAAACTCGCGCCGCCCGGCAGCCATCACCCAACCGATTTCATTATCGAGCGCGATCCGCAATTCCCAAACGTCGTGCAATTGATTGGCCTGGAATCGCCCGCGCTCACGTCCGCAGGCGCGATTGCCGAGCACGTAACAGGATTGCTTGAGGATATTCTCGCGTAAGAGCGAAGCTCACTTCAGTGAACCAACGCTGAAGCAAATACCAGACGCACGCCGCGAGCTTTCAGTTGCGGCAATGCTTCCTCCAGCGCCGCAATAGTCGCGGGATGCGGATGGCCGATCGCAATCGCGGAGCCTTCTCTTGCAGCGTCGCGCTCGGCAAGCTCGAATTGCCCCAGAATCGCTTCGCGCGTCTCCACGTCGTCGAGAAAAACGTTGCGCGATGCGGCTCGTACGCCTGCCTGCTGCGCGGCGTCATACGCAACCGTCGCGGCAGTTGTCCGGCTGTCGATGAAAAAAAGATCCCGCTGCCGAAGAACAGCCATAACGTCGGCCATCAACGCGGGATCGGTTGTCGCGCGCGAGCCTTCGTGATTATTTATGCCCGCCGCGTGCGGAACGTCCTCAAGCATCTGCCCCAGCAGACGATCCACTTCGTCGGCGTCCATCCCCACGCGCAGTTCAACAGCTTCCGGCTTCGCGGAGTTGCCTTCGAATTCCATCGGAAGATGAAGCATCACTTGATCACCGCGGCGGAATGCTTCGTCCGCAATTTCCGCCGAATGTGGCTGGCTCGGCAAAATGGATAGCGTCAGCGGATAACGAATCTTCAGAAGAGCTTCCGCGGGCGCGAGATCATTGCCCAGATCGTCGATGATAATAGCGAGACGCGCGCCGCTTCCAGGCTTTGTCCCAGGTCGATTCGTTTTCGTTGCATTCGACACGCTGATGTGAATGGATTGTGTGCGCCGCCCGTTCAACAGGTAATCAAAGCGAATTGCGCCTGAAGAACTAGGGCGCGGAACGTGAGCTAAATCGTAACGCGCCGCGGCGCGGTCGAGCGCGCCTTCGACCGCCGGAGCTTTCGCGGCATCCGGCAAATTGACAAAGATATCATCGGCGACAAGTCGCGCGCGTCCACCCTTGCGCGCGCCCATTTCAGGACGAATCACGATTTCTGCGTCGCGTCCCCCGGCCTTTTGCGCAGCCGCGACCAGGTCGCGCGTGATGGAGCGAAGCTCGGATGTGCTGGTCGTTTTTTTCCGACAACCAGCGGCAAGAAACGCAAGCGCCAATAACAAGAAGACAACGCGCTGGAAGGAAGAGTCGTTCTGGCGAGTTAGAATCCGCGCGCTTTTTGCCGCCACGCGCGAATCAGGCGGCCTTCGGCGCGGCGGCAGGGGCTTCGAGGATCTCGATGGCCCGCTTTACGACGGGATCATTCGCGGACGGCAGTTGTCCCGGAGCGGGCGGAGCGAGTTGGTCCTGATTGAGCTGGGCGACGTCGTCCACGGCTTGCGGATTCACTTGCACCGTTGGCTCAACGCCTTCCTTGGGAATTGACTTGCCGTTGGGCGTGAAATAGTTGGCGACCGTAAGAATCAGCGCCGCGCCATCATCCAAAGTGATTATCTTTTGCTGCGAAGCAGTGCCGAATGTTGTTTCGCCCACGGTATCACCGCGATGATTGTCCGCGACCGCCGCCGCAAGAATCTCGGCGGGACCCGCCGTGCCATTCGAAATCAGCACGGTCATCGGTCCTTTCCAGACAGCCCTAGAAGCGTCGGCCGAAAAGGTCTGCGTCGCGACCGTCTGGCCACGCAGCGTTCCAATTGTTCCGGAGGTCAGAAAAAGCTGCGCCGCATCGATCCCTTCGTTGACCGGACCCGAAGCGCAATCACGCAAATCCAGAATCAGTTTTTTGGCGCCCTGGTGCTCGAATTCCACGAGCTTCTCGCGAATCTGTTTCGTCGTCCCGGGCTCAAACGCAGGAATGCGAATGTAAGCAATGTCCTTCTGCATTTCTTCCTGGAGGATCCGCGGGGACTGAAGTTTGGCGTAAGTCATGGTCACGCTGAACGGTTGCTGCGTTCCCCGGCGAATCACGTCAACTTTCACGGTTTGCCCGGGCTCGCCAGTCAACAGAACCTGCGCCTGCCCGATGGACATTTCCGTGGTCGAAAAGCCCGCGATGGAATCGAATAGGTCGCCGTCGCGAAGGCCGGCCTTCTGTGCGGGACTATCCGGTAGAACGGAAACAGCGACCACATAACCGAAGCGCTTCGAAATAAACACGCCGATCCCGCCCTTCGATTTATCGTCAACCTTTTGCTTGTAGTCGGTGTACTCCAGCGGGCTCAAATAGCTCGATTGCGGGTCCAGCGAGTCAAGCAATCCATGCAGCGCCCCGGAAGTGACTTTGTGAATATCGGGCTGGTCGACGTAGTTGTCTTGGATGCGTTGCAGCACCTCGCTGTACACGCCAAGCGAAACGTAAGACTTGTCGTCGCCCGTCTTGCCCTTCACGTAGCCGACCGCCACGTATGCGAAAATCAGCACCGACAGGACAATCACAACCTTCTTCCAAAATGGACTCATGTGTGTTTTTCCCATGCCCGGTGCTTTGCCGTTCCGCCGGCAAATAGCCAACTCGAGCGAACTCGGATTATAGCATCCCTGGGCCGTCTTTATCAGCGCCCTTTGGCGGGGTCAGTGCCCGAATCTTTCGATGCTCGGGGCTTGGCTGCGGATGGCTGGGAGTAGGCTTTTCCTTTGAGCAGGCTGGCGCGGCGCGTGTTGTGCTTCCCCAATTTTTGGTTCAGGAACTTCCGAGCCAATGGATTCCCTTCCGGCCCCTACTCATCGTGCCGGTCGGCGGCATCGTAATCATCTTCGTGGGCTGAGGCGAGGTAAGTCTGCGAGATGCGATCGTGCCACGTCATGCGGTCTTCATCCCAGAGCGCCCAGAGGAAACCGAGCAGCAGTGTTGCGCCGGAGAGCAGATAGCCGAAACTCCGCCACAGGAGCTGCCGCGTCTCGGGGAAAGTGCCGTCGAGCGCGACAACCTCGAGTTTCCCTGCGCGCATTCCGGGTGTCGCCCCCGAAAAAAGAGTGAACAGGCAGAAATAAATCGCGTAGATCAAGAAGAAAGTGGCCGCGTACACCGCCAAGTCCATGCGCACGAATCCCAGCTGCCCACCCATCGAACGAAAGAGTCCGAGGAAACCTATAAACACACAAGAAACGATGGCCGCATCGACCCCGCCCGCGAGGCGGCGGTTCGCCAGCTCGGCAACCGGTAAAGTCGAGCCGTCAGGATGCAGCCGATAATTCTCAACGACGGAGAAATCCAGCTGCGGTTGCGAGACGTGAATTTCCACACGCTGCGTCGGGCGAAGGCGCGCAAGCGTGCGCGGAGCCGTCGCCGTGGTGATCACGTCCGGAGAATTGCCGTGGCTGAAAGGCAGAACGGGCTGCGATTCCTCCTCCTCTTGCGATGGATGCCGGCGCGAGCGGTAGACTTCCAGGCGTCGGGCAACCTCACGGCGCCATTCAGGTTCTTCAGAAGGGGCGGAAGCGCGAGTCGGAGCGGGAGAGGGCTGGGCAGCCGCAAATGCAGACTCACAAAACGGGCACACGTCGACTGCTTGATTGCTTACCGCGCCACATTGCGAGCAGACTTGAATCACCGGTTCGTTTTGCGCTGCGGACCGGAATCCCATGAGGAACGAAAGTATCGTAACAGATTGACGCCGCGGAGATGCACAGAAATCAACTACCTCGTGTCGCGAATCAGACAACGCCGCCCCGTGGGTCCATGCGCGGCCCATCACGGATCATGAGCGTCCAACGGAACAACAAAACCCGGCGCTACAAAATTGGCGGGGCATGTTAGGCTGCTAGATTCTTCCTGAACGATGCGCGATTGTACCGAAAACCGCCTCCTGAGCCACCCAAGTAAACGAACGACGGCAATACTATTGGCGTTGATATCGTCTCTGCTCCTTCCCTGCGGCGCAAACGCGCAAACTCCCGCTCGCACGCAGGCCCGGTTGCGAGCGCAAAACAGCGAAATGACCCTCGAAGCGGACACCCAGAAGCAAGCCGGAAGGATTTTTTACGCGGACGGTCATGTTGACATTTTGTACGGCGGCGTCCGCTTGCGCGCGGACCATGTCCAATACAATGAAGACACAGAGATGGCGGCCGCGCGTGGCCACGTCCAGTTCGATTATCAGATGCAGCACATGGACGCGGATGAAGGAACATTTAACATGAAAACCGGCCGGGGTTCATTTCGCAACGTGCGCGGCACAGTCACCGCCCAGCATCTTTCCAATCCCAGCGTGCTGGTCAGCCCGAACCCGCTTACCTTCGCGGCGGCCACGGTCGAACGCACGGACGACGACACCTTCGTGGTCACTCATGCCTGGGTGACGGTGTGCAAGCCGAACAGCCCGCAATGGAAATTCTATGCTCCCAAGGCCGTGATTCATTTGCAGAAGTCCGTCGCATTGGACAACGCCTCTTTCCGCCTTTTTTACGTCCCGATTATTTATCTCCCCTATGCTTCAGTACCCATTGCCAGGAAGCTCCGCCAGTCAGGGTTCCTGATTCCAGAAGTTGGCAACACCACGGCGAAGGGATTTGTCTTCGGAGATTCGTTCTACTGGGCGCCTGCCGAATGGATGGACGCTACTATCGGAGCGGAATATTTAAGCCGTCGCGGTTGGAGCCAAACAGGCGATATTCGTATGAAACCATGGCAAAACGCCACGCTAACAGCGAGCTACTTCGGAGTCATCGATCGCGGCATCGCCGTCCCCGGCGGAATCGTCACCAAGCAGGGCGGCCACGAGGACCATGTTTTTTTCGACGCTTTACTGCCCGGCGGTTGGCGCGCGGTTGCGGATATCGATCAACTATCGTCCCTCACGTTCCGCCTCGCGTTTTCGGAAACATTCGAGCAAGCCGTTAACTCGGAAGTGCGAAACACCGCATTTCTGACAAAGAATTTTGATGGTTTCAACGTTAGTCTTGCCTCCATGAGCTACAAAAACTTCTTGAGCGCGCAGCCGGACACCGCGATCGATTTGCGGACCGCGCCAGAAGTTCGAGTGAGCTCCGTGGATCGCGCGCCGTGGCAAAAACTTCCCATATATGTGGGCTTCAATTTTTTTGCCGACGCGGTGCATCGTGAAACGAACGTGCCCCCGGGATTCGAAACACCTTCGTTCGTGTCGCGGACGGAATTTGCCCCCAACGTGACCGTCCCGCTGCACTGGGGGCCCTGGCTGGGAGTGACGCCCAGCTTTACGTTGCGTTCGCTGCGCTACGGCGGGCAATTGCAGAATGGCGTCTTCGTGGGCCAGCCATTCGTGCGCACCACCGAGGAATTTTCGCTCGATTTGCAGCCGCCGTCTTTTGACCGCGTCTGGACCGACGGCGGGACAAAATGGAAGCATGTGGTCGAGCCCAGGGTCGCTTACCACTATGTGAACGGCGTCAACGACTTTGGCAGATTCCTGCACTTCGATGAAGACGACACCCTAACCGACACCAACGATGTCCAGTACGGCGTCACGCAGCGGCTTTACCGGCGCGATGGCGACGGCGACGCTCAGGAAGTGGCAAGCTGGGCCCTGACGCAAAAATATTATTTTAATCCCACGTTCGGCGGCGCTCTGCTTCCGGGCGCGCGCAACGTTTTTCAGGCCCTCGATTCGCTCACGCCCTATGCATTCGCTGACAGCTTGCACCATTTTTCGCCCATCATCAGCGACTTGCGAATCGAGCCGGGCGGCCGTTTCGACACGCAGTTTCGCGTGGACTTCGATCCTGAGCGAAACCGCCTGACGGCCATCGGCTCGCTCGTGAAAATCCGCCCTTACCGCGAATCTTTTTTGACACTCGCGGATTTTTCCACCGTCAGCATTCCAACAACATCTTCAACCAGTCCGGGAATCCTTTTGCCCCGGTCAAATCAAGTCCGTGCGCTCGTCGGCTACGGCAGCCTGAACCGCCGCGGATGGAACACGGCCCTTGGATTCAGTTACGACGTGAGTCAGAGTCTCTTTCAAAGTCAAGTCGCGCAGCTCTCCTACAACGGCTCGTGCTGCGGTATTGGCTTCGAATATAGAAGGCTGTCACTGGGCGCCGTGCGAAACGAAAATCAATTTCGCGTTGTTTTCCTGATCGCCAATCTCGGTTCCTTCGGGAATCTGCGACGACAGGAAAGCATTTTTTAGAGGGGTAGCGGTGAAAGACGAGCTGTACTACCTGACGATCGCCGAAGCGGCAGCCCTGCTGCGTAAAAAAAAGATTTCACCCGTGGAACTTGCGAAAGCTGCCCTTGAGCGCATGGAAACGCTGAATCCGCGGTTGAACGCGTTCATCACCATCACTGCCGAGCGCGCGCTGCGTGAAGCTCGCGCCGCCGAGCGGGAAATCGCGCGCGGAAAATATCGCGGCCCTCTGCACGGAATTCCCATCACACTGAAGGACAACATTTGCACCGAAGGCGTGCGAACCACCGCTGGCTCAAGAATCCTCGAAAAATTTATTCCGCTGGCGGACGCCGACGTGGCCCGGAAGCTTTCGCTTGCAGGCGCTGTGCTCCTCGGCAAAACAAATCTCCATGAGTTCGCTTACGGAATCACCACAGAGAATCCGCATTACGGCCCCGCGCGGAATCCCTGGAATCTCGAATGCATCCCCGGCGGCTCGAGTGGTGGTTCCGCGGCGGCCGTCGCAACAGGGATGGGATTCGCTTCAGTTGGAACGGACACGGGCGGCTCCATACGAATTCCCTCGGCGCTCTGCGGCATTGTGGGGCTGAAACCGAATTTCGGTCGGGTGAGTTGCAAAGGAATCGTGCCCCTCGCGATCACTCTCGATCACGCTGGCCCGCTCGCAAGAACCGTCGCTGACGCGGCAATCATGCTCGACGCGATTTGCGAATGCGACAGACCGCAACACGCTTTCTACAAAGCGGCGCGCGAAAGTCTGCCGAAGCGCGGAGAAAAAATTCAACTGCGCCTCGGCTGGCCGCGAGAATACTTCTTCGACCGCGTGGACTCGGAAATCAAGCGTGCCATCAAAGCGGCTGCGAAGGTTCTCGAAAGTCTCGGCGCGCGCGTGGAAGAAATCTCCCTGCCGCACATTGCGGAATCAGTTGACCCAAGCACGCAAATTGCCCTCGCTGAAGCGCTCGAATATCACGAAAGCAAGGGATATTTTCCGGCGCGCGCCGCGGATTATGGCGAAGACGTGCGCAAGCGGCTCGAGATCGGCAGCGCCGTGCGCGCGGTCGATTATTTAAAGGCCCAACAAGCGCGCGAGCAGGTGCGCGCCGATTTTCGTGACGCGTTCAGGCGCGTCGACGCCATCCTGGCGCCCACCGTGCCGATTGCTGCGTCGCGCATTGGAGAAGATGCCGTGACGATCGCCGGCGAATCCCAATCCGTGCGCGGCGCGCTGGTGCGCATGAATCGCCCCGCGAATTTCACGGGCTTCCCCGTGATTTCCCTGCCCTGCGGATTTACGCCGGGCGGCCTGCCCATCGGCATAGCCTTGCACGGCCCGCAATGGGGAGAATCGAAGTTGCTGCAAATCGCTTCCACCTATGAACACGCGACGCAGTGGCATCTGCGCCGGCCAAATCTGCTCTGATTTCGTCCTCGAATTCCGTTCAAACCGGAAAAGATATGCAGTTTCAAGTCTCGTTTCGTTTCCAAATCCCATTTCACAATTCAGGCGCATATACCTCCTCAACGGGCAACGACCCGCGACGCTGCATCAACCATTGGCCCGCATAAAAACCCCAGACGCCCGTGGCCAGACCCGCGAGCACGTCGGCAACGTAGTGATATCGTCCGTAGACAGTCGCAACACACATGCACACGAAAAATGGCAAGCAAATCCAGAATAGCCACCGGCGATAACGCCACGAGGCAAGAATCGCGACTATCGAACCGGCAACGTGTGCCGACGGAAACGCCGCTCCGCGCACCAGCGCGTAACTTTCGAGCCAGTTGATCAGATGCGTGAAAAACGCGCCCGAAAGCCGCACCGTTTCGACCGACGCGAGTGAAAAGTGCGGGCTCTCTACCGGCAACAGAACAGAAGTGACGTACACGGTGTAATGCGCGATGGCGGTCGAGACCATCACTTCCCAAAACGCCCGACGTTCTTTCGCCGCGTAAAGCAGCGCCGGCAGAATCACCAGATAAAGAAAATAAGTCATGTAGGAAAACTGCATGAAGTCGTTGAGCGCAGGCGAAACAAATTGCGCGAGCCACACCGACGGATTCACGCCCGTCAGCGCATGATCGAACGCAATAAAGTACCGGTCGAGCCAGAAAGGAAAAATGGCGTGAACAAGCGCGTTCAGTTCCTCAAAAAGAAAAATGTAGAGCGGCAGCGGGTACCAATGGCGCGCAAAGCGAAGACCTCTTGCGTTTGGAAAGCGTCTCGTGGTGACTGCGAGCGCGATAATCGCCGCGCCTATCGTGCAGTGCGCGCTGAAGAATGCACCCGGATGCGCGATATTCTTGTGAAACACGGTGACTACGCTCGTAATCCACGCGAGATATCCAAGCGAGACCCATTCAAAGGCCCCGCAGGCGCGTCGCGTTTCAGCGAAGAGACTCGAAAACGGGCGAGCCTTGCCCTGATGGTCGCGCACCGCGTCCGCCGCCGCGTCCCTCGTGGCGTACGCCGTCAGCCCATTACGAAAAAAGGTCATGCTCATCGGTTTATTCCCTGACGATTCATGGATTGCATAAAATTCGCGTCAACTGCCGTCAATGGCGCCCCGGTGCCGCGCGAATTTTCGACGCGCGGATTTCGTATTTCATTCCAGTGCCGCCCACGCCGAAGCTCACGCCAGCACAAGACTGGCCAGCCCCGAGCGCGCGCGGCGCGTTCCAGATCTTTCAGCGGATTCACCGCCGCAGGATGCCCAACCGTTTCAAGCATCGGGAGATCGGAGCCGCTGTCGCCGTAAGCGAAGCTGCGCTCCTGGTCCAGACCGTGCAGTGCGGCCAAGCGAACAATGGCGCGCCGTTTTGCGGCTCCGCACAGATGCTCGCCGACGATTTCTCCCGTCCACAAACCGTCACACACTTCGAGTTCCGTCCCGACAATCGTTAGCGGCACGGGAAAATAACTGGCAACCAGTTCCGCGAGCGGCGCTGGCGCTCCGGTAATCAGAAAAATGCGGTGTCCTTGCGCGAAGTGAAATTCGAGCCGGTCAAGACCGTCGGAAAATAATTTCACGGGATGCAATGCCAAATACCGTGACCATTCTTCTCCGCACCTTGTGGGCACTCCTGAGAAATAGCGCTTGTTAGCTGCCATTCCCTTGCGCGGATCACGCGCGGCATCGGCGATGAACCGCATTCCCCAGCGTGCAAATTGCGCTGGCCCGATCCACCCACGCGTCAGAAGATGAAAAATAAACCGGCGTTCCGCCGACGGAGCAGCCAACAACGTGCCGTCGAGATCAAAAAATGCGCCGACGCCGTCCCTGCGGCTCATTGCGCGCTACCCGCAATTGTTTTCACCGGTGCAGCGGACGCAGCGAAAAAATAGCGCCGGCCTTCCCACAAAACAGGCACGGCACGAATCAGGCAGAACGCGACCGTTGTCAGCACAAGCGCTTCGGCCGCCGCGCGCACCCATGCGACTTGCGCGGGCGCGAGAGCCACCGCGGGCAACCGTACGAGCGTCAGTTCCACGCCGAGATAACAAAAGCAAACGCATTTCATCGCGCCATAGGCGGCCCGGCTCGCTCGTGAAGCCACCAGCGTCCGTCCCCACCATGTTTGCAGCATGGAATTCGCGCCGAACCCGTTGCGCCCCGCGCGTGAGGCCAAACTCCGAAGAAAATCGGTCGACGTGCCGCGAACAAAAAACAGCACCGGCACCCACAGCGACACCAATCCCGTCACGGCAAAAAAAGTGAAGAAAAGATTCTCGACCACGCGGTCGCCCAGAATATCCAACTGTGCGCCGAGCGGCGTCGCTAATTTGAGCCGTCGCGCAAGATAGCCGTCGAGCGCGTCGAGCGTGATCGCCGCGATCGTGAGCACCAGCGCCGCAACGTCGCACCAAAAATCGCGCGCAAACAGCGCGACTGCCGCGAAACCCATCAGAACCCGCAAGAGAGTAATTTGATTTGGCGTCATCCCGGCCTCCGCTGCAATACTTCGTCGCCAGCAACCGCCTGGAAAGCACGACGGAAGCCAAATCGCGCGGCTGCGCGAGCCTTAGGCTTCTCGCTGATTCTTCGTGACTTACAGAAAGAGCTAACGCGACCTCTGGGCACCGCGTAGCGAGTGAATGAATGGTTCTGGCGCCACCTGTAGGCTTTTCCACCGTTCCTCCTCTCCTCTCGGGTCAGAAAAGCCTTGGCTCTGTCGGCATCATGGTCTGAAACGCGCCTCTCAACAAATTTGTCATCCCGAGCCACCATGCGACGAGGGATCTGCTCTGCTCTTGGCGGGCCCCGGTCAGGAGGTCAACATAGCCAAAAACCCTTTGGAGCCCTTCGCGAACAGTTTGCCAGACATACGCGTGCGCTTTCCGCGGCGGTGTGCGAAAATCGCGACTCGCGTGCATCGCACCGCCGCCCAAAACATCCAACACCGGAATCAGGAGCGTAATTACATCGGATGAACGTCACCGTATTCACGGCGCTGCTCGCTGGTCTGATCTCGTTTTTATCTCCGTGCGTTTTACCGCTCGTGCCCGGATACATCTCGATGCTTTCAGGCATCGGCGTCGATCAACTTCAACAGGGAAAAGGCTCTCGCGGTGAATTATTGCGCTCCGCGTTTGCGTTCGTCATCGGATTTTCGATTGTGTTCATCAGCTTTGGCGCTTCGGCGACCGCTGTGGGCACGTTCCTGCTGAGCAATCGCAACGAGCTGGCGCCCTTCGCGGGCGCATTCATTCTTCTTTTCGGTCTGCATTTAATCGGAGCTCTGGCGAAGATTTCCGTCCGCATCGGATTGGTGATCGGCGGGCTGCTTGTGGCGTCGGGAATTGCAATGGCGTTTCTGATGTCCAACTTTTCCAGCTCTTTTCGTCCGATCCACTTGTTCGCGATCGCGTTGATTTTCCTGTTGGGCCCATCTCTGACGCGCTGGCTGAATCGTGACGCGCACTTCCGGAACATGGGCGGGCAGCCGGGCGTCGTCAGCGGATTCTTGATGGGATTCGCGTTCGCGTTTGGATGGACGCCGTGCATCGGGCCTATTCTCGCTACGGTGCTTGCAATGGCCGCCACGCAGGACACGGTCTTGAAAGGGGTTTTCTTGCTCGCCGCCTACTCCGCCGGACTCGCGATTCCCTTTCTGCTGACGGCGGTGGGCATTGGGCAATTTCTAAAATTCTACAAACGCTTTCGCCGGCACATTCACATGGTCGAAATTTTCAGTGGCGTGCTCCTGCTCGCCATTGGCGCGCTGATTTTTATGAACCGGCTGACATGGCTTTCGGGTAAACTTACATTTCTGAATCGTTTTTCACGATAAGGGGAACTTCTTCTTCATGAATCGGACTCTTACGCGATGCGGAGCG
>Ga0209580_10001268_pt1 | contig 11889 bp, 12 predicted proteins | sample Coa_R1_5_FD_187153 | JGI IMG/M metagenome (GOLD analysis project Ga0209580, IMG submission 187153) | Surface soil microbial communities from Centralia Pennsylvania, which are recovering from an underground coalmine fire - Coalmine... | ecosystem: Environmental > Terrestrial > Soil >...
CGGGAGTCACCGGCGCACTGGGCGCGGCGCTGCTCACCCGGCTCGTCGACCAGGGCTGGATCGAGCGCACGCCGGCGAGCCGCGCGGTCGAGGTCACCCTGGCCGGCCGCCGCGGCCTGCACCGCACTCTCGGCTTCGCCGGCTAGCGGACCCACTGGCGGCTTCGCCCGCTGCAACCGAAGAATTGATACTTCGTATACCATACCCTTCGAGTTTTCCTTGATCCGGCCGGAGCTGCCCCGGGTGCGGCGCGGCTGGCGGTCCGGATCCCTGCTCGCCGGTGCGCCCGCATCCGGGTGGCCGGCGTCCACGGTGCGAACCCGAGAGGAGCGTCCCATGTTCCGAGCCTCGCGACTGACTCCATGCCAACCCCTGCGCGCCGCAGGCCTCGCCGTCCTCGGTCTCGCGCTCGCCGCGATGCCGGCGCTGGCCGCGGCCCACGACCCGCATCCGATCGACATCGGCGCCGCCCGCCAGCTGCCGCTGGGGACCGTGGTCACGGTCGAGGGATCGGTCACCGTCCCCTCTGGTGACTTCTCGTCCAGCAGCTTCGACGAGGGCTTCGCCATCCAGGACCACACCGGCGGCATCTACGTCAGCGTCGCGACGAACCTCGGGTTCACCGTCCGGCAGCGCGTGCTGGTGACCGGCCAGCTCGTGGACAGCTTCGGCCTGCTGACCCTGGTGCCCGCGAGCGACAGCGACGTGGAGGAGCGGGGTCATGGGCAGAGAGTGAGACCGCTCTGGGTGCGCACCGGCAGCGTCGGCGCCGCCAACCAGGGGCGGATCGTCCGGGTGGTGGGGGTGATCACCCAGCCTGTCGAGCCCGACCCTCCCTTCGGCAACAAGGTGTTCGTCGACGATGGCTCGGGTCCGATCCGGGTCTTCGTCAACAGCTCGACCGGGATCGACGTGAGCTCCCTCGCGCAGGGTCAGCTCCTGTCGGTCGTCGGCTTCAGCAGCGCGTTCAACGATCCCGAGATCGATCCACGCTTCCAGAGCGACCTCCGGGAGCCGGCGAACCCTTAGTACCTTAGCGGCCAGGCGGCTGGCCGCGCCGCCCGCGTGGATGACTTCTGTCAGGCCGAATGGGTGACGCCTGACCCTGATGGCGGTGTGCCCGGGCTGCGAGACTGGCTCCACCACGAGCGGGGTGAACCCGCGGGAGGAGCCGATGAGCATGAGCGACACGGGCGGCAAGGGCAGCGGCGGACCGCGCGAGAACAGCGGCGGCGACGGCAGGGAGCGCGGCAGCGCCGGCCATGGGGTCGTCGCGGAGCTGGAATGGGCGAGCAAGAGCTTCGGCAAGGTGAAGGCGGTGTCGGATCTCGACTTCGAGATGCGGGCGGGAGAGGTGGTGGCACTGCTGGGGCCGAACGGGGCGGGCAAGACGACGACGGTGCGGCTGTTGATGGGGCTGATCCGGCCGGATGCGGGGTCGGCGCGGCTGTTCGGCCTGGACCCGGGCCGGATCGAGGCGCGGATGCGGGTCGGGGCGATGCTGCAGGTCTCGAAGGTGCCCGAGACGCTCAGGGTGCGCGAGCACATCGAGCTGTTCTCGAGCTATTACCCGCACCCGCTGCCGATGGCGGAGGTGATCGCGGCGGCCGGCCTGGGGGGGCTCGAGGGGCGGCTGTTCGGCAAGCTGTCCGGCGGGCAGCGGCAGCGGGTGCTGTTCGCGCTGGCGCTGTGCGGCGATCCGGACCTGCTGTTCCTCGACGAGCCCAGCGCCGGCCTCGACGTCGAGAGCCGGCGCTCGCTCTGGGAGCGCATCGGGGCGCGCAAGCGGGCCGGCGGCACGGTGCTGCTGACCACCCACAATCTCGAGGAGGCCGACTTCCTGGCCGACCGCATCGTGCTGCTCGACCGTGGCCACGTGCTGGCCGAGGGGAGCCCCGACCAGATCAAGGCGCGGGTGGCGGGACGCACGGTGCGCTGCCGGACCTCCCTGGGCGCCGCGGCGCTCGAGCGGCTGCCCGGGACGCGCGCCGTGCGCCGCGATGGCGAGCTGACCGAGCTGTTCGCCGCCGAGCCGGAGCGGCTGGTGGCGGCGCTGCTCGCGGCCGACCCGGCGCTCTCGGGTCTCGAGGTGCGCGGCGCCGGCCTCGAGGAGGCCTTCCTGGCGCTCACCTGTGGGCTGGCGCCGGACGGCGCCGGCGTGCCGGCAGCATCGGACGCGGCCACGACCACCGCCACGACCGGCAACCGCAAGAGCACCGCCAAGGAGGCGGCATGAACACGCCGGCGACGAATGCGAGCCTGTCCCCGGGGGCGGTGGTGGCGGCGCCGCGGCGGAACCTGGGTCGGATCTACTGGCTGGAAGCGAAGGCGGAGGCCCTCAAGGCGATGCGGCTCCCGGCGTTCGTGCTGCCGCTGTTCGTCTTCCCGGTGATGTTCTACCTGCTGTTCGGCGTGGCGATGCGGTTCGATGCCTTGGGCGGCGTCAGCGCGGCGGAGTACATGCTCGCCACCTACGGGGCCTTCGGGGTGATGAACGCCGCGCTCTTCGGCTTCGGCATCGGCGTGGCGGGAGAGCGCGGCCAGGGATGGCTGCTGCTCAAGCGTGCCACTCCCATGCCGCCGCTGGCGCTGTTCGCCGGCAAGCTGGCGATGAGCCTGCTGTTCAGCGCCGCCGTGATCGCCGTCCTGTTCGCGCTCGGTCTCGGCCCGGGGCACGTGCGGGCGCCGGCCGGGACGCTGGCCGCGCTGGCGGCGGTGCTGGCGGCCGGGTCGCTGCCGTTCGCGGCCATGGGACTGGCGATCGGCTACTGGGCCGGCCCCAACTCGGCGCCGGTGACGTGCAACCTGCTGTCGCTGCCGATCGCGTTCGCGTCGGGGCTGTGGATCCCGTACCCGATGCTGCCTGCCTTCCTGCGCCAGGTCGCGCACGGCCTGCCGGCCTACCATTACGCGCAGCTGGCGCTCGGCGTGATCGGGGCGGGGAACCACGAGCCGGCCGCCTGGAGCGTGCTCTACCTGGGGGGATTCACCGCCGTCATGGTGCTGCTGGCGCGTCTCGGCTACCTGCGCGACGAGGGCCGCACGTACGGTTAGCCGCCGCGGCCCGCCCCTGCCGTGCTGGCGCCAGGCGCTGTAGTCTAGGTGAACCGCTCGGACACCAAGTCCTGGCTAGATCGAGCCGCGAGCGAGCCGAGCCCGAGATCCGGTCATGCGACTGATCCCCCGCAATCCCTACCTGGCCTGGACGCCCTACGCCTGGCTGATCTATCTCCCCATCCTCCTCTTCGATCCGCTGAGCCGCCGCACCTCGCCGCTCGAATGGGCGGCGACGCTCGGCGCGATGGCGGTGTTCCTGCCGCTCTACTTCGTGGGCTACTGGGTGGAGGGCGGGCGGCTGCTGCTGGTGACGGCGGCGATCTTCGCGCTGGGCGCCGGCCTCGCCCCCTGGAACCCCGACGCCTCGGTGTTCGTGGTCTACGCCAGCGCCTTCGCCGCCCGGTTGACGCCGCCGCGCCGCGCCATGGGCATCATCGCCGGGATGATCGCGCTGGCGGGGATCGAGAGCTGGGCGCTGTCGCTGCGGCCGAGCTTCTGGCTCACCGCGGCGGTCCTCTCGGTGGTCGTGGGCGGCGTCAACATCCACTTCAGCGAGCTGGGGCGGACGGGGGCGCGGCTGAAGGAGTCGCAGGCGCAGGTGCAGCAGCTGGTGCGCATCGCCGAGCGCGAGCGCATCGGCCGCGACCTGCACGACCTGCTCGGGCACACGCTGTCGGTGATCGCGCTCAAGGCCGAGCTCGCCGGCAAGCTGCTGCCAGGCTCGCCGGAGCGCGCGGCGGCCGAGATCCGCGAGGTCGAGAGGGTGAGCAGGGACGCGCTGCGCGAGGTGCGGAGCGCCGTCGCCGGCTATCGCTCGGAGGGACTGCCGGCGGAGCTGGCGCGCGCCCGGCTGGCCCTCGACGCGGCGGGGGTGCGGCCGGAGTACTTCACGCTGCCGGTGACGCTGCCCGCCGACGTCGAGGCCGCGCTGGCGCTGGCGGTGCGCGAGGCGGTGACCAACGTCATCCGCCACGCGGACGCCGCCAGCTGCCGCATCACGCTCGAGCGGCGCGGGGATACCGTCGTCCTCGCGGTCGCCGACGACGGCCGCGGCGGCGCGCGGCACGAGGGCGGCACCGGCACCGGCCTGCGCGCCATGCGCGAGCGCCTGGCCGGGCTGGGCGGCCGGCTCGAGATCCAGTCGAGCCCGGCGGCAGGGGAGGCCGGGGAGGCCGGGGAGGCCGGGCACGGCACCCGGCTGCTCGTCACCGTGCCGGTTCGCGCCGAGCACGCCGCGCCCAGACAGCCGGCCGGCGCTCACGAGGAGGCCCCCGCCGGCTGCGCGCCGAAGGTGGCCGCCTGGGCCGGCGGCGCCCTCGCGGCGGACCCCTGGCGGCGAGGGCGATGATCCGGGTGCTCCTGGCGGAGGACCAGTCGATGGTGCTCGGCGCGCTGGCGGCGCTGCTCGAGCTCGAGCCCGACATCGAGGTGGTGGCGCGCGCCCGCGATGGCGGCGAGGCGCTGCGGCTGGCGGAGGAGACCTCTCCCGACGTGGTGCTGACCGACATCGAGATGCCGGGGATGGGCGGCCTCGACCTCGCGGCCGAGCTGCGGCGCCGCGCCAACCCGGCGCGGGTGGTCATCGTCACCACCTTCGCGCGCAGCGGCTTCCTGCAGCGGGCGCTGGCGGTGGGGGCCACCGGCTACCTGCTCAAGGACTCACCCGCCGAGCGCCTCGCGGAGGCGGTGCGCCGGGTGCACGCCGGACTGCGGGCGATCGATCCGGAGCTGGCGGCGGCCGCCTGGGACGAGCTCGATCCGCTCACCGAGCGTGAGCGCCAGGTGCTGCGCCTGGCCGGCGAGGGCATGCCGACCGCCGGCGTGGCGGCCCGGCTGCATCTCTCCGAGGGCACGGTGCGCAACTATCTCTCCGAGGCCATCGGCAAGCTCGGCGCCGCCAACCGCGTCGAGGCCGCGCGCATCGCCCGCGGCAAGGGCTGGCTGTGACGGCCGTGAAGGCCGCGGCGTCCGCGGTGCCGGCGGTGCCGGCGATGCCGGCCACCGTCGCCGCTCCGGCAATGCCGGCGGCGGGGCCCCCGAGTGCCGCGGAGTGCCGGTGTCGCTGGCGCGCGGACCGCGGCGATGCGGGCGGGCGCCTGGACCGCGCGCTGGTGCGCCACTTCGCGGGCCTGCCGGACCTCTCGCGCAGCCGGCTGCAGGGCTGGATCGCCGCCGGACGGGTGCGGGTGAACGGCACCGTGGTCCGCCGGCCGGCGGGGCGCCTGGCCGCCGGCGACGAGCTGGAGCTGGAGCTGCCGGGGCCGCCGCCGTCGCGCCGCCGCTCGCGGCCACTCGCGGCACAGCGCCTGCCGCTGGCGATCCTCTACGAGGACGAGCACCTGCTGGCGCTCGACAAGCCGGCCGGCCTGGTGGTCCATCCGACCGGCCGCCATCGCGACGGCACGCTGGTCAACGCTCTCGCGTGGCACCTGGCGGAGGGCAGGGAGGACAGAGAGGGCAGGGAGGGCAGCGAGGCCGTTCGCCCCGGCCTGGTCCACCGGCTCGACCGCGACACCTCGGGCGTGCTGCTGGTCGCCAAGAGCCGCGCCGCCCATGCCGGGCTGGCGCGGGCGATCAAGGCGCGGGCGCTGCGGAAGGACTACCTGGCGGTGGTCTACGGCCGGCCGCCGCTGGCCTGGGGACGCATCGAGCTCAAGCTGCTGCGCGATCCGCTCGACCGGCGGCGGGTGGCCGCCTCGCGCACCGAGGGGCGAAGCGCCGCCACGCTCTACGAGCTGCTGGCCGAGAGCTGCCCGGGCCGCGCGGACGACGGCGGGCGCGCCGGCTGGCTGTCGCTCCTGCGCTGCCGCCTGGTCACCGGGCGGACCCACCAGATCCGCGTGCATCTCGCGGCTCTCGGGCTGCCCATCGTCGGCGACCCGCTGTACGGCGAGCCGCGCCACCGCGGCATCGCCGACCCGGCGGTCGCCGCGCTCTGCCGCGACTTCCCGCGGCAGGCGCTGCACGCCTGGCGCCTCGGCCTGCGGCATCCGGTGACGGGACAGGCGCTGGCGCTGCGGGCGCCCCTGCCGGCCGATCTCCATCGGCTGCTGGTCGCGGCGGGCCTCGTCAGTCAGGCCGTGGAAGCAGAAGCGGACCGGCTGGCGGCGGATGACGCGCTCGCCGCGCTCGCTCCCGGCGCCCCGGGTGCGGGCGGGTCTCGACGATGAGGCGCGACGAGGTGAGCCGCTGGAAGGGACGCCGGTCGTAACCGCCCCACAGCGAGACCACGTCGAGGCCGGCGGCGCGGCAGCGGCGGCCGACCTCGGCGAGCGACCAGAGGCGGGAGCGGAAGCCGGCCGCGACCGCCGGCGCGCCGTCGCGGCGGTACTCGATGAGGCTCTGACAGATGCGGCCGGCGCCGCAGCGCACCTCCTCGCGCACCCGCAGCTGGCCGGCGCCGCCACCGCGAAAGCGCTCGGTCGCCAGCCCTTCCGGCCGGCTCGCCAGCTCCCGCAGGTGCGGCGAGAACCAGGCCGCGTCGAGGATGAGGCGTCCCCCGGGCGCCAGGTGCGCGGCCGCCGCGCGCAGCGCACGGTCGCGCTCGCCGCCGAGCAGCAGGTGGGCGAACGGGTCGTCCACCGCGACCACCAGGTCGAAGCGTGCCGCGAGGCACAGGTACCGCATGTCGGCGACGAACAGGCGGACGTTGTCCAGGCGCGCCAGGCGCTCCCTGGCGATGGCGATCAGCTCGGGGGAGAGGTCGCAGGCGACGACCCTGGCTGCCGCACGCGCCAGGAAGAGGGTCGCCCGCCCGGTGCCGGCGCCCAGCTCGAGGACACGGCAGCCGGCCGGCTCGCTCGCCGTCCACTCCCAGAACCCGGCGTCGCCGCGGTCGGCGAGCTCGAGGTCGAGGAAGGGCGCGATGCGCCGGTAGTAGCCGCGGACCTCGTCCACCCTGTCGCTCACCGGTCCCGGTGGCCGCGGCGCCATGCAGCGAACAGTACAACGAGTGGCCGCCGGCGAGACACGCGTCAGAAAGCCGTGGTATCGGCGACGCTCGCAAAGTGCCACACGCTCAGCCGGACGCCAGCTTCGCCGGACCTCCTCCGCCGGTGAGCGCGTACACGAGATCGCCTTCGGACTCGAACACCCGCTCGACCTCGCGGTGGAGGAACCGGGCTTCCCAAGCGTCGAGCCGCTGCCGGATCGGGCGGCCCGCGGAGCCCTGGGTGTGGAGCACGAGGTGGCTGATCCCGAGCTGGCGCAGCAGGGCGAAGCCGTTGCCATCGGGGAGGACCTCGATGTCCGCCCGGAGCTCGCCGTCGAATCCCGGGATGAAGCCGCTGTAGCCGTTGGCGATCGGTCTCCAGTGCAGGGTCGAGTAGTACATGTAGAGGGATTCCCTGGCTGGGCGAAGGCGCGGCAGCTCGAGCACCGCGTGCACGCCGCCGGTCGAGCCCAGGTACCGGTAGACCGCCGGGAAGTCGGGGGTGTCGCGCAGCGGCCTCGACTCGACGCCGGCCGGCATGCACTCGATGGCGAGGAAGAGCGCCAGGCAGATCCCGGCCGCCAGGCGCCGGCGGCCGGCCGCGGGGAGGACCGCGTCGACGCCCCTGGCGGCGAAGGCGACGACGGCGATCGCGGTCATGGCGTGGAAGCGCCCCGGGGCGCGCAGGTGGACGAGCCCGGGAACGACCTGCGCCAGGGGGACGAAGACCAGCGGGAACGACAGCAGGAAGCAGAGCGCGCCGCCCAGCGCCAGGCCGCGCTCCCAGGGATCCATCGCCGCGCCGCGTAGCGGCCAGCTCCCGCCCCACCGCCGGCGCGCCAGGAGCCAGGCGCCGCCAGCGAGCGCAAACGCGAGGCCCGGCCAGCGCCAGGCATCGGGCGGCGGGTCGTCGGCGAGCGTGCGCAGGTCCCCGATCACGAACGCCCCGGCGGCGGCGAGAGCGAGCAGGCCGAGCGCCCAGCGCTGCCATGGAGCCATCGGCTGCGCGGGGCGGCGGCGCGCGGAGCGGTAGAACGACAGGACGCCGAGAGCGCCGAAGCCCGTCGCGAGCAGGCCCGAGAACAGGCGGCTCTCGTCCTGGCTCAGCTCGACGTGCGAGCGATCGGCCAGCCGATGCCAGAGGGGGGCATAGAGGTTCCGGTCGGAGGGCGCGAGATAGCTCAGCAGCGTCGCCGAGTAGAGCGCCACCTCCTCCGGGGAGCGCTCGAGCCGGTAGCGCCGGGCCGTCTCGGCATACGGCGCGAACAGCCACCACACCGCCAGGGCTGCCGGGAGAACCGTGGCGAGCAGGACGGCGAGGCTACGGCGGGTGACCAGCGGCCGCCAGCCGGCGGCGACTCGGCTGGCCAGCATCGCCAGCATCGGCGCGTGGATGATGTAGGCGAGATAGCAGCCGCCACTGAGGTTCAGGAGATAGCAGGGCAGGAACAGGGCCGCGCGCCGCCACGTGACCTCGGCGAGGAGACGGTGCCAGAACCAGAGGATGAGCGGCGCCCACTGCACGAGCAGGATCTGGATGTGGTCGAGGTGGGCCCAGCGCAGCGGGGCGAAAGCGTACATCGCTCCCCCGAGTGCGGCCGCCAGCCACGACCTGCCGCTCTGGCGCAAGACCCAGGCGGTGGTCGCCGCGCTCAGGAAGAAGGAGCTCAGCAGCAGGAGGTTGTACCCGGCGACGGCGTTCGGGACAGCTCCGAGCCCGAGGAGGGCCAGGAGCTGGGCCGCCGGACCCAGCAGGTGGTCGGAGAACGCCAGGGCGCCGCGCGCGGGATAGAAGAAGTTCGCGTTCCAGAGGTCGGGCAGGCCGCTGGCCAGCTGGCGAGCGCTCCACTTCAGCACGTAGAGGTTGAAGACCGGGTCGGCGTTGCTGCCGAGGATGCGGTCGCCCAGGGTTCCGGCGAGGGAGCGGAAGTAGAGCAGGCAGAGCGCGGCGTAGGAGAGCAGCACGCCGGCAGCGGCGGCCCGGCCGGCAGAGGGATTGGCTCGCATCTCCATCGCTGCTCGCGCGGCTGGCGCCCATCGCTGTGCAGACGCTTTACAACCAAGGCAACATAGCACGGATGCAGAGCGTCTACAACCATCATGCATGGCATCTACAACCATCATGCAGATGGCTTACAACCATCCATGCAATGCACGTACAACCTGGCGGCGCTGGGCCACGACCGGCTCCGGGAAGGATCTGCGGCGGCCTCTTCAGCCTGCAACGAATCAGCGCTTCAGCGAGCTCTCGACTGAGGACTGCTTCGCGGAGAGGAGGTACACTATCCCGCGGTCCTACCGCACCGAGCTCGTAGGCAGCCACGAATGGGAGCGACGATGAGCCCTTCCAAGCGCAACGGCCAGGCTTCGCGACGCAGAACCGCGGCCGGCGCGGCGGTCCCCGCCATTTCCGCCAGGGCCTACACCTCTCGGGAGGCGGCCGAGGTGAGCGAGGTGCCGTTCTTCACCATCGACTACTGGGGCAGGACGAAGTTCCTGGTGCCGACGGTCGCCGAGGGGCGCGGCCGGGGCAAGGGGCGCCAGCGCATGTACTCCTACGGCGACCTCATCCGGATGCGGATCGCCCGCGAGCTGCGCGAGCAGAAGGTCTCGCTCGAGACGCTCCGCTCCATCGTCCACAGGCTCGCCCCGATCAGCGGCGCGCTCGCCTCGGCTCACTTCGTCCTGGTCGGCCGCGAGGTCGAGATCGCGGGTAGCAGGGCGGAGCTGATGGCCATCCTCTCCCGCCCGCGGCGGCGCACCTTCGGCGTGCTCCTCGACTTGCGCGAGGTCCTCCAGACGGTGCGCCAGAATGCGCGGCAGCTCGAGGCCGGACCGCGGCGAGTAAATGGCTGAGGTGGCGATGCCCGGCGCGCAACCCTTCCCGGTGGACCTCGAGCTGGCCGGCTGGGCGCTGCTCTGGGCGCGGCTGGAGCTGGCGGCCGGCGCCCAGGCGCCGGCGGCGGATCTCGCCGCGCTGCGCCGGCGGTCGGCGGCCAGGGCCCGGTCGCGGTTCGAGCTGGCGCGGCTGCCGGAGGATGCGACGGTGGCGGCGGTGCGGGCGCTCTTCCGCGCCGCCGGCTGCGACCCGACCCGCCACCGGCCCTCGTCGGAGGCGCTGCTGCGGCGGGTGCTGAAGGGCGAGGAGCTGCCGGTCATCCAGCCGCTGGTGGACCTCAACAACTGCCTGTCGATCGACCTCGCGGTCCCGTGCAGCGTCGCTGCCGAGGGCAGCTTCGCGCCGCCGCTCAGCCTGCGCGCCGGCAGGCCTGGCGAAGCCTTCGCGTCGCTCCGCGGACCCTTCCATCTCGAGGGCAAGCCCCTGCTCGCCGACGCCGCGGGACCCTTCAGCACGCCGATCACCGACAGCCAGCGCATCAAGGTGCAGGAGGACACGCGGCGCGCCTGGCTCGTCGCCTACCTGCCGGCAGCGGTGCTGGCGCCCGCGCAGGCGCTCGCCGGCCTGGAGGCGCTGCTGCGCGAGGTTCCGTTCGCACGCCTGGGCGCGACGGGCGCGGCGGGCACGGCAGGATAGTCATCGCCATGTGGAACATCGCGGTGCCATGGTGGGAGCTGATCGTCCGCGGGGCCGTCGTCTACGGGTTCCTGCTGGCGCTGCTGCGGCTCACCGGCAAGCGCCAGGTCGGACAGCTGGCGCCTTTCGACCTGGTGCTGCTGCTGGTGCTGTCGAACGCCGTCCAGAACTCGATGAACGCCGGCGACAACTCCCTCGTGGGCGGGCTGATCTCGGCCACCACGCTGGTGGCCCTCAACTACCTGGTCGGCCTGGCCACCTACCGCAGCAAGCGGCTGGAAGCCATCGTCGAGGGGCGGCCGCAGGTGCTGATCCACAACGGCAAGCTGTTCGAGGACGTCATGGCCAGGGCCAGCTGACCCACCACGAGCTGCAAGGCGGCGCTGCGCCAGGCCGGCTGCACCTGCGTCGAGGAGGTCCGCTCGGCGATCCTCGAGAACAACGGAACGATCAGCGTCGTGATGGGACGATCCGCGGGCGCCGCGGCGGCAGGGAGCGAGAGCCCGCGGCCCTGAGAGCGCGCGCCGCTCCTCGCCGGCGCCGGCGGTAGAATCAGCCGTGCCCTACGTCTACCTGCTGCGCTGCCGCGACGGCTCGCTGTACGCGGGCGCCGCCAAGGACCTCGAGCGGCGCCTCGCCGAGCACCGTGGCGGGAGGGCCTCCAGGTACACCCGCTCGCGCCTGCCGGTCGAGCTCGCCTGGTGGCGGCAGGTCGAGAGCTGGGGCGACGCGCTGCGCGAGGAGGCCCTCCTCAAGCGCCTGCGCCACGCCGCCAGGGAGGAGCTGCTGCGCACGAGCCCCGCCGCGGGCGATGTCGCTCCCGGCGGCTGAGCCCGGCCGCCCCGGCCGTTTGACAGGCGCACCGGCTTCGGGCTTGAATACGAGCGCGCAAGCGACACGGCGGCCCGGACGCTCCGCCGCGCCATGCCCCCGCGCAAGGCACCTATCGAGGCGGATTCGACCATCGGCGGCAGGGGCAGCCGGTCAGGAGGCTGAGGGTATGGGCTACGCAGAGGCGCTCCAGAAGCGAGCGTTCGGCGCCACCTCGCGGCAGGACGCGTGGTGGGTGCAGCCTCTGGCGATCTTCCTCGGGCTGTCCACGTTCCTCGTCTATGCCACCTGGGCGGCGTTCCAGGGCAAGAACTACACCTGGGGACCGTATCTCTCCCCCTTCTACTCGCCGGAGCTGGTCGGCAGCTCGCCGCACGCCTGGTTCGGGCCCCAGCCCGGCTGGTGGCCCGGCTGGCTGCCGTTCTCGCCGGCGCTGCTCATCCTGGGGATGCCGGCCGGCTTCCGGCTCACCTGCTACTACTACCGCGGCGCCTACTACAAGTCGTTCTGGGCCGACCCGCCGGCCTGCACGGTC
>Ga0209580_10001269_pt1 | contig 11889 bp, 7 predicted proteins | sample Coa_R1_5_FD_187153 | JGI IMG/M metagenome (GOLD analysis project Ga0209580, IMG submission 187153) | Surface soil microbial communities from Centralia Pennsylvania, which are recovering from an underground coalmine fire - Coalmine... | ecosystem: Environmental > Terrestrial > Soil > Unclassified...
AGTGAGTGATAAGGGCATCAAGGATGTGCGGGCCGATGATTTCGACCTCGTGGTCATTCCCGGCGGCTTCGCGCCGGACTTCATTCGCCGTGTCCCGGCCATGATTCAGTTCGTGCAAGACATGGCCAACAAGGGCAAGCTGCTTGCGGCCATCTGCCACGGCCCGTGGGTGCTATGCTCCACGAACGCGTTGCGCGGCAAGAAAGCGACCTGCTTTTTCGCAATCAAGGACGACGTGATCAACGCCGGCGCCAACTATGTCGACGAAGTCGTGGTCCGCGACGGCAATGTCATCACCAGCCGCAAGCCCGATGATTTACCCGCGTTCATGATGACGATTATTTCGGCGCTGAAATGATGGAAAGCCCAGGGACGGAAATCCCTGGGCCGCATTCTATTTCAAGAACCACTTCATCAAATCGCAGCCGGGGTCGAAGTGCACGGCGCTGTCCGCCGCGACGAACTCGTCATAGGCAGCCTGGCCGCGCGGCAGGATGCCAGTGCCTGCTGCAGTAAAGGGGACCGCGCCGTGAGCATGTGCGCGCGTCTGCAGCGTGGTTCGGTGGTCGGGTTCCACCAGGATGCGCCAGTCGTCGTGCTTCGGCAATGCTTGCAGTAGCGGCCCAACAATGTGCTCATCGATGCGCTCGAGTGCCTTTACCTTTTCGTCGGCTTTCCCTTCGTGCGAGGCTTCGTCCGGCGCTTCCACGTGCACGCAGACTAAATCGTGGTCCTTCAGCGCGGCCACGGCATAACGGCCTTTGGCAGCGTAGTCGGTATCGAGATAGCCAGTGGCTCCGGGCACATCGATCCGCTTCCAGCCGAGCAGCACGCCCACGCCGCGGACCAGGTCCACGGCGCTGATGATGGCGCCGCGCTTGCCGTAAACTTCGGCGAACGGTTTCACGCTCGGCGCTTTACCTTGGCCCCAGAGCCAAATCTGCGTCGCGGGCCGTTGTCGTTTTTGGTTCACGGGGTGCTGGCGCAGCACCTCGCGGCTTCGCTCCATAAGTTCGATCAGCAATCCAGAGCCCGGGCCATTCGGAAGGTGCTTGGCGATCGGCTGGTCGGGAACATCATGCGGCGGTTGCGTCTTGGTCTCGGCGCTAAACGGCGCGGCCGGCTCGCCACGAAAGACAAGAATGTTGCGATAACTCACGCCGGGATGAAATTCGAGCCGGCCACCCGCCACGGCGCCGCCCAGGACCTTGTGCAGCGCCTCGATCAATGGTCTGCCTTCCTCGCTGGTGATGTGCCCAGCCGTGAAATCGCGCATCCGTCCATCTTCGACATTTACGAGGTTGCAACGAATGGCCCAATCCCGGGGCCCAAGGTGGATTCCCATCGCGGCGGTTTCGAGCGGCGCCCGCCCGGTATAGACTTGCAGCGGATCGTAGCCGAAGAGACTCAGCGTCGCCACGTCACTGGCCGGCGTGAGGCAAGCCGGCACATTGTTCGAGCGACCGACAACACCGATTTGCGCTATGCGATCCATGTTGGGAAGGCGAGCGGCCTGCAAAGGTGTTTTGTTGCCCAGAGACGCTTGCGGCTCATCGGCACAGCCATCGGGGATAACAATCGCGTATTTCATGCGGGAATTGTAGCGGCGCGCGCTTTGTGTGGTTAGCCGCGACGCGCAGCAGAGCGGGAGCACCGGCCTCCCGCTCCGCTGCGCGTCGCGGCTAACCACGAAAAAAAGGCCCGGGAGATTCCCGGGCCCAAATCGTTTTCGATCACCGCATCATGGCGTCGAAGTATTTTCGCCGGTTTGGCGTTCGGCTTCTTCCGAGTTGATAATGATGCGCGGTGTCACCATGATCAACATGCTCTGCGCCTCGCGGCCGTAACCGGTGTTCTTCACCAGCCGATTGATATACGGGATCTTGCTCAGGATCGGCGGGCCGAATTCGGTGCGGCCTTCCGACAGCGACTTAATCCCACCCATCAACACGGTGCCGCCATCCGGCACCATCACGGTCGTCTGCGTGTTGATGAAGCTGAAGCTCGGCTGTTGAATGAACTGCGTGAACGGCACCGGTTGGCCCACGAAGCCGCCTTCCAGAATCGGGGTGACGATGGTCGTCACCGGGAAGAGCGGAACCGTGGCCGAGGCCAGGCTCGACAGCGTCGGCGACAAGTTCAACCGGACATAGCGCCGGTCGGCCGTGATCACCGCCTGGATAGCCATGTTGATGCCCACGCCGTTGGCGCCCGAACCGTTCAGAGCGACCTGACCGACCGGGAACGGCGTATTGTTCGGCGTGAACACAATCTGGCCGTTGACACTCGTCACGGTCACACCGGTCACGAAGAACTGGAAGTCCTGTACCTGGATCGTCGAAGTCTGGCCGTTGAAGAGCGTCAACTTCGGCGCCTGCATCACATTCGTGCGCGTATCGCCCTGAGCGGCTTCCATGAACATGTAGACCTGGATTTCGTTCAGGAACGCGAGGCCCAGCGAGAGCCCACCATTGCTGCCCGGCAAGTTCGGGTAGTTGCCGAACGGCGGGATGGCCATGTTGAAGCTGGTCGCCTTGATCGGGATGTTCAAGTCATTCGTGAACGTTCCCGCCGGCGTCAGGCCGGAGACGAACTTCGTTGGCTCGAAGGAGTTGACGTTGCCCGGCGGCTGGAACTGGCCGGTGGTCAACTGCGCCTGGTTCTCGGCGCTGTTCTTGGTCAGGATGTTCAGATTGAAATCCATGCCGATGCGTTCGAAGAACGTTTCGGCCACGGTGATGATCCGAACTTCCACGGCCACTTCCAAGTCCTGGAGCCGCCGGAGGGCTTCCAGCAGTTCCTGCACTTGTTCCTGCACGTCCGGCGTCTGGTTGATCACCAGGGCCATGCCGATTGGGAAGTAGTCGATCGTGCCGGGGCCGCCCACGTCGTTCCACGATTGCGGCTGAACCGTGTTGGTGACGAGCTTCATCAGCACGTCCTCCATCGTGTTCTTCGCCAGCGTCTGGTACGTGGAGGCGCCCGTCGGGCTCGCTGCAGCCGTGCCGCCAGGCGTGCTCGGTTGTGTGCTCAGTCCTTGCAGTCCCGGGCTAACCGGCGAGCCGGCCGGCAAACCCATTTGCGGCGCCTGGCCCGTGGTAATGCCATTCGGCGTTGTCTTGTTGCCGGTGTTCTGTTCGAACACCTTCATCAGTTGCGATGAATTCGGAATGGCATAGTTATCGATCGGGATGACCAGATCGGCGACGGAGTAGACCTTCTGCACGAGCTTACCGCGTGCAGCGCGATCCGTGGTGATCTGTAACGCATCATCCTGAATGACGTAGGTCAGGTGCGCCTGCCGGAGCAGAATGTTGAGTGCTGACTTGAGCGACACGTCGTCGAGCTTCAGTTGAATCGGCAGTTCCAGAGCCCGCGGATTCTCGTCGCGGATGGCTTCCAGAGCCGGCACGATATTCAACTTCGTCATGACGTGCAGGTCATTGATGACCTGTTGCAACGTGGCGCCACGGAAGTCGATGCTGACCGGCGTGCTAAGCCGCCGCTCGATTTCTTTTTCTTTCTCCGACTTAGATTTGAGGCCAAGCGTACGGTCGCCCTGTCGGTTGATCTTGAGACGATCCGGATCAACTTTCAATGGATCGTTGACATCGCCAACGTAGGGCCCCATCTCGTCCGTCCCACGGAGGCTCTCGAAGCCATACTTTTCCTTGTTGGCCTTGTCGTCATCGACGAGCTTGTGTCGGCCGGCCATCTTCGCCAGGTTGATGGCGTAGTTCGGCGCCTCAGCTTCAGGCTCCAACTCATGAGCCTTCAAGGCGAGCATCTCGGCTTCCTTGAACTTGCCTTCATCCATGAGGGCGTTGAACTGCTTCATCAACTCAGCCACCTGCTTGTGGCGGTTATCCTCTTCCTCGGCTCGCTTGGCGATCTTGTTCTGTTGGTTGCCGTGCCGCATTTCCAGAGCCAACTCGGCATCCTTCTGGGCCTTCAAGACTTTGAAGGATTCCAGGCGATACTCGATAGGCCGTTGGAGCATGGCCAGATGATTCGGCGACAGGCCGGCATCCCTTAGCTTCTTGAGGTGATCGGTCAGCAGCTGGATGGCTGCGTCCGTTTCACCCTTGCTGAAGCGGGCCTGGGCTTCGCGCTGAACCTTCAGACCATCCACGCGCAGGCGCTGGAATTCCACTTCCTGAAGCGCCTTCACCTGATCGGCGTAATTGTCACTGGCCGGGCCTTGAGCCGTCGGCGCGGTCGCTTGAGCCGGCGGCGCCGGCACGTGAATAGGGGCCGAAGCCGCCGGGACGGGCGGCATCGGCTGGTCGGAAATTCGAGCCGAGCCGGGCGCATTTTGAGCGCCAGGAATCGGGCTCACTTGTACGACTGGCGGAGTGCCCGCCAACTGGATCGTGCCGGTGGTGTTCGGCATCTCCTTTGGCATGCTCACAGTGGCCCTGTTCATGAGGTTGCCGGCTTCCAGCATCTTGTCCTTCATGATCTGACGCCGGCTGTCGGTTAGCAGCGTGGCGTCGATCTGGAGGAAGATGCCATTGGCCTGGCTGTAACGGCCGGCGCTGAATTCGGCCATGCCGGCTTCATAGGCCTGGTTGGCAGCGAGAACCTTTTGGTTGTAGGCGGCGGCTTCAATGCTACGCAAGAGGCCGCTTGCTTCCACGCGCAGGTTATATGGACCGGCAAAGACTTCTTCGGCCAAACGGCGAGCGGTTTCCAAATTGCCGTGGCTGAGTTCAATCTGGGCGTTTTCGAGCATTTGCTTGCCCGACTGGGCGCTTTGAACCGCCGGCGGCGCGGACGGATGGCCGGCCGGCATCGCTGTGGCCGGGGCCGAAGCGACCGGCGTCGCCATGGGGTGGCTGCTGGTGCTCACCTGCGTTAGCCAGTTGATTTTTTCATCGATGGCAATGGTGGACAGGTTCATTGCCACGGCGAATTGCTTCGCCTGGTTGAGAGTGGAATGCACCTGAGCAACCATGGGGGCCGAGTGATCGCTTTGCACGGCGGTCATGGCTTGTGTGACAGCAGCGTCGATCCGCTTCTGGGCCTCGGCATTGAGTTCCAGCATTAAGCGGGCCGGCTCGTCTTCGTTAGGACCGAATTCCGCATGCAAAGCGTGGGCTTCGAGCACTTTGTTGCGGGCTTCGACAAAGCGATTGCCACCGGCGAGCAAGCGAGCCTCGGCCATCAAGGTCATGGCTTTTTGCTTGGCCGGACTCATGCCAGTCGCGGCCGTGGACATAACACCCGCTGGCAGGTTCGTTGGGCGGCCCTGTGCATTGGCGGTGGGCAGGGCCGGTGCAGCCGTGTCGGTGCGAGCCATGGTCGGCTGCGCAGCGCGTGGCTGGCGGACGCGCGCGGCTTCGATTTCCGCTAACAGTTTCTCCGGCCGATCGGTAACGTCCCAGGCGCCGTTGTGCAGGCGTTGCGACTTGTAGGCCAGGTCCCTGGCCTTCTCAAGATCGCCTATCTGGAAGTATTTGCGCCCTTCTACAAGCATGCGCTCGGCTTCCTTATGGTCGTATTCTTGCCGCTGTTTGGAGACATCATTGAGCAACTTGGCGGGCGTGTCTTCAAACAGGCCCCAGCGCGTGTTGGCGGCGGAGGCGCGCGTGCCCAAATCGCGGGCCAAATCCAATTTGCCTGCTTTCAGGGCGTCGCGGCCCATTCGCAGCATTTGCCGCGGGTCGCTGGGATAGTTGACAGCCGGCGTGGCCGGCTTCGTGGCGTCGGCTGCGCCTGGAACTCCGGTTTGTTGACCAGGCATCGTGCTGGTGGCCGGCAACACGCCAGGTTGCTGGCCCGGCGCCGTACGGCTGGAAAGCGCGACGATATCGCCGATCAGTTTATCGGGCGTGTCGTCGGTGATTTCCCATTGGACCTGCATCTGGCGGGCTTGCAGGGCGCATTGCTGGGCCATGACCAGGTTGCCCTGCTGCAAATAGATGCGGCCTTGTTTGATCAGGCTTTTGCCGATGTCTTTGACATCCCCCGGGCGAACGGCGGCCGGCAACGCGGGTTGAATCCCCGTTGTGTCCTGGGCGTGCAACGCAACGCCACTTTCCGCCAGCGCCGGCAGCAGGAACATCCCCGCCAGCCAGCGTTTCCATGCCCGCTTTGCTGCGTGCGACACTATGGCCTCCTTTCCCCGTCCGGTCCCCGCACCGGCAAGAGAATACCGTCCGAAAAGCTCTGTCCCTGGCCGCCCTGCCTGCTGGAGACAGATTCTCCACGGCCGGAGGCGGCGACCCCCGTTCTCGGTTTACGGTGTTCAGAGACACGAAATTCCGCGAGGGGAATACCCACCCTCGAACCTGCGGTCAAGATCGTTTCGCAACTTCTTTGATTTTTTCGGCCTGGAATTGCCGGCGGCAAACCACCCGCGATCCTTCAACCATTATCGGAAGAAAATGCGGTAAACATTACCACGGATTTGGCGGAAAGTGCGAAAATGATTGAAGTCGAAAAAGGCCCGTGGGGCACGTTTATGATCTTTGACAAATATCTTGGACTTATGGTGCCTGAACCCTGAAAGGGTTCGATATCACAGCCCAGGGTTGCCGCGCTTCGCGGCTACCCTGGGGGAACGCGGTGTCTCGCACCAACCCTGAAAGGGTTGCATCGTCTTCCGCCCAGGGTAGCGGCGAAGCGCCGCAACCCTGGGCTACAAGTTGAAACGCCTTCGGCGTAAAAGCCAGCACCGAAGGTCCAAGTAAATTGTAAAACTTCATAAACGTGCCTGCTCAATTAGGGCACGTTGAAACCCTGCCAAACGTTTTTACTCATTTACCGTCTGCAATTGCCGGCCGCGCTGCCACTCCCGGCTGAGCGCGTTTTCGCGCACGATCTCGTGATACAGCGTGTCGCGCTCAATCGGCTTGCGGCCCGCTTCCTCGATCAGGCGGCGAATCTCGGCAACCGACAATTCCTGCGGCGAATCGGAGCCGGCATCGTGGTAAATCTTCTCGTGGACAACCGTGCCGTCAATATCGTCGGCCCCGAAGCTCAGCGCCATTTGCGCGATTTTGATGCTAAGCATCACCCAGTAGGCTTTGATGTGCGGGAAGTTATCGAGCATGAGCCGGCTAATCGCCATCACGCGCAGGTCGGTCAACCCGCTGGCTTTGGGAATGTGCGCCAGTCGCGTGTTATCGGGATGAAAAGCGAGCGGAATGAACGTCTGAAAGCCGCCGGTTTGGTCTTGCAACTCGCGCAGCCGGATGAGGTGGTCGATACGATGCTGCGGTCCCTCGATGTGGCCGTAAAGCATGGTGGCATTGGAGCGCAGGCCGAGTTCATGGGCTTCGCGATGAACGCGCAGCCATTCGCCGGCATCGGCTTTGTGTTCGCAAATCTTCGGCCGAATTTCTTCGTGAAATATCTCGGCGCCGCCTCCCGGAAGACTCCCCAGCCCAGCGTCTTTAAACTCGGCAAGCAGGTCTCTTGTGGGCCGGCCGGTGAGCCGGGCGAACCAGTCCCATTCCACGGCCGTGTAGGCCTTCAGGTGCAGTTGCGGGTAATGCTCGTGAATAATCTGGATGATGTGCAGGTACCACTCGTACGGCAACTGGTGATGCAGCCCGCCCACGATGTGCAGTTCTGTGCAGCCGCGCGCATCGGCCTCGGCGGCCCGCTCGAGCACTTGCTCGTCGCTCATCACGTAGCCTTTTTCGCTCTTGAGATCGGCTCGAAAAGCGCAAAAGGTGCAGCGGTAAACGCAGACGTTCGTTGGGTTCAAGTGCTCGTTGACGTTGTAGTAGGCGAGGTTGCCGTTTTTGCGCTCGCGCACGATGTTCGCAAGTTCGCCAAGCGTAAACAGGTCGGCGTGCTGTTCGAGCACCATGCCGTCGTCGAATGATAGCCGCTGCCCGGCTTCGACTTTTTCGTGGATTTCCTTCAAGCGATATTCCGTTGAATTTGCGGCCATGTTTGCCTCGACCAAGCAACAACCTTTGTTTCCTATTATCGGGCCAACGGGAGCCATTTCCAGATGGCCCAAGAAGGGAACCGCAAATGAAAGCAGTTGTTCACGGCCTCGCTCCACAACTTGACCGAGACCGGCTTGTATACGTATACTTACGTACACGTCAAGGAAGTCATTTCATTTCAACGCAGGCACACCCCCGAATCGAAATGAGTGAAACAACTTGGGAGCACATCATGAAATGCAATTCTTCTCCACTTGCTGCCGAATCGGCAGCGCCAGCCGATTTCTGCGAGGCTTCGGCGACGGACCTGGATGCGCCGGACAATTTGGTGAACTGGCTCTGGCACGGCTACCTCGCTCCGGGAAACATGACCTTGTTGACCAGCCAATGGAAGTCGGGCAAAACGACGCTGCTATCGGTGCTGCTGGCGCGGATGCGCACGGGCGGCATGTTGGCCGGCCTGGAGGTGCGGCCAGGCCCGGCCATCGTGGTGTCGGAAGAAAGCCGGACGCTCTGGAAGTCCCGGCATGCGGCCCTGCGCTTCGGCGACAATGTGCGCTGGTTATGCCGGCCGTTTCAGGGCCGGCCGCGGCCGGAGCAATGGCTGGCGCTGATTGACCACATGCTGGCCGCGCGGGCGCAGCGCGGCCTGGAATTGGTGGTGATCGACCCGTTGGCCGCGTTCCTGCCGGGGCGCACGGAAAACGATGCCGCCACCATGATGGAGGCGCTGCTGCCGCTGCAGCGGCTATGCGAGCGCGGCGTATGTGTGCTGATTCTGCATCACCCGCGCAAAGGGGAGTCGTCGCCTGGGCAGGCGGCCCGCGGCAGCGGCGCGCTAAGCGGCAACATCGACATTCTCATCGAGATGAGCTACTACGGGCCGCCCCTGGCCGACGACCGCCGCCGCAAGCTGCATGCCTTTTCGCGCCTGCCCGGCACGCCGCGCCGGCTCGTCATCGAACTCAATCCGGAGGGCAACGATTATGTTTCCCTCGGCGATTTTCAGGAGGATGATTTTGGCAGCGGCTGGGAAGTTCTGTGCGGCATCTTCGAAGACGCGCATGCGAAGCTGACGAAGCAGGGGATCGCCGAGGCATGGCCGGTCGATTTCGTGAAGCCGGCACAGTCTACGCTTTGGCGCTGGCTGGAACAGGCAGTGAAGGACGGCCGTCTGCTCCGCGACGGCACCGGCCGCAGCCACCACCCCTTTCGTTACTGGCTGCCAGGCCAGGAAGAGAAATGGCGCCACGACCCGCTGCACCTGGAAGACCTGCCGGAGTTGATGAGGCTGACGTGAGCCTGGGGGAACCAGACGAAACAGCATTGCAGCCGTTGGCGCCAAGTGCGCGCGAAGCGCAAACGCGCTGATTCGCCGCCGCCGCTCTGCCCATGGGAGACTGAAGGACCGAGCGCGATGAGCCGTCAGCGGGAGATTTGGCAATTGGGCAGCACCTTTTGCAGGTCCGCAACGCCCACGTCCGTCACCTTTGCGCCGTCAAGACTGAGCTCTTTCAAACTCTTGAGTCCGGCCAGCTCTTTAAGCCCCTGGTCCGATACGTTCGTATGGTCAAGGTAGAGCGCTTGTAACCTTTGGAGGCCGGCTAGCTCTTTGAGCCCGGCGTCGCCCGCCTGGGTGCCGACAAGGTTGAGCTCGTGCAAACTCTTTAGGCCGGCTAGCTCTTTGAGCCCGGCGTCCGTCACCTTCGTGCCAGCAAGGTTGAGCGATTGCAAATTCATCAGCGCGGCTAGCTCTTTCAGGCCTGGATCCGTCACTTGCGCGCCACCGAGGTAAAGCGACTGCAAGCCGTTAAGCGCGGCAATCTCTTTCAACCCCGCGGTTGTCACTTGCGTGTCGGTTAGATCGAGCGTTTGCAGGTTCTTGAACGCGGCTACTGACTCGCAGCTAAGTAAAGCTATTTGCTCCGTTGTTCTGGAAACGGCAGTTTGCATCGGTTCCAGAGTGCGCGCAGTAGCTCTGGGTCGAATTTAAGTTGGATGAGTCGATCGATCACGGTATCGTCAAGTTCGGGGATGTCTGCGGGCGTGAAGTTGGCCAATTCGCCGTACTTCAACCACGACCAGACGTCCTCCATCGGGTTGTAGTCGGGAGCCCACGGTGGCAACATCTCCAGGTGCAGGCGGCGGTTCTTCTTGAGGAACTTCCGGATGATCGGCCCCTTGTGGTTATTGCCGCGATCCCAGACGACGATGACGTTGCCACGAAGGTGCTTCAACAGGTCGCGGAGAAACGGGACCACCTTCTCCGCCGTGAAGAACCCATTGGGCTCGGTGGCGAAATAAAAGCCAAGTCGCTGGGCAGTAGGGGAGACGCTCACGCCGCCGATGACGGAGACTTTGTCCCGGTGTCCGCCGTCGGCGTCGAGCACCGGGGTCTGGCCAATGAGCGACCAAGTTCGCCGTACGACGGGGTTGAGGAATAGGCCCGTTTCGTCGATCAAGACGAGGTGAGCGTGGCGGTCGCTCGCTTTTTTTGAATGCGCGGCCAGTCGTTGACGACCCAGTGCGTGATGGTCGCGTCGTTGCGCTGGCGGGGCCGGCGGGTCGGGCGTTGCGGCGAGTAGCCGCGTTGGGTGAGCCAGGCGCGGAGGTAGTGCGGATGAAAGGACACCCCGAAGCGGCGCTGAATCAATTCGGCCACGCGTCGAGCCGTCCAGAGGTCGGTGGGAAAGCCGTGTGCGGTCGGCTTTTCGGCCAGCCACTGCCGGACCTGCTGATCTTGTTCGCGGGTCAGAAATCGGGGTCGGCCTGGCGTGGGTTTGGCTGCCAGTCCGTCGTCGCCCGCAGCCCGGTGCCGGGCCATCCACTTAGCCACGGTGACACTGTGGACGCCCAGAGCGACGGCGACAGCGGCCTGCGTCCGTCCATGGAGAACCAACTGAACCGCTCGCCGCCGCACGGCTTCCAGTTCGGAAGCAGATCCTTTGCTTCTCATGGCGAGGATGTAGCATAGATCACCGACAAAGGTCGATAGCTTTATTTACCTGCGAATCAGTAGATCTTTCAGTCCCCTGTCGGTCAGTTTCGTGCCGTTGAGGCTGAGCTCTTTCAAGCTCTTGAGCGTGGCCAGATCTTTTAGCCCCGCATCCGTCACCTGCGTGCCAGCTAGGTTGAGCGATTGCAAGCTTTTGAGCGCGGCCATCTCTTTCAGCCCGCTGTCTGTCACTTTCGTGCCGACAAGATGGAGCTCTTGCAAACCCTTGAACCCGGCCAACATTTTCAGCCCCTCATCCGTCACCCGCGTTGAGCTGAGGTCGAGCAATTGCAAACTCTTGAGCTCGGCCAGTTCTTTGAGCCCCACGTCCGTCACTTTCGTGAAACCAACGCGGAGTGTTTGCAAGCTCTTAAGCCCGGCAAGTTCTTTGAGCCCCGCGTCCGTCACCTTGGTGAACGCAATGTGGAGTGTTTGCAGGTTTTTGAGATTGGCCAATGCTTTCAGCCCCGCGTCGGTCACCTTTAAACCCGTAAGGTGGAGCGATTGCAGGCTTTTCAGTTCAGCCAGTTCGTTGAGCCCCGCGTCCGTCACCATTGTGGAATTTATGTAGAGGGTTTGCAGGTTCTTGAGATTTGCCAGCGCTTTCAGCCCCGTGTCGGTCACCATTGTGCCCCATAGGCTAAGCGATTGCAGGCTCTTGAGCCCGGCTACCTCCTTCAGCCCCTCGTCCGTCAGATCCGTGCCGGTGAGAGAAAGCGATTGCAACCCCTTGAGGGTGGCAAGCTCTTTCAGTCCATCGCAAGTCACCGTTGTCGAGCCAAGGTTGAGCGCTTGCAAATGTCTGAGCCCGGCCAGCTCTTTTAGCCGCGCTTCCGTCATCTGCGTCTGGTGTAGGTCGAGGCCAAACGGCATAGCGGGTTCGGGCAGGTTGGCGAAACTTTCTGGCAAGGCGATAAATCGAAAGGCCGGTAGCGCCCCCGCCAGCCCGTCTGGTTTCTCGGCAAAGCCTAGATTATTGTTCATCCA
>Ga0209580_10001271_pt1 | contig 11884 bp, 16 predicted proteins | sample Coa_R1_5_FD_187153 | JGI IMG/M metagenome (GOLD analysis project Ga0209580, IMG submission 187153) | Surface soil microbial communities from Centralia Pennsylvania, which are recovering from an underground coalmine fire - Coalmine... | ecosystem: Environmental > Terrestrial > Soil >...
CGTTGATCGGATTGAGTGGGCGCTTTGTGAGATTCTCCCTCGGGATATTCCTTTGTCAGAAGCAGAGCGGGAACGGCTTTTGTCTCTTGATTATGGAAACATAGAAACACAAGTCAAAAGTGAAATTTTCACCAGGAGGAGACGCGATGAATAAGTCCGAAGCTCGATGTTTACCGCCATGGGCGTTTCGAATCGACTACTCTTCACCTGTTGTGGATCATGGCGTTTTAGCAACGCTGAGAATTGGTCACCATCACGATTCGGGTTTCTTTAGACGTTATCGACGCTGTCTTTCGAGGGGGAGCGTATCGACGCAAAGGTGTAATGCAATATACCTCGTCCTCGTGGACCTCGCTGCCGGAGTCCCGCGGGCAAACGAAACGTGGACAAACCACCATCGCCTGAGATAAAGCCAACTTCGGCCGTTCAACGTTCGCGTTCGAGCGGAGTCAAGAGGACAGTAACGGCGTAAAGCCGTCCCATGCGGCCAGTCGTCGAGGTCAGTCGAATGAGTCTCTGGATACACCGATTCACCTCCACGATCTGATCACGCGCAAGCCATGCCGTCTTGCGCAGGGCCCACAGTTCGCGGCGCGGTCCAAAGACCGATGCTTCTCCAGTTCGGAAACTCCTTTTGAAGTCGCGTGTTCCCAGTCTCAACATTGAAGCGATAATTGGGTTGATTTCGTTTCCGTTTCCGTTCTTCCCCAATTTGTATTGGAGAACCATTTCTGGCGCGACGGCCCGGAAGAGAGCCTCAGAGCGTCCATTCGTCGTTCGCGCTCCGGCGCTCAGCATCAGGCCGACGCGGGTCAAGACTCGAAGATGGTAGTACAGCGAATCCGCAGGCCTTCCCAGAGCGGACGCCAACTCGGCGACGGACACCGTTCCCAAACGGGGCATCACATCAACAATCTCCTGGCGGGTTGAGGCGGCCAGGGCCCGCATCTGCCGCTTGTCACGGATGATGTAGTTGTGCTTAGCGTCATTCATGTGATTAACTATAATATCATTGAATAAATATAGTTTATTTCAATGAATTGCTAGAAGCGCCTTCAAGGAAGACACACCATGGGACAAACTGGGGTCGCGGCGGCCATACGTACCACCAAGAAATCGTCAGCTTGGTTCTCGGTTATCGGGATCACGGTCGGCATGCTGCTAGGGATCGTGGTTGCGCTCAACCTGCTTGCGATCGGCGCGCACGTTTTGCAACCACTGTTTCCCGGGTTGCGCCCCCGCACGCCTCAGGGCTTGACTATTCTGTTCGCGACGGGCTCAGCGCTCGGCGAATCTCTCACACTGTTCGTCCTTTGGCGCATCCTCCGCAAAAGGGGTGACTCGCTGGAACGCATGGGCCTCTGGAGGCAGTCGCCGCTTGCGGGCTGGCTTGCCGCCGTGGCTGTCGCTGCTTTCTTTGTCATTCCCGCGATCCGCGGTCATCACACGGGAGCGCACCTGCCGTTGGCGCAAATCCTTTTTGCCCCGACCTTCTTCCACATCTACACGGCTCTGGCGTTGGGCTGCGGAGCAGGACTTTGCGAGGAGGTTTTCTTCCGCGGCTATCTGATGACCCGCCTTGCCGATGCAGGATACGGGAACATCGTGCAAGTGATCGCCTCCGGCCTGTTTTTCGGACTGGCCCATTCGCTGTATGCCCTCAACGCCGGCATCCACACGGCGATTGACATCATGCTTCACACGGCGCTCTTTGGCGGACTGTTCGCCGTCGTGTATCTGCTTTCCCGGCGAAGCCTTGGGCCGTGCATTCTGGGACATTTTCTGAATGATTCAATCGTGCTTCCCTGGGTGTTTTTGCAGATGTTTCACGGTCGATAAAAACAACGAGGAGGAGAAGTGCCCAAAGCGAATACCACCCTCAGGATAACAATTTTGCTATTCGTATCCCTCTATCTCCGGCCTGCCATCAGTTGGGCACGCGAAGTCGTCGACAATGGGCCTGATGCGGAGGTAAAGGAATTTCGTTTCGATGATTTGAGAGCACGGATAGGGACTATGCCGCCAGGGCCGGAGCGCGACTACTTCGCTGGCGAGCTGGCCAATGCAGAGAATCACATTGCCGAATCCATCCAGCTTTTGAGCGGCGTGCTGCCGGGCCTGCGGCAGTCGCGCCCCGACCGCACTGCAATTGTGCTGCAGACGTTGGCCGACGATTACACCAAGAGCTTTCGCTACGGAGAAGCTGCGCAAACGGACGACGATTTGTTGGAGCATTTCTCTGGCCAACTTACGCCCGAGCAACTCAAGGGAACGAAAAATGATTCCGGAATCATGCACATCCTCGGCGGCGCTCCAGCCCAAACCGTAACCTGGGAAGGGCCGCTGAAGCTGAAGACTGAGCGCAATCCGATTAACTCCCTAAACGTGGATCTCACCGTCAACGGCGTGCCAGGGGCATGGCTGCTGGATACGGGCGCCAACCTTTCACTGGTCAGCGAGAGCTTTGCAAAACGGCTTGGGCTGAAAACGCTGCCGGGCATTGCCTATACGCAGGCCGGCACCACCGGAATCCAGAATCCGCTGCACGTCGGGCTGCTTCCCACTCTGCAAATGGGAGGCGCAACGCTTCACAATGTGGTGCTGATGGTATTGCCCGATGCGAACATCAATATAAATTTGGGCAAAAGCTCATATCAGATCAACGCAATCATTGGTTATCCCGTCTTCCAGGCGCTTGGCGCGATCAGTTTTTTGCATACCGGCGAGTTCGTCGCGGGGACAACGGCGCACTCGAACGGAACCGGAGCGAGGATGTACATGAAAGGTCTGAGTCCGATCGTCATGTGCAATGTCGAAGGAAAAGACCGGCCTTTTAGCTTCGACACGGGCGCCTCCGGAACCGACCTTTTCGTTCGCTACTACCAGGAGTTTGGCGGTGAAGCAAAGGGTTGGAAAAAAGGAAAACAGAAAGATAGCGGGGCCGGCGGCACGATAAAGCGAAAGATCTACTTTCAGCCAGAGGTCAAGCTGGGGTTCGGCGACAAGACGGTAGTGCTAAAAAAAGTCTCCATCAACACAACCGGCACAGGCACAGATACTGATGAACTCTATGGCAATCTCGGCCAGGACGTCCCAGCGAACTTCGATAGCTTTACGCTGGATTTCACCAACATGACCTTCAGCCTGGGTGAGCCAACGCCGGCGGCAAATTCTTCAACGGCACGATCGAACAAGCATTCCTATGGCCGCCAGCTCATTAGCTGCGATTGCGACTTCGAGGAACGTGAGGGGCAAGCAGGTCCTGAGTGAGGGTCGTGGGCGCATAGCGCCCATTGGGAGATCCCTGATCGTGGCAGACCTTGCAGTTGTTGCGGTACAACTCCTTGCCATTGAGGTTTTGCGCCATTCCATGTCCAGCTGCGAAGAGCACCCCCAACAGCGCCGAGATGATGAATAATGAGGAAATCCGTCGCATGTGTCCTCCGATGACGGTTGTTATGAAGCCGTGTTGATAAACTCTTCGGACTATTTCGTATACTTGCATAGTTGCGATATATCGCAACTGTATGGGGTATGCAGAAGTGATTCCGTGACTCTGATCACAGCAATTGGTGATTTGGGGCCACGCAGAAGTTACTAGCGTTCAACGACGAACCAGGATCAGAAGAGCGCATTACGGACAGCTGCGTTTTAGCATTCTTTGCCGGTGCTGATGATTTCTACAAAATTGGATTGGTTCTCAGGTATTCGGTCGAATTTTATGGCTAGACGAGAACTTTCCGTTGTTCCGAGCATCGGGCAGAGCAGACCCTCGCGACGGGGAATGCCGGGTCCGTTGGTGATGAAGGTCCGGCTTTTTACACTAACGGGCCCACAAATGTCGGCAAAACCGTTTGGAGGCGGGCAGGTCCTGCCGGAAACCAGCCACTAGTTCGGTTACAGATGCGACAGACCGACAGCATCACAGGAACTTCAACAAGTACGCCGACCACGGTCGCGAGAGCCGCACCTGATCCCGGCCCAAATAGGGCGATGGAGGTGGCAACCGCTAGCTCGAAGAAGTTGCTCGCTCCAATCAAAGCCCCCGGCGCAGCTACGTTGTAGGGAACTCTGAGCAGGCGCATTAGACCGTAGGCCAGCCCTGAGTTGAAATAAACCTGTACGAGAATTGGAATCGCGATCAACACTACATGAAAATAGCGGCTGGTGATGTTGTCTGCTTGGAATGCAAAGATCAGCACTAATGTCGCTAACAGAGCACTGATCGTGAGCGGCGCAAAACGCGGCAACAGTTTCCCTTCAAACCATCCGATCCCATGCTTGCGAATCAGCCAAAATCGTAGAGTCGAACCGATCACGAGCGGTATGACAATAAACGCGACAACGGAATACAGCAAGACTCTGAACGGAACGTGCAAGTTTGAAGCACCTGCAACCATGAACCGCACGATTGGGGCAAAGAGGAATAGCATTATCAGGTCGTTCAGCGAAACCTGCACCAACGTGTACGCAGGATCGCCATCCGTCAAATGACTCCAAACGAATACCATTGCTGTACACGGTGCCGCGGCGAGAATGATGGTTCCGGCGATGTATTGATCGGCTTGGGCCGGCGAAATCCAGTGAGCAAAAACGTGTCGAAAGAAGACCCATGAGAACAGCGCCATGGAGAATGGCTTTACGATCCAGTTCACGAAGAGCGTGACCAGCAATCCGCGTGGCTTTCGCCCTACGCTTCGGATGGACGCAAAGTCCACCTTCATCATCATGGGGATAATCATCAGCCAAATCAGGACGGCAATGGGCAGGTTCACCTGACTGTTTGCCCCAAACTCCATGTGCCGGAGGGCTTGTACGGTGGCCGGTACCCACTTACCAACCGCAAGGCCCGCAATCATGCACAGCCCGACCCAGAGCGTCAGGTATCGTTCAAAGACATCGAGACGTTTTCGGCCCAATGCCTTATCCATACAGACTCTCCCGCGTGGCCTTGACAGCAAGCTCCATCAGCATCCTTCCAGTAGAAAGCCGGTAGCAGGCATCCAAGTGAGAGCATTTCAAACATTCCTGCCAAGCGTCGTCGCTCACTGTTGTGCGCCGCATTTGAGCCACTTGTCCGCTGTAGTACATCTCGTAACCAAACACCTTCCCGGCCATCGGCTTGTTGAGGGTCATCTCAACGACAGACGGGAACATCTTGCCGTAACATTCTCGTTCGGAGTTCATGGTTCTACCTCCTATACAGACTTCGGTTCGCGTTTTATGCTCGACTGCCTTGTAATGGTCTCGCACCGCCAATCGCCGAATACGGCTTCCACTCGCTGATGGTGCAAGACCCCTCTTTAATGGCTTCCCGTAGCCTGGCTATGTCATCCTGCAATTGTTCCTCGTTCTTGTATGCATCTTGCAGGAACTCGAAAAGCCGCTTTCTTCTTCCGTGCTTCGCTTCCGCTAGTCGGTAGAAGATTCGCAGACCGTCACGGCGGTCGAGCACGAGTCCAGAATTCTTCAAGTAGGCGAGATGTCGTGACACATTGGGTTGCGACGATTGCAGAACGTGCTGAATGTCACAAACACAGAGTTCGCCATGGAGCAGCAGATTGACGATCCGCAGCCTGTTAGCGTCACTCAGAGCTTTGAAATACTGTTCAAGTTCTTTCAACTCCGCCCCGATTCGAAATTAATCTCGATTTTTGCCATCACGTTCCACGATAACTACATGCATATAGATGTATGAGCCTATGATGCCATCTGCCCCGCTTGCGCGATGTGATCGCGGTCACATTAAATGTTCACATCGAGTGGAGATGGAAGCGCTGCACACAGAGCTGCTGCAGTGTGTCCTGTCACGGATGTGCGTGAGCCTGCTCACGTGAACGCCACTATTCGGTGGTGTGAAGGGTTTCTATTTATAGAATGATTTCGAGAAACTTTCATTCGCGGAGAAATACGATGAAGACATCATTAGTGAATAGATTTTACAAAAAGCTTGCGCTGCTTACAGTCGCGCTCAGTTTGCTGCTCACAGCTTCGCACGCAATCGCCCAGATGGGGGGCGGACCTGATGGAGGCCGATACATGCGCGGTCCCTTGTACAACGTCTCGACTGAAACCACCCTGAAGGGCACGGTGGAAGAAGTTCAGCAACTCACAGCCCAAACAGCAGGCAGGAATCAGCCGATGTGGGGAAACTGCCCGAGAGGGTGGACGGGCACGCACATTGTTCTGAAGACTGATGAAGGCGCCCTGACCGTACACATTGGTCCATCGGCTTTCCTTAGCCAGAAGAACTTTACCCTTGCCAAGGGTGACAAAGTTACGATCACTGGCTCAAAACTGCAGTATCAGGGATCGGATTTCTTGATTGCTAAGGAAATCACAAAGGGAGACCAAGTTCTGACGCTGCGCGATGCCAATGGATTTCCACTGTGGGCAGGGGCGCGCAGAGCAAGCCCGATGCCGAACCCTCCGGCAAATTAATGACCTCGGTTCCAGCATCCTGATATGCCAATACCGACATGTAGCAGATGCGGGCGACAGGGCGATGGAAGGTGTCGCCCTGCTCTCCCGCGTATCGAGTGACCAAGCCATGTAGGCGCCGTGGAGGTAGCCATGCATCTCAACCGTCCCAAGCTGAACTTGGCCATCGACCTCTTGGCCTTTGTCTGTGCAGTATTCCTGGTCGCAACAGGGTTTCTCTTGGAATACACCTTGCCTCCGGGGAGCGGTCGATTGGGAACTGAGGGCTTTGGTGTAGGGCCTGGTGGCCTGCACCGGCCCATTCTCTTACTCTGGGGCCTAACCCGTCACGAATGGGGCAACATCCATTTCTACACTGCCATTGGATTAATGTCGGCTCTGTCCCTCCACTTGGTTCTGCACTGGCAATGGATCGCCTGCATGATCAAAGGGAAGCCCAGAGAAGGTTCCGGCATTCGTGTAGCTGTAGGACTCTTAGGGCTTCTGTCGCTGCTAGCTCTTGCCGTTGCTCCCTTCCTCAGTTCGACGCAACAGGCGCCGCGAGGCCAGGTGCTGGAAGAACGCCAACAGACTTCTCCCCTCCAGTAGGATTGGGCCGAATGGCGAACCGGACAGTTGCGTCTTGAATTTCCGATAGATTCCAGCGTATCGCTGTTGTGCGGCTTCAGGATAAAGTTGAGGCTAGGATCTATGTCATCTCAATCAGGAAATGCATTCGCGGTAATGACCCGCGAGGATTTATTGCTCGCACTGGAGATGTTCGCCAAGAACTGGCTCGCCCACGATGGCTGCTGGTTCCTTGCAGCAGAAGAGCGCTTCGACATGGAGACCGCCATCGATCTGGACGCTCGCTCCTGGAAGCGCTTCGCGTCCACCGAGGCCCGCCGCATAATGACCACTTTTAACATTCCGGCTGGCGGAGGGCTTCAGGCCTTGGAAAGAGCCCTGCACCTGCGTCTCTACGCAGTGATCAACACTCAACGCACCGAATGGTCGGACGACCGAAAGCATCTGCGCTTCTTCATGGATCTCTGTCGAGTGCAGGACGCCCGGCGCCGTAAGGGCCTGGCGGATTTCCCCTGCAAAAGCGTGGGCACCATTGAGTTCGAAACGTTTGCTGCGACAATCGATTCACGAATTCATACGACCTGCTTGCACTGTCCCCCTGACGCAGCTCCTTGCCAGTATTGTGGGTGGGAGTTCACGATTACTTGATCGGCTGCCCTCTCGTGGGTTCTGGCGCTGATCGCTCCGCATTGTCCTCGACCCGAAGAGCTGAACTCACTCCCGAAAAAAAGTTCGGAGATGCTGGTGTGCTGTCCCGAAGGATTGGTGCAGTTCGACTACTCGGCCCAAATGAAATCTGAGGCGAAATATTCGTATTGTTCGAATTACCGAATGGATCGTGAAGCCCTTTTTCTGCCGAAGGCGCCAGTGGCTTAACCGGGTTGTATGCGTGCAAAGTGCTTGACGCCCTATACGAGGGCGGCTGCTGCGGATTCTGGAATGATCCGACTTGCGTTTTCTGGCACTCCTGCGAAAAACACCACGGCTGCTGCTCATTTAGCTGAATGGAAGCAGACAGCAAGCAAAGAAGCACTATGGGATTTCATTGAAGACCTCCAAATAAGATGTTGCCGCTCGCGGTTCGCCTGACCGGCGCGAACCGGAACGACTCGCAAGGAGCCCTGGCGTTGGTCGATGCGATTCCCCCGCTGCACGGCGAACGGGGGCGACCGCGGCAGCGGCCGGACTGTGTGCTCGGGGATCGCGGCTACGACGCGACGGCGATTCGGCACGGACTGCGGGCGCGGCATATCGTGCCGTGGCTCGCCATGCGTCGCACCGCGCACGGGAGTGGATTGGGCCGCCGGCGGTGGGTCGTGGAGCGGACGCGGTATGACAAGCGGGCCGACATCCACGAGGCTTCCCTCTCGCTGGGGTGCGCGCTGATTTGTTGGCAATCGCTGCGAAAGACGTCGATAACGGGTTGAGCGAGCGCCCATTCTCTTCTCTGTAGCCGCCGGCTCGCCCTCTTCCGTAGACTTCTCGCAGATGATCCCGCGACTGAAGCTCTGATCCCATTGATTCGCACATCTCGCGGTGTGGGGCTCATCGGGTCGTAGGGCTCATCGCGTCGCCGGCGTGGTGGCGGACACCTTTGATGAGCAGCCACAGCGCGAGCACGACCTGGAATACGAGCGCCGGCAGCCACTGGTAGTATCCGGTCAGCGGCCCTGTGGAAAAACCGGCGAGCTGCAGGGGCAGTGTCACCGCGAGCAGGCCCGACGCGAACACACCCAGCCAGGCGATTGAGACCGGCACCATCCGTCCGCGCAGGAGGAGATAGGAAAAGATCAGACTCCCCACGGCAAAGAAGATCGAACCAATGGGGACGCTCGGGCCCGGCATCAGCAGAAACGCGAGCAACACGTTCTTTGTAGGGAGGTCCGGGGCACCCGTCCCGACCCCGGCCTTCGCAAGCCACAGCAGTCCCAAGTAGCTGGGGATGTTGTTGAGCGAACCGAGCACGCCTTCAGCAACACGACAGACCAGGCCCAGCATTGCAAGCTCGTGGTCCTCGTGGCGAGTGATCCCGTACAGCGTCACGGCCAGCACGAGGGACGAGAGGCATTCGAGCAGTGCAATCAAGATGGTCAGGCGCACGTTTGTCGCATACTGGCCGATGCGCGCGAGTTTCGCAGCATCACCGTAGACGCCCGTCGCCTGGGCATCAGCAGCTCATAGCAGATACCGATCGCTGCGTAGAAAAGGTACGTGAATCCGGCGATTCTCGCGTTTGTGGTGCGTGTCATCTCAACTCCTCCGCGCCTCGCGGCTGCCCTCGGTTATGTCATCGCCCTGCCAATGTGAGTGAGTCAGCTCCATGACATTCATGCCCAGGCTGGTTCACTGAGCCCTGCCCGCCAGTCCAGAAATCTCCGAGAGCTAACGCTCGAACCGCCGCCCGAGGCCATCGACTGGACGACATGGTTAGCCGGCGCCCGCCCGTGCTGACCCGCTTACTCTATCGGGCACAACTCCGGAAGGTGGTAATCCCTTCAGCACAAGCCAAAAACCCATTGTCAGCTCGAAGAAGAAGATAGGAGCTCCATAAATCTCAACGGGGACGACCTTCGCAAGCTCTGGAAAGATGATGAACGAGAATGCGCTCGCTCCCATCAGAAAGGACGCAAACATTCCCCATGCCGCCAATGCTCTTGGGATGAAGCGGGACCTGAACCACAGATAGCAGAAGACCGTACTTCGAAGCCCGGCGAGCACCAAGCCGACGTTATACGCATCCGCGTGCGCACTGAGCGACAGCCTGGCCAGGGCCTGCAACCGGTTCGCTTCGAATACATGCAAGTAGTCCGCACCACTCAGAATCCGCAAAACGGCGAAGTCACTGAGCGTGACGACAACCAAGGTTGCGGTCTCTATCAGCCCCCAGCCCGTGGCCAGCAAAGCGAGGCTTCGATTGACTGGCATGAGGACCACGTAAAGAGCAATGATCAAGACGACATCGAGCGCGAAGACAGTGAGATTACTGCCGGTGCCCAGACGAAAGAGCCGTTCGTGCGCCATGATGTTCTGCGCCGTTTGCGCGGCATTGTCGAAGGCGATGAGTTGGGTGCGTACATAGAACTCGGCGAAGACCGCCGGCGGCAGCGCAAACAGGTAACACAATCCCACAACGGTTGCTGCTTTGCGTTGTGACTTGTCGACAGTGCAGATTGTCATTGCGCTTCCCCACCGTCTCGGTGCCGCCTAACTGGTAGTAGGCCCCACCACGCATATATCGGTCAACCCTCCGAGGCTCGCACTATAAGACCGAGCCTCCCCCCAGCCGAAGGACGTCTGCAGCTTTATTTGGTCCCAGCCACCTGGCGTTTGCAGCCGGTGCAACATGCACGATCAACGTGACGTTTGTTCCCACTACCGAGGGTGACTTTGCCAGTAATGCTTCCTTCAGCGATAACGCTAAAGGCAGTCCACAGACGGTAACACTCAGTGGGACAGGTGTTGCTCCACCGCCGCCCGGTTGCGTTCCTCAAGGTGGTATGTGTGGCCCCGCTCTACCGAAGCGTTTTGCTGCCCCGTTCCCCCATCATTCGTTCTGCAGTAACCCGAATGGTTTCGGGACTTGCATCGAAAGTTAGGCCGGTCCTCACTTGGTGTTAAATCTCTCTCTATTGCACTCATCGTGCGGCATCACAAACCTGATTCGTGGTCGATGAGCATAGCGTCAGTTACTGTGGGAACATCGATGAGATGCAGAGAAAAGCCGTCGAAAGATCGGCGGCTCGGATGTGTTCGGTGCCTCTGTAATTTAAGCTTCCTTCTTAATGAGCCGGGTGATCCAGATCAGGATGACCGCGCCCAGAATCGCGACAAGAATGCTCCAGATCATGCCGCCAGCACCAAAACCGAGTAGACCCACGACCCACCCTCCAACAATGCCGCCCACAATCCCCAACAGGATGTCGGCAATCACGCCGTATCCGCCGCCTTTCATAATCCGCCCGGCTCCCCAGCCGGCAATCAGACCAACTACGATCCACCAGATAATCCCATGTGCCATTTGATCCTCCTCAAATCCTGAATGAAACGTAGGGCCGCCAATGGGTCGAGCGCAACCAGTTCACGGTTCTAACGCTGGCAGACTAGGCTCCGAGAATCGTGCTGTCAAGTGAGGACCGCTGTTGAAATGGCGCTCTTCTCCGAGTGCAGGTTGAAGTGTGCTCGTAAAGTGCTTGACACAGGGCGACATTGTCAGAGACGCCTGTTTACAACGACTATTTCAGTAAAATGAGTGCTCTCAGGAGATTAACGTTTTCATGGGAATGTTTCACCAGATAACGGCGCTTGTCATCAGCGAACAGGAAAAAGCATCGTTCTTGGAGGCCGGGGTTGAGTTCACCGACGTTACTCGAGGACCGCGAGGCGAGTCCGTCAGTTTTGAAATCGCCGAAGATGACCCGCGATGGAAGAGTGTTATTGCTCTGATTGCATCCCTCGAGGGATGCGACGGAATACCGAAAGAATATCGGGTGCAGAACCTTTCGATGACTGCACCCACGATGAAAGAGAATCTACGTCAGCTGAAGGAGCGTGTTGCCGCGCATGTGAAGGTACTGCCGGGGCCAAAATCGCTCGACGGATATTCCGGTGAGAGTACGGAGCAACTGCTCGCGTTGGAAGGCAAGTATCGAATCGACTCGCTGGTCCTGGCGTTTGAACAGGCAATCAGCCTAAAAGCTGAACGCGAAGGAAAGCAAAGCCTCACTGATGAGGAACGTATCGTACTTGCCGCTGAAGCTCTCGAACGCGAAGTGAACAACGGAGGATATGACCAGTTCTTTGCGAACTCGTCTCGGGAATTTGCCCCAATAATCGTAGGCGCTCTTCAGCGGATCGGCTGCAAGAAAACCGCGAATAT
>Ga0209580_10001272_pt1 | contig 11869 bp, 9 predicted proteins | sample Coa_R1_5_FD_187153 | JGI IMG/M metagenome (GOLD analysis project Ga0209580, IMG submission 187153) | Surface soil microbial communities from Centralia Pennsylvania, which are recovering from an underground coalmine fire - Coalmine... | ecosystem: Environmental > Terrestrial > Soil > Unclassified...
GTCATGACTGTGCCGGTCAAAGCGAATTCGACATAGAGGGCGGCAAGGAGTCCCAGGCTGAACCGCTTTGGCAGAGTACCCGGCATGAAAACTCAGATGTGGTTTCGCGTCCTTGCCGGGCTGGGGCGCCGGACGCGGGATCGCGCCGGGCAGGTTGACTCACGCACAATCAACTCGGGCTGCACCTGTATCTCGGCAGGCACGGAAGCTCCTTCCAGGCGCCGGAGCAACGTCTTGGCGGCAATGCTGCCCATCTCCCTGAGCGGCTGTCGAATGGTCGTGAGGCTTGGGTTTTGAAAGGCTGCGCTGTTGATATCGTCGAAGCCGACAACGGAAACGTCCTCCGGCACCTGCAACCCGGTCTCCCGCAAGGCGCGAATGGCGCCAATGGCGGAAAGATCGTTATAAGCAAATACCGCGCTGAAGTCCCTGGTCCGGGTCAGAAGTTCCTGCATCACCGGATAGCCCATGATCGGCGAAAAAGTATTCAGCGAAAGCTGGATGGTGAGCTCGGGTTGTATCTTTATGCCAAGCTTGGCCGCTACATGGCGAATTGCTTTCCAGCGGTCTTCTGAGTCGGAGCTGAACGACTGCCCTCTCATGAACACAATGCGCTCGTGTCCCAGCTCAACCAGGTGCTGCAGCGCCATTTGCGCCGCATGCTCATGATCAAGAATCACGTTGGTGACGCCGGGAAGCTTCCTGTGGCCGGACACAGTGATGGTCGGTAGTGGCAGTTTTTCCTCGAGCGCAGTATCAATGACCAGGAAACCCTCCACCGACCGTTCCATTAGCATGCGTGGATATTCCTGTAGCAGGTCGGGGCGGCGGCGGTGCGTCGCGACAAAGTAAAAGTAACCTTCCTGCAACAGCGCCTCGTCGATTGCATTGAGCAGCAGCGCGCCGTACCCCTCGCTCAGCTCGGGCGCCAGGATTGCGACCGTAAAACTTCGCTTGTTCCGCAGGGAGCGTGCGATGTAGTTCGGCCTGTAATTGAATTTTTGCGCCGCTGCAAAAATGCGTTGCTTCGTCTTGTCCGGAATATCGTTCGCTGTGGGTGATCCGTTGAGCACGACGGAAATGGTAGCGGGCGAGAGCTGCAGATGTTCAGCCAGCACTTTGAGGCTGACTGCCTTCGGCAGTCCTGGGTCTTCCTTTCGCCTTGGCATAAGGTTCGTGTAATCTCCAGGAAATGGGTCTTGGCTTCCATACGCATTCTACCCTCTGAAACTCGCTTTTACTGTCCAGGATGCTATAACGCTTCATGCGGATGAACATTTCTGAGGAAAGCTGAAGGAAGTCAGCGGGCCGGAAAAGGGCTGCTTAACAATTCTTTAAGGATTCTTTTGTAACATTCTGGAGTCTATTTAACTATTCAGTAGAAGGCGACATTGCAAATTTCCCGTTCGTGCCGCAGCCAAAGAATTTCAAAACTGAGGCAGGACCGTATGAACTCATAACCCGCTGAACGGAATCGGCGGCCCAAACCCTCCATCACTGATCCACTCCCTTCCGGGGAGTGCCCGCAGTAACCGGCCCCTTCAAAAGTTGTTTTGGATTACGCGGCGACATATGCGCCGCCAGGGTCATGCTTTTGTCTCTGCGTGACTTGGAGTAAGTCGGCCCTTGGGTTCCCATTCAGTTTCAAAATCCAGTTTCTATTAGCAGAGGGGAAGAGATGCAGTCGAATCGTTTCTTGGTTGTGAGTCTTGAGGAAATCAGGAAAATGCTTCACACAACATACAGGGAAATTCTTGCTGCCATTCCATCGGTCCCTAGATTCGCACGCTGGGTTGTTTTGGTCACGTTGTTGATGGGGCCTGGCTTTTCTGCTTTCGGCCAAATCACGACCGTTACGGCTGATCAAGCGCCGCCCGTGCAGGGAGCCGGCCATGACTACATTCGACTCATGAACGAGACAGTCTCACCGGCAGCGGGGGCGGTCAACATCCAAATTGACGCGCTTGTTCCGAACGGGAGAGAAATCGGAGTACCCTTTGCCTTCGCGTACGACTCCAACTCAGCGCGCCACTTTGTCGATGGTTCGCCTGTGATTCACGACAATGGAGGTTACCTGGCGCAAGGGGGATGGCGCTATGTGGTGCCTCAACTTCAGGAACTGCTGATCCCAGCACAGATCACAGGGGACCAGAGCGGGAGCGCCACACTCGAGATCGAGTTAGGGTTATGGCCTGCAGCCGTTCCCGCCCCAGGAATGAGCATTGTCGGGGGCTTCGCAGAGGGAATTAACGGCACCTATTGCAACGCTTTTAATTCGTATACCTTTACTGGCGCGACAGGGACGTTATATCCACTGGGAATCAACATTGGGTCGAGCCGATTTCAAGGCTGCACTACCCTGGGTTCTCCGTCCGACCTGGTCCAGAATACGAACGGCAGCATGACGGCAACGACGAGTTCTACGGCACAACTCAATATTGGAAATAATCCGGCCCCGGCTGCCGTTAAGGTGTCCGATCACGATGGGACTGTTTATTCATTCTCGAACGTGAATGGGCGGCTGCACAATAGCGGGGCTTACTTCACCACGAACACTACTCATGATGGCACGACTGTCAGTACGATTCCATTCGGCATCAACAACTACGAAAGCTCGCTGCCGGATTTTGTCGAATCGCGCAATGGGAACCAGATTCAATTCGCCGATGACGATGCGGCGTTCAGCTCGAGTGGAGCCTTTCATATTACGGACACGCTGGGCAGGAAAGCAGTTGCTGTATCAAGTTTTGGGAACCCGGCAGGCGACACGGTGGCAGTCTCCGGCTTTTCACAGCCCTACAAATTGAGCTGGGGTACCGCCAGCTATAACTGGAGTTACAACGCGCAAATCATTGCGTCGACTCTTCAGCCAGCGCCCTATTTTGGCTGTGCCATACCGGTGGGCAACAATACGAGCACAGTGCGGGGACCGAATGGCTCGAGTACCAGCGCACACGGAACAATCATTGGATCGTCGCCGGTGGTGACTGCGCTGACGCTACCCAATGGCCTCTCGTATCAATTTCTGTACGACAATCCAAACAATGACAATCCTTACGGCCTGTTGCGAGAAATCATTTATCCGAACGGCGCATATGTCAGATATGCGTGGGGACTCAACTCGCAGTCGACTTCGGTGCTGTATCCGCCGACGTTGATCGGTACAGCGCCGGGGGCCCCGCCGATTGGATGGAGTTGCGAAGCGCTGGAGGACGTTCCAGCTATTCAAAAGCGCTTCGTCAGTTTCGACGGCACCCATGAAGTACAAGAGCAGGATTTCCAATACACTACCACCTGGGCGGCAACCCAGAACCCCAGCGGCAGCGTCTTCCAGGCGTGGTCACAAAAGACCACGACAGTAACTACCTATGACAAGGTCGCGAATACGTCATCCATTACTGTATACACCTATGTACCGCAGGCGGACCAAGTGCTGGGCAACGACCCCCAAGGCGCCGTGAGCGCGGCCACAGGAGTCATTCAGGCGCATCCCGTAGAAGCGAAAATTCAATACAAAGATGGAAGCGGACATGTGCTGCGCACAGTCAACAAGCAATATGGCGCCGAATATCTGCCACCGACCGGCATTTTGACAACTTTGGAGAATGGACAATCCTCGTACGTGCGCACGCAGTTCCGGACGGATGCCTTTCAATCAGCAATTGACGTGATTTCGGATATTTTCGAATACGATTTCGGTTTGCTGAGCGATGCGGCGGCGCCGGGGCCACACGGAGCACTGATTCGCCACACCCATGCGGATTACAATCACGCGTTTCCCTTGAACCCGCTATTGCCAGCGATAAGCTCATCAACTCCTTTTAACACTGGCATTGTTGACCGGCCCTCCGACGTGATCACCTACGATGGCAACGGTAACAGGATGTCAGAATTGACCATTGCTACGATGGCGATACCAGCTCGTTTACGGGCTGTGCCAGCAGCTCGCTAGCGCCGGCAGCAGCGACGGGGCACGACGACCAGAATTTTTCCACCATCTTCGCCAGCGGTCGAGGCAACGCCACTACAAGGATCGTAAAATGCTTCAGCGGGACGGGTGCTGCACAGACAGCATGTCCGCAGGGAGATTCTGTTGCAACGTACACCTACGACCAGACAGGCCAGCAGATCTCCAGGAAAAACCCGAACGGCAACACCACAACCTACAGCTTTACCGACAGCTTTGCCGATCCCGCGCCTCCGAGCAACGCATCCACGCCTCCAGGCAACACCAATGCTTACCTGACCAAGGTCACTTATCCGCCGACCAATGGCATCTCTCATACTGAGAGTTTTTCTTATGCGTACTCAGACGGCTCTCTGACTGTCCTCACGGATGAGAACGGAAACCAGACCAACTTCACTTACAACGACCCGCTGCGGCGTTTGACGGAGCAGGATTTCCCCGACGGAGGCGTGATCACGACCACTTACAGCGACTCTGGCCCGACTCCCGAGGTTGTGACCAACAAGAAAATTGATTCGAGCCATGCCCTGGTGGTTACGGTGGCGGCGGATGGCATGGGACATCCCATCCAATACCAGCTCAACTCCGATCCAGCCGGCGTGGATTACACAGACGCGATCTATGATGGGCTCGGCCACGTAATCAGCGCCAGCAACCCTCATCGTTCCACCAGCGCAGCGACGGATGGCATCACGCAAAATGAGTATGACGTACTCGGACGAGTAATCCAGGTCACGAAAGAAGACGGAAGCGTAAGCAGCGTCAGCTATGTCGCTAACTGCTCCATCGCGATGGATGAAGCGGGCAAGCGTCGTCGTTCCTGCCGGGATTCCCTGGGACGATCCACGGAGGTGGACGAACCTACCCCCGGTGTGTCAGAAAGCGTTCAGGCCACCAATGCCAGCGCCACTGTGACCCTAAGCGGGAGCCTGGAGTCCAGACCGTCATCCAATCCTGCGACAGGCACTATCGCGATTTCGGGGACCGATTCCATCGTTCCCGGCACCAGCACCTACGATTTTGGAACGGTCACGGTGACCATTGGCAACGCATCGGTGAGCACATCCTATGGTAATAGCGGTTCCTCTCCATCGGTCGCGAGTGATGTCGCCTCCGCTCTTTGCGCGCAAATTACCAATGCCTCCAGCACAAACACGCAGGTTTCCTGCAGCACCAGCGGTGGCGCTATTAATCTGATCGCCCAGGCTCCCGGTACCGCAGGCAATGGCATTGCACTCGGAGTCAGCGCGCGCACCCAAATGCCGCAATCGAATCAAAGCGCCTTTGCCTCTTCTTCCACCTCCGGGTCTCTTTCCGGCGGGGGTACGCCGATGTACGATTCCGGTTCAAGCAGCGTCGTGATTTCCGGGCGCGGATATAGCGTGAACTGGTCCGGGCCGGCGACGACGGCTACGGGAATTGCGTCGAGCCTGGCTTTAGCCATCAATAACGACCCAGACGGATATGCGACGGCCAGCGCCTCGAGTAATACGATCTCGATAACAGCGAAGGTGGTTGGGTTGAGCGGTAACGGTATTTCGCTCGCTTGCTCTTCCGGCTACGATACCAAGGACTTCAGCAGCCCCTCTTTCAGCATGGCATGTCCCTCCGGCCTAAGTGGAGGCCAGGAAGCCGGCAGCCTGTCGGTCCCGATGGTTAGTCTTTATAACTACGATGCCTTGGGCAATTTGCTGCAAATAGCCCAGAAAGGAGGAACGACGGACCAAACGCAATGGCGCATGCGAACGTTTTCATACGACTCGCTGTCAAGGCTGCTGACAACGAACAATCCTGAATCGGGCACGATCAGCTACAGCTACGACGCGAACGGCAATATTCTCCAGAAGACCTCTCCCGCGCCTAACCAGACCGGCTCGGCCACGCAGACTATCAGCTACTGTTATGACTCGCTGAATCGGGTAACCGGCAAGGCGTATACGGCCCAGAGCTGTCCGCTCAGTTCTCCGGTGGTGACCTACACATACGATGCGGGTACAAACGGCATCGGTCATCTCACCAGCCTGAACGATCAGGCTGGTTCAGGCAGCTACAGCTATGAGGCCATGGGCAGAATATCAGGTGAGCAGCGGACCATCGCCGGAATCAGCAAGCGCATGAGCTACCTGTATAACCTGGATGGTTCGATCCAGAAGCTTACTTATCCCAGCGGGGCAGTGATTAACTACGCCCCCGATTCCGCCGGGAGAATGCTCTCTGCCATCGACAGCGGCAACAACATCAACTACATCACGGGTGCAACTTATGAACCGGACAGCGCGCTCACTGGGTTCATCAGTGGAGCCAGTAGCAGCTTTGCCGGGATCACTAACTCATTCAGCTTCAATAATCGTTTGCAGCCGGTCAACATGGTAGCGCTTGCGCCCGCCACGACGGGAACCAGCGCGACCGCGTCGGCTACTGTAAGCGGCACGTTGGCGTCGGCCGGATATGACCTGGCGAGCGGCACCAGTTCATTAAGCCCCAATCGCGGCTCAAACCCTGGCCAAGCGGTTTACCTTGATTCGAACCAACATCTTATTGCTGCCGCATTAACTGCTTCCGGGGCATCGACGTGGCTTGACCTGACCACATTGTCCGGATGCTGCCCTGCGGCCGCAAACAGTGCCCTCATAACGAATGTCAACTCAGGAGGGATGGTCTATCAAGCAGCGGACCAGCATATTCACCAGATTTGGTGGTGGTCTACCAATTCACGCTGGGTCAACAACGACATGACCGCCGCCAGCGGAGCCATGGTCGCAGCCAAGTCCGGCACGCCGCTGGCCGCCTGGAGCGGTTCACAGGGGATACACGAGGTCTATATCGGCACCGACAATCAAATCTACGACCTTTACTATAACGGGGCCACCAACTCCAACAGCACACTCAATCTCACCACTCTCTCCGGCGGCGCAGCAGCAGTGGGAAACAGTTCGCTGACCACAAACGCCACGAACGGTGGAGCGGCCATCTATCAAGCAGCCGATGGGCATATCCATCAAATCTGGTGGTGGGCAGCCAATTCACGCTGGGTCAACAATGACATGACCGCAGCCAGCGGAGCCACGGTCGCAGCCAGGTCCGGCACGCCGCTGGCCGCCTGGAGTGATTCACAGGGCATACACGAGGTCTACATCGGCACGGATAATCATATCTACGACCTTTACTATAACGGCTCCACCAACTCCAATAGCACGCTCGATCTCACCAGTCTCGCTGGAGGACCAGGAGCAGCGGGGAACAGCGCGCTCACCAGCAACACCAGCGGTGGGGGCATTGTGTATCAATCGCCAGACGGACACATCCATCAAATCTGGTGGTGGGCTGCCAATTCGCGTTGGGTCGACAACGACATGACTGCCGCCGGCGCAGCCACGGTCGCCGCCCGGCCCGCAACTCCGCTGGCGGCTATCACCGATTCGCAAGGCATACACGAAGTCTACCTTGGCCAGGATAACCACGCTTACGACCTTTACTATAACGGGGCCACCAATTCCAATAGCACACGGGACATGACCGCGAACCTCGGCTTGGATTCTGGCACGGTTTCACTCTCAATAGGCAGTAGCTTCACAGCGACAGCGTGCTTCGGCAGCAGCACGAACTCAGCGTGTACGGGGCAAACGGCGAACAACACATCAAGTCAGGTAGCTTCAGCCCTGGTGCAATCCCTGAATGCCTCTAACTCGCCGGTCACAGCTACAGCGTCCGGCGCGACCATCAATATGACGTGGAAGACGGCTGGCGCGGTCACTACGCCAGTCAGCGCGCTGAGCACGACCCACGACAATCCCAGCCTGTTCCCCAATCCATCATTTACGAGCCCGGCGACCAGCTTCGGTGGTGACGGGCCTATAGCCGTGTTTAGCATTGCTTATGATTTTCACGCAGGCAATGGTGACAATGGAAATGTTTTTGGCATCGCCAACAATCGCGACAGCACTCGAAACCAGACGTTCACGTATGATGCCCTGAACCGCCTGACGTCAGCACAGAATGCGGGAACCGATTGCACAAAGAAGACGGCAAATAACCTCACCGCATACTGGGGCAACAGTTATGGCTACGATGCCTGGAGCAATCTGCTGCAAAAGACGGTCACCAAGTGCGGCGCAGAAAACCTGAGCGTCATAGCAGGGGCGAATAACCAGATTCACACGGGGAATCCGCCAGCCCAGAATCAGGCTTGCGCCACGTCGCCAGATTATCTCTACGATGCTGCCGGGAATATGACATGTAATCTGTCCGGCAGTCTCACGCCGCAGAGTTACACTTACGACGCAGAAAACCGAATCAGTGGCGCAGGTGGCTTCACATACACTTACGACGCGGGCGGAGACCGCGTCGAGAAATCGAACGGCAGTACAGGAACGATTTACTGGTCCATGCTGCCAGGAATCGTCGCCGAGAGTGATCTCAGCGGCGCGCTGAAATCGGAATATGTATTCTTTGACGGGGAGCGAGTGGCCCGAAGAGATTTCCCCGGAAATAATGTTTTCTATTATTTCTCCGACCACCTGAAATCGACGTCTGTTATTACCGACTCAATAGGGAATATCAAAGTAGACGAAGATTTCTATCCTTGGGGCGGGGAGCTTCCATTCGTCAACAACGACGCGAATCACTATAAATTCACCGGCAAGGAGAGAGACCCGGAGACCGGACTGGACTATTTTGGAGCGCGGTATTACGGGAATTCGCTGGGGCGCTGGATGAGCCCAGACTGGGCAGGGAGCCCGGAACCTGTACCGTTTGCGCATCTGGGCGACCCGCAGTCGCTGAATCTTTATGCTTATGTGCGTGACCTGCCGAGCACGGCCACTGATCCTGATGGGCACTTCATTCGGGTCAATCCACCACCGAAGCCAGCTCCGGCGCCAACAGGACCCACTTGGTACGGGGACTTCTGGCAAAGACTAAGGAACGGATGGAACTATGGCGGGTGCGGCTGGACGATGATGCATTGTCGTACTAACCGCGAACAAGAACCGGTGTTGCGACTAGAGTGGCTTGAGAACATCACCTACCTTGTGAAGCACGGGTTAGATGGTACCAAGCTGCTCACCCTGGACTCGAAGACAGTAGAGGAGCTTGTCAAAGCTGTTGACCGGGGCGATGAGAGCGTCAAAATTAGTAACATCACGTATATTCTGAAGGCTGTTGCCCAGGCGGCAGTTGTCTTTCCTGATGCCAAAGCGATTGCCAACGGACATGCGTGGCAGAAGCATCAAGGCGAATTTCCTGGAATGAGTCAAAATGATTTCGAGCAGAAGATAAGCCAAACTGTACAGGACGCCAAAGGAGCTGATGTTAGAAAGCTGTCGAACGGGCGTACGGCATACTGGAACGACAAAGAAGGAATAGTGGTTATCCACGACCCAAGTAGCGTAGATCGTGGAACTGCTTTCAGGCCAACAGCTGGCAGAACATACTTTGATAACTTAAACTGAGGTACCTCATGCAGGCTAAAGGTCCGTTTAAACTCCAAAGTCACAACTTGAATTTATTGCGCAATGTGTTGAACGAGGTACTCCATGGTATTGCTCTTCGCGATGTTGCTGGCATGATTGGGATGAGTGCGAACGAGCTTGCTGAGTTCTTGAAGCGCGTGCAAGACGTATCGGAAGGGACACAAATAGAGCTTAGCCTCAGTCAAACAATAGCCTTTCGCAATGCTCTACAAGAAACATTACGCGAACTGGGTATCGAGGAATTCCGCACAAGAACCGGTTACTCTTTCGAAGAGGGTAATCAAATCCTTGAAAGACTCCGGAAGGCTACTATCGCAACGGGCACATAAGTAATTGGGTCAGTTTTCGCTAGCCGCCAGTCCCAGCAGTCCTGTTTTTTGAGCCAGATGATCAATTGGGAGGTGGTCAAGATGCTGTCCTCTTCAAACGTGGCTAGGAAATCTCCGCCGGTGTTCCAAACAGCGCTGATCCAGCCTTCAAAGACGTATTGCAGCATCAAGTGTTCGTAGTCACTTAGGGCAAATGTCAACGCTTTTGCTGTTGTTCAAAGCATCTGTAGAGAAGAAATCCGAGTCCGGCTTTCACCAGTCCGGGGCGTAGGCGTTTCAGCTCTTCGAGTGAGGAAGGGCGGTAGAAGCGTTCCACGATCCAGATCGAAAGATCTCTGCGGAATGCCGGCAATGAATACAAACCCGGAAATTCACCGGCCTCAAGAAACTCTTGCAGGGAGAGGTGGCCTTCCTCGAATTCGTGGATGGCGTCAATGGCCTCATCGCGTAACGGCCACAGGCTATCCTCAAGCCATGCGAGAAGTGCGGGCAATCCCTCGGGAAGGTTGTTCGCGTTAGTCTTCCGGCAAGCGCGCGATATGGCCGCGTGGAGGGCGAGGGCTTTGGCAAGTTCGTCTGGGATCGCGGTTGCTTGCTGTATTTGCATAGCATTTAATACTGCCTCAAGACTCTATATCAACGAGCTCAAGGACGAGACAAGACCCGCTACTTTGTCGGGATCAAAGGTGACGTTGGTGACTTCATTGAAGTTGAGTGAAACCTCACACGATCTTGCAAACTTGGTGCAGGCGAAGGGAGTTGTGGAATTCGGCCTGACGGACCGAGATCTCTCCTACTGGGGCGGTGCAAACACGTATGAAAAGGGCGAGGATCACGGTAACCAGAATGTCCGTGTGCTTGTGAATCCGAAACAGGTAGAGGAGATCGGAGATGAGAGACTTAGATTTACAGCTGCCGGTCAGTGGAAATTCGCTGGACAGTTTTTCAAGAATGGCGGGCCTCTGTGGACGATCCGAGCGCTTACCGTCGGGATATCAGAGTGGCACGAATTCGGACATGATTGGGGAATGATCAATGGAAGGTCGGCGGAAAACACTGGAGCGGAATCCATCGCGTGGGAGAACCGCATGCGTGAACAAACATATGGACCACTTGGACCAGACAACGCGCAGAGGGTGAAGCATTGAAAAAGACTATTTTCCTTCGCTGGACATTGTGGGCGACCCTGGTGGGGATAGCAGCGGGGATTGCGCTCATTTCTCTGTATCCGCTCTGGCGAATGCAGTTTTCAAGATACTCGCATCCGTGGACCGCTTGGCAATGCTTGCCGCTAGCTCAGCAACGTCAGCGGTCTTCCGTGGTGACCGCATCGCAGATCCAGGCCTGAAAGACGCGACGTCTTCAATATCGCCGTTGTTCTAGTAACTGGTTTTCAAACAGCCCTGTTGGGGGCATTTATAGGCGCGATCCTCAGCCGTAAGCACACACCGAAGACATGAGCCAACGCCCAACATAACTACATTGCAAAACGAAGATCGAGAGCCAACAAAGAATAGTATGCGCTGAACGGGGTGCAGAATTCGTATCCGCAAACTCGAATCTCAATTCGGGCTTTGCCGTATCTACAAACGGGCTGAAACCCATAAACGGATTACGCCATCCCCCCGAAGGCGGCACAACTGGCTGGTACATTTGGTGTGGTGAGCATTTCTCTGAAGCCCCAGACTTTTTTGCGCCAGTGCACACCGGTCATAGTCTTCCCGCATGAGTGCAGCGCCCGCGTTCCGGCGTTTCTCGGATTGTCAATATCAGTAGAAGCTATCTCAAAAATGATTTTCGGCCTCATAGGAGTCCCGATTCCCTGGGAAATTTGAGGCTGTGTGTAAAAATTTCATATTTTTGAGATAGCTTCTAGAAATGCGGTGTTGCAAATTCAAAAGAGAATCCAATCTGTCTCACAATACAGTCGCGCAAGTGCTGTCAAAGTGACAGCATTGTGACAGCACTTGATTGACTCCTCACCATTTGGATGAAATTCTAAGATCAGGCGCAAAAGAGCGCGCCGTCGCCCCAGGGCGAGCCTGCCGTGGCCGGTCAGCGATCTGCCACGGTGGATACGGATCTTTGACAATTGAATAGCG
>Ga0209580_10001273_pt1 | contig 11856 bp, 14 predicted proteins | sample Coa_R1_5_FD_187153 | JGI IMG/M metagenome (GOLD analysis project Ga0209580, IMG submission 187153) | Surface soil microbial communities from Centralia Pennsylvania, which are recovering from an underground coalmine fire - Coalmine... | ecosystem: Environmental > Terrestrial > Soil >...
AAGAAGCCCGTTCACGGCCCTGGCAATGGTTCCACCACACCTGGTCGAGAAGTGGGCGCGGGAAGCGTTTCTGACATTACCAGGAATACGCGTTTTCCTGATCGACGATTTGCGAAATGGCGGTGACAAGAGCAAGGCGCACGGAGTGAACGAAGTACGTTTGAGGCAGGGCCGCATCGTGCGGGAAGGATTACGTACGACGTTGAGTGAACTTCGATTGCGCAAGGATTCGGCGAGTTCCAGAAAACGCTGGTTGTCGCTCTGCGGGAGACCATCCTTATTTATTGTCGGACGTGAGCGGGCGAAGCTCGGTTACTTCTGGCGCCACGCTTACCGCGTACCACGCTCTGGCCCCTACGTTGGTTGCGTGGTGAATTCGGACACGGGCAAGCCAGTGATCGTAAATGACAGCAGACTAATGGCGGGTGAGTTCGAGAAGGTCAAGATTGCCGAGACCATCGAGAGCAGGGACGAGAAATCCTGCCGTCCACTGCACAGTCCGCTGTGGCAGGCGGACGCTGACAAGATCCGCCGCATGGCACCGATCGAATTCATCGGCCGCTACATGCCGGAGTGGTTTGACTACGCGATATGCGACGAGATTCACCAACTGGCTGGCGATACCGCACAAGGCAACGCCCTCGGAACCCTCGCGTCCTGTACAGACCGGATTGTGGGGCTGACGGGGACACTGCTGGGTGGCTATGCGGACGATCTTTTCAACACGCTCTTCCGTCTCGAAGCAAGAAGGATGACGGAGCATGGCTACGAGTGGGGCACCACCGGCCGCAGTTCGTTCATTCAGGATTATGGCGTGCTCGAGACCATTACCAAGGTCGAACCCGCCGACAATGCCTGCTCCAAGGCCAAGACCACGAGTACGGTCCGGCGCAAACCCGGAGCATCCCCACTGCTTTTTGGCGAATTCCTGATGCAGTTGTGCGCTTTTGTGTTCCTCGAGGACATCTCCGGGGAACTCCCGCCATATGAGGAAACCTATCTGAGCGTGCCGATGGACGCGCGCTCATGCGAGAAGCGTACCGCGAACTCGAAGACGACATGCGAAAGGCGTTGAAAGCGCACAGAGGAAATCGGTCAGTCTTGAGCACGATGCTCAACACTCTGCTGCTGTACCCGGATCACCCGTACGGAATTGGAACGCTGTATGGCACCGAGTTCGATCCAGAACTCAAACGCAGAGTCCGCTTCGTTATTGCAGAACCCCGCGACCTTCCCCAAGACCAAATCTATTCCAAAGAACGCAAATTGATCGAGGAGATCAAGCAGGAACTGGCGGAGGGACGGCGATGCCAGGTCTTTGCGGTATACACGCAGAAGCACGACGTTACAGCCAGGCTGCAACGAATTCTGAGTAACGAGGGAATTCGCACCGCGGTTTTGCGCGCGAGTGTCGATACCTCGAACCGCGAAACTTGGTACGCCAGGCAGGTCAAAGACGGAGTCCAGGTGGTGATCTGCCATCCCAAGCTAGTGGAGACGGGCCTCGATCTGCTCGACTTTCCCACAATCATTTTCTACGAATCTGGATACTCGCTACACACCTTGCGGCAAGCCAGTCGAAGGTCCTGGAGGATCGGCCAGCGCCGACCGGTGCGCGTGAAGTTTCTTTGCTCGGAAGGCACCATGCAGACGTCGTGTTTGCGCCTGATGGGAAAGAAGCTCCTGGTGGCTCTCACTATGGAAGGCAAGTTCGCCGGCGAGGGACTACAGAACATCGACGAAGACGATGACATGCTGTCCGCGATGGCACGCGAGTTGGTCGAGAGAAACGGCATCGGGGAAAGTGCCGACGCCGTCTGGCGAGCGCTCAACACAGAACATCAAAAGCTGTTTCCGACGAATTCTCACAGCCGCGATGATGCCCCATCGACCGAAATGCCGGGCATGCTGCTGGAAACCCAGCCTGAGCCCGGGAGGCTTGTTGAACCCATGGACGCCGCGTCGATCGTCATCTTTGGACAGCGACCGCAATCAATGTCAGGCAAGAGGCGACACGGACGGCCAGCTGTCCCGGAACAGGCATCATTATTCGGCTTCAGTTGAGCTGAATCAAGCGGATGTCAGTTGCCTTCGCAAACCTCGCAATGGTGAGCGAGGTAAGCTCGTTTTCCCTTCGCGATATTCGGCTTTGCCTTCTGCGCGCGTCTTTGCCCACCTTCCAGAATTTTGTTTTCAAATCACCAAGGAGGAAAGAAGTATGTCAGAAACAAGTACGCTGATTGGTTATGGCGGCCGAACTATTGGCCGCGAAGAGCTAGCGCTGGTGCCGACACCAGCGGCAACGGAAACTCACCGCCCGGTCCCGCACCACGAAATTGTGCAGGCTCTCGTCGAGACCCTCGGGTTTCGTCACATCGGAGTCGTTCACGACGAATACGCGGTATCGCCGGATGGAATGAAGATGTTCGGGGTCCTCGATCTCGCAACCGAGATGGAGGAATGCCGCTTCTCTATCGGATTGCGTAACTCCCATGATAAAAGCATGCGCTTGGCGATGACCTGTGGCTATCGCGTGTTCGTGTGCTCGAACATGGCGTTCGCCGGGGATTTTACTCCAGTGCTCGCAAAACATTCCAAGTCGTTCTCGCTAATCGATTGCATTGCGGTCGGTGTGGATCGAATGCAGAGAAACTTCGAGCCCATGCGCAAGCAAGTCGAAGCGTGGCAAAAGAGCGAAGTCACGGATGTGACGGCCAAAGTCGTCATTTACGAGGCATTTGTCGAGGGCAAGCTGGAGGCTCCCAAACACCTCGCCCGGACCGTGCACGAGCTCTACTTCGAGCCGAAGTACGAGGAATTCCGGCCGCGTACGATCTGGAGTCTCTCCAACGCGTTCACGTCGGCATTCAAGGAATTGGATCCCATTCCGCAGTTCAAGGCGACAGCGAAGCTCGGAGAATTCCTGGAGGCTCGGTTTTCGCAGTCGTTCTAAGCTGCATTTGGCGGTATCGGCCGGCCGCCACTCTTCATTACCCGATTGACTGGGAGGGTTGCGTGGAAGCCACCGACGTCTTGAGGCGATTGATTTCCACAAGCCCGTTTCTGCCCAACTTCCGGATTGCCGACTACCCGCTAAGAAACAGCAAAGAGCAGCGCATGATCCTTGACTGGCGATGCGCCGATCCCATTGACGGGGGACTATTGGACGAACTAGTCTGGACTCGGCGCACACGGGGCGCATCCAGTCCGCGGAAAGGGCCGTGCCCACCCTTACAAAATAATCTGAAGGTACGAACCTTCTTTCAGCCTGATGCGGGCGGACTCCAGGCGTGTGATGAAAGGAGATTCGTATGTTTCCCAACCCACAAGACGCTCTTCCACTGCCGCCAGCACCAAGCCTCGAACAATACAAGAAACTCGCCAAAGACCTGGTGAACGTCTGCAAGAGCGAGAATTCTGATGCCCTGCACCTATGGGCAACTGACTGGGTCCACAAGATTGTGCGCCTGACCCGGCTGGAGATTGCTTCGCACCAGCCGGTAGATGTCCAAAGATGGATTGAAGGAGTCACAGACTTCGCAGCAAAAAAGCTACATTCACGTGAACGTAGTTGTGTGCTGGCTGACGCGCAGTTCGTCATCGCTCGTTCACACGGATTTACAAGCTGGCCTGGCATGGCCGAACACATTGAGCAACTCACAAAATCGCATTCCTCTGTGGCGCAATTCGAGCTGGCTGCTGATGCAGTGATCGCCGGAGACATACGGACATTGAATCGGCTTCTTCGGGAAAATCCGGGACTCGTGCGAGAACGATCGAAGCGCGAACACCGCGCCACGCTTCTGCACTACACATCTGCAAACGGTATCGAGGGATATCGACAGAAGACACCGAAGAACATCGTAGAGATCGCAGACCTGTTACTGAAATCCGGTGCCGAGGTCGATGCGACAGCAGATGTATACGGTGGTGGATGTACCACGTTGGGCTTGGCCGCAACGAGTATTCATCCCGAATTGGAGGGCGTGCAAGAAGCGCTACTCCAGATCTTGTTAGATCACGGCGCAGTGATCGATAAGCCAGAATCGTCCGGCAATGCGCGCTCAGCCGTGATTGCATGCTTGGCTAACGGCCGGCAGCCTGCAGCAAAATTTCTTGCCGGTCATGGAGCAAAACTCGACCTAGAGAGTGCTGCCGGGATTGGACGACTAGATATAGTCGAAACCTTCTTCAACTCAGCCGGTGCTCTGAAACCGCTAGCGACGAAGAAGGACCTACAAAAGGGCTTCCTCTGGGCTTGTATGTACGGTTGCGAGAATGTCATTGTATTCCTCCTCGACCGCGGCGCGGACCTGCTCGACCCGCTTGATAGCGGGGCAACGGCGCTGCATTGGGCGGCGGGCGGAGCGCACGTTAACATTGTGAAACTGCTTCTAGATCGCGGTGCCCAGCTCGAAGAGCTGAATATGTGGGGAGGAACCGTGCTCGAACATGCTGGCTGGGGATTTGAGCATGGAATGCCAGGAATCGATTTCGCTCCCGTGTTCGAAGTACTCCTCGCTTCTGGAGCGAAAATCCGAGGTCATTGGCTAGTGTGGCTTGACAAGGTAAAGACCCGTTCCACGGAAGAGAAGTCTCATATCGCCGATATATTTCGGCGATACGGTGCTACCTCATGACCCTACAAAAGTCATAACGTTTTCTGTTTGAGCGTATGACGGGCAAGCCGGAAGTTATGCCGGGCCACAATCTGTAATCGGATAAATGGCCCAGCTGAATCCCCAGAGGTCGGGTATTGGGAATCGCGCCGTCGAGTCACTGATCCTTGAGAAAAGCGTCGCGCTGCGCTCTATCTTAATGAATTGTGTTCGGGTTTGGTACGCGCATACATTCTAGGCCGGCGAGCCGAATAGACGGCACCATCACTTGTCGCCGGCCAAGGCGCAACTACTTTGCGCGTGCACGTCGGAAACTGAGAGTAACGAAGCGTGTCATTTCCTCAGCTGAGGAGTGCCCGCTCACGGGCACGGTTGAGGACCTCTAGAATCAGATTTGAAGCGTATACTTCGACGAGAATGTACACAAGGTGCGTTTATGGATGCTGCAACAAATCTGCAAAATATGAAGAAACTGGATGATTCGTGGAACGCACAGGACTTGCAAACATTTCGGAAATATCACACGAAGGATTGCATCGTGCGCTGGCCGAATCAGCCGCCCACACACGGCATAGACGCCCACGAACAGGAAGCGATTGGATTCTTCAAGACTTTTCCTGACCAGCATCTCATCAACAATCCATACAAGATCATGCTGGCCCAATGCGAATGGACGTGCACTGTGGCGGATTTCAGGGGAACGATGATGGGTCCGATGTCAATGCCAGGCGCAACGGTGATCCAGCCTACGAAGAAGAGTTTCCACGTGGATTTCTGCACGGTTGCGCGTTGGAACGAACAGGGCCAGATCGTGGAAGAGAATCTTTTTTACGATCTCATGGGCATGCTGAAGCAAATAGGCGTGATGCCGGGCCAAGCGCAAAAGGCGGCGTAACGACGAGCGATCAAACAACGACCGATCGGATGCCAGCGCTGTTTTTCGGACACGGCAATCCGATGAATACGTTCGAGGTGTTGCCGGTCGTTCGTCGAATTCTAGTGCAAGTACCAGAGTGTGTTAAATGAATGTTTCGTTAACTTCGCGCCGATTGGAGACAATATCGGTATCGGCCACAGATCGGGGGCTAATTTCGGGACCGCCCATCGAATTGCAACACTCTCGACGCCGTGACAAACCATCCGCCGAACAACTGAAAGTACTGATGCCGCCGAAGAATTGTTTTGGCATGGCCAAGTACTAATTTGGGACGGTTACTGCACCGCGGGGCGCGCGACGCCATTTCCATCTGTCAAGCTGCGATGAGAAAGGCGATGAGCGTTGATTGCAGTAAGCTGCCGGATCGAAATGCGCCCGGTTAGTGCAAGAAACAGGAGAGCGGCGAATGCCAGAGAACACTAACTTTGCTACGCTCATCAGTGTTAGAAAACGGATCCCTCCAGCGTGGAATGTGGTCTAAGGGAATGGCCATCTGCCACGTACGCTAATCCGTTGGAATCGGCATGGAACTCGCTTGAAACGTCAATGAGTACCCGCGGTCATCTGAAATGCAGCTAAGAACTAGGTAAAGTTCATCTGAAGACGGCCCGGCACGAAAGATTGGCGTTGTTTCATCATCGTTCTCAAACAGTTCCTTGTGCCATTCCTTCGGAAGAGCCGGCTGCAGCGAAACCAACACCGACTGGAATTGCTTGATAGCTGAATCACGGGCGGCTCGTGGCAATTGGCAGAAATAGGTTCCCCAGCGATCCATACCCTTCACCGGAGCAACCAATTCTGCCACCTCACAAACACCGCTGCGAAAACTCGGAACGACAAGCTTCGTCTGCCACCGATTTTCAGCAATTTGTGCGCCGCGGATGGAGCGAAACAGCCGCGGTCGAGCGTCCAGAACCGTGCGAAAAGCAACGCAAGACCCGTCACAGCTATGCGTTCGAGACTTCGCGTGTGGTCTTGACGATTGTGGGACGGCAAGGGACGTGCCCATCGGAAATAAGAGCACAATCGACATGCAAATCCGGATTCGCATTCAGCCGTATCCCCTCGCTTAGGTCCCCGCGCTTGGAAACTCAGTTTTTTCGCGTTCTTGCGATTCAGTATAGCGCGCGACCAAACAATATGAAATCGCCTGATAGTGATGTCCAAGTAGCCATTCATCGAGCGAACGCTCAGCCAAATGGGAGGACACGGGGAACTGGTGTTTTACATTGATAATTGCTGAGTGATCGCAGGCCCTTGTGCTCTCGCTCACCGACGCGTTCATGACTTCGTTTTTCTCCGGAGTGCCTTGAGTTCATCGAAGCAAGGGGCGCACTGCCGGATATGAGCGAGGACCATCCGGGATTGAGCATCCCCGAGGCTGGCGGCCAGGCCAACGAGTGAATCGTGTCCCGGGCAACCAATACGCTGAGGATTAGGGAAGTCCCGATGCACGAGGGTCTCAAAGGAATCAATCAATTCTGTTTCCCAATCCATTGCGCGCCTCGTTCCCTGAATGAACCACAATCTTTGACTTGGCCGGTAGCAGAATCCCACGATCCATCATCGATGTCGAGACCAATCTTTATGTGCATCACCTTCGCGCACAATCCCGCGAAACAAAATATTGCGCAAGATTGAGACACATTCCTTTCCTGTCGCCATATATAGATAGGAGCGGAACTGAGCGTGGCCGCCAAAGTTGAAGTCGGCGAAGGGCAGACTCAGCAACGTCGCCGCACCTTTCGCTGGCCCGGCGCCGCGCGGCAGATGCTTCGAGCTTATCTGAATGGCACAGGTGCTCAAGCGGCCGCGTGGGATGGTTATCAGGCGTTAAGAGCTCTTATCACAAATCTGGCGGCGGTCTCGGGAAACCCAAGGAGTGCCTGCTGGAGATTTGTACGCCAGTCGGGTCTAAGTTCTAAGCGCAGCTACCGGCAGTGGACGGGGGCGGAGCAGCAGAAGTTACTAGATCTGATCGCTTCCCACTCTCTGTACGAAGTCACTAAACTACTGCGCCGTTCGCCGACTTCGGTCCGCGCTATGTTGCACCGGCTGGGTGCAAGCGCTCGCATGGGCGAAGACTGGTTCACGAAACACACCCTGGCGCAAGCGTTGCATATTCGTGTGGAAGAGATACAAAAGTGGATCAACCGAGGTTGGCTGAAGGCCCGGACGGTAGGAACCGGCGGGCTGAGAAGGGAGGTCATCGACGCGGAGGATTTTTGCCAGTTCTGCAAGCAACACCGCAGGGAAGTGGTGGGGCGAAGACTAAATTCCGACCGGCTCAACTTTGTGCAGACGTTCGTCTTTCCTCCCAGCCATATGGAACTTCTGGCGGTAAGGGAAGCCAAGAAGGAACAGGCCGCCTATGATGCACAAATCAGCAAAGACGCAGGATTAGAGATGGAGTCAGAGATGGAGGAGGAACTGGAGGCTACCGCATAGTCTTGCATCGCGCACAGTTCGGTTGCCGTTATCGTTATCCCGCCAGATGTGACTGCAGAGCCACCGAAACGGAAGAAATCAGAAGGTGTTCCACGTTTTCCACAAAAGCATTAACAGAAATCTCATAATTCCAGCGAAAACTGCGTTGACATCCTTCACGCAACTGTTTAGTTTTACACACGTCGACGGCTGAAAGGGTTGGCTTAATAAAATTTGCCAGCCCGAAGTAAGCTGGGTGATCTGCTCAATGGGGTAACTCGGAGAGTGACCAGACCTGAAAAAACCGACTGACTCTGCGAGGAGCAGTTGGGGTTTGGAACTGCGAAAGCAGTGATTACATCAAGGGCTGCGATGGTACATGCCTCCATGCTGTTAGCTTCCTCGCAGGAGCTGATGGCTAGAGCATAACCAATGTCGCAGCCTTTCCTGTTTTGCACTTTGTGCCGCGGATAATCGGCTCCGTTAAACGGGAATTATCGGCCCTGAGGCTCTGGCGCTCCTTTTACATTTCGTACCGTATGAGCAGCACCCATCAAACTCACCTTCAGACCCGAGAGACGGACTTTCGACAGATACCAAAGACAAACCGCCACCTTGAAGAACACCTGCTCCGAGCGCTGAACAAGATCCGAAAGCCAGGCACGGCTGAAGAAATTGCGGAGTTGCTCAATCGCGACCTTGGTGCCGGTGAATTGCCTTTCAAGGCCCAGGAAATCGCGGCCTGGTTGCGTGAGTCCCATGAAGACGTTCTGAACCTGTACTGGCTGGGAGCTCGTCCCCGCAGATAGGCCGCCCCCTGGTACGATAATCAGCCATGCCGGTGTGCATGGGTATCGCGTGTGAGAGATGCAGAACGGTGCATTTCATCCCTTCCGCCCGGAAATCCACCCGTCTTCGTTACGATAAAACTCGTGGTGAATACCTGTTAAGTTGCATCTCACCGTGTCCCCAAGTGATTTACTTTCGGACGACAACGATGAAACCGTACAGCGTGTCTCTGGACGCGCTGGAACGTGGCTACGCCAACATCGAGCAGTGCAAACAGCTCACGGAAATTGGAGCCGCACCGGGGAAAAAACAAAGCTGACCTCCAGGACTGGAAGTTTTATTTTCTGATTTTGTGTATCTCACGCCAGAAACGATTGCGAACCGTGGCGACTGAAGTCCCGAAATGCTCTGCGACCTCCTTCCACTCGAAGCCGGCCGCCCGCAGCACCAGGACAGCGCTGCTGGTGTCGCTGAGTCGTTGAACAATGATCTCGAGGTCCAGGTAGGTGTTTAATCGGCGGATCGAACCATCATCTATTGCGCGTATCGCAAGTTCGCCTGATCCTCCAACTAATTCAAGCCGACTTAGTTTGGCCGCATGCCGTTGCAGGCCCCGGCAGAAAGCAACCATCAGCAGCCCGTGCCTTGCCGCCGAGGATTCGGCCGCACCGATGCGATCTAAATACCGGGAGACTTGGGCAACCGAATTTTCCATAAGCTCGGCGGCAGGGCCAGCGTCGCCGAGAAGACACCGCGTCCGTTGACATGCCTGCGCCCAAATCTCATGGCCCGCTTGTCGCACGTCCATTCTTATAGGCCTTCCTGCCAGATCGACCTCACGGTCCCACCAAAGAAGTATTCTCCCTGCACACGCCATCACTGCACCATTGATTGAGTCACGACGAAACGTGATTCACGACGAAGGTTAAGATTTCATCCGGGCCAGACGGAGTTTTCAGGTGCGAGGACGAAGCCAGATTTCCTAGGAATCAATTCACGGGCAAGAGGAAGTGCTCGGGGAACGCGAGATCGCGCTGGCAAGAAACGCTTGCATTCGTGCACGGACTGGTCTTGGGAAGTGCCTCTGGCGGCGGTCGGGAAACCGTACAAATTGCCGGGATGAAGCACGGTTTGTGAATATCTTCTAGCGCTGAAGATAACGTTATGCGAGTGTGAACATTTTTCTGATTCCGCATGAGACTGCCTAATTTTGTTTGATTTGATTCGACGAGTGCCGGACAAGTCCACACCAGGGGGAAGGGAAGTGCGGCATTTCTGAGGACTTGCGAAACACTTGCTACGCGGCGTGCTTGGCCTTCGGGGTTTCCTTGCCCGCGCAACCTCTTTCCGAACTACTCGGCGGCTGGTCTCCACAACATTCTCTCGCGGAAACGATGATCCCATGGTGACCTATTTCCGTTCAAAGGTGGTGAAATTTATTTTTGGCGGTCGGGATTCTGGACAAGACCCAGAATAAATAGAGACAACGCCTCCTTCAGAAGGCGCCGAGCGAATGGGTTACGTTATCACAGCCACAAGACTTGAGGGGAGCACGTTGGAACTCCGAAATAGGCTTCGTCAACTTACTGCGTGCCCGTCATGTCGCAATGTCAAGCTGAAATATGAACACACAAGGGGATTGCGTCCGCTTTGCCGACTTCCCGGTATCTACCCCGGCTCAGTCCTTCGGAAGCCAGTTGACGGTTAACCCGAGCACCTCGGCAATGGGCTTCCCAGGCTGCAGGATCAACTCGTTCTTGGAATGGTCGGGGATCTCTTGTGCCCAAGGAAGCAGGTCAGCCTGGAGCGGGTTGGTGGCATACGGGTTGTGTATCGTGAATGGTTCAAGAGTCACAAAGTTCCAAGGTTCCACCGTCGACCAGACGCACACTGCGCTGACGGTTCGATGAATCGACCGTCCTGGGGCAACCCAAGCACCGTTGCGAAGGCGGTCAAGTATCTGCTCACGGTTCTGTCCCAGCCTCACAGTCGCCTGACCGAAGAGCCCGTTTATCACGTCGTTGCGGTCGATTCGATGCGAATCCACGACTTGGATCGCGTGCACGAAAGGTAGAGTCAGCGCTCCATACCGGTCTTTCTTGCTGACCGCCTCTTTGAGATCGCTGTCCAGTTCCAACGTTCGCACTTTGCCGTCCATTGTCATTCCGATCGCCCGTACGCCTTCGGATCCTCTAGCCTCCGGAGGCTTGGGAATCGGCTCGAAGGTCACATACCAACCATCGTTGCTCCACTCGTACGCAGGAATAGAGTCGATCTCGTCGTTGATGTAGCGCGCAGAAATCTCTTCCCAGTTGAGTGTCGCCAACCATTTCGTCAGATCTTTCCCAAGTTTTGCTCCAGCAGGCGATGACGCAGGAGCACCTTCAACGCGGACAGAAACGTAGAAGTCAGGCGACTCCAACGCGTTCAATGTGTCATAAACCTGGTTGATCCTGTTGACCTCCGACTCTTCCTTCTCAGAGTTTCCAACTGCAATGGCCTCCAGATAAAACCGCGCCGTTCCGTCTTTCAGAACGAGGAAGTCAGGATGGTTCTGAGTTCCTGCGACGTCTGGATGAAACTGCACCTGAAAGCCAGAGCGCACGAGCAGATGATGAAGATAAAGTTCGAAGAGAGCCGACCGGTGTTGCCGCAGGATCGGAGACCGAAATCGTCGAGCCAAGTCCAGCTGCTCTGAAGCCGGGACCTCGGCGAACCACTGTTCCAGCAATTTACGAATCGCGACCATCGCAGGTCGTTCACTATCACGGTAGTAGGCGTATACGGATTCGGAGTAGAGCTTCGCTCTAGTCCCGCATGGTGTTGGCGACGGTTCAAATAGAAGCATGGGTCTCCAAACGCGTTCGTGCTGCCGATCTGTTTCACGGCAGCTTTCATTAGTGTAGTTAGGGAATGCGATAGAGAACAGCCGTGCGGACGCTGGATACGGTCCCCGTAAACGGGCTTGCGGTCACTGAATCGACAGCTTCCTGATTATTGGAATGCGGAATTTGGAATTTGTATTTGGAGCAATAGGCAATGTTCAACTAGCGACGACTCGCGCTCGTCCCGAGGTTCAGAAGG
>Ga0209580_10001275_pt1 | contig 11836 bp, 13 predicted proteins | sample Coa_R1_5_FD_187153 | JGI IMG/M metagenome (GOLD analysis project Ga0209580, IMG submission 187153) | Surface soil microbial communities from Centralia Pennsylvania, which are recovering from an underground coalmine fire - Coalmine... | ecosystem: Environmental > Terrestrial > Soil >...
GTAGGCGCGGAACAGGTGCACGCAGGCGAGCATGAGGGCGGCCTTCTCCCTGTCATCTGCCGAAGCCGCCCAGGCCTCGAGCCGGCGCAGCGGGACCAGCTCCTGCTTGAGTCGCTCCAGCATCTGCAGGGCCGGCGCCACGAGGTCGTCCGGGCGCTCGTCGCCGGTGAGCTCCTGGTCGCCGATCTTCCACATCAGCTCGCGCGCGAGGATCCAGCGCTCGGCGCCGGCCACGATGCGAAAGCCCGCCGGCACGCCGACCGACCGGCCGTCCGCCCGCAGCCAGCCGAGGGCGATGGAGTGGAACGTGCCGACAGCAGGCGCGGGCGCCTCGATCAGGCCTTCGATGCGCTGTCGCATCTCGGCAGCCGCCCGCTCCGTGAACGTCATGACGAGGATCGACTCGGGCGCGGCGCCGGCCGCCACCAGGCGGCGGAATCTTTCGGCGATGACGGCCGTCTTGCCGGTCCCGGCTCCCGCGACCACGCGCACGGGCCCGCCTCCGACCACCGAAGCCGCCGACTGCTCGCGGCCGAGCCTCATCACTGGACCGGGGTGGAGTTGCCGATCCTGACGCGGAGCGTGCGCACCTTGCGCCCCAGCTCCAGGCCGTTGAGCCGGGTGACGATCGTCTCGGCGTCCAGGCGCAGCTGATGGGCCAGCGCCGGGCTGGAGGTGGTGACCAGCAGCGTCCCCGCTTTGAGCTCGATCTCGTCGCACAGCTTCGCCGGCGCGGACCCGATCACGCTCCGAAAAGCGGCTGCGACCTGGGTTCCGATCAGGCGCCCGCCTCCGGGCTGCCGGCGGAGCACTTTCGGCAGGATATTGCCCAACTTATCCACAGGCCTGGATCCTCCCGTTTTCCACTGTCCAGACCATCGCCTTGGAGATCAGCTCGGGCGGAAAGGGGCCTGCTTCGACCGAGGTGATGATGACCTGGCCCTCCCCCGCGACCTCGTCCAGGAGCGCCGTCCGGCGCTCTCCGTCCAGCTCCGAGAGCACGTCGTCCAGCAAGAGCACCGGCCGCTCGCCTGTGCGGCGGGCGATCAGGGCCGCCTCGGCCAGCTTCAGGCTCACCACGGCAGTCCGCTGCTGTCCCTGGGAACCGAAGGAACGCGCCTCCTGGCCGTCGAGCAGGACGCGGAGGTCGTCGCGATGGGGACCGACGCTGGTCGTCCCGCGCCGCAGGTCCTCGGCGATGGAGTTATGCACAGCTTCGGCGAGGTTTTCCGGTGGGCCCACGTACGCGATCTCGAGGCGCTCGCCGGCGGCGATCTGGGCGTGGCAGCGAGCCGCCTCCGGGACCAGCTCCTCCACAGCACGGGCCCTGGCCCCGGCGACCTCGGTGCCCAGCTGCACGAGCTCCTGGTCCCAGGCCTCGAGCACGTCCCCGCCGCCCTCGCCGGCGGCCATCCGCTTCAAGAGGCTGTTGCGCTGCTCGATCACGCGCCGGAGGCCGGCCAGCGCCCTCGCATAGCCGGGCTCGACCTGGACCAGCATCTGGTTGAGGAAGCGGCGCCGCAGCTCGGGCCCCGCCTTGATCAGGCCCAGGTCGTCGGGCCAGAACAGCGTGACCCGGAAGTTCCCCGGGAGGTCGAACGCGCGGCGTCGCACGCCGTCGACCTCGATGACGCGACGCGTTCGCTCGCCCTCGACGTTGAGCGTGATCGCCAGCTGAACCGTCCGGCCTGCGTTTTCGACGTCGGCCTCGATGCGCGACGACGCCGCGACGGGGCCGACCAGCTCTGATTCCCGGCGTGCCCGCGGCGACGACGACAGCGCCAGCATGGCCGCCGCTTCGAGCAGGTTGGTCTTGCCCTGGCCGTTGGCGCCGATGAACACATTGACGCCAGGTCCCGGCACGAGGTCGAGCTGCGCGTAGTTCCGGTGGTTGCGAAGACGGAGGCTGCGGAGGCGCACCTATTCAGTGCGCGTCATTTCAAAGGCGCCCCCGCGAAATCACAGGCCAAGCCTCGGATTCGTGGGGATCAGCTCATCGCCACCCGCACGGGCATGATCACGTAGAGGTAGTGCTCCTTGCCCGGCGGTCGCAGAAGGCCTGGGCTGAGCGGACCGTCGAACAGCAGCTCGACGTGGTCGTCTCCGATCACTCCCAGGGCATCCAGGACGTAGCGGGCGTTGAACGCGATCTGGATGTCGGAACCATCGACTTCGGCGGCCATCTCGGCCTTGCTGTCTCCCACCTCGTTGGTGGTCGCCGAAAGGACCAGCGCCCCAGGCTGCGCCTTGAGCCGGATCACGTTCGCGCTGTCGCGGGCGAAGAGCGACACCGCGCGGACGGTCTGCGTCAGCTCGGAGGTCGTCACCTTGACGGTGGTCGAGCTCTTGCTGGGGATAACCTGTGCGTAGTTTGGATACTTCCCGTCGATTAGTCGGGAGGTCAGCTCCGACGTGCCGGCGCGGAAGAACACCTGGTTGCGCGCCTTCGAGATGATCATCTCGACCTTGCCCGGCTCGCCCTTGAGCACGCGCGAGAGCTCGGCTAGGGCCCTCGCAGGCACGATCAGGCTGGCCTCGAGGTCGGAGGCGCCAGAGGCGGCCAGCTTGCGCACCGCCAGGCGGTGACCGTCGGTCGCGGCCAAGGTCAGGTTTCCACCCTGCACCTGGACCAGCACGCCGGTCAGGACCGGTCGCGCCTCGTCGGTCGACGCGGCCATCTGCGTCTGCTCGACCGCGCTCACGAGCTCGTCGAGCGCAACCTCGAGCCGGTCGCCCTCGTCGGGTCGCGGTCCCGGAGGAAACTCCTCCGCCTCGATGCACTTGATGTGTGTGTCGAACCGCGCGCAGCGGAGGCTGAGCGACTGGTTCGAGGGATCGAGGGTCAGCTCGAGGTCCTGGTCGGGCAGCGTGCCGACGAAATCTGTGAGCAGCCGCGCGGGGGCGGTGGTGGCGCCTTCCTGCGTGACCTCGGCCGGCACCAGCTTGCGGATCCCGATCTCCAGGTTGGTGGCAGTGAGCGCGAGCCCGTCCGCGGTGGTCTCGATGAGGATGTTGTTGAGGATCGGCAGCGTCGTGCGGCTCGAGATGGCCCGCGAGACAACCTGCAGCGCCTGGCCGAGGACCGCAGGCCTGCACGTGACCTTCATCTGCGTGGCGAGAACTTTGGCATTCAAGACAGTTGTCCCCCGTTGTAAGTGTTTCTCTTGATTGAACTCATCCGTAATCGATAACAGTAAGCGCTGTGCGGACTGTGGATGTCGAGATCATTTACAGATCGAACAGCCCGGTGGATAAGGGGTGGGCAAGCCACCCCGATGCTGGGATGGCCTGTTGAGCGAATGGGGACACAACCTCCGTAACGGACCCGTGCGACCTTCGTCCAAAGACCTGTCGAACAAACTGGGGAAAGCCCGATCATTGGACGTAGAGGCGCTCGCGAATCGCCTGGACCTCGTAGCGCAATCGCTCGTCCTCCTTCAGCTCGTTGGCGATCTTTTCGATCGAATGAAGGGCGGTGGTGTGATCGCGCCCGCCGAACGCTTTGCCGATGGCCGGCAGCGATGAAGGCGTTTCTTCCCGCACGAGAAACATGGCGACCTGCCGCGGAAAAACGATGTGCTTGTCGCGGCGCTTGCCCTTCATGTCGTCGAGCGTGACGTTGTAGTAATCAGCCACCAGCGCCTGGATCCGCTCGACGTTGATCGGCCTGCGCGTGCCGGCCGGGATGATGTCCGCAAGGAGTCGAGCCGCCTCTTCCTCGTCGAGCTGTCTCTGGTGCACGGCGGCGAAGGCCTGGACCCGAGTGAGCGCGCCCTCCAGCTCGCGGATGTTGCGCTGGACCTTGTGCGCGATGAAGCTGAGCACCTCTTCGGGGATGAGGCTGCCGTTGTCGCCGAGCTTGGAGTGAAGGATGGCCAGGCGGGTCTCGAAGTCGGGCGGCTGGATGTCCGCGATCAGGCCCCACTCGAAACGCGAGCGGAGCCGGTCCTCGAGCGTCGGGATCTCCTTGGGCGGACGGTCGCTCGAGATCACGATCTGCTTGTTGATCTCGTGCAGCGCATTGAAGGTGTGGAAGAACTCTTCTTTGGTGCGGTCCTTGCCCGCGAGGAACTGAACGTCGTCGATCAGCAGCACGTCGACGGTGCGGTACTTGTGGCGGAACTCGCCCATCCTCGCGGTGGCGATCGAGCTGATCACCTCGTTGGTGAACTGCTCGGACGTCAGGTAGACGACGCGCTTACGCGGGAACCTGTCGTGTACCTCGTGCCCGATGGCGTGCATGAGGTGGGTCTTGCCCAACCCCACGCCCCCATACAGGAAGAGCGGGTTGTAGCTGTCGCCGGGTGCCTCGGCCACCGCTTTGGCAGCGGCGTGCGCGAACTGCGAGTTGTGGCCGACGACGAACGACGAGAAGCGAAAGCGCGCATTCAGCTCTGACGGAGCGATGGTCGCCACCTCGACAGCGGCCTCGACGCCGTTCTCGTGACCGTTCTCCGCCGCGTGGTCGCCGTCTTCGTCCAGCGGCGAGACGACGGGGCGATGTCCGGTCGGGGAGATGACGAAGTCGATGTCGACCTCTGAGCCGGTGACCGCCTGCAGCGTTTCCTGGATCAGGCCCGAGAAACGGTCCTCAAGCCAGTCCTTGGCGAGCTTGCTCGGCACGCCGATGCGAAAGGTCGAACCGTCCGCCGAGACGACCGATGTGTTCTTGAGCCACATGTCGTAGGTGCGTTTGGCGAGCTGGAACCTGAGCTCCTCCTGCACCTGAGACCAGATCTGGTCCTGGTTCACCCCATCACCTCCGTATCTCGCGGGCCGCACCCGAGGATGAGGCCCTGCCGGCGCTGTGGAGGGCGGTCTCCCACGCTCTGTATATGCTGTGGATAACTCCAGGTCAACGCCTCCTCCCAACCCAAGCCCCTGGTGCTCACGCCGGACCCATCCCCGAGATGAGCCTCCGCAGGGCGCAGGTATAAACCGAAGCCCTCTTGCTCACGAGCTCCGCCTCCTTCTGCCTGTGGAAAAGAGCGGACCGGATTTCCACAGGCAGACGCCGCCGACCCGCCTGAAATCCCCTATCCGGTCGATCCCGAAATATGGAAGCTTATTTGTAGGTTTATCCCGGGCAGTGCCTGTAATAATCTATGGGACCGAGTTGCTCGATCCGTACTGGGCACACGCGGAGGCCGTTGGCTTGGCTGCTTCCGGCCGGGGAGTGTAGCACCGGCCTGTGGACATCGCAAGGCACGTAGCGCGCATGATGAAGTTATAGGCCGGGTATCACAATCGGCTGAGCGGGCCTCCGGTACACTACCGCGATCAAACGAACCTACCAACCCAAAAAGCGCTACCGCCGCCGCGTCCACGGCTTCCTGCGCCGGATGAGCACCCGTGGCGGCGCGCGCGTCGTGCGCAACCGGCGCCGGAAGGGCCGTCAGCGGCTGACCGCGTAGCCCGCTTCCCTCGTGAAGAAGCGGATCCGGCTCCGCCGGCAGGCCGAGTTCCAGGCGGCGATCGGCGGTAGGCGATTCCACAACGGAAAAGCGCTGGTCGGCTTCGCAGTGCCCAGCCAGGCCGAGGCCGGCCGGGTCGGCGTCACGGTGAGCCGCGCCATCAAGGGCTCGGTGGAGCGGAACCGGGCCAGGCGGCGCCTGCGCGAGGTTTCGCGGCTGCGTTTCCTCGGAGCCGATTCGCCGCTGCGCGGCGTGGGAATACGATATGACGTGGTCCTGATCGCGCGGCGGCGCGTGCTCGATATGCCGTTCGCTGAACTCAAGGCGGAGGCGTCGCTGGCCGCGCTCAGGCTCTCGAAGTTGAACTCATGACGAGGCTTTTTCTGAGCTTGATCCGTGGCTATCAGATGACTTTTTCCAAAATCCTGCCGCCCTCGTGCCGGTACTACCCGTCCTGCTCGCACTACACGTACGAGGCGGTCGAGCGGTACGGCTGGCTGAGGGGAAGCTGGATGGGGGCGGCGCGGATCGCGCGCTGCCATCCATTCGCCAAGGGCGGCTATGACCCCGTGCCCTGACAGGGAGAGACTGAAATCTTTCTGAGCTCCTGGACCGACTACTTCAAGTTTCTCCAGCCTGTCCACGACATCTGGAACGCTGTCGTCTTCGTCCCGCTGGACTGGCTGCTCTACTTCATCTACAACCACTTTCAGACGATCGGGCTGTTTCAGGCGATCGGCGCCTACGGCCTTGCCATCGTCGTGCTCACGGTCATGGTCCGGCTCCTGCTCGCTCCGCTGCAGCAGTTCCAGCTGGTCACGCAGCGACGGTCGATGACCGAGCAGCGCAAGCTCGCGCCACAGGTCGCGGAGCTGCGCAAGAAGTACAAGAAGGACACGACGAAGCTGAACGCCGAGATGATGAAGCTCTACCAGGAGCATGGGGTCAACCCGCTCGGCGGCCTGGTGGGCTGCCTGCCCCTCGTCATCCAGATGCCGATCCTCTACGCGCTCTACTACGTCTTCACCGGCTTCGCCCGCACCCACCACAGCGTGGTCGCGCAGTTCCTGTTCGTGCCGAACCTCAACGAGAACCCGAGCCACCACCCGTTCTTCAGCCTGCCGATCCCAGAGCCTGTGTACCTCGTCTTCCCGCTGCTCGCGGCGCTGACCACCCTGGCCCAGTCGAGGATGCTCCAGATGCCGCCGCCGCCGAACCCGACGGACCAGGAGCAGCAGACCATGCAGATGCAGCGGACCATGGTCTGGCTGTCGCCCCTGATGATCGGCTGGTTCGCGCTGAACGTGCCCGCCGGCCTGGGCCTTTACTGGTTCATCGGGAACTGCGTCAGTATCATTCAGCAGAGCTTCGTCGTCGGGTGGGGCAATCTCTTGCCGGCGCGTTTCAGGCCGGTCGCGGCGGGTGGCCAGGCGCCGCCGGACAAAGGCCAGAGCCCTCCGAAAGCCGGGCCGGCGATCGGTCCCAACCGGCCGAAACCGGGACCGCTCTTGGGGCCCAATCCGCCGAGGCTGCGGCCGGCCAATGGAGCCAACAACAAAAGACGCAGGAAATGAGCCAAGGAGTTAGCGCAGATGAGATCCGCTGAAGGGCGCGGCCGCACGCTCGACGAGGCTGTCGACGCCGCACTGATCGAGCTCAAGGAGAGCCGCCGCAACGTCGACGTCAAGGTCCTGAGCGAGACACCCGAGGAGACACTGGTCGAGGTCAGCGTGATCGACCCGGAGGCCGCCGCCGCTGTCGCGTCCGCGCCGGCGAACGGCAAGGCGGAAATGGCTCGCAGCCTGGTCGAGGGACTGCTCAAGCACATGGGAGTGCGCGCGCAGGTCAGCGTGCGACCCGGCAGCGAGCCGATCACGCTCGACATCAGCGGGCGCGACCTCGGCGCGCTGATCGGTTGGCGCGGGGAGACGCTGCGCGCGCTTCAATCGGTGACCAACGTGATGCTGGGCAAGCACCTGGCCGAAGGCGAGCGCGTGATCGTCGACGTCGAGCGCTACCGGCAGCGGCGCGAGCACACGGTGCGCGAGATCGCGATGCGGGCCGCGCGCCAGGTCAAGATGACGGGTGACGCCATCACCCTCGACGCCATGCAGCCGTTCGAGCGGCGCGCCATCCACCTCGCGCTCGAAGGCGACCCCGACGTGACGAGCGGAAGCATCGGCGAGGAGCCGGAGCGCCGAGTCGTGGTGGGGCCGCGCAAGCCGCCCGCCGAGTAGCGGTCGAGGCCGACGGACCGCTGATGCCGGGCCGGGCCGCCTCCGAGCGGATCCGGAGGGCGATCGGGCTGGTCAACTCCGTGGCCGACGGCGCGGGCGACGAGGAGATCACGCCGACCGAGATCGCGGAGGCGGTGCGGGACTGTCTCGAGCTCAAAGAGATCGACGCGGTGCCCAACGTGAGGCGCTACCTCGGCGAGGCCCTGGACGCGGTCTCCGACGGCATGCCCGCGGACTTCGTCGCGATGACGCTCTACGCCGCTCTTGGCGCGCTGCGCGAGGCGGGCCAGGGAAGCTGACGCCGGGCGTTAGACTGGCTGGCCCATGTCCACTCCGCATCGACTCCACGCCCTGAACGGAGGAGCCCGGCTCGTCACCGCGACGATGCCCGAGCGGCTTTCGGCCAGCGCGGTGCTCATGTTCGGCGCCGGCTCGAGGCTGGAGGACGAGAGGCTCGCGGGGGTCTCGCACTTCATCGAGCACCTCTACTTCAAGGGCACCACCCGCCGCCCGTCGTCCAAGGAGATCGCCGATGCGATCGAGGGTGTCGGCGGTTTCATCAACGCCTCGACCGACAAGGAGCTGACCGCCTACTGGGCCCGCGTGCCGTCCGAGCGGCTCGACCTCGGGCTCGACGTGCTCTTCGACATCGTCTCGAACTCGCGGCTCGACCCGGCCGACATCGAGCGCGAGCGGACGGTCATTCTCGAGGAATTGCGGATGTACCAGGACCAGCCGCAGGAGTACGTGCAGAACCTCTTCGAAGAGCTGATGTGGCCGGGACACCCGCTGGGCCGCGATATCGCCGGGACGCTCGAGTCGGTGGCGGCGCTGACCCGTGACGACATCCTCGAATTCGCGGACATGCAGTACAGGCTGCCCAACCTCGTGGTCGGTGTGGCGGCTCCGGTCGAGGACTCGCTCGTGGTCGACGCCGTGCGGCCTCGGCTGACGCTGGCGGCCGAGCCCGACGGCCGCCTCGAGGCCACGGTGCCCGACCCGCTGGACCAGGTCCGTGTGCTCGTCCGGCGCCGCAACACCGAGCAGGCCAACATCTGCCTTGGGATGCGGGCCCTCAGCTACGTGGACGCCGACCGCTATGCCCTCGACCTGCTCAACACGGTGCTCGGCGAGGGCATGAGCTCGCGGCTCTTTCTGAACATCCGCGAGCGATTGGGACTGGCCTACGACGTCCACAGCTTCACGCAGAAGCACCGTGACACCGGATACCTAGCGATCTACATCGGCGTCGAGCCGAAAAAGGCCATCCAAGCGGTGAAGGCGGCGATCGCGGAGCTGCGTGCGCTGGGCGAGCACGAGGTCACCGCCGAAGAGCTGACCCGCGCGAAAGAGTTCACCAAGGGGCGCGCGAGGCTGGAGCTCGAGACGACGAACGGCGTGGCGTTCTGGCTGACATACCAGCAGCTGCTGCTCGGCGAGATCCGCACGCTCGAGGACGAGCTGGCGGCGGTGGACGGTGTCACCGCCGCCGACGTCCAGCGGGTGGCGAAGCGGCTGCTCGATGGTCCGCTGCAGATGGCGGTGATCGGTCCCTTCGCGCGCGACACCGGGTTTCGGCGGGCGGTCGAAAGCTAGGGTTCGGCGCCCGGCCTCTCAGCCGACGAACGTGGTCGAGCTCTCGAGCGTCGGCGTCTGGCTGTAGATGTTGCCGAAGTGGTCGAGCGGCCAGATCCGGAACCACGCCTTGCCGTCGATGCGGTCGCGGCTGATGGGCCCGAAGCTGCGCGAGTCCTGCGAGCGGTTTCGGTTGTCGCCCATGACGAAATATTCGTTGGGCGGGATCACGGTGCCGCTGTCACCTCCCCAGTTGTTGAACTGGGTCCAAGCCTCGGGTAGGTACGGCTCGTCGAGCTTGTGACCGTTGATGTAGACCACTCCGTCGCGGATCAAGAGCCTTTCACCGGGCAGAGCGATGATGCGTTTGATGAAGTCTTGCGAGTTGTTGGTGGGTGGGCGCAGGATGATGATGTCGCCGCGCTGCGGTGGATGCAGCCGGTAGTCGATCTTGTTGGCGATCAGGTAGTCGTTGTCGTCGAGCGTCGCGAACATGGAGAGGCCTTCGACGTGCACGGCCTGGATGGCGAAGCTGATGCCGACATAGAGGATCGCCGCGAGGAAGATCACCTCGAAGAACTCGCGCAGAAGCGAGAGGGCAGTCGAGCGCGGGGGAGTGGCGGCCTGAGCCGCTTGCTGGGGCGCCGCCATCGTTCTAGGAAACGAGCTTAGCGCAGACCCGTTCCAGCTCATCGCGGCTGGAATAGCGGAGCTCGACCGTCCCTCGGTTCACGCTGCCGGTGATCTTGACGGGCACGCCCAGCGTGGATTCGACATCCGCCGCGAGCGCGCGCAGCTCCGCCGTCGAGTCGCCGCGCGGGCGCCGGCGAGGCCGGTAGGCGCGGACCCAGTTCTCCGCCTGCCGCACCGAAAGGTGCCGCGCCACGACGACCTTCAATCCATGTTCCTGCGCGGCCTGGCTCTCCAGCGCGATCAGGGCGCGTGCATGACCGGCGGAGATGACGCCGCCTGCGACGGCGGACTGCACCGCGGAGCAGCCCGCGAGCAGGCGGAGGGATTGGGTGACCGAGACGCGGTGCCTGCCGAGGCGCTGGGCGATCTCCTCATGCGTCAGGCCGAACTCGTCGATCAGACGCCGCAGTCCGCGCGCCTCCTCGATCGGATCGAGGTCGGTGCGCTGAAGGTTTTCAATCAGGCCGAGGACGAGCTGCTCGTCGTCTGCCGAGCCGCTGCGCACCACGGCGGGGACGGCCGTCAGCCCCGCGAGCCGCGCCGCGCGCCAGCGCCGCTCGCCGGCGATGAGCTCGTAGCCGTCCATCAGCCTGCGGACGAGGATCGGCTGCAGGACGCCGTGCAGGCGGATCGATTCCGCCAGCTCCCCGAGCGGCTCCGCGTCGAATCGTGTGCGGACCTGCTGATGCGATGGGCGGATCTGGTCCACGGCGATCATCTGCGGCACCATCGCCTCGCCTTCGCGAGACATCGGAATGAGAGCGTCGAGTCCGCGGCCGAGACCGCGCGGTCGTGGCTGGGTCATCTTTCGAGCAGCTCCTTCGCGAGTGCGCGGTAAGCAGCCGCGCCTCGGCAAGTGGGGTCGTATTCGAGCACGGACTTGCCGTGGCTCGGTGCCTCGCTGAGGCGAACGTTGCGGGGGATCAAGGTCTCGAGGACGTGGTGCGGATGCGACCGCCGGACGGAATCGAGCACGTCCCAGGCCAGGGTGGTGCGTGCGTCAAATTGCGTCATGAGGATGCCCGCGATGGCCAGGCGCGGGTTGAGGCGCGAGCGGACGAGCTGGTGGGTGTACATGAGGTGACGGAGGCCTTCCAGCGCGAAGTACTCGCACTGGGTCGGAATCAACATTCCGCTCGCTGCGGTGAGCGCGTTGAGCGTGAGCAGCCCGAGCGAGGGTGGGCAGTCGATGAGGACGCAGTCGATGCCCGCCGGGATCGTGTCGAGGGCCCGGCGGAGCAGGTTCTCGCGATCGTCCAATGAGGCGAGCTCGACCTCCGCGCCGGCGAGGTCGATGTGCGAAGGGACGAGATAGAGCCCGGTCACGCCGGCGGGCTGCATGGCCCGATCTACTGTCGACTCGCCCGTGAGGAGGTGATAGACGTTCAGTCGGGCCCTGGCCGGGTCGAGGCCCAGGCCAGAGGTGGAGTTGGCCTGGGGGTCGAGGTCGACCAGCAGCGTGGGATGGCCGAGCTCGGCCAGGGCGGCGGCGAGGTTGATCGCCGTGGTCGTCTTGCCGACGCCGCCCTTCTGGTTGACCACCGCGATGATGGGAGGCGTGCTGGACGCCAACATCTTGGGGCTGGTCTTGCTCGTTGATCCTATATCTTGTGCCACTAGCGCGATATTAGCCGTTGGTGGGTCGATTGCCCAGTCCGCATGTTAAGGCCGCCGGGGCATCTTTCGGGTGCCTCGGTCCGCCCCACGGTCCGAAACCCGCGGCAAACCGACCCCTCTGGCGGGGCCCCTCCCTCCCCGTGCCGGCCCCTCCCCCGCCTGCGCACCGTTACACGCGACGCTAGCTTCCAAAAACCCTCCTGCCAACCCGGCCTGTTAAGGCGTCGCGGCCGCCGAACCGGCGCGGCGGCGGTTCCAGATCGCGTACGCCGCGACTGCGATCAAGCCGAGCTCGACGAC
>Ga0209580_10001276_pt1 | contig 11833 bp, 9 predicted proteins | sample Coa_R1_5_FD_187153 | JGI IMG/M metagenome (GOLD analysis project Ga0209580, IMG submission 187153) | Surface soil microbial communities from Centralia Pennsylvania, which are recovering from an underground coalmine fire - Coalmine... | ecosystem: Environmental > Terrestrial > Soil > Unclassified...
CCCTTGCTTCTGCGGCCGTCAAAGCGGCCAATGACGAGCGCGTGGGACAAGTCTTGATCTGTACGCCGGATAAAGACCTCAGCCAGTGTGTCGCCGGCAACAGAGTTGTCCAACTGGATCGCCGGCGCGATATCCTGCGCGATGAAGCGGGCGTCGTAGAAAAGTTTGGCGTCAGGCCGCAATCGATTCCCGACTATCTCGCCGTGGTCGGTGACAGCGCAGATGGATATCCCGGCATCGCAGGATGGGGCCTGAAAGCCGCGGCTCTCGTCTTATCTCAATATCCCCACCTTGAAGATATTCCCAAAGATTCGCAGGCCTGGCATCCTTCCATCAAAAGGGCACGAGCTTTGTCCGAATCACTATTCAGCGCCTGGGACGACGCATTGCTTTTCCGCACGCTGGCGACGCTGCGGCTCGACGCGCCGGTGTTTGAGTCGGTCGAGGACCTTTTGTGGAAAGGCCCACGACCGGACTTTGAGGAAACGTGCCGTCGCATCAAGGCGCCTGAACTGGCCCGTCGTGTTGCTAACGCCAGGCCTGTCGCTTCATGAACTGCTATTGCCCTCTTGAACAAACAGCAACATTGGCGTTTTGGAAGCTGAACCATCCGTTCACTGACGTGGATGGCGACTGCCCGAAATATTGCAGAAAGACCAGGTCCTGCAGGTTGTAAGTGAAGCCGTTCAAGGTGTAAGGAACTCCGCCAAAGTTTGCCAGGCCTTCCAGCGGATCGCCATTTTCCAGCAGGCCGCCGCAGCCGGGATTATTGACGAACGGATCATCCATCCACTCGCCCACTTCATGCGATAGCGCGGACACGTCCTGCGCGAATGCGCCTACTTTATCGATGTAAGTGAAATGTGAATAAGTCTGTGGTGCGGTGGCGCTGCCGAACGCCGTGTGATAACCACCAATGCAGCAGCCGCCCGAGGTCAGATAAGTGTCGTAGGTCAATGCAATAACAAAGCTATCGGGCGTAATCTGGCTGTTGCCGCTGATAATCTGTTGCAACTTCGCGTCAAAGGTGTTGATGTCCACCAGCGCAACGCGAGCGCCAAACTCCGTTCCGATTTTTCCGGTTGGAGCTGAAATAGTCACTTCAGGAAGCACCACTGGGTTGAGCAGCACATGGTAATTCGGATTTACCAGAACATTGCTCCAGAAGTTGCCGCGCTGGTACGCGTCTATATATTGTGTGTTGCCCAGGTCAACTCCACCCTGCACAAAGTCGATGCCTGAGCTGAAGATGGGCGAGAGTATGGTGTTCTGGACTACGCTGCGTCCGTTGGGTAGCACGTGTGCCGGATCAAAGATGCCGGTCGGAGTTGGCGAGATGACGATCCGCACCGGAATCACGAAGGCGGTCACGGTTGTCGCGCTGTTTGTTGTTGCCGGATCGGTCCCAACCATGGTGAAGCTGCTTCCGCCAGGCGAAAGAGTGCCGCTCCAGTGGGTAACGGTGGGAGTTGCCGGCGCCAGCAGGTTCTCCAGGTAGCGTGGCGTCAGGGTGGCAAATCTGGGCGTGGACGTCTGCGCAACGGCGGAGCTGGTGAAACCGGCGCAAGTCAACGCAATAAGTATGGCCGAAGCGGTGATCGAAACAAAAGATCCTTTGCGCACAAAATATCTCCTTATCTGGGTTTCGTCTATTAGGTCTGGATGGTGGACAGGTATGGCCCTGTAGCTTCAGTTGGCTGGGCGATGATTGCAAGAGTTCGAGCGTCGCAACAGCAGCACAACGTTTTTTCAGACTAGATCATGTCCCGGTCCCGGCAGCCGCGCCTGCCAGGATCGGGTATTTGCCGCTCAATTAATGGACTGCTGTTCCAACCACTCCAGCCGAGAAGCTATCGCAACCAATGCCGCCGCAGACTGCTGCGTCAGTAGTATTGGCGAAGTTCGGGAAGCCAAAGAAGCTTGAGACGAAGAACGAGGAATCGACTGGCTCGCTACCAGGACCCTGGATGTTCGCCGGTGAATTGTCCTCCACATCAGAGAGGAACATGATAGCCGGGCTGGTTGGTACCAGCGTAAACCAGTAGTTGCCGGTTTCAAGGATGGGGCAGCTGATGCCCGTGATCAGAATGGTCACTTCAGGCAGACCAAAGCCGCTGCGCCCGGTGGGTGTGACTGATGGCGATCCGGTACCGCTGCAGACGGTCTTTACCTGGCCGCCGCTGGGGTTCCCGCCTTCAGCTACGCCCTGAACAATAGACCATGACACGCTGCTCACCCCAATGCCCAACCCCAGGTCCTCAGCCAGCGTATTCACGAAGAGGCCTTGCACGTTCCAGTCAGTCTTTCCCTTTGCCCCTTTGAACTTCTTGGGAACAAAAACCGGGATATACACCGCCCCGGTGATATTGAACAGTGTGTTATTGCCGTTCCACAGGCCATTTGGATTCTGGCCGTTAAAGTTAAAATCGCCGGCAAACATCAGGCACGGGTTGAGGATACACGGCTCTTCTGTTCCCACAGGGGGAACTCCGGGCTGGGCCAGTCCCATATATTTCTGCTGAGCCTGCGCAGCACTCGAGAAACAGAATACTGCAAGCAACGCGGACAATAGTGCTGTCGATCCAAACACTCTCTTCGTCATGATTTTTTTCTCCTGAGTTGGAGCTCTTAGCTCTTCTGGTAGAACAACCGTTCGCGATCAGCGCGAACTCTGCTAGCGTTTGCGGAAGATATTTCTATCCGCACCTTGAGGAGGGGCCCATGCAGACTAGTAGCGCGGAATACTATATCGTTTCACTTCAAGCTAGATAAAAGTTTTGTGAAGATAAATGCCGATGATTTAATTAGAGGTATCTAATAATTTTAAACTACTAGTCGGAAGCTGAATCTATAGGTTATCTATTCATTGAGTGCCAAAACGGAACAGGGTTGATCAAGCGAATCCGGGGTACAAGAGCCGAAAATTTAGTTACAGCGCTTCTGGATCATCTGCAACAAATCATGAATCCAGGGTCTTTGATTAGAAGTTTTATTAGAGAAATGCAAGACATGGAAGGCAGCCGCTCTCACGTCCAAGGGGAATACCACTGGCAAGCATCGCCGCTGTGCAGGCAAACTTACCGATCACGGTGCCGAGAGAGATATATCCATTGCGCGCAAACAAGGCTGCTTTTGTCTGCGGCACACCGCTGCCGCGAGCATCTGGAAAATAGCGGGCCAGGAGATAGCCATCGCCAGCGATCCTGCAATGGGTATTAGAACGCGCCGCCAGGCTTCGCTGCCTACTGGGTACAGCCGCATCCCAAGCCGTTCCGTCAGCACGATGAATGCAACCACAGCTAGGCCGACCAACGCGCCAATCAACAGTGTGAGTGCCAGAAATACCTGTTCTTCGCGCTGGGAGGCAAACAAAAGCCAGCGCTTGAATAACCTGTTTGTCGTCTGTGATTCGGAAGTTGTTTCGGCGGGAGAAATGCTCACTCCTCTAGCTTACTAGAAATATCGCTTAGCGATGCATTCGCCTGCGCTGAGAGTCGAGGTCTTCTTACTTGAAACTAGAATTCTCATCATCGACAAACGCCTGTATCTCGAAGATCAGAGATAACGATTAAAGAACTCCAGCGTGCGCTGACGCGCCAGCCTCGCCGACTCTGGGCGAAAATCTTTGCGTTGGTCGCAATTGAAACCGTGTCCCGCGTCATACAGGAACAGGGGCATTTCAGGATGAGCTGCCTTGATCTTTTCGATTTCTGCAGGACCAATGTGAGGGTCTTTAGCGCCGAAATGCATCATCACGGGACAGCGCGGCATCTCCGAAGCGGTCGCCGCAATCTGTCCACCGTAATAGCACACTGCCGCTGCGGGATCGAGTCGAGTGGTGGCCAGCCACGCCAGACTGCCTCCATAACAATAGCCCAACACGCCAACTTTCAGCTTGCTCCATTTCGCTCTTGCATGGCTGATAGAAGCCGCAACATCCAATAAAGCCGCGTCCATGCCAATCTGTCTTGCCGCTTTCATGCCTTGCGCAGTGTCAGTCGGGTTATAACCAAGTTCAAGACTGCGCTGCACGCGATCAAACAGCGCCGGAGCAACAACGTGAAAGCCCTGACTCGCATAGTCATCGGCAACGGAGCGAATGTGGCTGTTGACGCCAAAGATTTCCTGTACCAGAATAATCGCGCCACGCGCAGGACCGCTGCTTTCGGCAAAGTATGCGTCGAATTCGTGGCCATCGGCTGCCTTCAATCTTATTTTTGCGCCCATCGTGCCACCTATGAATGTGAAGCCGGGAGCTTCTCGGTTGCGTCCAATACCTGAGCCATAAAATCCACCAGCTGCCATTGCTGCTGCCACGTTACTTTGTTTCCCATATTCACATGGACGAGCGCGGAGCTTACCAACGATGCCCTGAGTTCAGCCGGGGGCACGTCTTTTGCCAGCCACAGCGTCTCCGACGCCGGAATGACCGTATCTCCCGCGCCATGCAGCAAAAACACTGGCGTGTGCAACTGCGCCAGATGCCCATGCGGCGAAGCTGCGTCCATCTCATCTTTATGCAGCGTGATCTCTTTTAGCAGTGCCTCGCGCAATTGGTCGCGATGGTGAAGAAGCAGATCAAGTTCATGCTTTCCTTCAGAGCTCAAGGCGGCCGCTGTCTTCATGGCTTCTGGTTGTTCCCACAGCCATTGCCGCAGCGCTTCACGCGCGGTGGGAATATCCGCGGACGAGAAAAAATCTTCCAAATGCGAGTACGCTAAAACCAAAGCGCCATATTCGTGCGCCTGAAGCTGAGTCTCAACGCCATCGGGGCCGGTGATTACATTGGCGGCAAAAAATCGCGCTACTCGAGGCATGTCATCATGAGCGCCAATGGCCGCCACAAACCCAATGCTGTCGCCAAACTCTTTGCGGTCCGCCGCCAGCAATGCCAGTCCGCCGGCAAAGCTGAGTCCCATCACTCCCACTTTGCGGCGCATGCGTGCGCTGAGCGCCGTGGCAGAATCCCCAATCACATCAATGGTCCTGGCCGTCACACGATAATCCGCAAGGTCCTGCAATTCCGGAGTCATGACCAGCACCCCGGCCCCGGCGAGCGCCCGCGCCAGGTTCCACATTCGCGGATCGTCGATTCCCAGATGATGAACGCCGTGCAGCAGGACGACGCCGCCAGGGTCCTGAACATCCTGCGGTGTGTACATCCGATAGCGAAGCGGGCCGTGCGGAGTCAGCGCATAGCCATCTTCTTCTTTGAAAGGATGGTCTGCGAAGCGGGTTGGCAATCCCTGCGCATGCGCGTCAGAAAATCGCAGCAGCAGAGACATGGCGCGCAGGTGTGCACCGACAGGATGCAGCAGAACAGCCCCGGTCAGTACCACGGACGCGATCAGCACAAAAACAAGAATGACGATTTTTTGTTTGCGCGTGAACCTTGCCACAGATCCCCAGGATGAGAACTAGACTTATTATTCTGGCAACATGCCCGGATCACAGGCCAAAATATTCGATTAGACGGCTTTTTTGCCTTTATTCATTTCATCAATGATTATTTTGTTTCTTTGTTTACGGTTGAGCATAATTTTAACGGTGGAAAAAAGCATGCCCAATAAGCCAATTACAACAATTAGAGCCAACAATTCAGAGGTAATTTTGTAGGATTTTCTGAGCTGCCACAAAGCATATGCGCAAACGGAAAGCGGCATAACGGGTATCAAGGTCCAAATGAATCCAAAATAAATGAATTCGCTTTGTTTGAGTTTTGGGCCCACATATTCGCTTTCAAAGATGTATGTCCGGTTCTGATTACCCAAAAGAGCATTTAATTTTTTCTCGAGGAGCTCAGAATATGACGCGGCAATACTTGCGTAAATAAACATTAATGCAAATAACGCACCGTACGACACAATGCTTAGTGGTACAAGAAAGAGTAAGAGCGGGTTGTCCTTGGCAGCGGTTATTTCTCCGAAAAGTAATATTACCAAGAGAGAAGCTGAACCTCCGGCAAGTTGCAGAAATCCCCGCACTTCGTCTCGATAGATTTTGTATTGAGAAGACAACTGGTCGATGAGTCCTTCGTGATTCGATGTGACTCTCTCATCTTTCGTCAGCTTGTCCATACTGATAAGGTTCTCTGCGGTGCGCGATCACCCTTTGAATTAAGCTCATAGAATAAGTGATATATATGTCCACTTCATCAAAAAAATGCCTGGGCAGAAAAAGTAGTCTCCATCTTTTGCCACTTTAGATCTCCAGGATTACCGGCATAATCAATGGCCGCCGCGCCGTGGTCTTCACGATGAAGCGCTTCAGGTCAGCGCGAATTTTTTCCTTGATCACCCCGTAATCGGCCTTTTCTTCCGAGGTTGAGCCATCGAGCGTAGCGGAGACGATGCGCCTCGCCTCGCGCACAAATCCCTCTTCTGAGCCGGCGGCAAATCCACGCATCACGATTTCGGGAATCGATTCCACCGTCCCCTTCAACTTATTGATGGCGATAATCGGCAGCACAAAGCCGTCTTCGCTCAGGTGGCGGCGATCTTTGATTACCAAATCTTCCACCACGTCCGTGCGCGACCCGGAATCAATGCAGATGCGGCCCACGGTCACTTTATCCAGCTTGCGCGCGCCCAGTTCATCGAACTCAAGCACGTCGCCGCTCTCCAGCATCATCACCTGTCCTACTGAGCCGTGCATTGACCGCGCCATATCGGCCTGAATCCGCAATTGACGGTATTCGCCGTGGATGGGAATAAAATATTTCGGCTTTACCAGGTTCATGATCAGCTTTTGTTCTTCCTGGCTGGCATGGCCGCTCACGTGAACCGGCGGGTTGGAGCCATCGTCGTAAATCACGTCCGCTTCGCGGCGGAAGAGATGGTCGATCATCCGGTAAATGCCTTTTTCATTGCCGGGAATAATGCGCGACGAAAGCACCACGGTATCGCCCTTCTCGATCCTCGCATGCTTGTGGTTATCCACCGCCGCGCGCGATAGCGCGGACATAGGCTCGCCCTGCGTGCCACTGATCATTACGCAGACCTGTTGTGGCGCGTAATCCTTAATTTGGCCGGGATGGATCAGCAATCCTTCAGGAACATCAATGTAACCCAGGTCCATGGCAATCTCTGAAGCTTCCGCCATGGAGCGGCCCACCAGCGCGATCTTGCGTTTGTATTCCCTCGCCATTTCAAACGCCAGCTTGATGCGATGAATCGATGATGAGAAGCAGGAGATGAAGAGCCGGCGATCAGCGCGGGCAAAAATTTCATCGAACTTGCCGCGCACGGCTCGCTCGCTGGGCGTATAGCCCCGGCGCTCTGCATTGGTTGAGTCCTGCAACAGCGCCAGCACGTTGCCTTCTTTGCCATACTCGGCAAACGTGTGCAGGTCAAAAAGACGTGTGTCCGTGGGTGTTGGATCAACCTTGAAATCGCCCGTATGGATGACAACCCCAAGCGGCGTATGAACAGCCAGGGCGACGCAGTCCACAAGACTGTGCGTAACCTGTATGGGATTAATAGTGAATGGCCCCAGGTTGAAGCGTGAACCGGCGCGGATTTCGCGCAGATCAGAATCTTCAAGCAGGCCGTGCTCTTCCAGCTTGTTTTCTACTAGCGCCAAGGTGAACTCGGTGCCAAAGACCGGCACTCGCAGTTCAGTAAGCACCCAGGGCAGCGCGCCGATGTGGTCTTCATGCCCGTGGGTCAACACAATGCCACGAACTTTATCGCGGTTTTGCAGCAGATAGGTGATGTCTGGGACAACGATATCCACCCCAAGCAGCTCGGATTCCGGGAACATGAGGCCGGCATCGATGACGATTATGTCGTCACCGTAGCGCACGGCCATGCAGTTCATTCCAAATTCGCCGAGACCGCCAAGGGGTACAAGATGGAGTTTATGGGAGGGCATGGTCAACAAATGATGCTAACAGAAAGCTGGACGATGCTAGCTGCTGGCTTTCGCCGCAGACTGGGCGTTCATCCGCTCCAACACGAGTTTCTGCTGTTTGCCCAATACCGAACCGGCAGCCCAGCCCCAGACAGCATTCAGGCAGAACAGAAAACCGGCGTATCCCACGTATGCTGCCGGAAGCACCAGGGCGGCAATGGCGACGGCGACACCGACGCCGGCAAGTCCGGCAAAATGAATAATGGCGTTGCGCGTGGAGAGAGTTTCATATTCATTCAGTTCCAGCTTCGTCCGTAACCTGTAAGCATAGTGATAGAGCAGTGCGAACAACCCATATACGGCAATGACTCCAGCGCTGTAAATCAGCCATAGCAATAAGAGTTCACGGCTGGTGCTGATCATATGGTTTAGCTGCTGCCTAGGCACCGTCCTGCCTCCTGACAGGCTGCCGATTGCCAGAGTAAACAAAAATTTGAGCGGGTAAACGTAAAACAACACCACAAAGATCAGAGCGGCGTTCAGCACGACCGTGTAAACCGTCTGCAGCCCGTAACGGCGGGAAAACTTATAGTGGAAGTACCAGACCTGGGTGAGAATGGCAAAGCAGATGGCGAAGGCGAAGAATCCCTTCATCGCCACCAGAAGTTCTTCAAACGTGCGCGGCACTTCAAGCGAAACCACCAGCAGCGTCACGGCGAAGGCAAAGACAGCGTCAGTAAATCCTTCCAGCCGCGTGATCTCGCCGCCGCGCCAGCGAAAGTGCGGTTCCGGTGGGACCAGGTGCGCGCCTGTGCGATCGTGAAACATGGCCGCTATTGTGCCACAGCATCCATCACAGTGGGCGATGGCGTCTCCGTGCCCAACTCGCCTTCCCATCGAGCAATCACGGCGCTGGCCAGGCAATTACCAAGAACGTTGGTGGCGGTGCGCGCCATGTCCATAAACTGGTCAATGCCCAGGATCAGCAACACGGGCCATGCCGGCAGATGAAAGGAATCCAGCGTGCCCAGCAGAATCACCAGCATCGCGCGGGGAACCCCGGCGACGCCTTTGCTTGTGAGCATGAGCGTCAAGACCATGATCAACTGCTGGCCAACCGTTAGATGGATGCCCGCGGCCTGGGCAACAAAGATTGAAGCCAGGGAAAGATAGAGCGTGCTGCCGTCGAGGTTAAAGCTGTAGCCGGTGGGCAGGACAAAGGCGACCACCTGGCGCGGCACACCGAAGGCTTCCATGCACTCCATCGCGCGCGGCAGGGCTGACTCCGAACTGGCGGTGGCAAAAGCAATGGTGACTGGCTCAGCCACGGCCTTGATAAAGCGCTTGACCGGCAGCCGCGCAATCAGCGCCACCGGCAGCAGCACGCAAAGCAGAAACACCGCCAGAGCGGCATAGAGCGTGACCACAAGCTTGGCCAGATTGGCCATCACGCCAAAGCCCATCGTCCCAATGGTATACGCCATGGCGCCCGCCACGCCGACGGGGGCGAACAGCATGACGATGTTGGTGAACTTGAACATCGTTTCGGAAAGGCCTTCGCAGAAAACCAGCATGGGCCGCCGCTTCTCTTCGCCGATCAGCGCCAACGCTATCCCGAAGATGATGCTGAACACCACGACTTGAAGCACCTGGCCCTCAGCCACAGATTTGGCTATGTTTTCCGGGAAGATGTGCAGGACAACGTCTGTCCATTTCTGCGCCGGCGCGCCGGAAACCGTGGCTGTGGCAGCGTTGGCTGGAGGCGTAAGTCCTTCTCCGGCACGCGAAATGTGAATCGCGGCCAGGCCGATAAACAGCGCCAGGGTGGTGACAATCTCAAAATACAGCAGCGCCTTGATGCCCATGCGTCCAACCTGTTTCAGGTTGGAGTGCCCGGCAATGCCCACAACCAGAGTGCTGAAGATGAGCGGAGCAATAATGGTCTTGATCAGCCGCAGAAAGATCGAACTCAAGACTTGCAGGTCGGCAGCGACCTTCAATCGTGTGGCTTCGCTGGTAAATGTAAGGTCATAACCGATTTCTGCGCCCACCAGCATGCCGGCAAATATCCACGCCGTGAGAGAGCGGCGGAAAAACGCATAGCCGCAAAGCGCCACAATCGCCGCCCAGCGAACCCCTGCCAACAGATAAGGATGGATCACCACCCCGCTGTAGTGGGTAACTGCCCACAAGACAGCAGCGATGCCGGCCAATACCAGGAATGCGATAAGAAATTTTTCTTGATTTGAGGAACTCGTCTTCATCGCAGCAGGTCCTCCAGTTCTATCGATCCCTGGGTCTTTTCGTCGCGATACTTCACGATGACCGGAGTATAAAGTGAAAGCCCCCACTCCGCCGCTTTTCCTTTGCTGATCGCGCGTGATCCCGGCACCACCACGGCATTCTCCGGAATCACCAGAGGCGCATCAGCCGACGAGCGATAGACCTGTTCGCGCACGATGTCATATACCGGCGTGGCGCGGGTGAGAATCACGCCTGCGCCCAGCACAGCTCCGGTCAGCACTTGCGTGCCTTCATAGACGCCGCAATTTCCGCCCACGAGCACGTCGTCTTCAATAATCACAGGCGATGCGCCTACCGGCTCAAGCACGCCACCAATCTGTGCGGCCGCACTCAGGTGCACGCGTTTCCCAATCTGCGCACAGGAACCGACCAGAGCGTGCGAATCGATCAGCGTGCCTTCATCCACATACGCGCCCACGTTAACGTACATCGGCGGCATGCAGATGACGCCGGGAGCGATATAAGCGCCGCTGCGGATTGACGATCCCCCGGGCACCACGCGGACACGGTCTGACAGGCCAAAACGACGTGCCGGAAAGGTGTCTTTATCCACAAAGCTCAGCACGCCGCTGCCGGACTCTTCCAGATCGCCCAGGCGGAAGCCCAGCAGGATGCCCTGCTTCACCCACGCATTTACGCGCCACTGGCCATCTTGCTTCTCGGCAGCCCGGACCTCGCCCCGAGTAAGGGCTTCATGAAATTCCCTGAAAGCATGCCGTGCATGCACTGCCACTTCCGGAGGAAGCGCGCCCTTGGCGTATAGCCGCTCGATTTCTGCGCGTAAGATATCCATTTTTGTATGCCGCTGGAACCCAAGTCCCTCGGCCGCTTCTGTCCCAGGGTCTGGAGTTAAAAGAACAAGTGCGGAGTATAACTGCCCAACGTTTGGTCAGCAAAGCGTTACTTTACGTTGCGGTGTTTTGCCTTCCGTCTGATCCTGCATCTAAAGGAACGATGGTACGGATTCTTTATGTTGCGTATCCCCTGCTCCAGGTCCATGACGAGTCAGCGGGCGGCGCGGAACAAATCCTGTGGACGCTGGATCGCGAAATGGCCCGCAACGGCGCACACAGTATGACCGTCGCCGCTTCCGCGGGATCGCACGTGAGCGGCGAGTTGTTCTCTACTGGCGATCCCTGCACGCGGCCTGACGATTACGAGCGGCGGCGCGACGAGCATGAAGACCGCGTCGTTGAATTTGTGCGCCGGCGTGAGCGCGAGGGCAAGGCGTTTGAGCTTATCCATGACCATTCCGGAAGTTTCTGGAAGCGTGCGGCTGAAATCGATGCGCCTGTTCTGGCCACGCTGCATTTACCGCGCAGCTTCTACCCTGCAGAAGCTTTCAAGGACGTTCCGGGCAATGTGAGCTTTAGCTGTGTCTCTGATTCGCAGGCACGCAGTTTTGCCGGTCTGGATTCTCTGGCCGGTGTGGTTCCCAATGGGATCGCCTTGGATTGTTTTGGCGGCGACGATGGTGAGAATGTGCCGCGCGGAGTTGCTGATCGTCACGGGCTGCTCTGGCTGGGGCGCATCTGTGAAGAAAAAGCGCCGCATCTGGCTCTGGAGATCGCCGCCCGAGCGCGACTTCCCATCACCCTTGCCGGGCAGGTCTATCCATTTTCTTATCACCAGCAGTATTTTGAGCGAGAAGTGGCACCTCGACTTCGAGCCATGCCGA
>Ga0209580_10001277_pt1 | contig 11825 bp, 6 predicted proteins | sample Coa_R1_5_FD_187153 | JGI IMG/M metagenome (GOLD analysis project Ga0209580, IMG submission 187153) | Surface soil microbial communities from Centralia Pennsylvania, which are recovering from an underground coalmine fire - Coalmine... | ecosystem: Environmental > Terrestrial > Soil > Unclassified...
TGGGGCGGCGCATCCGGCCCTGGATGAGCTCCACGTTCTGCTGCACCAGGTCGTGCAGCAGGCGGCGCTTGAGACGATCGACGTTGGCCTTCGACTGCGGCATCCGAAGCAACCCGCGGTTGCGGAGCTCCTTTCGCGAGAGCCGACTCGCCACCGGCGGCGCCGGGCCGCGGTGTAACCTCGCATGGAAAAAAGCTCCAGGGTTCGAAAGTGTACTACAGGTGCGGCCAGCCCAGGGCGTTTCTCTTGCGGTTCCACGCAGGCCCCCCGGCCGGGGGTCACTTGCCGCGCAGATGGATGTGGAGCTGGCGCGGCCCCGCCTCGATCCCGGTGACCTGCACCTCGCGGCTGCCGAGGTCGAGGACGATGTGCAGGTCCCGGGGAGGATGGTAACCGGTACGGATCTGCAGCAGCTCCGGAGTACGCACCGCGACCCGAGACGCAGGGTACGGGCGGTCGATGCCGGTGATCCGGACCACCTCGCGCACCGGCGAGCCGCCGATCCGCTCATGCGAGTAGGTCTGGCCGGTGAACTCGCCGTTGCCCCAGAGCACCACGTCGGTGCCATCGCCCGACGCCTGCCAGGAGATCCGCTCGATGGCCGTGACCCGGGCGGCTGCGGCCGCCGGGCCGCCCGCGGTGTGGCCGGATCCGGCGGTCGCCACGGGCTCCAGGACGGCGCGGCCCGCCGGCGGAGTCGAGCCAGGGCTGGCAGGGCTGGGAGCGGTGCCGCCCGCGGTCGTCGCCGCGGCGCTCGGGGCGCTCGCAGCCCTCGCGGCGCCAGTGGCCGGGACGGAGGCTGGAGCCCCCGCGAGGGGCTTGGCAGCGGCCGCGGAGGTCGAGGTGACCGTGGCTGGCGCGGCCGGGGAGCCGGACGGAGCCGCGCTGGCTGGAGAGCCCTTCATCGGCACCGGCGCCGACGGTGCCCCGGGGGCCCCCGAGGCTCCGACTGTCGGGGGTGCCGTCGCGCCAGGTGTCGGGAGTGCCACGGCGGCAGGGCCCGCGGGCGGGGCGACCCCCGGGAGCGTGCCCCGGCTCGCCGCCCCCGCGCCTCGACGCCGGGGCAGGGCGCTCGGGGCCTGCGGGATCGACGAGCTTGCGGCGGCCGCTTCGGGAGCCCCTCCGGAGCGCGCCTCCTGGAACCTCTCGATCCACGCCAGCCCGGTGTCGCGCAGCAGGTAGACCCCCAGGCCGAGGAGCGCGACAGCCGTGAGTGCGCCGATCAGCGGCAGTCGCGAGCGCCGCCGCGGCGTTCGCAGGTCGAAAGACGAGAACGCCGGCGGCGAGGCCGCCACCGCGGCCGCTGCCGGCGCCGGTGCCGGCGCCGGTGGCAGCGCCGGCACCTCGGGAGCGAGCTCGTCGAGCGGCGGCAGCGCAGCCGCCATCTGGGCCAACGGGTCGGCGCCGCGACCGGGCACCGCGTCGCCTGGCGCCTGCTCTTCGCCTCCGGACGGGAAGGCAGGGAAGGCAGAGAGAGCGTCGTGCGCCTGCTCCCCGGCGGCCGGCGAGGCGGTGGCGCCTGCCCCCGCGCCGAGAGACTCGAGCGGCGAACGCGGGGTGATCGCGGGCACGCCCGGCAGCTGCTGGATGGCCGGCAGCTCGAGCGCCCACGGCAGCGGCGACGGGCCGGCCGGCGCCGGCGTTGCGGCAGCCGGGGGCGTTGCGGCAGCCGGGGGCACTTCGGCAGCCGGGGGCAATTCGGCAGCCGGGGGCGCTGGGGGAGCCGGGGGCGCTGCGGCAGGCATGGGCGGCGCACCAGGCGCCGGAGGCAGCTGCTCCCCCTGGCTGGGCGCCGTCAGGTCGAACGGCTTGCCGCCGTGCGCGACGTAGTCGTCGACGATCTTGTAGATGAGGTCCTTGCTGCCCGGGCTCAGCTCGATGAAGCGCACCCCCATGCCCGGCGGCCGCTCCGCTCCCTCGCCCCGTTCTCGCGCCCACACCACCTCGCCGCGTCCACGGATCAGCTCGTAGCCGTCGCCCAACCGGAACTCGAAGTCGAGCAGCTGCCCCGGCGGCTCCGGCGTATCCGTCCTGATGAAGATGCCGCCCGGCGAGATGTTGGAGAAGTACTCGTTGATGAAACCGCTGAAGCGGTCGAACTTGAGCTGGATGCGGTGCGCCAGCGGCACGCGCGTGGAGTCGCGCGGAAGATTGGAGTAGTCCGTCACCACCTGGTCGCTCCGGTCGTCGCGATCGGGGCGGTCGGCGGAAGAGGCCCAACGCCCCCAGACCTCCTGCTGGTCCGATCCCATGACTGTGCCGGGGATGATACATGAAAGCCCGAATCGCCCAGGAACGTGGACTGCGGACCCTCGCCCAAAGGAGGCCGGGGGGGAGATTCGTTGCCCGAGGACCTGGACCCATGGCCATCCGGAACCGTGTGCTAGCATGCACTTTCCTTCGAGGGGCCTGTCATCCCCTCCATCCCAACCCAGGGACCGACAGCCGGCGACTCCGCGTGGAGCGCCAGCGCGGCGGAGCGAGCCATGAACAGAAAACGTGTGCTGATCGCCGGAGCCGGCGGCATGGGGAGCGCGGTCGGGCTGCTGCTGCGGGAGCTGGGGAGCTTCGAGGTCGATCTGTTCGTCGGCGACTCCGACGAGCCCCGTGCCGCGGCCGCGGCGGCATGGATCCGCGAGGGGTCCGCGCGGCCGGGCGAGGTGCGCGCCTTCCACCTACCCGCCACCTCGACCTCGCCGGAGCTCGAGCAGGCGCTCGAGGCCTCCGACCTGCTGCTGGACTGCCTGCCGGGCAGAGAGGCGCCGCGCATGGCTCGCCTGGCCCTCCGCCACCGCCTGCACTACGCCAATCTCACCGAGCACGTCCGCGAGACCAACGAGGTGATCGAGCTGGCGGCTGCCTCCGAGCAGGGTTTCGTCCTCCAGACCGGGCTTGCCCCGGGCTTCATCAACGTGCTGGCCAACGGCCTGTTCCAGCGCTTCTGCCGCGAGCAGGGCGTGACCGCCGCCGAGGAGGTGCAGATGCGGGTCGGGGCGCTCAGCACGACCGCCCGGCCACCGCACTACTACGGCTTCACCTGGAGCTCGATCGGCGTCGCGACCGAGTACGTCGAGCCCGCCACCGTGATCCGCGAGGGCATCCGCACCACCCGGCCTTCGCTCTCCGACCGCGAGACGATCCTGATCCACGGCGTGCTCTACGAAGAGGCCCTCACCTCGGGCGGCGCCGCCGATCTGCCGCAGGTGCTGGCCGGCCGGGTGAAGCGGCTCGACTACAAGACTCTGCGCTACCCCGGCCACTACGCCTGGGTCCAGTCGATCCTGGACGAGGCGCCGCCGGGCGTGGATCGCGCCGACTACCTGCTGCGGCGCATGGAGCAGGAGGTGCCGAGCGTCGACGACGATCTGGTGACGACCTATGCCGCGGTCGAGGGGCGGGCCGCCGACGGCACCTTGTGCCGCCTCGAGGATGCGCGGGTCATCCACCCGCGCCGCATCGGCGCCCGCACTCTCAAGGCGATCCAAGCCACGACCGCCGCCGGCCTTGCCGAGGCCGCTCGGCTGCTGCTCGAGGGCCGCTGCCATGGGGTCTGTCAGCAGAGCCAGATCGATGCCGCGAGCTTCCTCAGCGGCCCCTTCGTAAGTGCCATCTACGGGTAACGCGTGGCCGCGTTGTAGATCTGACGCGCTCCGCGTGGGCGCTTTGTGGAAAAGGTCACAGCCTTCCCTCCGGAAGCGACGTGTAACGACTGGTGACATCCGTGTAAACATTTTCAAAGCACTGTAAACAAACAACTTATGGCGATTGCACAAAGATCTGTTCAAAGCGTGTCAAACCGCTGTCGCATCGCACATTTTTTTCGCCTTCCCCCGACTTTCCCACAAGCTTTTCCACAGCGTCTGTGGAGATCGGAGGATAGGGGTGAACTGTTCCACAAGATGGGTCGGCCCAGTATAAAAACTGGCCCAATGGTCCTCCCTATGACCCGCATCGGCGACTCAAGAAGGGTCCTCCATCGGTGCTTCGCAGGGCCGTCGCGGGCGGCAGGTCCACGCGGTCGACGACGCCGGCCCGCAGCCTCAGCAGCGGCCACCGGGCGAGCCACGGCAGGCGCCGGAAGAGATGCAGTGAGGTCGCCTGGGTGAAACCTCCGCCATCGACGATCAGCTCCTGGCGGGCGATCGTGCCACGGCGCGACGACGGCGAGGGCGCCGCGGCCAGGAGGGCGAGCTTCCAGCCCGCGTCGACGCCCGGCCATCGCCGGACCTCCTCGAGCGCGCGGCGGAAGAGCGGCTCGCGCCCCTCCCAGAACGTCGCCGCCATCAGGCGCGGCTCCGCGAGCAGCGCGCGGGCGCCGAGCCGCGGCGCCGCCGCGGCGTCGGGCGCCGCGGCCATGAGGTAGAAGGGCGGGAACGGCGAGAGCGGATCGAGCGCGCAGGCCTGCTCGAGCGCCGCCGGTGCCCAGACCTCGCCCTCCGCGCGCCCCAGGATGCCGGCGGCGAGCCACGCCAGGCCGACACCCTGCCCATCGCGGGCCGCGCGCCAGGCCTGCGCGGCGGCGCCGGACTCCCCCGCCCCACCGTCCCGCAGCAGCGCCAACCGCAGCCGATAGAGCGGCAGCTCCGGGTCGAGCCGCACGGCGGCGGCGAGCTCGGACAGGGCGGCGGGACCGCGGCCGGACTGACCGGCGGCCACCGCACGGTCGTAGTGCCAGCGCGCCATCTGCGGCGCCAGCAGCGCCGCGGCAGCCGCCAGGACATAGACGCATGCCGGACCGTTCCGCCACGCCGGCGCCGGCCGCGCGCCGGTGGCGGCGGCGGTCGAGCCGGCGGCGCCACCCGCCAGGGCCGCGCCCGCGGCCGTGGCCAGAGCGAGGGGAAGGGCCGAGACCGCCACCGCGGCGGTGCCGAGCCAGGCGATGCCCGCCCCGGCGAAGCCCAGGCAGCCCGCGGCGAGCAGGCCGCGGTCGGCCGCCGTAGGCCGTTCCGCCCACCGCCGCCCGAGGAAGGCGCCGGCGGTGGCCAGGAGGCCCAGCAGCCCCAGCGCTCCGGCCTCGTAGGCCAGGTGCACCGGCAGCGTGTGCAGCTCGCCGACCGCCTCGCCCCAGGGATTGAGACCGGGGCGCGGCGCCAGGAACCAGGCGGCCGTCCAGGGTGCCGAGCCCGGTCCCCAGCCCAGCCAGGGGCGATCCCGCCACCCCCGCCAGCCAGCCTGGATGTAGACCGTCCGCGCCAGCGCCGAGGCATCGCGCTGCGCGGCGATACGTGCCAACCGCGGCACCTGGGAGGCTGCCAGCGCCAGGCCGAGCAGCGCCAGCGCGACGGCCAGCCGGCGGCGGCGCCGGAGGCGACGGGCGCCGCAGGCGTCGCCCCCCGGGACGTCACGGCCGCCGCCATCCGCGCTCGGCGCTGCCGCGCCGCCGCCCCGGCCGGCGAGCCAGGCCGCCACCAGCAACGCCTCGCAGGCCACGGCCGCTCCGCCCGCCAGCGACCGCCCCACCAGCATCCCGGCCACGCCGAGGACGCCCGCCCCGGCCCCCAACCAGCGCCAACCACTCTTCTCGCGCAGCGGCAGCAGCGCGAGCGGCAGCAGGGTCGCCAGCCAGGTGGCCAGCAGCGTGTGATGCCCGAGCGGCGCCAGCGTGCCGCCGGGAGCGGGCGCCGCGCCTCGCCGTCCCGCCGCCATGGCCGCGGCCGCGGCGGCCGCGGCCTCCCCCCCGCGGAGCTCCGCGATCAGCGCCCAGCCCGCCAGCAGCGCCACCGTCGCGGCGATCCCCCGCGCCCCGAGCCGGCGCGCCGCCTCGCTCTCCCAGCAACGGGCGAGCGCCCCGGGCAGGCTCAGCCAGGCAGGCAGCAGCACCACCGCCGCCAAGCCCGCCCGCGGCACCGGCGACAGCCAGGCGCTGGCCGCCGCCACCAGCCACAGGCCCAGCGGCGCCAGGCGCCAGGCCCGGCCCAGCCGGAGCGGATCGCGCCACGGGCCGGCGAAGACTGCCAGGGTCAGCAGCAGCGCGGCCAATGCCGTCGTGCTGCCGGCGGCCGTGACGCCGCCGAGCAGGTTGCCGCACCAGCCAGCGTAGAGCGCCGCCAGCAGCGCCGGGACCAGCCCCGCCCATGCCGCCATGAAGCGGCATTCTACGCGGCAGGGGTCCCGGGGTAGGCAGGCCCGCGGTACGGTATCCTTCAAGGTCCGGTCGGATCGACCGGGAGAACCAGGAGAGCGAGAGATGACCGTCGACACCGTGACTGACCTTGCCGCGACCCTCGGCCCGCTCGGCCTTCAGGCCGAGAACCCGGGCGCCTTCGACGGCGCCTGGATCGACACCACCGGCGAGCGGGTCGAATCGATCAACCCGGCGACGGGCGAGCCCATCGCGGCGGTCCGCCTGGCCACCCGCGACGAGTACGAGCGCGTGGCGGCGGCCTCGGAGGCGGCCTTCCACGCCTGGCGGAGCTGGCCGGCGCCGCGCCGCGGCGAGGTCGTGCGCCAGCTGGGCGAGGCCCTCCGCCGCCACAAGCAGGAGCTCGGGCGCCTGGTGTCGCTCGAGGTGGGGAAGGTCCTCTCCGAGGGCCTGGGCGAGGTGCAGGAGATGATCGACATGGCCGACCTCGCGGTCGGCTTGTCACGCCAGCTCTACGGCAGCACCATGCACTCCGAGCGGCCGTCGCACCGCATGTACGAGCAGTGGCATCCCCTCGGCCCGGTGGGCGTGATCACCGCCTTCAACTTCCCGGTCGCCGTGTGGGCCTGGAACGCCACCGTCGCCGCGGTGTGCGGCGACTCCGTGCTGTGGAAGCCCTCCCACCAGGCGCCGCTCACCGCCATCGCGGTGACCCGCATCGCGCAGCGGGTGCTGGCTGCCAACGCCGCGCCGCCGGTCTTCAACCTGGTCGTGGCCGGCCGCACCGGCGTCGCCGAGCACCTGGTCGCCGACCGCCGCTTCCCGCTCATCTCCGCCACCGGCTCGGTGAAGATGGGGCGCGCCGTCGGCAAGGTGCTGGCCGACCGCCTGGGCCGCTCCCTCCTCGAGCTCGGCGGCAACAACGGCATCCTCGTCCTCGACGACGCCGACCTCGACCTCGCCCTCCGCGCCGTGCTGTTCGCCGCCGTCGGCACCGCCGGCCAGCGCTGCACCAGCACCCGCCGCCTCTTCCTGCAGCGCGGCATCGCCGGCGAGATGAAGCGCCGCCTGGTCGAGGCCTACCGCTCGATCCCGATCGGCGACCCCCTCGCCCCCGGCACCCTGATGGGACCGCTGATCGACGAGCACGCCGTGGACAACATGCTGCGCGCCCTCGCCACCGCCCAGGCCGAGGGCGGCAAGATCCTCTACGGCGGTCACGCCCTCCCGGGTCCCGGCCACTTCGTCGAGCCAACCCTGGTCGAGGCCACCGCCGAGATGCGCATCACCTGCGAGGAGACCTTCGCCCCCATCCTCTATCTCTTCGAGTTCGACGACCTCGACGAGGCCATCCGCCTCCACAACGCCGTGCCGCAGGGCCTCTCCTCTGCCATCTTCACCCTCGACCTCCGCGCCGCCGAGCACTTCCTCGCCGCCACCGGCAGCGACTGCGGCATCGCCAACGTCAACCTCGGCACCTCCGGCGCCGAGATCGGCGGCGCCTTCGGCGGCGAGAAAGACACCGGCGGCGGCCGCGAAGCCGGCTCCGACTCCTGGAAAGCCTACATGCGCCGCCAGACCTGCACCCTCAACTGGGGCCGAGACCTGCCGCTCGCCCAGGGAGTCGAGTTCAAGGTGGGCTGATCGTAATCAGCAGTCGAGCAGCGCCGGAGAAGTTCACCGCCACGACCTCACGGAACGTGAGGTTCTCGCGTCATCCGGCCCTTACGATCCTGCCTCCGGCAGCACCCCGAGGGTCCACAGCACGAAGAGCGTCGAATTTCGCCGCGCGATCCGCCCCGGCCAGTGGGCTGACGCACGTCGGCGACGTCGCAGGCGTTTGTACTTCCGCAGCGCCCATGAGGCCAGAACCTTCTTGAGGCACTGGAGGACACGAACACACTCCGAGCGATAGAACTGCCCGTAGTAGTTCATCCAGCCGCGGACCGCAGGGTTGACGAGTTGCGCCAGGTCCTCCAAGGACTGGTTGTTTCTGGCGGAAGCCAGTTGCCACTGGCGGATCTTGGTGCGAATCGACTTGGCAGCCTTAGTGCTGATCGCCGGTCTGGCCAATAGGCGTCCGAGTTCGAATGGAAATACCACTCCACCACCGGCTCGAGCACCATCGCCGTGACCGCCTGCGCCACCCGGTCCGCCACCCGTCGGGATGCCGAAAGGTCGGGTACCGCCACCTGCCTTCGGAATCTCGACGAGTCGCACCGGCGGTGGAAAGTACGACCCTGACGACATCCGATTCCAGGTCTGGCAGAGGTTCCCCTTCAGATCCTTCTCGAATGCCGCCAGAGCCTCGCCGTCGAGGGCTACTCCGACGCGCTCGTTGCTTCCTCAGCGCTCAGAACAGATTGCTCATGAGCTACTTTCAGGGGTTGCTCCTTCTAGTATTACTCCGTTAAGTGCGCATTGCCATTTAGCTCCGAGTGGCGTACCATGCCGCTATGGACTCGCGAGCGTTGGCCTCGGCGGACAGGCGTTTGCAGGCGTTTCTCGCGGACAAGGTTGCACTGCTCGGTCGCACGGAACGTCGTCAGTGGGCTGAAGTCTACGTGCGCGGCCTGCTGATGGAAGGGCAACGCAAGTCGATCGAACCGATCGCGGCTCGCGTCGGGGAGATGGACGACGGGCAAGGGTTGCAGCAGTTCGTCAACCAGAGTCCTTGGGCCTGGGAACCCCTTCAAGAGGTTCTGGCCCTGCAGATGATGGACCGGTTGCTGCCGGAGGCCGTCCTGATTGTCGACGAGACCAGCTTTCCCAAACAGGGGGCGCATTCGGTGGGCGTGGCACGGCAGTACTGCGGCGCTCTGGGCAAGACGGCGAATTGCCAGGTCGCCGTCTCGGTCCACCTGGGTACAGATAGCGGCTGTGTCCCGCTGAGCTGGGAGCTCTACTTGCCGGCGGAATGGACCGACGATGCGCAACGCCGCAAGGAAGTGGGCATCCCGGACGAGATCCGCTATCGCACCAAGAATGAGTTGGCCCTGCAAGCTCTCGACCGCATCCTTGGGTGGGGGATCGGCCACCGCGTGGTCTTGGCCGATTCCGGCTATGGCAACAGCTTCGACTTCCGCGAGGCGCTGTGCCAGCGAGGGCTGCCATACTGCGTGCAGGTCGAGCCCACGACCAAGGCCTGGACCCAGCGCCCGGATCAAGGACCTCCCCCTCGAACGCGAGGCCCGGGGCGGCCCCGCAAGCGAGCCCCGATCGAGGAACTCCCCGTTCCTCTCGAGCTGGTCGAGATCGCGCGCTCGCTGTCGGCTGGGAGTTGGGAGACGGTTCGCTGGCGCGCCGGCAGCCGCGGAGCCCTCCGTTCGCGGTTTGCACGCTGCGCAGTCTGGCTCGCCCATCGCTGGACGGAGCACCGCAAGCTTCCTGATCACGCGATCGACCTCTTGGTCGAGTGGCCCGAGGGAGCTGCCAAACCGACGAAGTTCTGGCTGGCTGAGCTGCCGGGCCAGAAGGCGGGACTGCGGCGACTGGTCCGTTTGGCCAAGGGCCGCTGGCGCATCGAACTCGACTACCGCGAACTCAAGGAGGAAGTGGGGCTCGACCACTTTGAAGGTCGCTCTTGGCGCGGCTGGTATCATCACGTCACGCTCGTGAGTCTGGCCTACGCCTTCCTGGCGCTCGAGATGCTTCGTTCTAAAAAAAACTCCATCCTGGACCCTTCCCCAGACGCGCCGAGCCCTTCAGATCCTTCTGGTGCGCTGGGCTCGCCGATGTCCACTGTGTCAAAGAGCCTATAACTCATCTTGACTTAACGGAGTAATACTAGTCGGACCCAACCCGCGTGGAGAGGGCTGAACTTTCACTGGGTTCTTCAGGAGATCCTCCAAGTGAGTGATTGCCAAGCCTCCGTTGGGAGAAAGAGGCGCACGAGCACCTGCGAGCGCGACACCCACTACCGCTCCAAATTCATCGAGCATCGGGCCGCCGCTAGCACCGTCGCGAATATTTGCACTCGTCAAAATATATGACATCCCATGCACTATCTTCGTCTGGGTCACCTTCACTGATTGAACTTCCATGCCGTCCGCTGGCGAGAACCAATTAGGAAAACCAGCGATTGTAATCTCATCACCAGCTTTGGCCTGTCGCTCGCTGATAATGACGGTGGCCACGTGTACAGCATCATCGACATCAATTATGGCCAGATCCAGACCTTTTGCAATTTGCCATCCCTTAACATAATAGGAGATGCTGGGCGAGGATGCTTTCAACACTTTCCAAGAGATGGCCGCATCGTTGTCGTCGCTCTCAAACACATGTGCCGCCGAAACGAGACCTATTCCATCTAGCCCGAAGGCAGTTCCCTGTTTAACATCGATCCCGTTCGCATTGTACCCGAGCACAATCCAAATCGCTTCGATAAGAATCGGCAAGTTAAGAACGTGCCTCCCTACAAGGCTGACGCCGAACTTCCGAGAGGATGTCAGGCGCTCAAGCCGAAGAGCATATCGAAGATAGACCGGGTCTGCTTTACCCTTAACCATCTTCAGGTACTCCAGACGTCCCTTAAGATGCGTGGCGAGACGAGGTGTTGGCCTGCGGCGCCCCAATCCGACGGTCTGCTGAAAGCGTTCTTCGGCGCTTGAGAGGCCGCGTTGTTCCCAATCGTGCAGCAGCGCTCGAACATTTCTAATATACCGCCGCCTGAGGTTCATTTTTTGGTTCACGACAAGTCCAGTAACCTCTTGTCGCTCGTCCCTGCCTCTCACATGCAACTTCTTGAGATTAGCCTGAAAGTCGTGAGCACCTAGAATATCAATTAACCCGTTCCCCAAGCGCGGATTATCGGCACCAGGCTCAAGAACTGAGGGAGGAAAGGCGCGGAGGGGCGTTGAAAAGGTGATGTCGTCTGCATAGCGAGTATACCTGCAGCGGTTCTTTCGTGCTAGCGCAAGTAGGTCACGGTCGAGTCCCCTACACACTAGGTTGGAAATTATGGGAGACGTTGGCGCTCCCGCCGGCAAGGAGCCATTGCGGCTACACATTTGCGCAAGAACAGAGGCTACCTCAGTACTGAAACCAAACGGCTGGTGGCAAAACACACCACGAATTCGGCCGAAATGAATATTTGGAAAGAAATCCAGCAAATCTACATTTAGGATAACGCCCTTGCCCACGTGGCCGGCCGCATTAGTTACAACGCTCTTTTTCAGTATGAACCCGTGGGCCGGCCCTTTTGGCACAACTAGCGCAGTCATGCAGCTAAGTACACGCTTTTGAAAGGCCTTAACTACCCGAGGCGGCGAAGCTATCAGGCGCTCGCCACCGGCTGCCTTCGGAATCCGAAAGACCTTATACTTTGGGCGGTCCTTTGAATACAGATGGAAGGTTAGACGCTTTAGAGTAGTACCAAGGAACTCTGCGAGGTCATCCGTCGTTCTAAGCCGTGTAAACGCCACGACTTCGACCGGAGATGGGGATGCGATCGGCATGGCAGCGGCGAAGTACTGGCACCCCTGCTGCCAATTTTCCCTTTGCCCCAGGCCCAGCCCCATTGAACTGCGAGCTGTACAGTCGGCTTTGGTGCAGCGCCCTTAAGTTGGTGCGGTCGCAGTTGCGCGACCACGGTTAAACCGGCGGCGCGAAGAGTGCCAGTGGTTTTGATTCTACCTGACTTCTCCTAGTATTACTCCGTTAAGTCAAGATGAGTTATAGGCTCTTTGACACAGTGGACATCGGCGAGCCCAGCGCACCAGAAGGATCTGAAGGGCTCGGCGCG
>Ga0209580_10001278_pt1 | contig 11817 bp, 12 predicted proteins | sample Coa_R1_5_FD_187153 | JGI IMG/M metagenome (GOLD analysis project Ga0209580, IMG submission 187153) | Surface soil microbial communities from Centralia Pennsylvania, which are recovering from an underground coalmine fire - Coalmine... | ecosystem: Environmental > Terrestrial > Soil >...
AGGAGCGAACGCAGATTCAGCCCTGCAGGGCATCCACAAGGAAGTCGAAGAGCTCAACGATCACATTTTGCCTCGGGGCGTTAAGATCGTCCCATTCATCGACCGCAGCGATCTGGTGCGCTTCACCTCGCATACCGTCCTGCATAACCTCACCGAAGGAATGATCCTGGTCTCGATCATTCTGTTTCTCTTTCTCGGCAACGTGCGCGGGGCTCTGATCGTTGCTGCGACGATTCCATTCTCGCTGCTGTTTGCCGCATCTTGTCTGGATCTGAGCCACATTCCAGCCAACCTGCTGTCGATCGGTGCGCTGGATTTCGGCGTGGTGGTCGAGGGCGCGATTGTTCTCGTAGAAAATATTGTCCGGCAACTCAGCCACAAGAACGATCACCGAACCCCCGCCGAAAAAATCAGCGACGCCTCTCACGAAGTGCAGCGTCCGGTTTTCTATGCCATCGTCATCACCATCACCGCATTCCTTCCTATCTTCACGTTGGAGCGAGTTGAAGGCCGCCTGTTCCATCCCATGGCTTGGACGATGGCATTCGCGCTGCTTGGCGCCCTGTTCTTCTCGATCATCATCTGTCCGGTGCTGGCCAGCTTCGCGTTCGCCAAGGGGGCGAGTGAGTGGCGAAATCCATTTATGGAATGGCTGCTTCAGCGCTATCGCGTCGCGGTGCGCTGGGCGATTGAGCACCGTTGGGTAACGGTCAGTGTCGCCGCCGTGTTCGTGATCATCGGCAACATTCTTGCCTTTGGTGGAATTATCGGCTCCGAGTTTCTGCCTCACCTGGATGAAGGCGCAATCTGGGTACGCGGCGTGCTTGCGCCCAGTGCCGGCCCGGACGAGGGCATTCGGGTCGCCAACGAATCCCGCCGCATACTCTGCTCATTTCCCGAAGTTCCGCAGTGCACCAGCCAGACCGGACGCCCCGACGATGGCACTGATACGACCGGATTCTTCAATACTGAGTTTTTTGTGGACCTCAAACAGAGAGAGCAGTGGCGGCCGATCTTTCACCAGAACAAAGACGAGCTAATCGCCGCCATGAACCGCGAGCTCAACAAGATTCCCGGTGCGATCTGGGGATTTTCCCAGCCCATCGAAGACAACATGGAAGAGGCGGTCAGCGGCGTCAAGGGCGAGCTGGCAACAAAAATATATGGCGACGATTTGCGTGTCCTCGAGGCCAAAGCGGACGAGATCATGAAGGTCATGCGCGGAATCCAGGGTATTGAAGACCTTGGAGTGCTGCGTGTGCTAGGTCAGCCCAATTTGAACATTACGGTTGATCGCGATGCTGCGGCGCGCTATCAGATCAATGTCGCCGATGTGCAGGACGCAATTCAGACGGCGGTTGGAGGAAACGCTGTCTCCCAAGTGCTGCAGGGCGAGGCGCATTATGACTTGACCTTGCGCTACCTGTCCCAGTATCGCGACACGAAGGAAGCAATTGAAAATATTCGACTGCTTTCGCCCAGTGGCCAGCGAGTCGCGCTGGCGCAGTTGTGCAAAATTCAGGAAGTGGACGGCGCTTCGGAAGTCTATCGCGAGGGCAATCGCCGCTACGTTGCGGTCAAGTACAGCGTTCGCGGGCGCGACCTGGGCAGCACCGTGGAAGAGGCCATCAGCAAAGTGGATGAGCGGGTAAAGCTGCCGCAGGGATACCGCATCGACTGGGAAGGCGAATACGCGAGCCAGAAGCGCGCCAGTGCCAGGCTCTTAGTGGTCTTGCCTATTACCGTGCTGATCATTTTCCTGATTCTTTATTCGATGTTCAGGTCTTTCAAATGGACGATGCTGATCATGGTGAATATCGCAGTCGCTCCTATTGGCGGGCTTTTCGCTTTGCTCATCACGGGCACGAGTTTCAGCGTTTCCACCGGCGTCGGATTCCTGGCGCTGTTCGGCGTGTGTGTACAGACTGGCGTCATCATGCTGGAGTACATCAACCAGCTTCGCGCGCGGCGTTATTCCATTGAAGATGCAGCCGTGGAAGGCGCGGTGATGCGATTACGTCCGATTATGATGACCATGCTGGTGGCGACTTTGGGCCTGCTCCCTGCCGCGCTGTCCCACGCAATCGGTTCGGATTCCCAACGCCCGTTTGCAATCGTTATCGTCGGTGGCCTCATCGCCGCGCTTGTGATGAGTGTCTTCCTATTGCCCACCCTTTACGTGTGGATTGCTGGCGATCACGATGTGCTGCCATCGTCGAGCGGCGGGTTTGAAGAGGGCGAACACATCGACTAACCGCAGCCGCGGAGAACCTACTGCCCGCTCGTTGTCGCCAGCTGTTTTTCCTGTGGCGTCATTTGCCGCCACAGAACCTGCAGATCAGCCGAAATTCGCGAGTTCTGAGGCTCCTGATGCAGAGCGCGCGCAAACCAGCGATACGCGGTCGGCAAGTCGCGCCCTACGCAGTGGCCGGTCGCGTACATAGTTCCGAGAACGGTCTGCGCCTTGGTGTTGCCGTGCGTCGCAGCCGTCCGCAAGCTCGATTCTGCGCGCACACAATTCTGCGGCACACCATTGCCGTAGAGATATCGTTCGCCCGTGATTTCAAGATCGGCATCTGGCGAAGCACCCGCGGCCGTTGTCGCTGGCTGCGAAGGCGACGGTTTTGGATTGCGTGCAGCTGCCTTCGAAGTGCGTGTCTTTGCCGGAACGTCAGCAGGGGCCGTCGCTTTGGCTTCCTCGCTGTTTTCGGACCCCTTCTTCTCCGACGCCGTGTTCTCAGCAGATTTTTCTGCGCCCGCATTTTCGTTTGCCGACGCGCTGCCGGCCGTGGCACCTGAAGGAGAGGGCGTTCCCGCTTTGCCGTTCTCGATAGGCACGTCGGTGGTCTTACCCGTGTCCGGCTGCGTCTTCTGATCAGGCGCTGTGGGCAGCACGTCGCCGGCGCCGGTCATTGGTTTGTCAATGTGGGTCTGCTGGTCCTCCGATTGTGCGGGCGTCACTTCCGACGGCGATGCCGACTGTTTCGACTGGCTGCTTCCATTCAGCCGGTTGAAAGGAAAACCACCCTGGTGCCATTGCCAGCCCAGAGCTCCAGCCGCCCCGATGATAATCAGCAAGAAAATAAACATTCCCACGCGGCTGCGCGGTTGCTCGTCTTCGTAGAGATAGTGAAATTCTACTTTCGGATCTTCGGCTAATCCGAGGAAAGAAGGGCCGTGAACATTTTCCGTTGTGCTGCCATTCCCGCCGTTGCCCGCGGAGGCAGTCTTTTCCGTAGGCTTGGGCGCGGCAGGAGGGTGCGCCAGCGATGCTCCGCACATTCCACAGAAGCGATATTCAGGGCTGTTGTCGTACCCGCAGTGGGTACAGCGGACGTACATGGTCTCAAGCATAGCGTAATAATTGGATGGCAGAAAGGCGGCTGCTGTTGGAAGCTGCTGGAATTGCAGCGACCGGTTTAGCCATCCCGCGTAAGGCCTTGATAAAACTTATGATACGCGCTTTCTCCCTGACCTGCGGGATTGCGCCAGTACGCACAAAAACTGCCTGCTCCGGCAACTTTCCATGCTTACAAGGGTTTGTAGGTCGCAAGAGGCCTTAAGGCCGACATGAGAGAGGCGATATGCGACGACGAATACTTTCTTTGCTGTGCTTTGCGGTGCTGGAATCGGTCTTCGCTCTCGGTCAGGACGTCGCCAATGACCGCCGCGATCGTCATCAGGACCGGCGCGATCTGCGGCAAGACCGGGTTGACCGGCGGAATGACCGGGCGGACATTCGCAGCGACCAGCACGATCTTTCAAAGGACCGCCGCGACCTGAGCCAGGACCTCCGAAGGGGAGATTTCAAAGACGCCCGTAGCGACAGGCGGGATATTCGCAAGGATCAGCGTGATCTGCGCAGCGACCGCCGCGACGTTCGTTCTGACCGCCGCGACACCCGCACCGACCGGAAGGATCTGCGTGCTGATCGGCGGGACCTGCGCACCGACCGCCGCAAGTAAGTGCAGCTCAGGTCGGTAATTGAAACCAACTCAGTGTGGCGACAGCCGCTCTCGACTTTCGCCACACCGAGTTCATCTGTTCAACCGGCTCACTTTGCCGGGCCGGAGTTTGCTCCCTCCACGCAACTATCCATCCACTTCAGATAGTCCGGGCTCCCGTCGTCAATCGAGATCGAAATCAGTTCAGGCAATTCGTAGGAGTGCAACTCACGGATCGCCGCACGCACCGGTTCTTCCTGTGATCGGACCGTCTTAATTATCAACAAGTATTCCTCTGCGCGCTGCAGCTTGTCCTCCCACCGGTAAAACGACTGAATGCGGCCAATCACATTTACACACGCGGCCAATCGGCGCTCCAGCAGTTCCTCAGCAATCCTTGCCGCCTCGGCTTGTGACTCGGCCGTACTCAGCACCAGCAATTTGTCTGTCATATAAAATCACCCTCTGGCATTGTGCACCCGGTGAACCTTCCGAGTGTGAGTGCCTCGTCGTTTTCTCGAGACTTCTATGTCCACTCAAATCAAGTTTGGCACATCCGGATGGCGCGCGGTTATGGCCGAGGAGTTTACGTTCGCCAACGTGCGTCGAGCGGTGAACGGCATCGCGCGATATGTGAAATCGCAGAAGGCCGACGGCGCGCGCATCATCGTGGGCCGCGACCCGCGTTTTCTCGGCGAGACCTTCTGCTCCATCGCTACCGACGTTCTGGCGAGCTACGAAATTACACCTCTCGTGATTGGTGAAGCGGCGCCCACTCCTGCGATTTCCTATGCAGTCATTCACGAAAAAGCCGACGGCGCCATTAATATCACTGCCTCGCATAATCCGCCGGAGTACAACGGCATTAAATTTTCCACGCCAGACGGCGCGCCCGCACTTCCCGAAGTCACGAAACAAATCGAAACCGAAATCGGTAAGGCCGACGAGACTGCCGTTGCGGGTGCCCCACTTCTCGCCGGTGTCGCGAAAAGTGGGAATGGCCCTTCGGCTCAGCCACTCGATCCCAAGCCGGCGTACTTGACCCGCCTGCGTGACGCCATCAATTTTGACGTCATCAAGCAAGCTGGAGTGCGAGTGGTCTTCGATCCGTTATGGGGCGCCGCACGCGGCTATTCGGATTCGCTACTGCGCGAAGCAGGCGTTGATGTCGCTACCGTGCACGATTATCGCGACGTGCTCTTTGGCGGACACGCCCCCGAACCTGACGACCACCTTTTGGAGCCGATGCGCGAAAAAATGCGCGAAATCAAAGCACACATCGGAATTGCCACTGACGGCGACGCCGACCGGTTCGGCATCGTGGATGAAGACGGCACTTTTATGCAGCCGAACTACGTCATTGCGTTGCTTTTCGATTACCTGGTCGAGAACCGCGGCTGGAAAAACGGTGTCGGCAAATCCGTCGCGACCACCAATTTCATCAATGCTCTGGCCAAACATCACGGTGTCGAATTGCATGAGACGCCGGTCGGCTTCAAGTACATCGGCGAACTGATCAAGCAGGACAAAATCGCCATCGGCGGGGAAGAGAGCGCCGGCCTCTCGATTCGCCACCACGTGCCGGAAAAAGACGGCATACTCGCCGGCCTGCTTTGCTGCGAAATGGTGGCGCGCCGGGGAAAATCACTAGGGCAGCAACTGAAAGCTCTGTTTGCCGAAGTTGGTTCCTTTTATCCCTTACGCGAGAACTTCCGATTGACGCCGGAGGTCAAGGAGAAGTTTACTAAGAAGTTACGTCTCGATCCGCATGCTTTTGCTGGGCGGAAAGTGACCGATGCCGTCCGCAAAGACGGTTTGAAGCTGGTACTTAATGACGGTTCCTGGGTGTGCTACCGGCTCTCCGGGACCGAACCCGTGGTTAGGGTTTATTCGGAAGCGCCCAGTCTGCAAGAGTTGCAAAAATTGAGCGCAGCTGCCAAGCAATGGATTTTCGAGTAGGGGTGCCTAAAATCCGCGTCCTGCCTCCCCCGGAGGAACGGTTGCGTTCGCTGGTGCACGGAGCAGACCAGGCGGAAGCTTTCACGGGAAAAGCTCTCGACAAGGCCAGACCCTATATAGACAAAGCGCATGCCCTCCGCACTCGGCTTGCGACACTGGCTGTCGCCCTGCTCGCCGTCTGGCTGTTCATGCACGTGACCTTCGGCGCAAATGGAATGGTCGTCTATCGCGCCAAACGTGCCGAGTACCAGAACCTGCAGAAAGATATTGATCGCCTGCAAAAAGAAAACTCGCAATACAACGAACAAGTCGACCAGCTGAAAACAAATCCCAAGCGGATTGAAAAAGAAGCCCGCGAGCAGTTTCATTATGCGCGTCCCGGAGAGGTGATTTACGTCGCTCCGGAGCGTCCCGTTCCGCAACCGCCAGCGATCCACTCTGCCAGCAAGTGACGTCTCATTACAAACGACAGCTGAGGTTGTGCTATAGTTGCCGCGCATCGTGGACTTGCCTTCGCGGCAGAGCCGCGCACTAGGAGGATGTTGCTATGAGAAAGCTGTTGCTGATCTTGCTTGCTCTCTGTGTTGTGTTCATGTTTGTGGGCGTCACCTTCGCCGCTGACTCCTCTACCGTCAACGGCTGGGTGTCTGACTCCAAATGCGGCGCCAAAGGCGCAAATGCTGGCGCTGCCGAGTGCACTAAGAAGTGCATCAAGGAAGGCGCAAAGATGGTTGTGGTCACCGACGGCGATCAGAAGGTGCTGACGGTTGATAATCCCAAGAAACTGGAAGGCCATGAAGGCCATCACGTGGCCGTCACTGGCACAGTGAGTGGTGACTCCATCCACGTGAACAGCGTGAAAATGCTCAAAGCCGAAGCGCCGAGCTCAATGTAGGGAAGCTTTGGTGAAAAACAAAAGGGCGGCACTGCGCCGCCCTTTTTTGTTGGCGAAACCAGAGTGCAAGCAGATCTCAACCGCGCGTCGGCTCAACTGAGGTCGCGACGAGCGTGGGATTCGTGATCAATCTGAATATCTGGTGGACACCGGTGCAGAGTGGCCCCGCCAACAGCACGATCCAAACAGCCCAACCGACCCGGCCTATGGTGAGGGCAGTGCCTTGGTCGCGAGCCATCGTCCACAGTAAATGGACCACATCGGCAATGCCCACTAAAATTGCCGATACGATTCCGATTCGCAGCGGAATCGAACGAACGATTGCGTGATGGGGAAGAGTTACCGCCAGCCATACTGCTGCGATGCCGAACACTCCGCCGACAAGCCAGAACAACGCCATAATCAAAGCGGCATCTGCCGAGTAGGTAAAAGAGCCTTTGAATACGTCTTGCCCAATGACCAAGAGCATCCCAAGCGAAGCGAAGGCCGCCATTGGCATCAACACCAAGGTTGCTGGCAGAAGCATCACCATCTCGACAATTCGGATCTGAGAGTGCCTGCTCATCGTTTCAATGTTGGCGCATGACTTCGCTATCGCACGACGCCTTCGACCGGAGAACTGGCGGTGGCGTAAAGCTTTTTCTCCATGCGCCCGGCCAAATAGGCCACTCGGCCGGCAATGACGGCATGTTTCATCGCCTCGGCCATAAGCACGGGTTCCTGAGCGCCGGCAATTCCCGTGTTCATCAAAACCGCGTCAGCTCCGAGTTCCATGGCGACGGTCGCGTCCGAAGCCGTGCCTACGCCCGCGTCCACGATCAGCGGTACACCTGTAATCATTTCGCGAAGAATCTGAAGATTCGCCCGGTTCTGGATGCCCAATCCGCTTCCAATCGGCGCGCCGAGCGGCATGATTGTCGCCGCTCCGGCATCAAGTAATCGCTTCGCAAACACAACATCGTCCGATGTATACGGCAAAACTGTAAAGCCTTCCTTCACTAATACGCGTGTCGCTTCCAAAGTTGCCTGCACATCGGGGTAGAGTGTCGCCTGGTCGCCAATGACTTCGATCTTTACCCAGTCCGAGATTCCGACCTCGCGGCCCAGCCGCGCGGCGCGGATAGCTTCATCCGCCGTGTAGCAACCCGCGGTATTGGGCAATAAGAAATATTTTTTCGGATCAATGTAGTCGAGCAGCGATTCCTTGCTGCGGTCCAGATTCACCCGTCGCACCGCGACCGTGACGATTTCCGCGCCGCTGGCCTCGATCGCCCGCGCTGTCTCCGGAAAAGACTTGTACTTTCCCGTGCCGACGATCAGCCGCGAACGAAACTCCCGCCCCGCAATAATCAGAGGATCAGACATAGATGTATTGTAAATCGCTGAGGTGACCGTGTGGCGTGGAAGAGCGCCGATGTGGAAGAGCGGCCATTTATGGCCGCGTCATTGTGACTATAAGTAGAACGGGCTTGAGCCCCGGGGGCCTAAAGGACGACAATCCCTGAAACGAATCGCGTACGCAGCTCTAAAGAGCCGCTCTTCCACGCAACGCCACTCACGCCTGCGGCTCTTCGTACATTTCCTCGATCAAATCTCTGTAGCGCTCCTCGACCGCCCGCCGTCTCAGCTTCATACTTGCCGTCAGAGTTCCATTCGCCGCCGAGAGTTCTTCGCTTGCCAGCCGGAACTCCTTGAGCTTTTCGAATTGCGCCAGGTTCTCATTCAAATCAGAGACGATTTCCGCATACCGCGCCCGGACTTGTGCCAGTTCCACCAATTCTTTCCTCGACGAAAACGTCAAATCCTTTTCTCTCGCTCGCGCTTCCAACGCCGCGAAGTTCGGGAAAATCAGCACCGAAGGAAATTTTCTTTTGTCTCCTACCACCACGGCCTCGGCAATCAGCGGATTGTGTTTGAGCGCATTCTCGATCGGCTGGGGCGCGATAAACTTTCCGCCGGAAGTCTTGAGCAAGTCTTTCTTCCGGTCGGTAACGTACAAAAATCCATCTTCATCAATTCTTCCGATATCACCGGTTTTGAACCAGCCGTCCGCGAACGCCTCGCGGGTCTCCTCCGGCTTATTCCAGTAGGCGTGAAAAACTGATGGCCCGCGTACCAGAATCTCTCCATCGTCCGCGATTCGCACCTGCAAGTTCTCAAGCGGCTTTCCAACGCTGCCGATCCGGTGTGCCACCGGAGTATTTCTCGCAATCACGGGAGACGTCTCCGTCAGCCCATAGCCTTCATGAATTCGAATCCCGACATCCGCGTACCATTCGGCGAGGTGGCGTCCTAGCGGCGCCCCGCCAGAAACGAAGAGTCTGACGCGGCCGCCAATCCCCGCCCGAATCTTGGAAAAAACGAGGCGGTTCGCGATCTTCCATGCAAGAGACCGCGGTGTCTTGCCAGCCAAAACTTCTTCTCGGTGCTTCCGGCCTACGCGCAACGCCCATTGATAAATCTGCTTCTTGGGAAACTTCGCCGCCTGCAGATCCGCCTGGGCGTGGACTTTCTCGTACACTCGCGGAACACTCAATAGAATGTGCGGACGAATCTCTAGAAACGCTTGCGGAAGCCGCTCCAGTTGCGGCAAGTGCGCCAGCGTTACTCCGCTGTAGAGCATGCCCAAATCCACCGATCGCGCGGTCACATGGGAAAGCGGCAGAAACGACACGCAACACATTCCGCGCTGGAACCCAAAATCACGCAAGAAGAAATGAATGTTGGCCGCCATGTTGCCATGGGTCAGCATGACGCCCTTGGGAACTCCGGTCGTGCCTGACGTGTAGATGACTGTAGCCAGGTCGTCCGGTCGAACTCCGTGACTGATCGAGTCGAGCTGGTGCGCACCGGGCGACTGCATCAATTCGGACATGGGCACTGCCCGCTCGTCCGCGATCTCATCCATCAAAACGAGTTTTTCGACAGTGGTAGATTCGCGAACCGAAAGCACTTTTTCCAAATGCTTTTCGTTGGAAACAAAGATGGCGCGAGCGCCGGAATCGCGCAACAGGTAAGCGGTTTGCTCGGCTGTCAATGTCGTATAAATCGGCACTACTGCCGCTCCGAGAAGCAGGCACGCGAAGTCAGCCACTACCCATTCATGACGGTTCTCGCTGAGTATCGCAACCCTGTCGCCCCGCGAAATTCCCCACGAGCGGAGCGCAGTCGCCACCCCGTGGACCTTGGCTACAAATTCGTCTGACGAGATCGGTCCCCATCCCGCTGAGGTGTTGCGGAGCATGAGGTCCGGCTGCTTGCGGCCCGCGATGGAGAAAAAGATATCGTTAAGGGTATGAAGGCTCATGCGGTGCGCGTCAGAACTGTAATGCTTTAGCGGGAAGGACGCAATATTACCCTTGAGTTGCCCGGGATTGCGCGGTGCAACACCTCTTAGGACATTTCATTTCCGTGATCATGCTCTTTGGTCCTGGCGAGGTCGCGCGACATTGCGGCCTTTACGAGAATTTGACAACTCCGAATTGACCCGAAAGCGATTCCACCGATAAACTCGTTCCGCGAGGATTACACAATGAAAAAATTCTTTGCCGCCCTGGTTCTGGCGAGCACAGTTCTTTCTCCATTAGTGAATGCTGCTCCCAAGGAGGCGGCCACCATGCCCAAAGTCGGCGATATGGCGCCAGACTTCAAGCTGCCGTCCGACGACGGAAAGACTATTTCCCTCAGCCAGTATCGGGGCAAGAAACAGGTCGTGCTGGCCTTCTACATTTTCGCCTTCACCGGCGGTTGAACCAAGCAAATGAAAAACTTTCAGGCGAATCTAAAACGGCTGGAAGCAACCGACACCCAGGTCCTGGGTGTGAGCATGGATAGTCCGTTCAGCAACAAGGCTTGGGCTGAGAAAATCGCTGTCACGTTCCCGTTACTCAGTGATTGGGGCGGTGACGTTACCCGCCAGTATGGACTTTATGACGAAAAGGAGAAAATTGGCCGGCGGGTGAATTTCCTGATCGGCAAGGATGGTCGCATCCTTGAAGAGCAGGTGGACGATTCTGCCGTAGACCCCACGAAGATTGTCGATGCCTGCGAGCGTCCAAAGATGAAGCAGTAGGTCGCGCGGTGAACGGGCGCGGGTTCTCCTTCGACAGGCTTAGGACGGGCTCTCGTCCGCGCAGTTTCGCGCAGGCAAGTCGTTCTGCGGAGCTCTGTTTTCGGTAAGGCGCGCCATGATCTTCTCGATAGGTGTGCTTCTGGTCTCGGTGCTCGCCGGCGGCGTCGCTGCGATCAGCGGCTTTGGCATCGGCAGCTTGCTGACGCCGCTGTTGAGTGTCCGCTACGGCACGAAACTGGCTGTCGCCATCATTTCTGTGCCGCATCTGATCGCGACCGCCGCGCGCTTCGTGCGCCTGCGTGAGCACCTCAATCTCAAGGTCTTTCTGAATTTCGGCGTATTGAGCGCGGTCGGAGGCTTAGCAGGTGCACTTCTGAATTCGCGCGCGAATAGCCCGGCCCTCACCATTGTCTTCGGCTGTCTTTTGCTGCTTGCGGGTATTTCCGGATTGACCGGTTTCCTGGAGCGCATGCGCCTTGGCCGCCGTGCCGCGTGGATCGAAGGCGCTCTTTCGGGATTTTTCGGTGGCCTTGTGGGAAATCAGGGAGGAATACGCTCCGCGGCATTGCTCAGCTTCGGGATGTCGAAAGAAACGATGGTCGCAACTGCCACCGCGGTCGCACTCATCGTTGATGGCGCTCGCATGCCGGTTTATTTCGTGGTTGAGCGCGAAGGAATACTCCGGGCCTGGACGATCCTTCTGCTTGCCATCGCCGGAGTGCTGCTTGGGACCTTTTGGGGCGTGAAGCTTCTGCGGAAAATTCCTCAGCAACTTTTCCCCAAACTTCTCTCATGCCTCGTACTGGCTCTGGGAATTTACATGGTTGTGCACGGAATCAGGCAGCGTGGGTGACGAGCATCGCGTCGCTCAAGCGTTTCTCGCGCGCGAACTGAGCACGCGTACGGCAAAATGCCCGCCGCGCACGTTTGACGCTGTGTGGTGCGGT
>Ga0209580_10001281_pt1 | contig 11809 bp, 11 predicted proteins | sample Coa_R1_5_FD_187153 | JGI IMG/M metagenome (GOLD analysis project Ga0209580, IMG submission 187153) | Surface soil microbial communities from Centralia Pennsylvania, which are recovering from an underground coalmine fire - Coalmine... | ecosystem: Environmental > Terrestrial > Soil >...
GAAGGTGCGGATCTCGAACCCGCCCTGGCCGGCGTCGCGGTAGGTGTCGCGGTCGGTGTACGCCAGCAGCGCCTGCTTGTCGTTGCGCGCCCAGCGATCGAGCAGCTGGCGGTCCCAGGCCTCGTTGATCTTGCCGGAGTCGGGCGTCGCCGGCCAATGCGAGATGCCGCCGGTGCCGATGATGGCGAGCCGCGCCGGCAGCTGGTCGGCGGCGCGCCGCAGCGCCTCGCCGAGGGCCCAGGCACGGTGCAGCGGCGTGAGCGGCGGTCCCTGGCAGTTGATGTTGACGGGCACGACCGGCAGGTCGTAATCCGGGGTGAGGAAGTGCAGCGGCACCATGATGCCGTGGTCGAACTGCCATTCTTCGGCGAAAGCCACGTCGACGGTCTGCATGACCTCGCCGATGAGCGCGCGCGACAGCGCGGCGTTGCCCGGAATCTGCTGGCGCGCGATCCCGAGCCAGGCGGGGTCCTCGATCGGCCCGCGGTACTGATCGGCCATGCCGATGGCGAAGCTCGGCATGTTGTTCATGAAGAAGTTGGCGAAATGCTCGGCCGCCACCACGACGAGTGCGTCGGGGCGCGCGGCGCGCAGCTGGGCGCGCAGCCGCCCGTAGGCCGCGTAGAGGGGCTCGCGCAGCGCCGCGTCCGCCATGGCGGCGCGGCCGACGATGCCGGGGGCGTGGCTGCAGATGCCGGCGAACACCAGGCTCATACGCCCGCCACCTTCTCATCCACGAGGGTCGTCATGGCGTACACGCCGGCGCGCACCGGGCCGTGGCGGGCGACGCCGTCGCGCATCGCCTGCAGGTAGGCCGGCCAGGGCATGCCGAGGTAGGCGGCGAAGTGCATCAGCAGCTGGCCGTTGGCCCCCAGCACGTAGGTGAGCCCGATGTCGCCGCGCTCGAGCGCGGCGCGCTCCTCGTCGGTGAGCTCGTAGCGGCCCAGCACCGCGCCGCGGTCGCCGCGAAACTCCTGCTGCACCCGCACGTCGCGGTTGATGTCGTACAGGAACTTCTGCAGCTGGTACAGGCTCATGCGCCGGGTCCTCACCCGCCCCAGTGCGGGATGTGATGCGCGCCGAGACTGACGCACACGTTCTTCGGCTCGAGGAACACCTCGTAGCTCCAGGTGCCGCCCTCGCGCCCGGTGCCCGAAGCCTTGGTGCCGCCGAAGGGCTGGCGCAGGTCGCGCACGTTCTGACTGTTGACGAAGCACATGCCGGCCTCGATGGCCGCGGCGACGCGGTGGGCGCGGCCGAGATTGTCGCTCCACACGTAGCTGCTGAGCCCGTAGGCGACGTCATTGGCCTTGGCGATGGCGTCTGCCTCGTCCTCGAATGCGATCAGGCACGCCACCGGTCCGAAGATCTCCTCCTGCGCGATGCGCATGCGGTTGTCGACATCGGCGAACACCGTGGGCCACACGTAGTTGCCACGACGCACCGCGGCCGGCAGCTCCGGGGCGTAGCCGGGCCGCTCGAGCCCGCCGCACAGCAGCGTCGCGCCCTCGCGCGGACCGAGCTCGATGTAGCTGCGCACCTTGGCGAGGTGCTGGGCGCTGATCATGGGGCCGAGCAGGGTGTCATCGCTCAGCGGGTCGCCGGCATGAATGCGCCGGGCGCGCTCGGCGAAGCGCGCGGCGAACTCGGGGTAGATGGAGCGTTGCACCAGGATGCGCGAGCCGGCCGTGCAGCGCTCGCCGTTGTTGGAGAACACCATGAACAGCGCCGCATCGAGCGCCCGCGCCAGGTCGGCATCCGCAAACACCACGAACGGGCTCTTGCCGCCGAGTTCCATGCTGAACTTCTTCAGGCCTGCGGCGCGCACGATGCGGTTGCCGGTGACGGTCGAGCCGGTGAAGGAGATGGCGCGCACGTCCGGATGCTGGCACAGCGGCTCGCCGACCTCGGCGCCGTAGCCGTGCACGACGTTGAGCACGCCGGCCGGGACGCCGGCCTCGAGCGCGAGCGCGCCGAGGCGCGCCGCGGTGAGCGGTGACAGCTCGCTCATCTTCAGCACCGCGGTATTGCCGAAGGCGAGCGCCGGCGCGACCTTCCAGGTCGCCGTCATGAAGGGCACGTTCCATGGCGAGATCAGCGCGCACACCCCGACCGGCTGAAACAGCGTGTAGTTGAGGTGCGTGGGCGTCGGGTAGGTGTGTCCGTCGACGCGCACGCACATCTCGGCAAAGTAGTAGAAGTTGTCGGCCGCGCGGGGTACCAGCTGCCTGGCGGTCTGGGCGATCGGCTGTCCGGTGTCCTGGGTCTCGGTGCGGGCCAGCTGCGGTACCTCGCGTGCGATCAGGTCGCCGAGGCGGCGCAGCACCGTGGCGCGTTCGGCGGCCGGCCGCCGTGCCCAGGCGGGGAAGGCGGCCCTGGCCGCCGCCACCGCGGCGTTCACCTCGGCCGCGCCGCCGCGTGCCACCTCGGCCAGCACGTCCTGCGTGGCGGGATTGACGCTCGGGAAGTAGTCCGCGCCCGCCACCGGGCTGCCGTTGATGAGGTGATCGATCTTCATGCGATGCCGAAGGCGTCGTCGCCGACCAGGGTGTTGAGCAGTCGTCCCAGGCCGTCGATCTCGCAGGCTACCTCGTCCCCGGCCTCGACGTTGGACACCCCTTCCGGCGTGCCGGTGAGGATGACATCACCGGCGGCGAGCGTCATGAAAGAGCTCAGGTACTCGATGAGTGCCGGCACGTCGCTGATGAGATCACGGGTGTTGCCCTGCTGCGTGAGCCTGCCGTTCACGAAGGTACGCAGGCCGAGGTTGCCGGGGTCGGGGACGTCGGCCGCGTCCACCAGCCACGGCCCGAGCACGGTGGCGCCGTCACGGTTCTTGGCGCGCAGATTCGGCCGGTACCAGTTCTCCAGGTAGTCGCGGATGGCGTAGTCATTGGCGATGCAGTAGCCGGCGACGTGCTGCAGCGCCTCGCCGCGGCGCACGCTCCGGGCGCTGCGGCCGATGACCACCGCCAGCTCGCACTCGTAGTGCATGAACTTGACGCCGGCAGGACGGCGCGTGGTGCCGCGGTGGCCGAGCAGCGCGCCGGGGCCCTTGAGGAACACCAGCGGTTCCTCCTGCGCCTGCAGCGCCAGCTCGCGCGCGTGCGCGGCGTAGTTGAGCCCCAGGGCGATGATCGTGCCGGCCTCGAAGGGTGGCAGCCACACCACCTCCTCCTCGGCCAGCACGCGTCCGTCGGCGAGGCGCACGCCGCTGCGCCCGTCGGCCAGCTGCGCGGGCTCGGCCCCATGCAGGGCACCGGCGCAAGCCACGCGGGCGCGCATCATGAGCCGGCCCCCGCGAAGGTGTTGGTCAGCACTCCGAGGCCGTCGATCTCGATGCTGACGCGCTGCCCGGCGCGCACCCGCGGCGCCGGGGCCGCCGCACCGACCGCCAGCACGTCGCCGGGCGCAAGCGTCATGAACTCGGTGACGTCCGCCAGCAGCCGCGCCACCGGCCGCACCAGCTCGGCGGTGCTGGCCTCCTGGCGCAGCTCGCCGTCGACGTGCACGCGGATGGTGAGCGCGTCGGGGTCGGCGAGCGCGGCGCGCGCGGTGACGCGTGGCCCGAGCGGACAGAAGCCGTCGCGCGCCTTGTGGCGGATGGACGGCCGGTAGTAGGGCAGGTGTGGCACGCTGACGTCGTTGACGATCAGGTAGCCGGCCAGGTACTCGAGCGCCTGCGCCTCGCTCACCCGGCAGGCGCTGCGCCCGATCACCAGGCCGAGGCAGGCGCCCACCTCGACCTCGGGCACGCCCGCGGGGATGACCACGCTCGCGCCCGCAGGGGTGAGCGTGTTGCGCGGCTTCACGTACAGCACCGGGGCGCGCGGCGGGGCCTGGTAGGGCGGGGCGTTTACGGCCGCGCCCAACGCGGCCACCGCGCTGCGGTGATTGAGCAGCGTACCGTAGACCACGCCCGACAGGCGCCAGGGCGCTACGTCGATCGGCACGGCAACCGGCACTGTCACGGCCATCCTCGCCTCGGCGGACGCGGTGTGGGTGAGCGGTAATTCACTAATAGATTAGCGAAATTCTCACTAATATGTGAGTATGTCAAGGTGAGCCCGAGATCGATCCGGCTGCGCCACCGCAACCTGCCGCTGCTGCTGCTGCAGGCGCGCGAGCGCGTGATATCGCAGTTCCGGCCGATCCTGAACGCCAATGCCATCACCGAGCAGCAGTGGCGCGTCGTGCGCGTGCTGCTCGACGTGCCCGCACTCGAGCCGCGCGAGATCGGCGAGTTGTGCCAGATCTCCAGCCCGAGTCTGGCGGGGGTGCTGGCGCGCATGCAGGAGCTGGGGTTCGTGGTGCGGCAGCGTCTGGAGCACGACCAGCGCCGCGTGCGCGTCTCCCTCACCCCGCGCGCCCGCACGCTGGCTGCGCGCATGGCACCGCAGATCGACGCCACCTACCAGCGCATCGAGGCGCTGCTCGGCGCCGACTTCAGCGCCCGCTTCCAGCAGATGCTCGATGAGCTGCTCGCCACCCTGCGGCCGCACGCGGCGCGCGGCACGGCCCGCAGCCCCGCAGGGGACACCGGCCCCTTGCCCTATAATAAGAGAGTGGGAGTCCGGCATGCGCCCGAACAATAACCTCCGGCCGTCCGCGCAGCGGGGGCGCACGTGAAGCGTGCGCTGGCCGGCGCGCTGCTCGCGCTGGGTCTGGCACGGGCCGCGCTGGCACAACTGCCGCTCGAGCCGGGCGGGGTCGCGCAGCTGCCGGCGCAGCCGGGCGTGCACTGGGTGTGGGTGAACGACTTCTCGTTCTTCGCCCTGCCCGACGGCAAGGCGTTCCTGGTCGACGGCGACTCCGGCAGGATGCTCGGCCTGCTGAGCACCGGCTACTCGTTCGATGCGCTCGTGGTGCCGCACAGCGGCGGCGTCATCTACTCGCCCGAAACCTACTTCTCGCGCGGCACACGCGGCACCCGTACCGACGTGGTCACGATCTACGACACGGTGCATCTCGCCCCGCTCGGCGAGGTCAAGATCCCGCCCAAGCGCGCCTCGATCATGGCGATGATGGCCGGCCAGGTGCTCACCGACGACGAGCGCTTCCTGCTCATCTACAACTACACGCCGGCGCAGTCGGTCACGGTGGTCGACACCCGCGCGCGCAAATTCGTGGGCGAGATCGATACCGCCGGCTGCGCGCTCGTCTACCCGACCGGGCCGCGCAGCTTCTTTTCGCTGTGCGGCGACGGCTCGCTGCTCGTGGTCACGCTCAACGACCAGGGCAGGGCGGCGAGCCGCACCCGCACCAAGGAGCTGTTCGACGGCCTCAGGGATCCGCTCACCGAGAAGGGCGTGCGCGCGGGGGATACCTGGCTGTTCGCATCGTTCGAGGGCACGATGCACCCGTTGAAGATCACCCGCGGCGGCGGCATCGAGGCGCAGGACACCTGGCCGCTGTTCAGTGCGCCGGAGCTCGCGCAGCACTGGCGCACCGGCGGCCTGCAGCACCTGGCGCTGCACGCCGCCACCGGGCGGCTGTATGCGATCGTGCATCGCGGCGGAGCCGAGACGCACAAGGACCCGGGCGCCGATGTCTGGGTGTGGGATCTCGCCTCGCACCGCAAGGTGCAGCAGATCAGCGCCCGCAACAAGGTGGCTTCGATCCAGGTGACCCAGGACGCCAGGCCGCTGCTGTTCGGCTGCTCCTTCGAGAGCAACCGCCTCGACGTGTACGACGTTGCCTCGGGCCACTACCTGCGCAGCGTCGAAGGCCTGGGCATCACGCCCGGCCTGCTGGTGACCCCGTGACGCCGCCTGTGGGTAGCTGACATGCGCAATCCGGTCGACCATCTGATGGAGCGCTGGGCACGCGACATGGCGCGCCGCGTGTCGCGGCGGCGTTTCCTCGGCGGCCTCGGCGCGCTGCTGTTCGGCGCTGCCACCGTACCGCTGCTGCCGGTGGCGCGCGGCGAGACGCCACGACCGGCGGCCGGTGGCGCGGCCGACCCGGGCGATCCGCAGACCTGCGAGTACTGGCGCCACTGCGCCATCGACGGCTTCCTGTGCAGTTGCTGCGGCGGCTCGGTGCAGAGCTGCCCGCCGGGCACGGAGGCCTCGGCGGTGACCTGGGTGGGCACCTGCCACAACCCCGGCGACGGCCACGACTACATCGTTTCGTACAACGACTGCTGCGGCAAGACCGAGTGCGGGCGCTGCCTGTGCAACCGCAACGAGGACGACAAGCCGCTCTACATGCCGTTCAAGTCCAACGACTACAACTGGTGCGTCGGCAGCAAGGTCGGCATCGCCTACCACTGCTCCACGGCACGCATCGTCGGCGTCGCCAAGTGAGCGCGCGCGCGCCCGGTGCCGCCGCGGCGCTGCTGGCCGCCGCGGCCACCTGCGTCGCCGCTCCGCCGGCCCTCACGCCCAAGCCGCAGGCCGACTACATGCTCAACTGCCAGGGCTGCCACTTGCCGGACGGCACCGGCGCGGCCGGCAAGGTGCCCTCGCTGCGCACCTCGCTCGCGCCGCTACTGCAGAGCGAGGCCGGGCGGCGCTACCTGGTGCAGGTGCCGGGAGCCGCGCAGTCGGCGCTCTCGGATGCGGAACTCGCGCAGGTGCTCAACTGGATGGTGCGCACTCTGAGCGCGCGGCCGCCGCCGCAGTTCCGCGAGTTCACGCCGCAGGAGGTGATGCGCTACCGCGCCACGCCGCTGGTCGCGGTGCGCGCGGCGCGTGTCCGCCTGCTGGGCACGGCGCCCTAGCCTAGAGCGCCATGTTCACCACCTGGATGGTGGTGTACTCCTTAAGGCCATCGACGTTGAACTCGGTGCCGATGCCGGAGGACTTCACGCCGCCGAATGGGGCGAGCGGGTGCAGAGCGCCGTGCTGGTTCACCCAGGCCGTGCCGCACTCGAGCCGGCTGGCGTGGCGGGCGGCTTCCTGCGCATCGTTGCCCCACACCGAGCCGCCGAGCCCGACGTCGAGCGAGTTGGCGCGCCGGATCGCCTCGTCCACGGTCTTGTACTTGATCACGGGGATCACCGGACCGAACTGCTCTTCCTTGACCACGCGCATGTCGTCGGTGGCGTCGGCGATCACGGTCAGCGGGTAGAAGTAGCCCGGCCCTTCGGTGCGCGCGCCGCCGGTGACGATGCGTGCGCCCTGGGCGCGCGCGTCGTCGACGTAGGCCGTCACCTTGTCCAGCTGCATCTTGTTGGAGACCGGCCCGATGAGGTTCTTCGGGTCCAACCCGTCGCCCACCGGGATCTTCCTCACGTAGGCGGCGAACTTCTGCACCACGTCCTCGTACTGGTCGGCGTGCACGTACAGGCGCTTGAGTGCGGCGCAGGTCTGGCCGGCGTTGATGAAGCAGCCCCAGAACAGCTTCTCGAGCAGCGGCTCGATGTTGGTGCCGGGCAGGACGATGCCGGCATCGTTGCCGCCGAGTTCGAGCGTCACGCGCTTGAGCGTCTGCGCGGCGCCGCCCATGACCTTCTTGCCGGTCGGGATGGAGCCGGTGAACACGATCTTGTTGATGCCCGGGTGCAGCGCCATGTGGTTACCGACCTCGGGACCGCCGGTGACCGCGTTGATGACCCCGGGCGGCAGCACCTGGTTCATCAGCTCGACGAGCTTGAGCGTGGAGAGCGGCGTGAAGGGCGAGGGCTTGATGACCACGGTGCAGCCGACGCGCAGCGCCGGCATGACGTGCCAGGCGGCGATGATCAGCGGCCAGTTCCAGGGCGTGATCGACCCGACCACCCCGACCGGCTTGCGCCGCACGACGATCTTCTGCTTGGCGTCATCCTGGATGGTCTCCTCGGGCAGCTGCAGCCCCGCGGTGACGCGCGTCCAGGCGGCCGCGCCATGCACCTCGAAGTTGGCACCGGGCCCACTCTGGGTCTTGCCCTGCTCGCGGGTCACGAGCTCGGACAGTGCCGCGTGGTGCTGGTCGATGAGATCCGCCACCGCCATGAGCTTGGCGACGCGCTCGGCATCGGCCAGTCCCGCCCAGGCGGCGAGGGCGCCGCGGGCGCTCTCGACCGCCGCGTCCACCAGCGCCACCGAGCCCTGCGGGCAGGCGGCCACCACCGAGCCGTCGGCGGGATTGAGGACGTCGAAGGTGCCGGAGCCGGGGCTCGGCTTGCCGCCGATGGTGAGTGCGTACGCTGACATGGTCGTCTCCGCGGGCAGGGACCAGTGATTGTAAGCGTCCGCGCGCGCGCCACAAACTTTCGGCAGCGCCCTACAGCGATTTAAGGTATTCGACCAGGTCCTTCTTCTCCTGCGGGCTCAGATGCAGACCGAACTGCACGTCGTAGTGGTCGACCACCGCGGCGAGAGTGGCGAAGCGGCCATCGTGGTAGAAGCCGCCCTCCTGGTGCGTCCACAGGCCCTTCAGCGGCGCGGTGCGGTAGCCGCGCGCCGGGGCGCGGTTGGCCTCGAAGTCGTCGACGCCGAGCTCGGCCGGCGTATGCAGGTTCCAGCCCGGTTCGGTGAAGGTCGGGGGCACGTGGCAGCTGTCGCAGTGGCTTGAGGAGAAGACCTGCTGGCCGCGGGTCGCAGCCGCCGCGCTGAAGGAGCCGCGCGGCGCGGCGGGCGCGGCCAGTGCCAGCTGGTAGACGTGCAGGGCCGGGAGCTTGGGGCTGACCAGGTCCGGGTCATTGCGCACGTTGTCGAAACCGGCGCGCGCCGCCACCGGGAACTGCTCGGCATCGGCGAGCCGCGGATCGAAGAACGTGCCCTTGCCGTGCATCTCCAGCGTCGCCACGAAGGCGTTCCAGTGCGTGACCGAACCCCAGCCGACCCAGGTATGCAGGTTCACGCCCGCGAGTCCGAAGGCGGGCGGAATGAGGGTTGCCGCGGTCTTGCCGTCGGGGCGGAAGCCCTTGCCGTCGAGCAGCAGCTCGGCGTCGAACTTGCCCGGGCCCCAGGCGGCGAGCACCTTGCGTACCGTGGCCTCATCGACCCGCAGCAGCGTCGCCACGGTGCTCAGATCCGGTGCCAGGCCGACGATCGCGCCGACGTTCAGGTCGCGGTTGGCCCAGCCGTCGAGGCGATGGCCGATGCCCGGCGCGAGCGAGTTGTCCACCGCCGAGTGGCACAGGGCGCACTGGATGCCGACCGAGCGCAGCGAGGTGCCGCCGGGGGTGAAGAATCCCGTCACGCCGATCACTGCGTTGAGCTTCAGCAGTGCGAGCGTCGTGGCGGGATCGTCGAGATTGACCTGGCCGCGGCGCAGTGCCTGGATGAGCGATCCCGGCAGTGCATCGACGTCGACCTTGAGCCCGACCGCGAGCGCGGTCTTGGGGCTGACGCCGGCACCGACGCCGCCGAAGCGGCTGCCCTCGATTGCCTGGTGCAGCCTGAGGGTGTCGCCCCAGAAGGCTTCATCGCCGAAGGTATCGAAGCGGAACGTGTGGCGGCCCGCCGCGATCAGGGCGCGCGCCGCATGCTCGGTATCGTGCCCCGGTCCGTCGTCGTCGTCGCACCGGGCGGCCGTGCAGGCGAGGCTCGCAACGCAGACCAACACCCAGGTAACAGCCGTCAGTTTGCGTCTCACGTGTGCTTCTCCCGCAGCAGCCGATGCATCTAAGTTAGGTGTCATGGCGCCGTGCGGCGTGACGCGCGGAAACGCCGCGCTGGCCCGTCGCGGCGTTCCCCGCGCCCGTGCGCTCACCGGAACGGCATTAAGTCGGATAAGGACGCAACAAGCGCGCCGCTCGCGACATCTAAACAAGGGAGAGCTATTGTTTCCGCCGCCGCCATGACCGAAGCACTCGACACTGCCGCCGCCGTCCTCGCCGATGAGCTGTCGCTCGCGCAGCGCATCGCGCGCGGCGATCGCGCCGCCTTCGAGGTGCTCATGCGGCGCTACAACCGCCGCCTGTACCGCCTCGCGCGCGCCTCGCTGCGCGACGACGCGGAGGCCAAGGACGCGCTGCAGGACGCTTATTTCTGCGCCTATCGCTCCATCGGCCAGTTCCGCGGCGATGCGGCGCTTTCCACCTGGCTGTCGCGGCTGGTGCTGAATGAGTGTGCGGCGCGCCGCCGCCGCTCCACGCGGCGCGAGAATATCGTGCCGATGGTGAGCGCTGACCCGGGCATGGAGGCTGTCGCGCGCGTGCCGGACGCGGGCGAGCCGCCCGAGCACTGCACCGCGCGCGCGCAGATGCGCAGCGTGCTCGAGCGCAAGGTCGGCGAGCTGCCCGAAATCCTGCGGCTGGTGTTTGTGCTGCGCTCCATCGAGGAGCTCAGCGTCGAGGAGATCGCCTCCACGCTGTCGATCTCGCAGGACAGCGTGCGCAGCCGGCACTTCCGCGCCAAGGGCATGCTGCGCGAGTCGCTCGCCAAGGAAATCGATCTCGCCGAAGGCGACATCTACGACTTCGGCGGCGTGCACTGCGACGGCGTGGTGGCGAGCGTGCTGGCGCGCCTGAACGGCTCGTGAAACCCGCCCGCCCGGGCCGCTCTAACAGCTAAGCTCAGGCTTAGCGGAGGCTGTCGGCCCCCTCCGACACGCAATTCAGAACACCGGGCCGGTCCCGGCTGGCACACTGCGCGCCATGCGGTCCGCGATGCTCTGCTTGCGGTAAAGAGACCAAGACAATGCGGGTGCGTGCATGTGGCCTTGCATGCGGCGGTCGGCCGTGATCGCTTCGTTCGTGCTCGCGTCTCTGCTGTTGGCACAGACCGCGGGGCCCCCAACGCCCGCTCCCGCTCCGGCCAGTCCGCCGCCGGCTGCGCCGCGCGAGCGGCCCGCCGCCGCACCGGCGCCCGCGAAGAGCGCTGCGGTCGCGGCCGCGCCGGCGAAGAGCGCGGCACGGCCCGAGTCCGCGGTTTTCAGCTTCGCCAATGTGCGACAGCTGGCACAGCAGCGGGCCCAGCACGATTATCGGGCCATGCCTGACAACCTCCCCGCGAGCCTCGCGAATCTCAGCTACGACCAGTACCGGGACATCCGTTTCCGCCCGGCGAGCGCGCTGTGGCACGGACAGGCGCTGTTCGAGGTGCAGTTCTTCCACCGCGGCTACCGCACGCGCCAGCGCGTCAACCTTTTCGAGGTGAGCAGCGCCGGGGTGAACCCGGTCGCCTACAACCCGCAGTACTTCAGCTTCGGCAAGCTGCTGAAGCCGCCGAAGGCGCCGGCGAACCTTGGCTATGCCGGCTTTCGGGTGCACTATCCGCTGCAGACGCCGGCTTACAAGGATGAGCTGCTGGTGTTTCTCGGAGCCTCCTATTTCCGCGTGCTCGGGCGCAATCAGCGCTACGGCGCCTCGGCCCGTGGCCTGGCGATCGACACCGCGCTGCAGAGCGGGGAGGAGTTTCCCACCTTCACCGACTTCTGGCTGGTGCGGCCGGCGGCCGGCGAGCGCAGCCTGACGATCTACGCACTGCTCGACAGCAAGAACGTCGCCGGGGCCTACGAGTTCGAGGTACATCCCGGCTCGGTCACGCAGGTCGAGGTACACGGCGAGCTGTATCCGCGCCACGCCATGAACAAGGTCGGCATCGCCCCGCTCACCTCGATGTTCCTCTTCAGCGAGGACGGCGGACGCCGCTTCGACGACTACCGCCCGCAGGTGCACGACAGCGACGGTCTGATGACCGAGACCGGCCACGGCCAGTGGATCTGGCGCCCGCTCGGCAATCCGCGCGAGCTGCGGGTCAACCGCTTCATGGACGAGAATCCACGTGGCTTCGGACTCATCCAGCGCGAGCGCAGTTTCGGCCACTACGAGGACACCGAGGCGCAATACCAGGCGCGCCCGAGCTACTGGGTACAGCCGCTGGGCAACTGGGGCAAGGGCGGGGTGGAGCTGGTCGAGATCCCGAGCGACGAGGAG
>Ga0209580_10001282_pt1 | contig 11809 bp, 11 predicted proteins | sample Coa_R1_5_FD_187153 | JGI IMG/M metagenome (GOLD analysis project Ga0209580, IMG submission 187153) | Surface soil microbial communities from Centralia Pennsylvania, which are recovering from an underground coalmine fire - Coalmine... | ecosystem: Environmental > Terrestrial > Soil >...
GACCAGTCGCGGGCCGGATTCGTCAGCTACGAATGCGGGGGTCACACAATTATTTCGGCCAGGCAGCAATATATCTTTACGGCCGGAAGCTTTCGACACGATTGGCAGGAGATGTCGCGGGCGTACAAGCTGCGCGCCGGAACCAAAGTTTGGATAGCTCAGATGGGATTGCAGACGAACCTGGAAAACGAACTCGAAGGGCTTGGTGTCCATAGTGCACCGCAGAATTTTGGCAAAGAGATTTCGTTCTTTGCGCTGACCGTGGGCGACAGAACGCCACCGACACCATGAAGACCGCTCAAACCATTCAGGAAGCCCGCGAGCTTTGTCGTGCCCACCGCGCTCGCCAAGCCCGGATAGGCCTGGTTCCGACCATGGGCGCCTTGCACGAAGGCCACCTTGCGCTGGTGAGAGCGGCCCGCGGCAAGGCAGACGTCGTCGTGGTTTCAATTTTTGTTAACCCTACTCAGTTTGGGCCTAACGAGGATTTTGCCAAGTATCCTCGTAGTTTTGAGCGCGATTCCGAGCTTCTGGAACGCGCGGGCGTGGATATTGTATTTGCGCCGTCGGCGGACGAAATGTATCCCTCGGAAGGCGCAACTTGGGTCGAGGTGCAAGGGCTCAGTGATCGCTTATGCGGCAAATCGCGGCCGGGACATTTTCGCGGAGTCGCCACTGTGGTTTCGAAGCTGTTTCACATTGTCGAGCCTGATGTTGCGTTCTTTGGACAGAAGGACGCCGCACAAGTTGCGATCATCCGGCGCATGGTACGAGATCTGAATCTGCCGGTCGCAATCGAGGTTTGTCCCACTGTGCGGGAACCCGATGGGTTGGCGATGAGCTCGCGCAACGCATACCTGGGTCCGGCAGAGCGCAAATCCGCCTTGGTTTTGTATCGGTCATTGATACGAGCGAAAACGATGTTCGACGCCGGTGAGCGGAGTTCGGAAAAGCTACTTGCGGCCGCAAAGGAACAGTTCGCGGGTGAGCCGAGAGTCCGCCTCGACTATTTTGAAATCGTCGATCCTGAGACGCTTGAATCGCAATCTGTGATCACGCAGGGCGCGCTCGCAGCGGTGGCGGCGTTTGTGGGCACGACGCGGCTCATTGACAATATCCTGCTGGGAACCTGACCACCTTGCCAAACAGTTCGCCCATCATTCTCGCCTCAGCATCTCCGCGACGACAGGAGCTTCTGAGGAATGCAGGAATACCGTTTGTGGTTCGCCCAGCGGACATCGAGGAGGTGTCGTTTGCGGATGAGTCTCCGCTGGCATTCGCAGAAAGAATGGCTCGAGAAAAAGCGCTAGCTGTGCGTGAATCCTCTTCTGGGAATGTAGTTCTTGCTGCCGACACGGTAGTCGCGATTTACAACCAGATTCTAGGCAAGCCGCAGGATGACGCGGATGCAGCCCGCATGTTGCGCCTGCTCGCAGGACGCACACACTCCGTCATCACGGGCGTTTGCCTCTCCGGCGGAAATTTCGAAGACGTGCGTTCCGAAACGACCACGGTGCAATTTTCATCGCTTACCGACGACGAGATCCGAGATTATGTTCGCACTGGGGAGCCGATGGATAAGGCCGGCGCATACGCAATTCAAGGCTGGGCGTCGCGCTGGATTTCAAAAATTGAAGGAGATTATTACAACGTGGTGGGTTTACCGGTGGACCTGGTGTGGAGAATGTTGATTGAGCACAACGTGATCAAGCGCTAGGGCTTCTTTTCCGTATCGTTCTCGCCTTCCTTCATCGCGCTCTTAAAGTTGCGAATGCCTTCGCCCAGTCCCTTGCCGAGAGCGGCGAATTTGCTAGGCCCAAAAAGCAGGAGAGCAATGCCCACGATCAGCAGGATGTGCAGCGGCGAAAATAAGCCCTCTCCCATAGGTAAACCTTTCTGCGAGGCGTTGAGTGTCGAGAATGCTCTTACAAATTCTAGGCTACCCCGGGGGGCGAGTCAAAGATGAGCGTCGGTTTAGCGCCTAATTTTCAGTGGTTCTTTCAGCGTGAACGACACTGCCGACTCTGCCGGTAGGACGATTTCTTTGTTGCCGGTAAACGCTGTGCCCGCAGTTCCAGCGCCTGCGCCCGCTGCCGCTCCGATAAGCGCGCCCTTTCCGCCGCCAGCAAGCCCGCCGATGAGCGCACCAAGTCCTGCGCCTCCGCCAACCATCGCGCCGGTGCGCTTGCCCTTACCTTTCAGATTCTCCGTCACCATCGCGGTTTGGACCGGCATCTGTTGTCCACCGACCCGCACGGAATCCAACTTCAGTTGCAACACCGCGCCTCCGGCAAACCGGCCCAGTGGCTTCGCGTCCACAACTTCTCCCTCGACCTTTGCGCCTGCGGGGATCGCGGTCTCACCGTTGACCTCAACCGGCTTGGCTAGCGTTCCGCCAAAACTTTGCCCGGCCTGGCTGATCTTTGAGCCCAATGCCTCGGAGAGCCGCACCGTAAGCGTTTTTCCAGCGGGGATGGTCACAGTCACCGGAACGCGAGGCTGAGCAGCCTGTTGTTGTTGCTGCGAATTGTCTGCGTTCGGCTGGGCCGCGGAATTAGCGGAATTGTCCTGATTTTGCGCGGAATTATCTGCCGGTTGCTGGCTGGGTTTGTTGCACGCCGCACTCACTAGCAAGAGCAGGCCAAGCGCAAGAGTTAGGAAGCGAAATCTCATGGACATTCTCCTATAGCTGTCGATTATCGAAAATTCCGAAGATGAAGAGCAACTCACAACAGTACAGGTATCTCCGTGTATACGGCGGATCAAACTTTCTCTTCTGTGAACGGAAGAGATACCTCGGCAGACGATGAATTCTCAATTTGTGCCTCTGTTGAAACTGCAGTAGCGCTCTCCGCTGCGGCCGCGGCCCTGGCTGCCTCTTCCTTCGTCTCTCGGAGAAATTTGGCCGTATTCAGCAGGACTCTGCCCAAAGATGGGTTGTAAGTGGTCCAACTGGATCCGGCTTCGGCCTCGCGCTCGAAGTGCGCGCGCATGCTCTCCATCTTCGAATCAAGGTCGTCGAGATAGTGAAGCATGAGCGCCTCGGGAAACATGGGGAGCTTGGGCGATCCAAACTCGTACTGGCCGTGATGGCTGATAATCAAGTGCTCGAGCAGCGTTTTGAGTTCATCGGGGAAGCCCGGAATCAGCGCGATCTTGCCGTGCAGAATTTCCAATTCGATAATCATGTGCCCGAGCAGCTGACCGCGGCTGGTATAGGAAAACGATCGGGTGTAGGTCAGCTCATAAATCTTCCCAATATCGTGCAGGAACGCGCCGGTCAGAAGCAGGTCACGATTGATCTGCGGATAATTTCGGCAAATCAGGTCGCAGGAGCGGAAGAGCGAAACCACGTGGTCAAGGAGGCCGCCGATATAGGCATGATGCAACGTCTTGGCAGCTGGCGCGCTGCGGTATCCGATGGCAATTTCGGGATCAGACATCATCGCCTGCACCAGCGTCTTTAGGTGTACGTCCTGAATGGTGCTGACGAACTCGCCCAGCGTTAGCCACAACTCGTCAATGTTCTTGGTGGTTTTGGGAAGATAGTCGGCAAAATCTACTTCGGACTCGCCCAGCCGGCGCAACTTATGAATGGTGAGCTGAAAGCGGTTCTTGTACTTGTTCAGCAGACCCTTGATTTTGAGAAAATCTTCCTGTTCGAAGGCGTCGAGGGCGTCCTCGACGTTGTCCCACATTTTGGCTTCGATCTGGCCGCAACGGTCTCCCAGGGTGAGAGCGAGGTAGGGTTCGCCTGTCTTCTTAGGCTTGACCTGCTTGGTGATGACAACGAAGCTCGAAGTGATGACCTTGTTTTCGAACCGCGAACAGTCGGAAAGGAAGAAATCTTTCATGATGATTTCTGGACGGCTTCCGCGGGCATGCTCTTCGGAAGCGGGATTCCGCCAAGCTTAACCTAAAATACCCCGAGTTTCTTCCTCTTTTTAAGTTCTTTGGCGCTGGTTTCCTTGGCGGCGGTGGTGACCACAGGCTTGGTTTGGTTGGGACTGGCGCCGGTATCCACGTAGCCGGGCTTGACATCAATGAAGGCTTCTTCGCGGAGTTTCTTGAGGTAGTCGCGCAGGGTCGGCTGCAGCTTCTGCATGTAAACCGCCTCTTGCAGCCGGGGCTCGACCTCAGCAAACGTGGGCACGCCGGGCATGACGTGATCGGTGACTTTGAGAATCACGAAACCTTGTTTGGTGCGAATCACGTCGGAAACATCGCCCTTCTTCATGCCAAAAGTGAGGTCCTCGAGTTGCTTGGCCAGCTTGCCGCGCTCGAATCCGCCCAAGTCTCCTCCCTGGGCGGCTGAGGGATCCTGCGATTCCTTCTTTGCGATTGCAGCGAAATCACCGCCCGCACGGACCTGCTTCAGGACGTCCTCCGCTTTAGCTTTCGCTGCGTCGAGTTTCTGCTGGTCGTCTCCGGCCTGCTCGGTCGAAATCAGAATCTCGCTCAGCCGTACGCCTTCGTTATGGGCCAGCTCTGACTTGTGCTGCTGGTAAAACCTCTGCTCTTCTTCCTTGCTGACGTTCACATGCGAGCCAACATCTTTCTGGATCACCTGCTGGGTGATGATCTCAGTTCGCATATTGTCTTTAAAATCTTCGAACGAAACGCCCTGCGCCTGGGCCGCCTTCTCCAGTTCTTCCATGGTGTCGAGTTTCATCTGCTTGCGCATTTCGTCTAGCCGCTTGATCAACTCGGTGTCGGCGGTGATGCCGAGTTCCTTTCCCTTTTCCAGCAGCAGCTGACGATCGATCAACCCCCGCAGCACATCTTTTTGAACATCGTCGCAAGACTGTTCAGGACGCGGCGGATCCTGACGCTGGCACTCATCTTTGAGTTGCTGTTCTTCGTGCTGATACGCGGTCTTGGTAATGATTTGATTGTTTACGCGCGCGATGATTTCCTCGACAACCGTGTCGGCGCAGACCGAGGCAGGCAAAAGCACGGCGCAGAGCAATAGAAAGCGACGGAAAAACTTAGACATAGGGGAAATCCAGAATTGAGTGCTTGTATAAATTGTAACCCGTTTATTTGGATGCTGCAGGCTGGTCCGGAGCGAATTTCGGCTATCGGGGCTGCCCTACTCCTCTTCGAGGAGCGCCGAGCGAATCAACGACACGGCGGTGACGTCGTTGTGGGTGGGAGCGGTCCCCATAAACTGCCGCACTTGGGCCAGAACGCCCACACAGGTCTCATGGGCACTTTCAAAGCGGGATTGATGAAAATATTCGCGGGCGCGCTCCAGGCCAAACTCTTCTCCCCTGTGCTTGGCTTCGACCACCCCGCTTGAAACCAGCAGCAGACCGTTTCCAGGCCCCAAGACAATGACGGATGAATCGGGTACCGAATGCGAAAACAGCCCGAGCGGGAGAGCCGTGGCGTCGAGCAGGCGAGTGTGGTTGCCGATCCGGCAGAGTCCCGGGGTGTGACCCGCATTCACGTAGCACAGCATTTTTACATCTTCGTTGTAGCAGCCGAGGAACGCGGGACAGGAGCGAATCCCATTGGCCGCTTTCATGATGACTTTGTTCAATTTGATCCAGAGCTCAAGCATTGACTCCGGCTCATTAGCGGTGCTGGTTTGAAGCAATTGCGGCGCATATGAGCGAAAGGTTTCCTGCAATGGAACCATGATGGGACGGGTGGTTTCGAACTCGCCAGCGACATCAAACAGGCCGAACAGCACACGATGGTCATTCACGCGAACGAAGTCGTAGAAGTCGCCGCTGCGGCGCTGCCCGTAGTAAACGGCACCCAGGTGACCGTCGCGAATGCGCGGAGTGTCGGCGGGCAGAGGGTCTAGCCGCGGAGCGCGGCCCCGTCCATCATTGAGCACGGTCGCCATGGTGCAAGCAGGATGAACTTAACATTTATTCGCGCAATCGCAAATGAAAACCTGCTTGGAGATTGCGACCGTTTCCTGAAAGCTTGCAAAGACCGTTCCATGCCGCTAACTTCCCGCCTGCCGCACCAGATACACACGCACCTCGTCCTCAAGCTGATGGTAATCACTGTGCATGGTTGCGCGCAGGGCAGATTCTGCCGATTCGCCTTGTCCGATTCGCTGTAGCACCCGCAAAACATCGCTCATACCGTAGGTATTGCGGAGGTACTCCGCCACAGCAAGCGACTCGTCATACGCCAGCACGGCCTCGACGCTGTTGAACGAGGTGAAGCCGGCCTCGAGTTCGTTAAGTGGAATTTCACGTTCCAGCTTGAATAACTCTGCCAGCCTTGAAGTTCTCGATCCCAGCGTTTGCGGCTCCATCAGCTGCGCGACGCCTTCGTTCAACCATTGCGGGCACCGTCCCATGCTGAGCTGATTGACGAACGAATGGGTCAGTTCATGCCGCAGCACCCGCGCCAGTTCAGGCGTGACGGTGCTCAGTCCGTCCACCGGAATCCGAAGCTTGCCGTCATTCAAGGCGCCTGTCCAGGACGGCGCGCGGGTCACGTCAAAGAACGCCTGGTTGGTGTAAAGAATCACCTGCACACTGGAGCGTGGCTCCATTCCGAACTGCCGCCTCAAGTCCTGATAATGAGATTCCAGGACCGCGATCAACTGGCTGCGAAACGCGTCTGAGCTTTGCGCGCCTTCGTAATGAAGGATGAAATGACTGCTTTCGTGCTCCGAGAAACGGCTTTCCGCCGCGACCTCGCGTTCTGCCCTGGCCAACAATTCCTGAATGGAGGCGTCCGGGCGAAGCGCCAGGGACTTCTTCCAACTCTGAATTGCGTCACGCAGACGGTCAGCGGCGAATTGGGCATATCCGAGGACAGCGAAAGCATCGGCGGAATCCGGGGCGAGGCGTGCCGCCTTGTCCGCGTAAGAAATTCCGTCGAGCGGGTTCCCCATGCGCACCAGAAGCGCCGCATAATAATTCAGCACAGCGGGATTTTGCGGGTCACTGCGCAATGCGGTTTCAAAATCACGGCGCGCGTCGTTGAACTTGCCAGTCTGGAATTCCGCGCGTCCGGCAATGTAATAGGCGAGGGCGATCTCATTTGCGTTGCCGCGCGACTCAACTGCGGCGAGTGCGTCGCGGTCAACCTCATGATCACGAACAATCTTGTCCAGCAGTTGTTCTTCCCCGCCCAGGTGAGAATCGGGCGTCAGCGTCGGGAGGTTGGCAATATTGGGAACATTCTGCGCAGGGCGGGCCCCGGTTTCAATCCTCTCGACGCGAGACTTGGGGATTGTGAAACTGTTATCTCCGATCTCGTAGGTGACGCTGTTTCCTGATTCTCGGGCCTGGTCTGCATAGATTACGTCGCCGTTTTTCAGGCGGATGACTTCTCCCGAGGCCGAGAGGGTTCCAAGCACGGCCAATACAAGCCAGAAGCACGGGATGACAAATATGCGCACTTAGGCGCATTCTAGAAGCCAAGACGGCAGTCTCGAAGTGACCAACGTAACCCTGAAAACGGCTGTGCTGGTGGGTCTTCTCGCAGGGTCGAATCCTTTAGCGCTTACGCAAATTGCTGGAGGCAATCCGGGCTCTGCCGAAGCGCTGTATTCCCAGCTGCAATCCGTAGGTCTCGACAAAACCCGCGTCTACAAAGTTCGAGAAGGAACGCTCGATCGTGGCGCCATGCACATTTCTCTCGATGACGGCAGTATCGCCTTCACCGCCGACGTGAATGGACGGATCACGGGAGCATTTTTTCGCGGTGACGGTGAAATCCTGCTGTCCCCGCCTGATTCCATCGAACGGCGATCGCTTGCGTTCTTTACCGGGGCAGCGATCCTAGAGGAAAAATTTTCTACTGCTTATCTTCGCTTCGATGACGATGTCTATAGCGAACTAAAAAGCTCGTTGCGAACGCCTGACGAAGCGGAGGGCTTTGCGTCGCAGTGGAACACGACCGCGCAAAATCTCGCGCTTCAGGATGCTCTGCGCCTGCTGGTGAGCTTCATCAACACATCGCCTGGCACCGCAGCTGAACCCGCCGACCGCTTTCTGCACGCTTATCTTCAGGGCGGCAAGTTGGGGACGTTTGATGTGCGGTACGATTCGCTCGCGCCGGAGCAAATCTCTGCCGGAGAACACAGGATTGTGCAAGGCCAAGATTTCTATGACGTGTGGACGTCTTTTGCAGTGCCGTCTGCGGCCAAACCTAATACTGCGGTAGCGGTGAGTGCCCGGCCCACATCTGATTTTGATATCAGCGAATTCAAGATTCAGGCACAGATCACACCGCCAACAGAGCTTGCTGCCACCGCAAGTCTCACCATCGTTCCGCACCGTGATGGCAAACGGCTGCTGCTGTTTGAACTCTCGCGCCTGCTGCAGGTCAGCAGCGTCGAAGAGGACGGGAGGGCGGTAGAGTTTATCCACAACCCTGCGATGGAAGGCTCGCAGCTGGCCAGGCGCGGAAACGATGTTGTAGCTGTGATTTTGCCTGCCGCGATTCGCGCCGGCCAAAAGCTTCAACTCATCTTTAAATATTCCGGCGCGGTGTTGTCAGAGGCGGCCAATGGATTGCTTTACGTCGGGGAGCACGGCACTTGGTATCCGAACATCGGATTTGCGGAGTCATCTTTCGATTTGGAATTCCACTGCCCGATAGGATGGACTCTGGTCGCGACCGGCCGCCGCGCCGAAATCAAAGCGGTCGGCACGGAGCAGGTCTCCCGATGGAAATCCGAGCGGCCGATGCCGGTTGCCGGGTTCAACTTAGGCAAGTACTACCAGACCAGTGTGCGTGCCGGAAATGCAACCGTAGTCACCTATGCGACCAGCAATGTTGAGCGAGGGTTTGGCCGGCTGGCGGATTCTAATTCTTCGATTGGTGAGATTATCGGGAAGAACCCGGCTTTGTCGCTGAATTCGCGGCCCGACGATCCCACTCCAGCGCGCAATGTACAGATTGTCGGCAACACGGCGGCGAAGGCCTTGGAATTTTATCAGCAGCGCTTTGGTCCCTTTCCATACAGCGAACTTTCACTGACTCAATTTCCCGGGAATATCAGCCAGGGCTGGCCCGGTCTGGTTTTTCTCTCCAGCTATGTGTTCCTGACGGAGCAGGAGCGAGAGCGCTTCCAAACTGACCCGAAAGTCCGGCTCGTTATGGAGCAGACGACGGCGCATGAGGTTGCTCACCAGTGGTGGGGCGATCTGGTTTCATGGAGTGGCTACCGCGACCAGTGGACCATGGAAGCTTTAGCGAATTACAGCGCGCTCATGCTGCTGGAGTCGCGCAATCCGGCGGCTTTTCGGGAGCTATTGCAGAAATTCCGCGACGATCTGCTGGCCAAAGACCACAAAGGCCGGCAGTTGACCGATGCCGGTCCAGTGACCCTGGGCATTCGACTCTCGTCTTCGCAGTTTCCTAGCGGCTATGAAGCCATTAGCTACGGGCGCGGCACCTGGCTCATTCACATGCTGCGCTGCATGCTGCGTGACGCTGATCGCAGCAAGGGACGCTCAAAGAACGCCAGTGACGAAGCTTTCTTAAGTGCTCTTCGAAAGCTGCGGACGGAATACGAAGGAAAGTCCGTGACCACTGCAGAATTGATGAACGTGTTCGAATCCGAACTCCCTGCCAGCTTGCGGTATGAAGGACGGAAGTCGCTGGATTGGTTTTACCAGGGGTGGGTCAATGGTAGCTCGATTCCGGCGTTAGGCTTGCGCGACCTGAAATTTGCGAATAAAGATGGCGCTACCGCGGTCACGGGAACCATCACCCAGGAGCACGCGCCTGAGAGTCTGGTGACGGCAGTCCCGGTTTACGCAATCGGAGACGGTAAAAGCACTTTTCTCGCGAGAGTCTTTGTCGAAGGACCTGAGACCCAGTTTCACCTGCCTGCGCCCCCAGGGACTCGCAAAATTGTGCTCGATCCGGAACGGACAATACTCGCCCGCACCAGATAAAAGGAATTCGCACGCCAGTTCCGCTTCAGGAAAAATTCCCGAAAAATCACTGCCAAGAAGAATGAATCGGGAATCACGCGATGTAGGGGCTTCTCCCTTGCCGCAAGTGGCTCAAATCCCTATGCCTGCTTTCCACACTGAATGGAATGTGCGATGCAATGGGATCCAATGGATTCGGAGGCTTTATGGGATCGGTAGCAGTTCCAGAAGCGATGCCGAGTGTGGAGACAGGGCCGGACGCGGCAAAAACCGTGCTCGTAGTCGAAGATGAAGCGTTCGTTTGCGAAGTCACCTGCGACATCCTCAGGCAATCCGGCTATCGCGTCCTGCGGGCAGAGGATGCCGCCACCGCCAAGAGACTGTTCTCCCGCTATTCGGAGAAGATTGACCTGCTTCTGTGCGACGCCGTTCTTCCAGATGAGAATGGAGTGTCGCTCGCGCACACGCTTCGGCGACAATCTCCAGCTCTCAAACTGATTTTTGCGTCTGGGTACCCTCGCTCGGAACTCGACGGAGAATTCGACCGGGAGCAGGCCGACTTTCTGACCAAGCCGTACTCCTCGACGACCCTGATCGCCAGAGTGCGCAAGCTTTTGAAATAGTGCGGCGGGCGAGGCCTACAGTCGCGGCCGGTAGTGAACGGGTCAAGGGCTGTTCTTAGCGGTACCGCACACTCGGATCGGGCTGGACTTCACATGCGCGATAAACCTATTGCATCATGGCGCTGTTATCAGCGACCAGCACCCTGATTTCCGGGCGGATTGCTTTATTCGCGCTCATTCGATGGCCCCGTACACACTGGTCACGATGGCATGTACATCCTCCACCACTGATTCCATGTCAAAGGTTAAGCGCGCCCAATCTAAGGGATGTACTCCAGAAAAATGGTGGGCAAGGACCGTAAGAGCCGATTCCTTTGCAGACTTAACCTGTATGTCTTCGGGCACCCCATGACCGATTCCATTTAGCCGGCACAGCAGGTCACTGAAAAAAACAATGCCAGGCAAAGCGGGATTGCCCGGCGCCTTCTCGGGAGAATGATGATAGGCGATCGCTGCGACCAACTCCGTTGGCAGATGCCAGCTTTCCGCGATGATTTTGCCGGCTTCCGCATGAGTCACGGAAAGTGTTTTGGCTTCGGCTTCGTGTAATGAAATGTGTTCCGCTTGCGCGAGTCGGAGAGCCCGGCGAAACTCCTCAGGCGCGACCCACAGCAGCGCGGCAATGCCCACATCGTGCAACAATCCGGCCACATAGGCCTTCGCAGGATCCGGAAACCTGATCTTCGTGGCCAAATCTCGAGATACCAGGGCACAAGCAAGAGAGTGCGCCCAGAATACGGACGGTCCAAGGTCCGACGAAACCACCGGCGTGAGTTTAAGCATGGAGCAGGAAACCGCGATTCGATGGATCCTTTCGAGGCCCAGGTCGACCACCGCGGCCTGAACGCTTTCCACTTCACGACTGCAGCCAAACAGCGGCGAGTTGACGACCTGCAAACATCGCGCTGCCAGGGATTTGTCCTCCGAAATCAGGCGCACGATTTCGTGCACGTCCTGGGAATCCAGCGGCTTGTCGAGATAGCGCAGGAGCGGCATCAAGACCGCGGGAAGGGCTGGCAGTTCCCGTGTCGAGCGAAGTTTTTCCAAAAGTTGGAGGCCACCCGCCATAAGCTATTTCCCGATTCTCCTGCCGATCATTGCCCCTGGTAGGCGTTGGAGATTTCCGTCGCCAGATCAACTCATAAGGCACAATTCGGATGGGGGCTATTCACACATCGGCGTTTCCGCGAATACGCTTCAGTTTGCCGTGATTACTAGGGGCGATGGGTGCTGTGACGCCGGATTGATGCCAAACACGTCGCGCTTCTGGAGCCAATCGCTTTCGGCTAAACTAGCGTTCGTGCCCGCCGCTCCTCTCTC
>Ga0209580_10001284_pt1 | contig 11781 bp, 9 predicted proteins | sample Coa_R1_5_FD_187153 | JGI IMG/M metagenome (GOLD analysis project Ga0209580, IMG submission 187153) | Surface soil microbial communities from Centralia Pennsylvania, which are recovering from an underground coalmine fire - Coalmine... | ecosystem: Environmental > Terrestrial > Soil > Unclassified...
CCCCAGATCGGATCATGCCCTGTTAGCGACCCGAGGCGCCGAAGTGATCCTGCAGGAATAGGCAAAGACCAGAAAGGACTGCCAGCTCCGGTCGGATTAGTACCGACCGAAATCAGCAGCTCCGAGCCGTCGCTGGAAACGTCGGCGATGTAAGGATTGTCGATAGAAACGTTGATTGGGGCTGCTTCGCCTCCACCGCTTGAAACCTGCGTCAAGAAAATCTTAGGGCCGGAAGTCTCAGTAAGATAGAGACGGCTTCCGTCGGACACCATCGTTAGTTTTTGTAAACCGTCTGAAGTGATTTGCTTCGAGCCGGTAATCTTTGGTGACGGCGCCGTGGGACGGAAGATGTAGGCCAGGACCGCAGCGAGCAGGAACAGAACCCCCGCAGCCGCAGCGACGACAGAGCGTGGCCAGCGCCGGACCGCAACGGACGAAACCGGGACAGCGCCGCTGGTGACCACCCTCCCCGACTCCGTGTCGCGCTTGAGCCGCTTCAAATCGGCGCGTAGTTCACCTGCAGTTTGGTAGCGGAGTTCGCGGTCCTTCTCCAGAGCCTTGTTGACAATTTCTTCCAGCTTGGCGGGAGCGTCCGGGTTCAAGCGCACGACTGCAGTCGGATCTCGGTTCAGAATCGAGTCGAATACTGCGCCGGAGGTCTCGCCACGGAAGGGCAGCATGCCGGTTGCCATTTCATAGAGCACGGCACCGAAGGAAAACAAGTCGGTGCGAGCGTCCAGTTCCTTGCCTCTGATTTGTTCGGGCGACATATAGGCCACTGTCCCCAGTGCGACGCCAGGGCTGGTGAGATGGTCTTGTGCCATGGTGGTTGCGGGATTGGCTGCGATCGATTCAGCGACTGGGCGCACAAGGAGGGACTTCGCCAGACCAAAGTCAAGAATTTTGGCCTGCCCGCGTGCCGTAATGAAAATGTTCGCGGGCTTGATGTCGCGATGAACGATGCCCTTGCTGTGAGCGGCGTCGAGGGCATCGGCAATCTGGATGCCGAAGTCGAGTACAGATTCCGTTTCTAGAGGTTTGCCGAGAATGCGGTGGGCCAGCGTTTGTCCCTCGAGATACTGCATTGCAATAAATGGCTGGCCTTCATGCTGCCCAAAATCGTAAACCGTGCAAATGTTGGGGTGGTCCAGCGCGGAAGCAGCGCGCGCCTCGCGTTCAAAGCGCTCGAGAGCTTGCGGATCCTTCGCTAGGCCTTCGGAAAGGAACTTGAGTGCGACGCGCCGCCCCAGTCGGGTGTCTTCTGCTTCATACACTACACCCATGCCCCCGCCGCCCAATTTGCGAAGTATGCGGTAATGCGAGATGTTTTCGGGGATGATGGGCAGATCTCCAGAAGCTCGGCATCGAATGGTAGGTTGTTTTCTGGAAGCAAGTCAACAAAGCAAACTGGCCCGCGCCTTTCAATTACTTGCTCACGGTTATGAGGTGACGGCTTTTAGGCAGGATTTCTCCAACCTCAGCGGAGGGCACGCCTGCTGAGAGGAGAGCCGTTTTAAGGGCGAGTGAATATTTCCCATCAACAGCAATCAGCAAGCCTCCTGCAGTTTGGGGATCGAAAAGAATGGTCTTGAGCTCTTCCCCAATTCCTTCGTCATATTGAACCATGCATTCTGCAAATTCGCGGTTGGCTTTGAGGCCTCCGGGAATGTAGCCGGCGCGAACGCAATCGAGCGCGCCGTCGAGCAGCGGAATTTCTTCGGCGTGAATTGTGGCGGAGACGTTCTCGGAGGCGAGCAGCATTTCGCGCAGGTGGCCGATCAAGCCGAAGCCGGTGATGTCGGTGAGGGCGTGGACGGGAAAGCCGTTGTTCGTCGTTCGTCGTCCGTCGTCCGCCTCGGCACCGGATATCGCACTGGTCACAGTTTTCGAAGAGTGGACGTTTGTTCCTGTGGTTGCGGGGCCTTGCCCCGCTGGACGGGCGAGGGCGCCCGTCCCCACACGGTCACCGGTTATCACTTCGGCGGCGGTTTTGTTGAGGGTGGTCATGGAGGCGATGGCCGCGTCAATCCAGGATTGTTTGGCGACGCCTTTTTTAATCGCAGTAGAAATTACGCCCGTCCCCAGGGCCTTGGTAAACAGCAACCGATCACCCACCTGCGCGCCGCCATTTTTCAAGACTCTTTTCGGATTGATCAAGCCGGTGACGGAATATCCAAACTTTGTCTCTTCGTCGCGAATGCTGTGGCCGCCGACGATCGTGCATCCCGCCTCGATCATTTTCGAAAGTCCGCCGGCCAGAATTCGCTCGAGAATTTCGAGATCACCTTTTTCCGGGAAACAAACCAGAGCGAGCGAAGTCAGCGGGCGGCCGCCCATCGCGTAAACGTCGCTGAGAGAATTCGTCGCGGCAATCTGTCCGAAGATGTAGGGATCATCGACAATGGGCGTGAAAAAATCGACGGTCTGTACCAGTGCTTGGTCAGGCGCGATTTGATACACTCCGGCGTCGTCGGCGTGATCGAAGCCGACCAGAACATTGGGATCATGTTGCCGGGCTAATTTCCCAAGCACTTTGTCCAGCGCCGCCGGACTAAGCTTGGAAGCTCAACCCGCGGCTTTGACCGTCTCCGTCAGCCGGACAGTTTTGGTTTCGGACATGCAGATATTCTAACGGAGTTGATGTCCAGTTCTGCCGGCTGCGTCGGCTAAAACACAGTATTAAACCGAACCACTCCCTGACTTCGGTAGGCCGCGACATTGGCTTCGACTTGCGCCGTCGTAAGCAACGTATCCTTGGCGTGATACACCCAGTCGATCTGTTCCACCCAGGTGCGAGGCGTGGACGAGTTGACGAGGCTGCCAGTGGGGAACCACTGGTTAAAGTCGATGGCCATCATGGCAGTCGGATAGTAAGTTGAGAACGATGCCACCAGTGTGCCGTCAACGTAAAAGTGCGTGTTAACCCCATCGGCGTCGTCCACCACCAGCGTGTGCCAGCCGGCGTAAGAGGCCCCAATGTTGGTCGAAACGCGTTTGTGCGTCGTCTGCCAAAGAGTGAAGAAGAAATGAGGCGTCAATGTCGAGCCGAAGCCGTTGGGGAGATATTCGAAGTCAATCTCGCTGTAGGGGCGTTTGTTGGAAGGGCTGATGGTGAAAAAGGTCTGGTACAGCTGATCGCCGTCCGGCCCGGAGTCCGGCGCGTCTTCGAACTTCACGCGGGCGGCAAAGGTCCCGTGCAGAAAACTGAATGGGGTCAAAATCTCCGTTTGGATGCTGGTGCTGGCGGTTCCATCGGTGGTTGCGGTCATCTGCATTAACTGGTTACTGGTATTAGCGGGATCAGGAATAAATGTAATGTGAGTGGGGTCCCAGGTCCCGATCCCCGGGCCGCCGCCTCCGCTTCGGGGCGCCCATCCGAAGCTGAGTAGAGTGGGATCGGTTGAGCTTTGATAGTTGAAGTCGTCGAAAAATACGCTATAAGTTTGAGAGTGCGCTATGCCAGTAAGCAGAGCGAGCATCAGGACTAACGAACTTAAAGTGATCGCGTTGTTGCTGTTGCTTCGTCTCATCGGGAATCTCCTTTTCGACTGGGGCAATGGCAGAGATTGTAAGCCTGGCGGAAAGCGCTGTCTGCAGGTTTTCATTCTTTATTCTGGGTCGCTTCCCGAAACTGTTTATTGGCAATCGATCGTTTAGACGTAAATATGGCGTTGACGCTTGCGCCGTGAGAGAATTTGCGGCTCATTAATTAATGGAGGCGAAATGAAAAAGCACGGGATGTTAATCGCGGTTTTGTTGGGAGCACTCGCTTTTGGGTTGACGGCGAATGCACAGTCAACGAAGAAAGGGATTTTGGCTGGCGTTCCCGATAACGCTTATTTGCAGAAAATCTGGGATGGATGGAGCACGCTGGATCCCGCCAATGTAGCCCAGTTCTACGCATCCGGTCCGCACACGTTTTTCGATATTGCGCCGCTGAAATATAAAAGTTGGGACGAATATAAGGATGGCGTCACCAAAGAACTAGCGGACTATAAGAGCGCGAAGTTTACGGTGAATGACGACGCCGAGTTGCATCACGCCGGAAATTACCTGTGGGGCACGGCCACGGTTAAGTACGAGATGACGCACAAGAACGGAAAAGTTGACATGGGCGATCTGCGCTGGACATTCGTATTCGAGAAGCAGGGTGGGAAGTGGCCGATCGTGCATGAGCACGTTTCCATGCCGATCCAATAATGTTTGCTTTGGGAAGGGCAGGGGCTGCGAAGCTTAATACGCGCGCACGAAGAAATATGTGGTCATGACGGTTCCGATCACAATCACAAACCAGCGTACGTAATTCGGAGGAAGCCCTAGCGAGTAGCGCGCTCCGAAATAACCTCCCAGGGCCGCACCGACAATCATGACCAGCGCTTGCGGCCAATACACCGCATGCGACACAACAAAGACGACCACAGCAATTCCATTGGTCGCGCTGCTCAACACTGTTTTTAGCGCGTTCATAGCGTGAATGTCGGCCATGCCGAAGGCGGTGAGCATGGCGAGAATCACGATTCCCATGCCGCCGCCAAAATAACCGCCATAAATTGCCACCAGCAATTGGAAAAATGAAGCCAGGAAGATGGCTCTCGCGCTTGCCTCGTGGCTTGCCGATGCAACGTTGGCTCGCAAGATTCTCCGGCCAAAAATGAACAGCAGAGTTGCCGAGAGCATCAGCCACGGCAGCACACGCATGAAAGTGTGCGCCGGTGTGCGCAACAAAAGGATTGCTCCGACAACTCCGCCCGCAAGGCTGACCGCGAGCAGAGATAAAACAACTCGCATGCGCACGTTCAAATGATGCCGGAATGCACCACCGCTGAAAACCAGGCCGGTCCACAGGGCAACGGTGTTGGTGGCGTTTGCCGGGACAGGCGGCACTCCGCTAAACAGCAGCGCCGGAAACGAAATAAAGCTTCCACCGCCGGCCACGGCATTCAGCGCTCCGCCCACCAAGGCCGCGGCGAATAACAAAACGGCGTTTTGCGGGCTGAGATTTGCGAAGGTCAAGAATTAAAGATGTACCACACACGAATAGGGCTCACAATTTCGCAACATGGCTTTCTTTCATGCACCATCGTGTCGTTCGTGGTTGAAATCGCGCCGTTATGAATTCCCAGATTTGGCATGTAAGATGAAACATTCCAAAAAAGTTTTGGTAAGAAATAGCTGGCCTGTCGAGGAGGTGCGCTTCAGTGGGGTGGTTTTTTGCGTTCTTTTTCATCTCCGGCTTCTGCAGCATTTTGTATGAGCTGGTTTGGTTGCGGTTGTCGATGGCACAGTTCGGCGTAACCACCGCGCTCGTCTCGATTGTGCTTTCAATGTTCATGGCCGGCCTGGGACTCGGTTCCTGGATCAGCGGCCGGCTGCTTCGGGGATATCCACTCGACCGCGTTTCAGCCCTGCGTGCTTACGCCCTCACCGAACTGCTAATCGGAATTTCCGCGCTGCTGGTGCCGCGAGAGCTGTTCCTGGGCCGTCAACTACTTCAGCATCTGGAGCTGTCTTCTTCGTTCGCATATTACTTCGCGTCGGGAATTTGGCTTGCGTTAACGTTGGTACCGTGGTGCGCCTGCATGGGTGCGACCATTCCCATAGGCATGCAGGCGATCCGCCGCGAGTTTCAAGAGGAGTCGCCGCGTGCTTTCAGCTATCTTTATCTTGCGAATGTGCTGGGCGCGGTGGTGGGCGCTACCGTACCGTTGCTCCTGATCGAAGGGTATGGGTTTCATGGGACGCTACGATACGGCGCGGCGTTGAATGGACTTCTGACATTTTCGGCGATGATGTTGTCCTTGCGGCATCCAGCAGCACAACAGCCGATCCCGCGAGCTGCCGCGCCTTCTCCGGTTGCAATTGCCAGCCATCCCGCGGACAGTGGCAAGCTGCTGGCGCTGCTGTTCACCACCGGCCTGACCAGCATGGGAATGGAAGTGGTGTGGATCAGGGAATTTACTCCTTATTTAACTACCGTCGTTTATGCATTCGCTTCGATTTTAGGAACCTATCTGCTGTCCACCTTTCTCGGCTCGCGGTTTTACCGGCGCTGGAGCAAGACACATACCGAGGAACATGGCATGGTGTGGATCCTGCTGGGTGTGTTGGCTCTTTTGCCGCTGGTTACGGCAAGTCCCAAAATCCATCTTTCCAAGGCGGTGAGACTCTCCTTGGGAGTTGCGCCGTTCTCGGCGGTGCTGGGATTTGTGACTCCGATGCTGGTGGATCGCTGGTCGCGTGGCGATCCTGACCGCGCCGGCCGCGCCTACGCGGTGAATGTTGCCGGATGCATACTTGGTCCGCTGCTCTCAGGATTTCTGCTGCTGCCTTTAATTAGCGAACGCTGGGTTTTGTTCGTGTTGGCACTTCCCTGGCTGGCCTTGGGAGTAAATCCCGCATGGTTGCCATCCACCAGCGGCATATCACGCGCCGTCTCGCGTCGCAATCTTTATCTGGTCGGCGCGCTCACCGCATTGTTGCTGATTTTCGGACACGACTTTGCCTCTCGTTTCCATCATCGCGAGGTGCTGCGCGACAACACCGCGACGATCATTGCGGTGGGCGAAGGAATGAGCAAGCAGCTTCTCGTCAACGGAATCGGAATCACCACCCTTAGCCCGGTGACGAAAATGATGGCACACCTGCCGCTGGTATCTCTTCCGCATCCACCAGCGAACGCCTTGGTGATCTGCTTTGGCATGGGCACAACTTTTCGTTCATTGCTTTCCTGGAATATCCCCACAACCGCAGCGGAACTAGTGCCCAGCGTGCCGCGTATGTTTTGGTATTTTCATCCGGACGGCCCGGAGTTGCTGCGCTCGCCGCTCGCACATGTGGTCATCGATGACGGCCGACGGTTCCTGGAGCGAACTCCCGATCAGTTCGACGTGATTACGATTGATCCGCCGCCACCGGTCGAAGCTGCGGGATCAAGCTTGCTTTATTCCAAAGAGTTTTATGTCACGCTCAAAACGCGGCTGCGGGAGGGCGGAATCCTGCAACAATGGCTGCCCTCAGGGGATGCGGTGGATCGCGCCGCAGTGGCTCGCGCGCTGAAGGAGTCGTTTCCGTATGTGCGGGTCTTCTATGTCAATCCTCACTGGGGAACGCATTTCATCGCCAGCATGCAGCCGCTGCATCGCTGGACAGCCGAAGAATTGGCGCAGCATATGCCGGCTTCAGCAGCAAGGGATTTAGTGGAATGGGGGCCACAGCCTGATCCTCAGGGCCGTTTCGCGGCCGTGCTGAAGAACGAGATATCTCTGGACAAAATGATTGCGGAAGCGCCTGAAGCGCCTGCGCTCCAGGACGACAGGCCTGTCAACGAGTACTACGTGATCCGGCGCGACATTGTGCCTGCCCTCCGGACATATTTCTGAAACGAAAAAGGCGCGAGTGTTCTCCCGCGCCTTGGTCCACCAGTTGGCTGGCGATCTTATGTTCCGTAGCTGGCGCCTCCCGGCTCGCGCCTCTGGTCGTTAAATTTGTCCCGCACACGGTCGCCGAACTCCTGCACCTTGTTGGAAATATTGCTGCGCGTCTCCTCACCACTGGCCGGCGCGAGCAGCATACCGACGCCTACCCCCACGCCGACTCCAATCAGCAGAGCTGCTGCCGTGCTCAAGTGGTGATGGTCTTCCCCGCGGATCACATCCGAGGCCCGGCTTACCCGCTTCGAAGCCTCACTGTAAGTGTCGCGCGCGCGGTCACTAATATCGTCAACGCCTTCGGCCAGCCGGTCTCGCAACGAATCGATCAGGTACACACCCGTTCCGAGCAGCACATTCCAGAGAATATTTTCTTTGCGTAATCTCATCCTCGCCTCCGCCTAAGTTTTTTGCATATGTGAAGATGCGAAACTGTGGCTACGCGGTTGGAAATGATTTCAACAGTCTGCAGCAGCACGCAATTGAGAGATTCTGGTTTGCCTCGAATCACGTCGGTGCCTTATCGGATGGTCTCTTGGGTAACCAATCTGAACTGAAGCAAGAGCATGCGAAATTGCACATCCTCTTTCTTTGCTGGCACTTCTGTGGGTGTGAGCCTCTAAGCTGACTGGGGATGCGGCGGTCCCATTCCGGGTTTTTCCCAAATCGGTCCTCAATCGGTTACTTGAGTACCGTTTGCAGCCGTAGAGATTCAACGAATAATCCTCCCTGGGTCACGAATTCCGATGCGTTGACTGCTCCTTCGCAAGGGTCCGGAAAAACGTTTTGGTTCGCGTTTCGGAGCTGGGGAACAGCAGAGAAGTAAGCAGCGGAACGACAACTAATTGAGGGGGAGAAATGAAAACTGCAACACTCGTGCGTATTGCTGTAGTCACGCTGGCCATGGCTTTCGCAGTCTCGCTGGCTTCCGCGCAGCTCAACTCAGCCGCTCAACCAATCGCTCTTAACGCCAAACTGACGGAATCTTTGAGCATTAACCTGTCCGTCAGCGCGGTCAACTTCACGCTGACGGCGGGCTCTGCTGCAAACGCCGGCAGCACGAATGTGACGGCAACCACGTCTTGGGTGCTGCAGCCGGGACGCACCGCGGTCGGGGTGTACGCTTACTTCGGCAGTTCAGCTGCCGCGCTGACCGATGGCGCTGGCAACAACATTCCTTCGGCAGATTTCTTCATTTCGGATAACGGCGGCGCGTCCACGGCGCTAACCAACACCGTTGCCTTCGGCGGCGGCAATGCCGGACTGCAGCTTGCCAACGTGGGCATCACTGGCGCCAACAAGAACTCGAACCGCACCGACGTGATGGCTTTCAACATTAACCTGACCACCTTGCCGCAGCTTCCGGCCGCTACTTATACAGGAACGCTGAACATTCAGGCGCAAGCAACTCCGTAATTTTTCTTACGTGATTCTGGCAGCTTGGGGCGGGGCTGAACTCCCGCCCGAAGCTGACTGGTCGCGCCAAAGAAACTGCTATGCGCCTTCGGACAAAACTCGTCGGATTTTTCGGCTGCTGCGCCATCATTATTATGGCTCTGGCGGGCACGTCCCAAGCGCAGGTGATCAACTCCGCCGCGAGCACGATCACGCTGAACGCAGTCCTGAGCCAGTCGGTGACGCTCACGCTTTCCGCCAACGCCGTCAATTTCAATCTGACTGCGGGAAGCGCAGCAAACCCGGGCAGCACAGGCATCACCGCTACAACAACTTGGACGTTAAAGCCGAGCGTCGGAAGCTTGAATGTGTATGCCTTCTTCAGCAATTCGGCTTCGGCCCTGACCGACGGCGCGGGAAACAACATTCCTTCCGCCGACTTTCAGATTTCGAACAATGGCGGTGCCTTTACCGGTCTGACCAACACGGTGCCATTTGGCGGCGCCAATGCAGGCTTGCAGCTTTCATCAACCAGGATTTTGGGCAACAACAGGACTGGCACGCATAACGACGTCATGAACTTCAACATTAATCTTGCGCCGCTGCCGAACTTGCCGGCCGGAGCTTACACCGGAACGCTAACCATCCAGGCGCAGGCGATCTGACCTTGCAGGTAGGTGAATGATGAACCAGAAGGCTCTAAGGAACTCCGGCCAAGTGCTGGCCGCTTTGATCTGCATGGTGACGGCTGCGACCTCGGTCGGGCAAACTGTGCGCCCCGTCATTAACGAGCTCAGCAATCCGACCAAGGGACACGTTGAGTATGTAAACGACAGCCTGGTGCCGCTGAACGTGGTGCTCGAAGCGAAGAGCTTCAGTGTTTCTGAAACTGGCGAAATTACTTATCGGCCGCTCGATCCCAACATTCACCTGAAGCTCTCGACCACCAGCTTTCGCATTCAGCCGCAGCAAACCTACCACGTTTTTTATGAAGCCAACTCGCCGCAGAGCCCGAATTGGTTCGTGATATATGCGGCCTTTTCGGGATTCCCTTTCCGCACCGCCCAGGGCATGAACGTGCGACTCGAGCTCCCGCACACGGTTTATCTTTTGCCCAAGCAGTCGGTGGAAAAGCCCGAGGTGCACGTGAACCGCGCCGAATTGAACGCCACCGACGGTAAAGTCACTCTCGAAGTCGAGAACACCGGAAGTAATTTTGGGCGGGTTTTGCAAACCCAGTTGCTGTATTCGAAGAAGAAGCAGGAAGCGCCGGGCTTCCCGATTTTCCCGCACAGCAAGCGCATTCTGGAAGTGGCACTCGATCAGAAACCTGAAGGCGAAAACGTGCCGATCGAAGTCACGTTTCAGTTTGACAAGTTCAAAGTTGAGGAAAAGCTGCAACGAGCACCTTCTGTGGCGGCACTGCCGGAGCCCGCATCGAAAGCCACGACGGCTGCGAATGCTGACACGCGCGGAGCAAATCCCTAGCTCTGGTCAACTATGCACTTCCGAGCCCAACGCGCACTGCTTGTGTTGACGATGCTCACAGCGGCAGTCGCCAGCGCTCAGGTTTTTCGCGTGCAGGCCGGAGACTCCACTTTGCTGAATGCCGCGGGCGGCTCGGTTGACGTCAAAGCCCTGAACTACGACGGCACGCTTGGCCTGGGTTTCTACAACGGCAGGCTTCAGTTTGGGGCGGAGTCTCGCTATCTTTTCCGCGGTTATACTGTGCTGGCCGGCGACGACTCCGTCCCGTTCAATCTTCCTACCGATGTCTTCGACGGCAACCATTACTTTTCCGCTCGCGGCGCTGGGGTTACGCGCAAATATGAGGATCAGCGTCTTTACGCTTTCGCCGGAACCACTTCCACTTGGTTCGGTACAGGGTTCTTCAATGCCGCGACCAGCGACAGTCCCGTCGCGATCTTTTTCTATGACCGCAAACTGACCGACAAGCTTCGCTTCGTATCGCGAAACATCGTTTCCAATCGTCAGACTACTCTGCAAGGCCTGGAATACCAGCCGGAGAAATGGCTGAAGGCGTCGCTAACTGAAGGCGTCGGATCGAATCAGCGGTATTCTGCTGCGGCTGTTGACGCCGAAACTGAGAAGCTGGCTCTCAAGTCCAGCTACGTGATTACCGGCGACTCGTTCCGGCGGGTCACCGTGATCAGTCCGATGATGTCGGAAGTCAACAAAGGAAACGTGCAGATGCTCTACCGGCCAAGTGAATTCATAAGCATCACCACCGGCCACGAGAACATTCTTGAGCCGCTGACGCTGGGAGGCGCCATGCAGCAGGCCTCCGTCAATCAGCTCTCCGCCGATTTTCACATCGAGCGATTTTATTTCGGCACTGGTCTGTTCGCCTCCAATGCCGCTGGACGGCGTGTCCAAGGCACGAACTTTTACGGAGGCCGCCGCATCGGACGACGCCTGGAAGTGAACACCAATTATTTTGAAAGCACGCCGCAGTCGAACGGAACGATTCCGGCACAAAAAACTACGGTGCTGTCCGGGACGGTGCGCGAAAATTTCTCCTCGCGATTCAGCCTGCTGCAACTGGTCTCCCGCACAGCGGGACAAACGACATTCGCTTTTGGCGGAGACTTCACCAGCAACCGCCTGATGCTGCGCGCCGACTATCAGAATGTGTATCTCCCGTTTCGCCCCGATCGCCCGTTCGAACAGGCGCTGGCGCTGAATGTTGCGTTCCGCGTCGCCGGCCCTCTGCAAGTCACGGGCGCATCCAACGTCGCTCCTGACGGCCACATGCGCTACACCTTCGGCGCCAGCACCTATCTTTATCGCTTCAGTGGACTGATCGCGAACGTCAACTCGCCGGATTCGTTTTCGATTGCGAAGTACGTGGTGCAAGGGACTGTGAAAGATGATCAGTCCAATCCGGTTGAAGGCGCTGCGCTGCACGTGGGCAAGCAGATCGCTTATACCGACAGTT
>Ga0209580_10001285_pt1 | contig 11776 bp, 10 predicted proteins | sample Coa_R1_5_FD_187153 | JGI IMG/M metagenome (GOLD analysis project Ga0209580, IMG submission 187153) | Surface soil microbial communities from Centralia Pennsylvania, which are recovering from an underground coalmine fire - Coalmine... | ecosystem: Environmental > Terrestrial > Soil >...
CATAGTTCGCCAGACCTTGACGTCCGCCCTGTTGCTGGTCGATCAGCGCCATGAAGGCAGCAAATGTCTGCGCCGACGCGGAAGTACCGGAAACGATCCCAGCAGACTCGAGCTGGACTTGGTTGCCGTTGTTCTGGAGTACACAGGGCTCGAACAGGGTCAAACAGAAAATGTAGCCATCGTGGGTAGCAGCGGTAAGAGACACGTCCGGCAAGTCGCGGGCATGGTCGTTCGGTACGCCGGTCAGACTGGTGCTTTGCCAACTCGGTTTGGGATAGACCGTGCTCACGCCACCGCCGGTCCCCGCAAAGGTAAAAAGGCCGGAGCCTGGAGGAAAGCAGTTCGGATTCACGGTTGGATCACAGCTTTCGTTCCACACCACTTCAGGGATGTAGCCGAAAGCGCTGACAAAGCCAGGGCCGCTGGTAGGAGACCAGAAGGTCGCCTGATTTCCGTTCTCGTCGAATTCGGTTCCACCCACAGCGGTGTCAAACGGGGTCGAAGCCAAAAGATTTACCGCGAGGCCGGTGGTTGCCGGCCCGCCATTGAAGCCGGCGAACTCGCAGTCAGCCGCGCCAGCATCACCCGTGCCCACAAAAACGCTCATCCCCTGCGCTGCCGCCTGCTGGTAAAGGGCGCTAAAGAACGCCACGCCGTCCGGAGTGAACTCTTGCTCACACGCATTGAAGCTTACGCTCATGATGTCGGCGAGATTGTTATCGACGATGTAGACCTCGGAAAGGAATGCTCCATCGGCGACCGGCGTTGATGCGGTCACGACCAGTTTTATATTTGCATTCGGCGCGAGTGCACCGGTCCATTCTGCATCTAGCGACGCTTCAACCAAGTCATTGCTCAGCACCTGGCCGGGGTCTTGTCCGTTGAGGACTATTTCGGGGTCTTTTGGGGGGAGGTTGAAAGCCTGGCGAAAGGTTTCAACGTCGGCCAGTTCGATGTTGGTGCGGGCAACTATTGCAATGCTTGTCCCGGTTCCGTCAATGTTGTTTTTGTACAGCGGATTTATATCGTAGATGTTGGCGTAGTCGCCGGGCGCAAGAAAGTTGCCGCCGTTACCAGAATTGGCGTCAGGGTCGGTACGCACCAGCTTGCCGCTGCCATTGCGTGCCACAGGAAAGGGCCCGATCAGTGACGGCTTCGAGAAAGTAAGATTCTGGAGGTTTACACCGCGCACAACGCCGGACATGGCGCGGGGAATCGAGATGTCGCTGCTATTCGCCAGATGCTTCTCACCTTTGAACTGGTAATAGTGCATCTGCGTGCCAAAGGCCTGTTGTACGGCTCCCACCGTGCCGGAGAACTCGATGGTTCCTCTTCCGCGAGCAGGTTTTATGTTGTCGAAGCCCCTCTGCTGCAGCCAACTGGTAATCGCGTCAACGTCTTGCTGCGCAGGGCCGAAGCGCTCGCCGAATTGCTCCGGTGTAAGCCATTTGTGAAAGTTGGCGGACTTTTTATCATGCTGGCCGTCGATGAAAGCACGGACCTGCGGCTGCACGTCTTCATCGGGGCCCAATAACAGCAGCATGCGTTCCATGCGAAGGGTCGGCTCGGCTGGAGACAACTCGCGACTTGCGTTAGCAAGAGGATGGGTTGTGTGGCGCAAAGTTAAACGGTCGGAATCGTCAATCGCGCTGATTGCAGGAAGCCGTTGCCCGACGGCCGAAACAGTGAATCCTGGAAGAAGTGAGACAAAGTAGAACAGCGTCAATGCCGCGACAGGAAAGGCTTGCAGACCCCTCAAGGTTTTTTTCATGCTGCGAATTGTAAGTGGCTGGTTCCCGAATCGGAACGGCGATTTGTAAATTGATTGTCAACAATTCAGTTGAAATGACCTTGTTCGAGAGATAGTGGGAAAACAAAATCCCTCCGTATCTGCTTTCGAAGGGGCTCGTTTCAATGCTCGTCGTCTATCGGCGTTCGACGGTTTGGCAAATTTCCGTACCTCGACCGAGTCAAGACAACGCAGGCCGTCAAACTCGCCAAGCACTTCACTCAGAGCGCAGGAGTGATTGCAACTCATCCGTCGCCGATGCCGGCGGCTGCGATCGAGATGCATCACAGCGCTGCCAACCTTGACATGGGGTCAGGCGCAAGGCGTGTACCAGGATGCGCTTAACTCGTTACCCGAGTGTAACTAAACTATGCGCCAGTATTCAGAGGGGGTGTTTTCAAATGGCTGTTAAGCCAAAGCAGCGACTTCGCGCAGGCCAACCAGATCGACTTTGGCGTAGATTTGAGTACGGCGATGCCCACGAGTTGGGGCATCGCTGTCAAGGTGCCTGCCGCAGCAACTACCGGAAACGTGGTGGTGAGTGTCGGTGGGAGCAACAGTAATGGAGTGGCAGTTATGATGAATCACATCTGGCCGGAAACTATAGTCTTCGGCCAGTCTGGAGTATCCTCCGAAAATGGCTGGAAAATCAGGCTCTGGCAAGGCCAAATCGCGTAGGGTTTTTGGCCAGGCACGGAAACGGGCCAAAATGGTTCGCGCCGGCCTGTATGCCCGCGTGTTCCACCCATGATCAGCAAGACGCTCCGCCTGCAGGACGGTGCCCTGCGGGACTATGCCGCCCAGCGAGGCTGGAGCAACGTTGTCGAAACCTGGTAGGGCGAGCTTGCTAAGTTCGTTATAATCGGCCCGATGGGCAGCCCAGCTACGCAACTGTCTCCAAGCGCCGGCAGCACGTGGGTGGCCGCGTGGCGTCCCACCTTTCTGTTTGTGGCAGCCTTTGCGGTGAACTCAACCCCACACGAATTTGCGCACGCAGTCACCGCCTACCTGCTCGGATTCAGCTCGACAGTTTTTCAAATGTGGGTGGATCCCAATACGGCGGGAGCTACGCCAGGACAACTCGCCGCTATTGCCGCTGCCGGCCCGATCTTCAGCCTCACGCTGGGTGTGTTCGGTTGGACGCTTTATCGGTGGCGTTTCCGCCAAAGGCCCTCCGGGTTGATATTCCTGATGCTGGCGATCGTGGGTATCTATGCGTTCCTCGGTCCTATGTCAGTCGCCGCTTTGGGAGGCGACTTCAACCGTACCCTCACATTTCTGAATTGGCCAAAGACTGCTGTTATCGTCGTGTCAGGAGCCGGACTTGTGGCGCTCCCAACATTCATGTTCTTCATGGGACGGGAGTTGGTGTGGTGGGCGCCTCTGGTTTCGGTCGCGTGAAGTCTGTGGGGTGCACGACAGTTGCGCCGACGCTGATCGGGGGCTTTCTCTTGCTGGCTGTCTATTGGCCCCTGCCGCTGTTTATGGTGGCACCAACTCTGACGGGAGGTGCCTTCTGGGTGTTTGCGATTGCTGGAGCCATTTTCGGCCACTCGGCTGTCGCCGCGAGAGTCGAGCCAATATCGTACTTCACAAAATCGGACCTTTTCGTTCTGACCGTCGCATTGGTCATCGTGCGCTCGTTCGTGCGCGGTGTCCGCCTGGGTTGAGACCTACTTGGGAAGACGGCCTCGTCACGGCAAGGGATTTCACCACGAAGGAACAGCATTACTCTGTTCTCGCGTTCTCGAATGTCCAACTTGGTTCTCCAGCATGAGATGAAGAATGCCCAATTAATAAGTCTACATGGCTCGTCGGGCCCGGGCCCAAGCAGCCGATTCGGCTGACTGACGGTCAGCCGTACAGCAGCGAACACCCGCATAAAACCTCGTCCTTATTAATAGGCTGTGTGCCAGCTGTGTGCCGGATCGCGGAATATGTCGGCCTATTCGGAGTTAGGTTAGTCGGTTCGTTGCGTGCCGCCTCTTCCAAAGTTCCGCTTCCAACTTGATCGCGACAGCCTCGGCATCGAATACGGATTTCGCTCCCTGAGCTTGGTCCGCTAGATCTTGGCGTCCCAGTCTCCGGGCACTCTCCGACAAAGCAGCTTTGTGCAGTTCAGTAACTGGCTTCTCGCTCGCGTGCATCAGCCACTTACCGACCGCTAACGTTCTCTGCACCACACCGATTTCCATGTTTGCAGGCTGTGGAATTGCTGGAGTGTCTTCTCGGGGAGTATCCAGATTCAGCGCAGTGCTGAGATCTTTAGCTTGAGCGGTACGTGTTCCCAGACCCTCAGTTCCGAGACCAAAGCAGTTCATAACTGTTTTCGACACGGTAGTGTGGTCGAACACGTCATTCGCAATTGTTCCTGCCTGTGTGAATGGTGATATTACGATCGCCGGAATTCTGACTCCTAAACGATCAAACGTGAAGCCGCTTCCTCCCGGTTGCGACTGCGGGATTACGATTCCATCCGGCGACACCGTTTTCTCCGGGGGAACGTGATCGTAACATCCGCCGTGCTCGTCAAACATGATGATTAATAGTATCTTGTGCCAATCTGGGCTCTTACGCACCGCCGAATAGACCCGGTATGCGAGTTTTTCGCCTTCTTCTACGTTGGAGACACCAAAGAACTGAACGGCGTGGGATTCCGGATGCATGTCGTTCTCGGCTCCCCATTTGAGAGAGTCCATGTAATTGGGCTCGATAAAGGAATAACTTGGCAATCCACCGGGTTTCTGCGCATCCGTTTCAAAATCGTGAAGAAGCTTGAAATAGTCCGGCTGGAGCCCGTAATCCCAAACTTTTTCCTGGGTAAGCATCACTAGACTTGTTACTGTCCATCCACCCGTGTAGACCTTCCACTTGCGGCCCGCTTCGGAAAGCAGGTTGTAAATCGTTTTCGTCTTATTAACAAATATTCGCCCGCTACCCTCATTGTCTACATAACCTGAAGAAGTCCCCGCCTGGACAAAAGAGCGGTTGCAGAGTGTCTGCGAAGGAATGGAACAGAACCAGTGGTCACACACGCAGTAGTTAAGTGCAAGACTCGACAGGACCGGCAGGCTGGTGGGAGTAAAGCAGTTCATGATGATTTCAGGATTGTGGCTATTCCTGCGCGCGTAATTATTTACAAATCCTTGCATTCCGGGCGTAACCGCAGGAGGAGCCGGAGTCTTATTCAGAGGAACGGATGGAACATTGTAGAGCTGCTCATATACATCTTCGTAAGGCTCACCCGGATCGGGGAAGGGATCGGTCGGTATTTGGCCCTTCCCCACAGGGACGATATTCTTCGGACCCGGGTTGGATAAATTCTTCCCACACAAACCCTCGAAATTCGCAGGAGGTTCGCTGTTGAACGGCGCCGGATTAGCAGGGTCATACAGCCAACCGAGGACATTGTCAAAAGAACGGTTCTCCAGCATGAGTACGACGAGATGCTCGATTTGTGTCAGGTTTGCCATTCTCCACCAAAGTCGTATGATCTTACCCACCGATACTACCTAAAGAGTCCGGCTAAAAAAGCGATTTCCATAATCGGCGCGCCCAAATCGTTTCCTGGTAATCCGTCGATGTTGTGTTAATGTCAAGTTGTCGGCAACTGTTAGAAGTCCTCATCTGTATAGAACACTTCCACGTCGTTTTCCTCTGAAGACACTTTGGTCGGATCCTGCGGATCCCAAAGAAGACGAAGTAAAGAGATCATCATGGGTTCAAGGTGGAGCGCCTGCCGAATTCCGTTCAGAGCACCTCGTAGCGCAACTTTCGACTACTTCTTGCAATCGAAACAAAACCGACTGATGCTCGCGCCATGTTGGATGAGCAACAGCACACCGATGGTAGCGACCCAGTCGACGAGTATGACTGTTTTCCGCGTTGTCCGAAGCCTCTTCACAATGTCCTGAGTAACTTTATCTCTCTTCTCGACCAGTTCCGGATTTGTCGTGAATATGCGGTCCTCGGCGCTGTGACACAGACACACAAGTGCCATATAACCGGCATTCACGAGGAAGCTAATCCCAATAGGAAGACAGATGGTGGTCAAGACGTTCCGGGCAAAGCAGCCACCCTGCGCCATGAGGTATATGAACCCGAGGAGTTGGACACTGGCAAATGCCGTTATCGTGTCAGCGTATAGTCCCAGCTACTTCACAATTTCCTTAAAAGCGTCTGACATTTGCGCTCTCCCCCCTTATTGTGATTATCGTTGTCCCCATGCGTCCTTCCCTGACAGTCAGTGGGGCGAGGAGGTGTCCGGTACGGGCGTTTTCTGCGTTAGTAGATTCTTGATCTGATCCGCGCCGAAGCCCACCATAAAGACCGCTAACAATGCCGGCAAAAGATCTAGTTTAAGAAGTTGATCTTTTGCCCCGGCTATCAAACCGAATAATGCAATCACGAGAGCCATTGCAAGGCGCACATAATCCAGCGTCTTGCCCGAGCGCCTCCTCCCCTTTTTCCACTCCTTTCTTGCATCGGCAAACTTTCCCTGAAATGCGAACTTCAGAACCGCGCTGACTTGCCTTCGCGCCTCCGGCACAAGCTTGATCACGCCTTTGAAAGGATCAACATCGGGAACTGCCAACTCTGTCCCATCGACATTATGTGTCAGTGCGATCTTCAATTTGTACGTATCGTTCTCCCCGAAATAGTGGGTGATTACCCATCCCTCCTCGGTGAGCGTCTGTTCCCCGAGCGTGAAAAACCAACGGCAGGTCCATTCCTGGCGCGCATAAGCATTATTAAGATCGAGCTTCTGGAACTCCAATCGGAATTCGCACGGCTGATACCGTTGAATCTCTCCGCGATCCACTTTGATTCTGACTCTCTTGGCCTCGATTTCTGCCCGAATATCTTCCTTAAAGAAGCCGCTCTTCATCTCCTGCAGCAAAAGTGTGGCCGCATATGCCGCTTCGCAAGTCGAACGGCTTAAAGAGCTCACCAGTTCTTCTTCATATTCGGTAATTTTCGTTCGAAGGTTGTTTGTTGAAGCGAGTCCCTCAACCAGGTCCACGTACTCGCGAATGATTTGCAGCTCAAACAACCTTCCATCGAGATCCATGTAGTCTGGTGCCGAAGAGGCATCGGCCGCGGCTGTGAGCCTGGTTTCGTCGAACGACTCCACACGAGCGAAAGGTCCTGGCAGTAGAGCCCGGATTCGCTTGCAGGTACCGGTCTTGCCGATCCTCCCATTCGTCTGATCAAAGTCGGCCTTGTAGATCTTCACCCGATCAGCAAGGCTCTTGGCGAAGTCAACGTTACCCAGAATTCCCTGAGTCAACTGGTCTTGAACGCTCTTAATAAGGCCAACGGCCGTCTGTACATCCGGATCGGGGGGGTCTGATTTCTCGCCGATCTCAACGATTTTGTCGAATTTCGTTTCTATGCTGAAAATTACGCTTGCCGGCAAGACTTCAGCACGCGTCCGGATGAAGTTGGTGCGTACGATGCTGAGGCTCTCCAGCAATTGCAGGCGCGTCTCCAGTCGAGTCATGGCTTCTTCGATATCCTGCATATCCCCGGCAAAGTCGGGACTGGTCCAAGTGAGGTTCCTTAGCCGATCCGTGATCAACCGCTGCCCCAGACCAATTTGCACGCGCAGACGCGATGCCAAATCGTACGACAGACCGGATATGCGTGCGCCAGCACTGCTTAATCGTTGTTTCATCTTGGTTCGGCGCATTTGGTTCGGGAGGAGGGAATTCAAGCTTAGCGAAAAGATTCCGCCGAGCGCGAGAAAAACGAAAACCCAGAAATCCGCCCACCCTTCACGCCGTGCTCCTGTAGAAGTAAGTAGACTGGTCTTCACGTTGAAGGTTTTGGAAAGTGCAGAGCGTGTGGGGCACCGGGGCGAAACCATGCTCACCGTAAGACGGCCATCAGCGACCTTATCCTTAAAGAGGCCCGAGAAAGATCCGCCAAACCACTTTAGTGGAGGATCAAAGGCAAATTCCTGTTGACCGCGAGGAGGAAGAGTGGGAAGGGCGACGGGGCCGCTCTGCGCCTCCGGCTTGCCAGTATTCGAAGAGGCGTCTTTGCAGAACCAGCGGCATATCCAGCTACGGTTTTCAGTCTTGGGCACAGCTGAGTCCGTCGAGCGCACGACATATCCGTTGACGCTGTACTGCCAGTAAATCTGATATTCCCTGGGATCGTCGTTCTTTAAGCGAAAGTGGCCTGTCTCTCCTTTCACAAAGGTCAGCTCAGGCGCGTCAGGTGTGGCAACATCAAGGCTGAGCGTAAAGGGCGGGCTACTTCTGACAATTCGCACTGCGCCAACATCGACTCCATCGTTCTGAATCGTCGATTGCCAATCCCCGTCGTCGTATAGCCCTGTAATTGCAATTCTCACCTCAAGATTCTGTTTCGAATCGAGATTGCCATCTTTCGGAGTGAGCGTAGGCTGGATGAAAATCTGCTTGTTGGGGGACTTACTGGAAAGGTCCCCTCCGGAAAGATGGATGGGCACAGACCCGTTTGTGTCGTTCCGCAAAATCATCGACCCCGTCGCATTGCCATCAGGATCACACAGCGATTCTGCTTCGACTGTTGGCCGATCGATGATTCTTAGTTTGTCTTGGGCGAGAAGAGAACTGGCGGTTGCCAAACCGAAGCAGATGAGAAGTGGTAAACGCATGGTTAATTGGGCTCCTTTCAGCGGGAACCGTTGAGTTTCAACGTGATGGGGCGTGTCGCAATCCGGCCCGCGCCGGCGCGAGTCGAGGTTGAGGCTGGTGTCGATGCCGTCGGCTGCGTTTGGGAAGTGGGCGGAGTAGAGACGCGTTGCGTCGACACCACGGAGGGTTCGGCCGGGAAAATCGCCGGCTCCACACCCACAAACGCACTAGGCTGAGCCACTTCGGGCTGTATGATCAACATTGTTTCTTGAGGCTTGATCGTCACGGCGTCCGATGAAAGATTTTCGAGGTCGGCATACACGCCGTAACTGCCATCGCGAGTCACAGAAGCCCTCGAGACATTAATCGTAACCTTCAGGATTGCTTGAGAAGTAGCCGCTGCAGCTCCATTGCAAGGAGGTTTTGCTTGAGGCTGATTTGCGACTGGACTCTGATTGATTGATCTAGTTGGTTTTGAAGTTTGACAATTCAAAACCGCTGAATGGATAAGCAACAATGGGAGACACACCGCCACGTATTTCATTATGCCCACCTAGTACGTATCACGCATGTGATTGATGGCCCACACTCTGCTCTTAGTGCGAAGAGGTGCCCCATTTAAACGAGCTCATCACGAGGAGCTTGTTCTGCCCGTTCTGTCGGCCACTTTCGCCTCCCCCGCTAAACGTCAGCCACAAGTTGTTGGCCAGTTTCTTCTCAAGCTGGAATGTCAGCTTGGCATAGTCTTCGCTTTTGAAGCCGTAGGGTCGGGCGTTAATATATACAAACTCAAAGCTTCCATTCGTTTCTGGACCGCCAATGACGGCTCGAACACCGGTCCGCCAGCTGTTCTGAAGAAAAGTGGTTGAATTAGGTGTTCCAGCATTCATTTGGGACGTAGAAGACACCGTATTATTGACCAATTCCTTGTTGTGATACTGAGTCTCAATGATGATCTGCGAAGAGTCGCGCAACCCAGGTACTTGTTCAAAGCCATAACTGATCGAGGTCCATACGGCACCGCCGTTCCAACGCAGATCAGAGGTTGAACCGGTGGGGCTATTCCAACTTGGAGCGACTGCAATTATCCAACTAGAACGATTCCAGGCCGCCGCCTTCTCGCGACTAATGAGCGGATCAATAAGTTTATTCGTTTCCGCCGTTTTCTGCGCAATGTCATCTTTTGAATCCTGATCGAAGTTTGCGCTTGTAGGATCAGGGAGAGCCGGCTTGCCTGCAGCACGCCTAGCATTCGCGACATTTTCCGCTGCTTTGGCTGCTGCTTGGTCGAGTTCCTTCAAAAATCCTCGATTCATTCGAGGATCACCGAAGTCAAACAGTGTTACCTGGAATGCAAGGCCCACCTTTGACGACTTATCGGTTGATGTACCCTTCGTTGTGGCTATCGAGGTCTGAAACCTGCTGAACATGCGAAGAGCGTACGAATGTTGGTAGCTCGACAGAGATACCTTGTCCCCATATGCCAAGAGATACGGTGCTGTATCAAGCGAAATTCCATTCTGAAAGTTGCCGTTTTGATCAAATCCATTTAGCAGGGCAGTTGCAAAGCTCCTGGGAGTTGTGGGCTTGGTGATACTCGACGGAGTAACGCCAAGCACATTTGCCGCCGGGGAATCAGGAATTGAAAAGTCCAGCGTCGTGTTCTTCGCGTTGGTTGCGACATTCTGCGCCTGTACTGATAGCACAGATGCAAGCAGCAGTACGGATATTGTTGATGTGCGATTTATTGGCATTTCAAATAGACAAGCAGGGATTCAGAGTTACCGGAGAAATCGTCAGACTGCTCAACCGAGATCAGGCTGTTTCCATCCTGTTTCAGACTTGTCACAGCGAGGTAGCGCTGCCCGTCGCCTCCGGTAGGGGCCATCACCGTTATGTCTATGCAAATCCACCAATTGTTTAAATCGCTTGCTTTCTTTCCAACGGAAACACTTGCGATTTCTCCGCCTGAGGCAGTGCCGGCACTACCTACCTTTGTCTGTTGTTTGGATGGATCTTGTAGGTACAGGTTAAAGCGGCCAGCTTGGGCCTGTCCGAAGTAGACTTCTACAACAGGTATTCCTCCTGAGGGATCGAGCGTGACGGTTTCTCGGTCAACTGGCGAGGCGCTCATGTTAACTCCCTTAAGAGCTGCCGCCGAACCGAGCATCTCTTGAAAGTGGTAACTGCTTTCGGCTGAAGAAGCGCGACATCGTCTCACAAAATAGAGCTTGTCAACAATAAAAGTGAATTCTGTTACGAAATCAGAACAGAACGGAAAAGTCTCGGATGAAGGCGCGGTTTCCCCAGAACTGGACTCGGGCTGCTACTTCAATTTTGTACAGCTTTTCTGCCGTCACCTTATTGCGGGGCGACTAGCCAAGGGGAAAGAACCGGATCACAGATACCCGGTACTGTGGTCGTTGTAAGGGTTGGAGAGGAATTCCGCTGGTTTCCAACGCCTTACCATGACCGAAGGAAAGGAAACTCAAGCTTATCGGGCTTTAGGTTTAGTCGTATAGGAAAGGAATGCGGGCCTATCTTTGAAAGACAGACGGCCCATCAGTCGTGATGTGGTCCCACGAGTTGTGCCGCCAAGCGTCCATCTACAGAAGTTCATCGACCGGTTGCACTGGGCATCACCCAACCATAAGTGCTACAATGCTTACAATAGTTACAAGAGGAGGGCTGCGGTGAAGCCAACTCGTTCGATGGTTCTTAGCATGCGCCTACCAGTCGAAAGTGGAAGGCGTCTAAAGCGCATCGCCAACCGGCATGGATGGACGCCTAGCGACGCGAGTGCGCGTTTAGTGGAAGAGGGTCTAAGGCGATCAGAATTTGCCTTCCTCGACTTTCGCGATTCCCCTGCAGGGCGGCAAGCCTATATGCAAGGAAGCACGCTCGCTGTGTGGGAGGTGATGTTCCTGCTCCGTAGCTACAAAGGAAACGTCGCGGCCGTCGCCAAACACCTCAGATGGCCAGAAGCCAAGGTCCGAGCGGCTGTTAACTATGCCGAGGCTTTCCCCGATGAGATTGATGAGGCGACGACAGAGAATGACTCAGCAGATTTCGAAACGCTAAAGCGCATGCTGCCCCAGTCCGTCGTCTTTGCTTCCCGGAAGACCGAACGGGGTTGACATGCTCAAGCTACTTTTGGACGAGCATGTTTCCCCGGATGTGGCGGATGGCCTGCGACGTCGTCATCGGTCGCTGGTCATCCATTGGATGGCGGAGAGGGAGGGTGGCGGCTTTCTTGGGAAGGACGATTCTGCTTGTCTGCTGCAAGCTGCCGAGCAGGGCTTAACCCTGGTCACTTATGATCGAAGGACGATTCCGCCATTGCTCAAGGTCTGGGCAGAAG
>Ga0209580_10001286_pt1 | contig 11772 bp, 12 predicted proteins | sample Coa_R1_5_FD_187153 | JGI IMG/M metagenome (GOLD analysis project Ga0209580, IMG submission 187153) | Surface soil microbial communities from Centralia Pennsylvania, which are recovering from an underground coalmine fire - Coalmine... | ecosystem: Environmental > Terrestrial > Soil >...
CCGTCGATGCCTACGGCAGGATCGGTGGCCCCGCCCTTGCTAGCTGTCGTGAACACGGGTCCGATGGCGACGTACGACACCGGCTCGAGGCAGGCGGCGTCAACCTGCTCGCTCGTGTGCGTCGAGAGGCCGACGACGAACGTGTCCCCCGAGAGCCGCCTGACGGCCGCAGGCGGCAGATCCGTCTGTCCGACGTGCACGCCGTCGGCGCCCGCCATGAGGGCCAGGTCCGTCCGATCGTTCACGATGACTCGAGCGCCCACCCGGTGCGACCGTTCAACCGCAGTGTCAATCAGGTCGAGAAGGACGCCGCCCGGAACGTCTTTCGCGCGCAGTTGCCAGAAGGTCACGCCGGCGGCCAGCCATGCGTCCAGGACATCGAGCGGTCCCAGGCGGCGTTCGGCCAACGCGCCCACGTCGAGAATCGGATAGAGCGGGGGGAGGCGAAGCGGGCGCACTCGCGGCCTGGACACGCCAGGCGGCTAGGCCGATTCGGCCAGCGAGCCGTCGGCCTTTTCCTTCTCCTTCACGAACCGGTCCATGAAGGCCGTGCTCAGCCGCCCGGCGACGAAGTCGGGGTCGGCCAGAATCTTCAGATGAAGGGGGATCGTGGTCTTGATGCCGTCGACGACGGTCATCTCCAAGGTCCTGCGCATGCGGGCGATGGCCTCTGTGCGACCGCGGCCGTACGTGATGATCTTCGCCACGAGCGAGTCGTAGTACGGCGAGACCGTGCATTCCGAATGCGCATACGTATCGACGCGCACACCGGGGCCGCCCGGCACGCTGAACGCATGGATGACGCCCGGGCTCGGCACGAACGTCTCGGGGTCCTCGGCGTTGATCCGGCATTCGATTGAGTGGCCCCGAAACTCGATGTCGCCCTGCTTGACCGCGAGGCGCTTGCCGGCGGCAATCCGAATCTGTTCCTTGACGATGTCGATGCCGGTGATGAACTCGGTGACCGGGTGCTCGACCTGGAGGCGGGTGTTGGCCTCGAGGAAGTAGAACTTCCCGGTGGGATCCATCAGGAACTCGAAGGTCCCGGCGTTGGTGTACTGCACGGCGCGGGCCGCGTCGACGACCGTCGAGCCCAGACGACGCCGCTGCTTCTGACTCAACGCGACGGAAGGCGCTTCTTCGATGAGTTTCTGATGGCGCCGCTGGATCGAGCACTCGCGCTCGCCCAGGTGGACGACGTTGCCGTGGTGATCGCCAAGCACCTGGACCTCGATGTGTCGAGGCGCGTCGACGTATTTCTCGAGGTAAACGCCGCCAACCCCGAAGGCGGCTTCGGCTTCCCGGGTCGCGGTCTTGAGGAGCTTCGGCAGCTCGTCGGCGCTCCTGACAATGCGCATCCCGCGACCGCCACCGCCGGCCACCGCCTTGATCATGACGGGATACCCGAGCTCCTTGGCGACGCCGATCGCCTGCTCTTCGCTTTGCATCGGCCCGTCGCTCCCGGGCAGGACGGGCACGCCGGCCTTCTTCATGGCCCGCCGGGCGCGGGCCTTGTCGCCCATGAGCCGAATCACATTCGGGTATGGCCCGATGAACCTGATGTGACAGGCCTCGCAAACCTCGGCCAGGTAGGCACTTTCGGACAGGAACCCGTACCCGGGGTGGATCGCGTCGGCGCCAGTAATTTCGGCTGCGCTGATGATCGCTGGCACGTTGAGGTAGCTGTCGAGGCTCCGCGCCGGACCGATGCATACGTCCTCGTCTGCGAACCGGACGTGCAGCGAGTGCTCGTCGGCCTCGGAGTACACGGCGACGGTCTTGATGCCGAGCTCGCGGCAGGCGCAGATCACCCTCAGGGCGATCTCACCACGGTTCGCAATCAGGATCTTGTTGAACATGTTGAACATGCGCTCAGCACCGGCGTTGGGGCGCCCACGCTACTTGATCTTGACCGAAAACAGGCGCTCCCCGAATTGCACGGGGCGGCCGTTGTCCACGTACACCGCGGCGAGTTCACCGTCGCAGTCGCTCTCGATCTCGTTCATGAGCTTCATGGCTTCGATGATGCACAGGACCTGCCCCTTCCGGATGGAGTCCCCCACCTCGACGAACGGCCGTGCGCCAGGTTCGGGCGACCGGTAGAACGTGCCGACAATCGGCGACTTGATGACCGCCAGATCGACGCCATCCCCTGTGATGGGGGCAGCGCCCGACGGCGCGGCGGCGGCCGGACTGGCCGCGGCAATCGGCGCCGGGATCGGCGGCACCGGCACCGCGGACGGCATGATCGCCACCGGGTGTCCGGCTTTCCGGACCCGAATCTTCAGGCCGTCGCGCTCGATTTCGAGTTCAGCCAGGTCGTGCTCGCGGACGAGCGCCAGCACCTCCCGGACGTCGTCGAGGTTCATAGCGGTGGGACGACCACCAAATCGCGCGGGCACGTCGTCAGGACCTCGCAGCCATCCGTGGTGACGAGCACGTCGTCTTCCAACCGAACACCTCCCGTACCTTCAAGGTAGGCACCCGGCTCGATCGTGAAGACCATGCCGGGAGCGAGCGTCGTGACATGACCAGATTCGGCCCGGCTGATCCGGGGCGCTTCGTGCACGTCCAACCCGAGTCCGTGCCCGGTCCCGTGACAGAACGCCGGTCCGAGCCCCCGACCTTCGAGCCAGCTGCGGGCCGCGTTGTCGACATCGGCGCTCGTGGCGCCAGCCCGGACGGCCCCGAGAGCAGCACGCTGGGCGCCGGCCACCGCTTCGAAGAGCGACCTCGCCGCGGAATCGACGCGACCGACGGCGGCCATCCTGGTGAGGTCGACGCAGTATCCGTCTAACACCCCGCCAAAGTCCAGCACGACCAAGTCACCGGTCGCCAGGCGCCGATCTGTCGGCCTAGCATGGGGATACGCGCTGTTCGGGCCAGACGCGACGATGGTCTCGAATGCCGGACGCTCGAATCCAGTGCGCTCGAGAGCCGCGTCGATGGTCCGAGCGATGTCCCGCTCTGCCCGGCCGGCGGCGACGATACCGGCCAGGCCGCTGGCTACATGGTCGAGCATGTGGCCCGCCCGCCGCAGGGCGGTCAGCTCCGCATCATCTTTAATCAGCCGGAGGTTCTCGACGAGGTCATCCGTGGGCTGCCAATCGACGCCGGGCATCAGGTCGTGCCAGCGACGAAGACCAGCCACCGTCAACGTGCTGGCCTCGAAGCCGACCCGCCGGGCTGACGCCCGGGACAGGACGTCCGCCAAGCCGCGGTCGTAGGTGGACTCGACGACATCCAGCGACGTCGCGAGGAGATCGCCGGCATTGATCCCACGACGGACGACCGCCGCGTAGCGGCCGTCGGTGAGGATCCGCGCCCCGGCGTCGGTGATGACCAGCCAGGCCGTCGATCCGCTGAACCCGGAGAGGTAGCGAACGTTCAGCGGATTCGACACCACGAGCGCGTCGAGTTGCCGATCGGAGAGCGAGTGCGCCGCTGCCTGAACGCGCCGCGCCCAGTTCGGGCGCGAGGACTCAGTCATGCCTACTTGGCTGAGTATTCTGCCACCGCTCTTACCTGGTGCAGGAGCCGTTTAAGAGCCTGGAGCAGCCGGTGGCGAGGCGCGGTCCCTGGAGCGACGCTCGTGGCGTCAATGGGCGGCGCCAAGGGCGGTTGGACTGGATCGTCAGCGACCACAGGCGGCCACGGGCCCGGTCCCTCGTCGGCGGCCGCCTGCGCGGCTTCGACCGCGGCGGGAAGCAGGAAGGCGTCTGGCATCAGCTCGGGCCACGGCTCCGACAGCGGCGCAGTTCGGCCGGAGGCCGACTCGACGTCCAGGGCAGCCCCGGCCGGTGGGCGGAACGACTCGATGCGTGGCACGGGCAGCGATTGGTAGGGCAAGCCCGATGCCAGGCTCACCGTGAGGAAACCCTCGGACGGCATGCCGATCCGGGCAGGGCCGACGTGCGCCGATCGATCGCGCCGGTGCAATTTGCCGGGGGCGGGTCACAACTGTAAGCGCCTCGCGCGAGGCTGGATCCTGCCGGCGCCTGGGGCCCATTTCTGGGCGCCAAGATTGACAATTCCTGAGTAGACCCCTATGATTTTGGTTTGCCGTTCTGAAGATCCGGGCGGGAAGGGAAGGCATGCGCACGTTTACGCCGACGGGGGCGTCGGTTGACCGAAAGTGGCACGTGATTGATGCGAAAGACCGGGTGCTCGGCCGCGTGGCGACTGCGGCAGCACGGCTGCTGCAGGGCAAGCACAAAGTGACTTACGTTCCCTTTCTCGATCGCGGCGATCACGTCATCATCGTGAACGCGTCAACCGTGAAATTGACCGGCCGCAAGGAAGATCAAAAAATCTATCGCTACCACAGCGGTTACGAAGGCGGGCTCCGCGAGGAGCGCGCGCGCGTGGTGCGTCACAAGAGTCCTGTTCGCATCGTCGAAGAAGCCGTGCGCGGCATGTTGCCGAAGACCAAGATGGGCAACGCCATGTACCGGAAGCTCAAGGTCTACGCGCGAGCGGATCACGGACACGCCGCGCAGAAGCCCCAGTCGTTCGAGGTCTCGTAGCGTGGCTACCACGGAGTATTACGGCACGGGTCGGCGAAAGACCTCGACGGCCCGCGTTTTCCTGCGTCAAGGCAAGGGCGCCATCATCGTCAACCGGCAATCGATCGAAGCCAGCTTCCCCACCGAGACGTTGCGGCTCGTGATTCGGCAGCCGCTCGTGGCCACCGAGACCACGGAACGGTTCGACGTGCTCGCGACGACGGCCGGTGGCGGCGTCTCGGGCCAAGCGGGCGCGCTCCGGCTCGGCATCGCCCGAGCGCTCGTGGAGTACGACGAGACCCTGCGCGGCACGCTCCGCAAGGCCGGGCTCCTGACGCGCGACCCGCGCGCCAAGGAACGCAAGAAATACGGCATGGCGGGCGCGCGCAAGCGCTTCCAGTTCAGCAAGCGTTGAGGGTCGGTTCGCACGCCATGAGAGAACGAAGGAGTTGAGCCCGTTGAGCGCGATCGCTGTCAAAGATCTTCTCGAGGCTGGCGTCCATTTCGGCCACCAGACGAAGCGCTGGAACCCGAAGATGAAGCCCTTCATCTTCGGCGAGCGGAACGGGATCTACATTCTCGACCTCGGCCGCACGGCCAAGCTCTATCGGGAAGCCGCGGAGTTCGTCACGTCCATCGCCACGAACGGCGGCACGATGCTCTTCGTCGGCACGAAGCGCCAGGCGCAGGACGCAATCGCGGAAGAAGCCCAGCGCTGCGGGATGTTCTTCGTGAATCAGCGGTGGCTCGGCGGCCTCCTGACGAATTTCTCGACGATCCAGCGCAGCCTGCAGCGCCTGCGCGACCTCGAGGCCATGAAGGCCGACGGCCGTTACGACACGCTGTCGAAGAAGGAAATCGCCCGCTTCGAAAAAGAGCAGCGCAAGCTCGCGAAGAACCTCGACGGCATCCGCGGGATGAGCCGCCTGCCCGACGCCGTCTTCGTCGTCGACACGAAACACGAGCAGATCGCCGTCGACGAGGCGCGCAAGCTGAAGATTCCGGTCATCGGCATCGTCGACACGAATTGCGACCCAGACCAGGTCGACTACGTGATTCCAGGCAACGACGATGCCCTGCGATCGATCCGGCTGTTCGCGGCCGGGATGGCTGACGCGGTGATGGCCGGCCGCGGCCTCTCCGAGCCTCGTGCCGAAGCCACGACGGCCGTCTGACGACCGCGTGTCGACCATTCCCGCTGAACTCGTGAAGAAGCTCCGCGACCAGACGGGCGCGGGCATGATGGAGTGCAAGGCGGTCCTCACCGAGGCCGGCGGCAACCTCGAAGAGGCCACGATCCTCCTCCGCAAGCGCGGTCTGGCGCACGCGGCGAAGAAGGCCGGCCGCAGCACGACCGAGGGCCTGATCGGGTCCTACATCCACCTGGGCGGCAAGATCGGCGTGCTCGTGGAGCTCAACTGCGAGTCGGATTTCGTGGCGCGTACCGACGACTTCCAGACCCTCCTCAAGGAACTCGCCATGCAGGTCGCGGCGGCTCATCCCCAGTACGTCCGCCGCGAGGACGTGCCCGCCGAGATTCTCGAGCGGGAGCGCGGGATCTATCGCGCGCAGATGGAGGGGTCGGGCAAGCCGCCGCAGGTGATCGACAAGATCGTCGAAGGCAAGCTCGGCGCCTTCTTCGAGGACAACGTCCTCCTCGAGCAGGTGTCGATCCGCGATTCCAAGGTGAAAGTGCGCCAGATGATTGAGGCGGCCATCGCCAAGCTCGGGGAGAACATCGGCGTCGCCCGGTTTGTCAGGTTCAAAGTTGGAGAGGGACAGTAACAGATATAATTCCTCGTCCGTGTCCTCGCCTGCTTTCTCCCGTGTGCTGCTGAAGTTGTCTGGGGAAGCCCTCACGGGCGACCAGACCTTTGGCGTCGATGCGCAATACACCTCCCAGGTCGCGCAGGAAATCGGTGAAATCCAACAGCTCGGCGTGCAGACGGGCGTGGTGATCGGCGGGGGCAACATCTTCCGCGGTCTCGCGGGCAGCGCTCGGGGCATGGACCGGTCCACGGCGGACTCGATGGGCATGCTCGCCACCGTCATCAACGCCCTTGCCCTCCAGGACGCCCTCGAGAAGCACGGCGTCACGACGCGCGTGGTCACCGCGATCGAGATGCGGTCCGTCGCGGAGCCCTTCATTCGGCGCCGCGCGATTCGCCATCTCGAGAAGGGCCGGGTCGTGCTCCTCGCGGCCGGCACCGGGAACCCCTACTTCACGACCGACACGGCGGCCGCCCTCCGCGCGATGGAAATCCGCGCGGAGGTCATCCTCAAAGGCACCAAGGTCGACGGCATCTACACAGCCGACCCCATGGTCGACAAATCGGCCAAGCGGTACGACTCGATTTCCTATCTCGAGGTGCTGGATCGCGGTCTGAAAGTCATGGACGCGACGGCGATCTCCCTCTGTATGGACAACAAGCTGCCGATCATCGTCTTCAAGCTTCGCCAGTCCGGCAATTTGCGGCGCGTGATCATGGGAGAGCCCGTGGGCACGCGCGTCGCCTGAGCGCAGTCGACCTATGGATCCCAACGACCTCAAGACTCTGAGTGCGGAATCTCGAAAGCGGATGGACGGGGCGATCGAGCACGTGCGCAAGGAGCTCTCGGGCCTTCGCAGCGGCCGCGCCTCGGTCTCGATTCTCGACCCGGTACAGGTCGAGGCCTACGGCGCGATGATGCCGCTCAATCAGGTCGCGACGCTCTCCATCCCCGAACCGGCGTTGATCGTCGCGCAGCCCTTCGATCCATCGCTCCTCTCCGCCATCGACAAGGCGATTCAAAAGGCCAACCTGGGCCTGAACCCGGCGTCGGATGGCAAGGTCCTGCGCATCCCGGTTCCGGCCCTGACCGAGGAGCGCCGTAAGGAGATGTCGCGCCTCGTGCACAAGTACACCGAAGAGGCCCGCAACTCGATCCGCCAGGTTCGCCGCGACACGAACGATCGGCTGAAGAAGCTCCTCAAGGATCACAAGATCTCGGAAGACGACGAGCGCCGCGCGCTCGATGAGATCCAGAAGATCACGGACGGCCACGTGACGGCCATCGACGAGATGCAGAAGAAGAAGGATCAAGAGCTGCTCGGGAAGTGACCTTCTTCTCTCACCTCGAATGTTCCGTCCCGTGTGGCGTCGGGCCGTACGACGCCCGGGCCATCCAGCACCTGTGCACGTGCGGCGCTCCCCTGCTCGCCCGCTACGACCTCTCGGCGGCGGCGCGCACATGGACGCGCGCGTCTCTGTCCGCCCGCGAGGCGACGATGTGGCGCTATCGGGAGGTGATGCCGCTCTTCGCCGGCGAGGATCCGATCTCGCTCGGCGAGGGGTGGACGCCGCTGCTCCACGCGCCGCGACTCGGCCGCGCGGTCGGCCTCGAGCGCCTCTTCATCAAGGACGAGTCGCCGAATCCGACCAACTCGTTCAAGGCGCGGGGTCTGTCGGCGGCCGTGACGAGGGCCGCGCGGCTCGGCGCCCGGGTCCTCTCGATTCCCACGGCCGGCAACGCAGGCAACGCGATGGCGGCTTATGCCGCCAAGGCCGGTCTCGAGGCGAAGGTCTTCATGCCTCGCGACGTCAAGACCCCGTTCGTCCGCGAATGCGAGCTGTACGGCGCCGACGTCACCCTCGTCGACGGCCTGATCACGGACGCGGGGCGGATGGCCGCCGAACGCGGCAAGCCCCTCGGCTGGTACGACGTGTCGACGCTCAAGGAACCGTACCGCATCGAAGGCAAGAAGACGATGGGCTACGAGGTGGCGGAGCAGCTCGGCTGGACGCTGCCTGACTGGATTCTTTACCCCACCGGCGGCGGCACGGGCATGGTCGGGATGTGGAAGGCGTTCGACGAGCTGTCGACTCTCGGCTGGATCGATCCGCAACGGCGGCCTCACATGGTGACGGTTCAGGCCTCCGGATGCGCGCCGATCGTGCGCGCCTTCGAGGCAGGCGCTGAGAAGTCGACGATGTGGGAGAACGCGGTGACGATTGCCGACGGGCTTCGCGTGCCGAAGGCCATCGGGGATTTCCTCGTGCTGCGCGCGGTGCGCGAGAGCGCCGGGGCGGCGGTCGCCGTGGGCGATGCTGACATGGTCACGGGCATGCGCGACGCGGGCCGGCTCGAGGGCATCAGCGCGGCGCCGGAAGGCGGCGCGGCGGTGCATGCGCTGCGGGTCCTGGTCGCGGCCGGTCGCATCAAGCCGCACGACACGGTCGTCGTGTTCAACACCGGCGGTGCCCTCAAGTACCTCGACGTCCTCGCCTGAGCGAATCGCTTGATCGGCGATCGTGCCGGCGATCGCGGCCATCATCGGCGGAGGCGCGATCGTGACAGTGTCGTCGCGATCGATCGCCGGCCGCGTCAAGCCGCGCTATGGGTACGAGGGCGGCGGCCTGATGCTGCAGAAGGGGGGGCGATTCTGGCGGGCGATCTCTCGGGCGCCTCGGCTCGCCTGCTCCAGATGGTGGCGCTCGGCTTCACGTCCGATCTCGCCGCGGCGCGCGACATCATTCGGCGGACGTGCGAGTAGGCGACGTGAATTCGGCCGTGGTAAACTTCGGAGTTCGTCGAGTGGGCGGCTAGCTCAGCTGGGAGAGCGCCGCGTTCGCAACGCGGAGGCCGCCGGTTCGATCCCGGCGCCGTCCACCAAGATTTTCCCTGTTTATTGTCGGTCTCAGCGCTCGCCGCAAGCGGGTCCTGCCACCGAACAGCCCCGGGCGGTGCTCAGCGAGCAGGCCCCTCAGTACTTCGCCTGTGAGGGGTCGACCCGATCGATCCAGGCCAGAATCCCGCCCGTGAGGTTGCGGGCGTTCGTCACGCCGTGATCGCGCAGCAACGCGACCGCCTTCGCGCTCCGCCCGCCCATTTTGCAGTGGACGATGATCTCGGGCGCGTCGGCGCCCTGCGGTATCTCCGAGAGCCGTTTGGGCAGATCGCCGAGTGGAATCAGCGTCGATCCGGGGATGCGGCAGATCTCGAATTCACGCGGCTCGCGGACGTCCAGGATCCAGATCTTCTTGTGCTGATCCATGGCAGCTTTGAGCGCCTCGACGGTGATTTCCGGGACCTTCACCGCCGGCGTTGAGGCCGGTACCACACCGCAGAACTGGTCATAGTCGACGAGCGCGGTCACCGTCGGGTGGTCGCCGCAGACGGGGCACGCCGGGTCGCGCTCGACCGTCATCGTGCGGAACTCCATGCTCAACGCGTCAAGCAGCAGGAGCCGGCCCGCCAGCGTGCGCCCGACGCCGAGGATGAGCTTGATCGCTTCGGTCGCCTGGATTGTGCCAATCAGGCCGGGGAGCACGCCGAGCACGCCGCCCTCGGCGCAGCTCGGCACGAGGCCGGGCGGCGGCGGCTCCGGGTACAGGCACCGGTAGCACGGACCGCCCTTCGTCGCGAATACGGACGCCTGCCCGTCGAAGCGAAAGATGCTGCCGTAGGCGTTCGGCTTGCCGAGCAACACGCAGGCGTCGTTGACTAGATAGCGCGTGGGAAAATTGTCGGCCCCGTCGACGACCACGTCGTAGTCCCGCAGGATGTCGAGCGCGTTCGCCGAGGTGAGCGGTGTCTCGTGCGCGACGACGCGCACCGCCGGGTTGAGCGCCGTCAAGCGCTCCGCGGCCGCCTCGAGTTTCCGCCGGCCGACGTCGCGCGTGCTGTAGATCACCTGCCGCTGCAGGTTGCTCGCGTCGACGACGTCGAAATCCACGAGGCCGAGCGTGCCCACGCCGGCGGCCGCGAGATAGAGGGAGGCTGGCGATCCCAGGCCACCAGCCCCCACGCAGACGACCCGCGCCTGCTTGAGTCGCAGCTGGCCGGCGACGCCGACCTCAGGAATGATCAAATGCCGACTGTAGCGCTCGACTTCGTCGCGCGTGAGCGTGGGGCCCTCGGTGGCCGCGGCCCCGGATCCGCCGGCGACCGACGGCACGATGCTGACGGTGTCGGTCGCGTGGACCGGCGTGCGGTCGCGCTGCAGCTGGCGAATGTCGCGGTCGTTGACGTAGACGTTGACGAACGTGCGCAGCGTCCCATCCGGGCCGAACAAATGGGGACGGAGATCCGTGTGGAGGTCGGTCAAGGCGCGCAGCAGGTCGCCCACGGTCGCGCCGTCGACCGGCACGGCCGCCTGCTGATTGGTAAAGGCACGCAACGGCGTCGGGATGAGGATGCGGACAGACATCAGACGACTCCTGACAGGACGGACTCTTCGCGATACCCCGAGCGGTCGGTTCGAAGCCGCCATGACCGCAACTCCCGCGGCATCCGGTCGCGTACCGACACGATGACATAGCTCACGTTCGGCCACGCATGATCGAGGTCGAACAGAGACGGCTCGGCCGGGTGATCGGGGTGCGAATGGTAGAAACCGACGATGTCGAGACCGCGCGACGCCGCGCGGGCCTCCGCCGAGCGGTAGTCGTCCGGGCCGATGAGAAAGCGCCTGCCGCGATCGTGGGTGGCCGTGTTGCCCAGCGGCCATGCATCGCTCACGCGTCCGGGCGTGGTTCCCACCAGGACACCGCAGCATTCATCGGGGTACGTCCCGACGCCATGCGCGCGAATTGACGCCTGCACGCCGATGGGCAATGCCAGCTCGCCGCCGTCGGCCTTCCAGAACGACTCCGAGGCGTACCGACTGCCGCCATCAGGAAACACCGTCACGATGACGCCTTCATCGAGCGTGCGCGCGACGTCGAGGGCCGCGGCGAGTGCGGCGCCGCTCGACGGCCCCACGAAGAGCCCTGCTTCCCGTGCGAGGCGACGCGTGAGGGCGTGGGCGTCTTCGGTCGTCACGGCGACATTGCGATCAGCCAACGAGGGATCGTAAATGCCGGGCACGATCGCCGAGGGCAAATGTTTGAGGCCCTCGAGCCCGTGCAGAGGTCCGTCCGGTTGGACGGAGATCAGCCGGGCGCGAGATCCGGCGGCCCGGATCCTCCGGCTGACGCCGACGAACGTGCCGGTCGTCCCAAGGCCGGCGACGAAGTCGGTCAGACGCCCCTGCGTCTCTTCGAGGATCTCCGCGCCGGTCGTATCGAAGTGCGCGCGCCAGTTGGCCTCGTTGTTGTATTGATCGGCGTAGAAGTAGAGGTCCGGATTCGCGGCCTGCAGGCGCCGCGCTTCGGCGATCGCGCCGTCGCTGCCCTCCATCGGGTCCGTCAACACGACATTGGCGCCGTAGGCACGCAGCACGCGCTTGCGTTCTGGCGTCACGTTGGCGGGCACGCACAGCGTGACCAAAAATCCACGCTGGGCA
>Ga0209580_10001290_pt1 | contig 11757 bp, 13 predicted proteins | sample Coa_R1_5_FD_187153 | JGI IMG/M metagenome (GOLD analysis project Ga0209580, IMG submission 187153) | Surface soil microbial communities from Centralia Pennsylvania, which are recovering from an underground coalmine fire - Coalmine... | ecosystem: Environmental > Terrestrial > Soil >...
GAGAGTGCTTGACGCGTTGTGCGTCCAATGTCCCTGCTTGTCGCGAGTTGCCACGATAACTGCCGAATGCCGACGTCCTTCGCTCCCAAACCCGATTGGAGGCGACGACTGATTGGCGATGGGCCGCAAGAGGGTTCAGCGACGGCACCTCGAGACCGGCAGTTACCGAAGCGGGTCGCAATTAAAGCCGCCTTCAACCATCGTGTTGTTCTTGTCGACGGTAATCTTCCTGGCCTGACCGAGATCGGATATCTGTACGTTTGTGAGCTCGAGGTCTGCAGTGATGGCCTTGCCACCGGTGAGGAGCGCTATATCCCGCAGCATATTTTTGCGCTGATCCCCGATGCCAGGCGCCCTGACGGCTGCAACCTGCAGCGGGCCTCGGATCTTGTTCACGACGAGAGTCGCGAGGGCCTCGCCCTCAACATCCTCTGCAATTATGAGGAGGGGTTTGCCGCTCCCTGTGATCTGTTCCAGCAATGGAAGTAGGTCCTTCTTCGAGCTGATTTTGTTTTCATGGATGAGAACGTAGACGTCCTCTAAGGCAACTTCCATGCGCTCAGGGTCGGTGATGAAGTAGGGCGAGAGATATCCACCGTCGAATTGCATGCCGCCAACTTGCGGTTGGTCGCGGATAGCGCCTGCTTCTTCCACACTGGCCGAAACACAATCGCTCTCGGTAGCAAGTTTTGCAGTCATTTCGTGTTGGACCTGATCAGCGGTGCTTCACGGTATCCCTTTCGCAATTGATGATCGCCTATGAATCCCCCACTCCGTTTTTCCTACTATGAGGGAACGGGATAAGTCCAAGTTGGTCAATAATGCTCACAAAGAGCAATTTCCCGGAAAACTCCTTTATGAGCGTTGTCCCGGCTGCACAGTCTGGACGTCGAAGCCCAGTGCACAATGCAGGGTTTCTTCATGCCAGACCAATCCAAGTTGTCCTGTTTTCATGGAATGCAAGACTTCAAACAACCGGCAGGACGCAAGCAGTTCTTGAGAATCCGAGGAAAGTGAGCAATCTTGAGCAGCAACGGCGCTGTGCAAACAGTACTCTGCAAGCTGTTGTGGTGGGACCTCTCCTACGAATGCGGACCGTCCTTCCAGGGCAGGCATGAGTTTGCATTTGCCAACTTGACTATGTTTGCCCCTCACGCCCGCCCTTTCAATGTCCCGGGAGTAGGTCTCGATCAGGCACCTCGTCACTCTGTCCCGCGTTCGAATCTCGGAAGTCCCGCTCTGGCCAAAGGAGAAACATGAAGAGACTGATGTTGACTACGCTGTCGTTCGTTTTCTTGACAAGCTTGGTTTGTTTGGCTCAAGAGCCCGCGAACCAGGACAACGCAAAACAACCCACCGCACAAGAAAAATCACCGAAGACTATTCACATCAAGACCGTAACCGGCTGTTTGCAAAAAGGCAACGAAGCTGCCGTTTTTTCCCTTGTAGCTGAAGACGGAAAGACCTGGGACCTGAGCAGCAGGACCGTTAAGCTTGACGAACACGTCGGCCATCAGGTAACGGTCACCGGTTCGGTTCATCACGAGTCGAAAGCACAGGAAAAAGCAGAGGAAAAGAAGGAAGGCCAGATGGAGAAGGCAGCTGGCAAAGAAGAGTATGGTGACTTGCGGGTGACCGATCTGAAGATGGTCAGTGAAACGTGCAGCAAATAACGACGATCCGTTCTTCCCGGGGCCAGCATTCATGTGCTGGCCTCTTCGTTTAGGACGCCGATACAAAACGACGAAGTGAGCGATTCTGAACAGACAGCTTCGGCTTCACGCGGCATAATGCGGAACAAATCTACGGAAACGGTGATGCTTTTTATGAGCCCCGAGGTTTGTTTCCGCGCTGCTTTCGCTGCCCTTACAAGCGTGGCTCCAGCTACTTGGTGTATTTCTGACGATCTCGATCAAGTATTGGGAAAGGAATTCTATGTCAATCTTGCGGATCTCAAAGGTCTCACCTGCCCTATTGGTGGCAGCTTTTCTCATTAGTTGTGGCAGCCTTACCAAGCCGCCAGCTTCGACCGTTGGCGTTGGCCCTGCGGTATTGATGGTAGTCCCACAAAGCAACGGAGTGGGCACCGACCGTGAGATTGCTGTGGTGTTCAGCTCACCCATGGATCCAGCAAGCATCAATAACAGCACATTCATGATTCCAGGAGTGACTGGCACAGTCACTTACGACGCCACCAACAAGATTGGCGCCTTCAAACCTTCCCCTAACTTTGCTCCCAATACGAAGTACAACGCGAGCATTGGCGTTGGGGCCAAGGACATGAGCGGAACTCCACTGGCCGCACCCTTCAACTTCTCCTTTACTACCCGCGCAACCAGCGACACTTCTGCCCCGTTGGTCATTGCCGTCAATCTTGTCGCAGGGGCCACTTGCGTACCTCAGAACCAGAAGATCTTAGCCACCTTTGACGAGCAGATGGACTCCCTCACCATCAATCCCAGCACATTCTTAATTGTAGGTGTGACAGCCACTGTGACCTATGATGTGGTTACTCAAATTGCCACGCTCACGCCCTCGGCTAACCTAGCAGCGAACACCACTTACACGATTATGGTCACCGCCGGGGCCAAGGACATGGGCGGAGTGCCGGTTGCGCCACTTCAACAGACTTTTACCACCGGTCCATGCCAGAGCGGTGGAACGCAGCCAGTAGCGCTTTGTCCAGGCATAGGAAATTTCTCGGTTCTAGCCGGAACCACCGTCACCAACACCGGTTCTACCGTAGTGTCTGGGGACGTTGGAGTATGTCCTGGTACGGCTGTCACTGGATTTCCGCCGGGGCTGGCAGGCGGGACGATCCATCTTGCAGATGGTGTCGCCTCTCTGGCGCAGGCCACGTTGACTGCCGGTTATATCGATGCTGCCGGACGATCGGGCGGCACTTCGGTCGCCGGAGATTTGGTCGGGCAGACCCTCACCTCTGGCGTCTACACATCGACGTCGTCGCTGGCAAATTCCGGGGACCTCACTCTCGATGCCCAAGGCAATCCGAGTACAGTGTTCATTTTCCAGATTTCGTCCACGCTCACGACGGGCAGCGGAAGCCATGTTGTCCTGGCCAACGGTGCCAAGGCTTGCAACGTCTTCTGGCAGGTCGGCAGCTCAGCGACCCTGGGAACGAACTCTGTGTTTAAGGGAACCATCATGGCCCTCACATCAATCACCGTAACCACAGGCGTGAATCTGGAAGGCAGGGCGCTAGCACGGAATGGCGCAGTCACCTTGGACACCGATGTCATCACCGGATGCACTTGCCCGTGAGGCGGTGGCTAACGCCAGGTGCAAATGGGCGGGTTTCTAGATCTCGAGAGCCCGCCCACCAGCAGGACGAAGAGCAACAAAGGAAACCAACAGCCGAAGTGGACGTTTCACCAGTTCCACTCAGCGGCAACTAAGAGATCCGATCGGCGTTCCCCCCGGGCCAGCACTCAAATGCTGGCCCCCTTTTTTCGGGGACAACAAGCTTGCATCCAAAAGAGAATTTGAAAGGGCTGGGGAACACAGCTTCATTTCAGGACTGAGTAGGTCTGAGCAGTAGCTTGATAAGGCAGCGCCGTCGTTTTTGTCGGCGGCTGTTGGCCCGATGGTGCGGCCGGACACTCACAATCACGAAGTTCCTGTCCGCTCGCCGCGCCATTTCTGCTTGAGTATTAAAGGTTCCCGCTTTACCGTCTGATCGGGCTGTGGGCTGCGTGCCACGCGCGTACGGGGGCTTGAACTTAGAAAAGCTTGAATTCGACTTCAATACTAATTTGTACGCTCACTGGCTTCCCGTCTTTCAACGCAGGATCAAAGCGCCACTGCTGCACAGCCTCCATCGCCTTTGCATCCAGCCCGAATCCTAGCCCGTGGACGACCCGAATGTCGCGAGGGTGTCCGGTGGAGTCAACAATTAGCCACAGCGTGCAAGTGCCCTGCGTTTTCGCCCTGCGGGCCTCATCGGTGTAGTCAGGATCAGGAGTCGAAACGGGTTGGGGAGCCGATATTCCTCCGCCTACCTTAAACACTCCTCCTCCGATGCCACCGCCGCTCCCGGCCCCAACTCCTGCGCCGCGTCCGACCCCTACACCGCCGCCAGAACCGGATCCGATACCGCCGCCAGAACCGGATCCATTGGAGGGCGGAGCTCCCGGCAGCGAGGCAACCGACGGAATACCAAGATTTGGCATGTGATTCTCGGCGAGGTGTGCCTGGGGAGGCACAATGACCGTCGGCTCTGTTGTTAGCTTAGGCTTGACGTTGCGAAGCACAATCTGAGGCGGCGCGATCTGCTGCATCGCGAATTTTGGGAGTCTTCCCTTGGGTGCCGGCAGCGGATCATGATCTCCCCCGCCGCCACCACCTCCGACCACTTTCTTAGAAGTTCGAAGTATGTATGAGTCAGAAGAAGGTGCGACCAGGGCTATGACCTCTCTCTGCCTGACCTCTGGAACGACCTTATGTCCAACGGCAGCCCCCACAAGGATGAGGCCCAACAATACAACGTGAATGATCCCTGATCCTACTAAGCCGTTTGCCCGGTAGTTGTTGTATTGCCCCCAGACTTCTCCCACCGCGAAAGACCTTTGTACTCGCAAGTGTGACCCCTTTTTATCGACACCCGCCATCGCCGGTTTGCCAGAATGGCACCCATGCATTTCGAACTGCTCTTTTTAGTAATCGCACGGCGATTTTCGGGCTTAAGTTTGTCCTTAAAGCCGTGTGACCGGCCGCGGGTCCGCTAAAGACATGGGCGCCCGTTGCGCTCGAATCGGTGCCAACGATAGTTCTTAGTTAAAGCTCCGACGGTTACCGCGGGCGTTGACCGCTTCGGGAATAGCAATATAGTCCGAAGCTGCATGTGGACGACTTCGCTTCTCTTCCCCGTCGGGGAAGCGCAGAATGCCAGGAGTGTGCACGTGAATAATTTCGTTTCTTACCGCATACAGCACCAACTCGGCGATCGAATGGATCTCGAGCTTGCGCATGATGTTGCTTCGATGCGTTTCTGCGGTCGCCAGTGTCACGTGCAGTATGGCGGCAACTTCCTTGGAAGCTTTGCCTTCACTCACGAGCTGCACAACCTCGCGCTCCCGTGGCGATAATTTGGGCATCCTGGCGGCATATGAATCCGCGCGATGGCGCTTGTACCCGTCCATAATCACACGCGACACTCGCGAACTGAAGATGCTCTTTCGCTGTTGAATAGCCTCAACTGCGGTTGTCAAATCCGTAGTCCCATCGGATTTAAAAACCCAGCCCCGAACGCCCGCTTCCAGGCAGTCTCGGATCACATGCTCGGAGTCAACCGCAGTGAGGATAAGTATTGCCTGGGCGGGATTGAGTTTCAGGATCTGCCGCGCCGTGTCCACGCCATTCAATATAGGCAGGCAGACATCCAGAATAAGAAGATCGGGTTTCAATTGCTGGCACTTTTCTAACACATCCCGGCCGTCAGTCGCTTCTCCACAGACCTCCCAACCTTCGTGAGATGCAAGCAGCGATGACAAACCGAATCGGAATATTGGATGATCGTCAGCCAGCAAAATGCGGAATGTGTTCATAGAACCTCCCCATACTCAAGCTAACTTATCAAGTCACTCCGACGCTGTCTGAGCAAAATTGCTCAAGGGCCTCGTCTGTCGCCGCAAAGGCAAGCAAGGGGAGGAGCGGGATTGGAGGTTGCTTTGATTAGGACAGATTCCGGCCGCCTGACAATCGCGGATCGCGCAGCCTCGTGAGGTGCGAAACAATATCGCGATTGCCGACGACCATCGCTGTAATAAGGAGGCAAGCGCTGGTGACAAACAGGGAGGTTCGAGCCAACGCCTACCTTCCTGCCCCTCGCGTTGGGGCTGCCCTAAGGAATAAATGAGCAGTGCCAGCGCGTCTATCGTGCCGAGTGTGTATTTGCCCGAAAGTCTTTCACTACGTTTCGGCCACTGCAATTCTCAATCCTCATTCACAGCGTTGTAATGTTCGGAAAAAAACACAGCACGACTAGAGAATCAAACCCACGCAGTAAACAGAAAGACCGACTTCCCTCGGCAAACGCTCGTCCATTCACATTGAAAATGATTCTCCCGCCGCCCATCGGTACAGCAACAACTGGAATCTGATACTGACCGAACAGGATAGACCGTTGCTTGACTCTACCTCTACTCTCAAGCATGAATCCGGCAAACCTCACTTCGCCATCTCAGCCAACTATAAAACCGCGTCAAGGGAGGCTGTTGTGAACAGAGAGTCTGCGATTGCAGATCCGGTTCCTCTAGGCTCTGATCTGATCAAACGCGCACAACAAGGGGATACGGACGCGTTTGGCGCCCTGTTCCAGGCAAATAGGTCGCGGATCTACTCCGTGTGTTTGCGCATGACCAGTAATGCCGCGGAAGCGGAGGATCTCACGCAAGACACGTTCTTGCATGTATTCCGCAAGATCAACAAATTTCGCGGAGACTCAGCTTTCTCGACGTGGCTTCACCGAATTGCGGTCAACACGGTCCTGATGCACTTTCGAAAGAATTCTCTGAATCAGGTTTCACTGGACGAACCGCAGCGCGACATGGACGGCGACAAGAGACGGCGCGAATACGGAACCAGAGATAAAGAACTGGCAGGCTGCATCGACCGGCTTGCATTAGCCCGCGCTATCAAAGAGCTTCCTCCTGGGTACCGGACTGTGTTTTTGCTGCATGAAGTTGAGGGCTATGAGCATCAGGAAATCGCCGAGATGCTTAGTTGCTCCGTAGGCAATTCGAAATCGCAACTTTACAAAGCGAAACTGCGATTTCGGGAGCTGTTAGCCCTTTCGAGTAGGCCTCAACTAGGGATTCGAAGTAGGCAGTTGAGCACTCAAGAACCAGCAAAACAAAAACTCAAGAACTGCGTTCTGCCAGCTGTCCCAGATGTGCTAACAGGGCTAGCCCATTCCGTGATGGAAGTGGGACCGAAAGCTGCGTGACCCAGAGCAGCACAAACTGAGTAACATGAGGCCGACGGCCAGTACAACCATTTGATGTCGACCCGAGCTGAGCCCGAAGCGGTGTGGAATCCTAACCGTTGCGCAACTAACTCCTACTCTTTCAAGTACCGTGTCCGAGTGCCATGGTCCCTGGTTTGCGGGGTATTTGCAACCTACTAAAAGGATGGCTCCTCAGGTAGGACTCGAATCCGCGTGACAATGTAACTTCAACAGGGTCCAGCCTAAACGCATTAAGTCCAGCATGCTGGTAAAAAGAAGGCCACGCCCAGAGCGGGTCTAGCCGGAAAGAACTTCACAATTGAAGCGGTCGTGAGGGTCGAATGTCGGGTTGCTCGCCGTTAACCCATGACCGCATCCCTGTTTTCAACTATAAAGAGGTTGTGCGTGTTCCTTTCCATCGGCTGGTCAATTCAGCACACTTTTTAACAAATATCCGATGATGTGACGGCCCCCTATTGGCACTCCTTGACCTCGATGAGTTCCAAAAAACGGGATGTCAAGAAAAACTCCGCCTCGCGAATCCCCCAAGCAATATAGAGAGAGTGGTCAAAAGTGAGCATACGTTAACCTTCCGCCACGACTAGCATATTGCCAAAATGGGGATGGGGACTGCTGTGCCGGTCCATACACCAGCCGTACCAAAATCTCTTTGGCTTTCAAACCTGGGGAGGTCAATCATGTGGGAAAAACTAGCCGGCGGCGTGCTTCGGGTTGTGACTCCGCTCGGGCCGCGGTATATCAACCCTTCTTTTCTTCAGCGAGTTTATCTGGTCTGGATATTCCGGCATTTTGCAACTCTGCCACACCAGGTCCTCAGATCGCGCCAACAAAAAATGATCGACCGTCTGTGCACGTCGCATTTCGTTTCGCGACGACCGCACAACGGACGCGAACAGGCTCCCCTAGTCGGAACAGTGGAGCGGGGGCCGGTTGTCTTGGTGGACAAACCTCCAGCCCGCCGGGCCGTCGTCGCGTTTGCCGAGTCCGCGTTCCAAGCATTGTTCGCTCCCTCCAGATTGAATTCAGACATGAGCGTTATCGTAAGGCTTTCGCGTTTGGCTCACAACGCACGCTCGGGGACCTTAAGTCAGACAGCTCGTGGGCTCACTTACTTTCGCAGTTGCTTCCTGGCGCTTCGGAGCGACAGTAACGGCTCGGTCCAGACTGAATTGAAGGACCGTTTCCCCGGGAATGATCCTTTGCTTGCCCTTCGTGAGGGCTCCCTGCACCGCCGGGTGCGCCAACAAACGCACGGCTGAGATGGCCGGAGGTGGAGCACGTAATCGCCACAATCAATACTGAAATCTTTTTGGAAATGGGAAAGGGCACGGCCATCGGAGCTTGCGTTGGCGCCCACTCGCCAATTGACGGGCATCCAGTCAGTCACTCGGGACCTCTCTTGATAGTAGACAACGCACCGTGCCTAATTTCCCAGCAGCGACAAGCACACTCAGACCAGAGCATCCCTGACAGCTGAAATTTGAGAATCGTTACCCCGCACTCAGACTAGGCAGCGTTACGTCCTCCCGTCGTGTCTCTGTTGCCCAGGTCGGAACCTGTTTTGTGCGTAAAAGAAAGGTTCTCGCCGCCAGTCTGCGCCGCGAGTTTGCGTCTCCTCCCCCGGTTGTAAAGAGGGACCCCTGCGCCTATAAGGAGCACCACCATAACAATAGCAACTATCATCAATGTGGACCGGCTCGAGGCGGGCTTTGGAGCCGCCGCAACAGGTGCAGCCTGCGCAGGTGCATCGGCAGCCTCAGAAGGCGAGTCGACGCGCGCAGCGCCCGAAGTCGCGACCGGGGCAGGTGTGGAGGCAGGCTCAGCCGGCGCCGGCACCGCAGCGGGCGATGCTGCCAGTTTCGGCGGTCGAGCTGAAGACCGCGTTCGGTGAGCAGTGGTGTCGGCAGCGGGTGCGCTGGCAGTCTCTACAGGCGTACTGATGGCCGCGGGTGCAACTACGGCAGGCGCAGTGGCAGGTGCCGCTGGAGTAGGACGTTCGATGACTATATCCGCTGGTGTGCTGACATTCTCCGAGGACATGCTGAGAGTTGCATCCGGGGCAGCTTCAGATGTAACGGCTACAGCTGGTCTGCTTTCAGTCTCGGTAAGCGCGCTGGCAGTCGCAGCCGCTGCAGTTGCAGCCGGTGCCGCCGCTGCACAGTGTTCGGTGACCATTTTTACTTCGGTAACGGCAAGGCCGTCATCCGCAGTGCCCGTTTTGTGCCCCATGAGGATTACGTCCTGACCCTGATACGCCTTTAGATCGGCACTGCTGCTAGTGATCCTCAAAATCTTGCCCGTGTTGTCTTCCGCAATGTTGTAGTTGCCTTCCGAGCCCCCCAGGCAACCTTTAATGTTGATCTGGTCGGTATTGCCGCCCGCCGCGGGAGTCTGTGCCAACCCCATCGCGACCAGCAAAGCCGGTACAACGATCAGCAGGAATACTCGCTTCATGGAATCCTCCGAGAAGTCTCGCCTTGCGGCGATCTGCATTCCGCTTGGGTTTGATCGTGCTTCCGATTTCTCTGTCGAATTCTCGCGCGTGCGGGGCCCCGGCTGGAAAACCTGGAGCATCCAAGTGAAACTACACAACCTTACTTCCTGGCAATATGACTGTCTGTTCCAAACCGCTCACATTTAGAGAGAGGCGAGCCACGTATCGATCAGACCATGGGGACCTTGATGTCACCAGCCGTGGGTGTTGAAAAACTCGATGATGAGAAAACATTCTGGAGGCGAGTAAGGCTACTGCCACGTTCTTTTTCTCAGCTCGGCTAGCAGGTAACCGTTGCAGTGGGTGGTGTAGGCTGGGCGAGGAAACGCACAAGTCGCTTGATGTTCTGCGCTACCGCGGCTAGGAAGAATTGCTCGCGAACAGACCTCAATCTGCGCAGGCGCAAGCGCCGCCGTCCGATTTGATTTTTGAGTTTGGTCCGGCCCCTTGTTCACGCTCGAACAGTTCTGCGCGTTCGGTCCATCGAGGAAAAGGGGCACGATTGAGTGTGAGCGTGAGCGACGGACGATGTACTGTTTGGACAGCTGCCCGACACGCTACTTTTGCCACTTAAGGGTGTTCCAAAATCTTGGACGGGGAGCAGGGTTCATCGAGGAAAACAGACCGTCCGTTCCGGCCGCCTTTTCTGAGCCGGAGTCCAATGTGTCCTCTCCTGAACTGGCGCGCTTCTTAGTCAGTTCCTCGGAAGGTAATTCGTCCGAAAGTAGAGGGGCGACGATCCGCAGGCTCTCGATTTCGTGGCGGACACGGGCAAGATCGGTTTCTTTCTGCTCCAAAACTTCGCAAGGATTCTTCATCCGCACTCCTGGGAAGGGTGCACGATCGTTCCGGTTCGTGAAGGCTCCACGTTCTCGCCAGTTGTCGGTTTGTTGTGTAGCAACATAAGAGAAGCCTCTGGCACTGGACTAGTTTGGCGATCCGAGAAGGCGACCGCAAAGTCACCTCCTCGTGCCAAGAAGTGTCCTCTACGCTAGTACGGCGTGCTTTTGGAAGGTCGAGCTGACAACGTCAAAGGTGTGAACCTGAGGCGTTCCCTCGATGAATCTTGCGAGAGTCTTCAACACTGTTGGGTACGTATTGGTGTTGTAAGTATCAGCATCGTTCTTGTTTTCCCACAGACTGATTGTGGTCACATCGACCCCGCCGGGGCCTGCAAGGGTGATTTCATCCTTGAAGCCATTTTGCTTACGAAGCAAGGGGAGGACGTCTTTGTCAAATGCGCGGGTGTAATCGGACAGCATATTGGATTTCAGATGGATAGAGATATTGCGTGCAAACATTATCAACCTCCTAAGGTTGTCGTCGCTAAGGGGATAAAACTTCAGATGGCTGACTTAGTTTCAGGGAACCTGAAAGAGGAGAAGATGCTCACTCGGCTTAACTGGTGCACTTAGGTGGCCCTTGGCGTCGACTCTCAACCTGTTGAATCGATACGGCGGGAAGCAGATCGCAAAGCAGAGCATCGGTTCCATCGAGTACTATTGGCGGCAGGCAAGCACAAACGGAGCACTGGCAGTAACGAGACAAACAGGATTGCGGCTGTCGTCTAATCAAAGCCAGACACTAGACAGGTCGGGTTGCAGAGAGGAGGAGAAAATTGAAGAAATGCTCCGCCCGGAGACATAACCGAAGGGCCGACCCGAATCTATAGGGTTCTCACGTAGTCCTTTCCCAAGAACAATTATGGGCGCTCGCTCAGGCAGCTCGCCGCGCTCTTCTCTTAGGATGCTCACGTAGGATTGTTTCGATGAGCACTTTTAATTCCGTTGCGATGTTATTTTTGGCATTTTCGAAACTACTGCCATGGACCGTGACCGACAGGCTTTTACAGAAGCCTTTCCATCCGTCATCTTCCGGAGAGAAATCGCAGTCAATCGGTATGCTCGCGCTCACCGGCAGGCTCACTACTTGAAAAGTCATACTCACTCCACTCGAATCTTGGTTCTGCAAATCGATCATCGGGGGAAAGCGCGGTGACCGGGTTTGGCATATACGCCAAACGCCAGGCAATCCCGAGCTCCAACCGTATCTAGCTGCCGAGACCGGACTCGCTTGCCTCGCCAGGTGGGTTCACGACCGCGTCAGGGGCGCCACCCTCATCGTCCATGCGGGACACAGCCTCTTCGTCTAGATGTTGCTGAGTAGATGAAAAGGATTCTGAGGCACTCTTCTCTCTTCGCCAGGAAATGGTTAGCAACATTGCACTCTCTTCCAAGGCTTCGACGTCGTGTAATACTCCACAGTCGAGCACCAGCAG
>Ga0209580_10001291_pt1 | contig 11735 bp, 14 predicted proteins | sample Coa_R1_5_FD_187153 | JGI IMG/M metagenome (GOLD analysis project Ga0209580, IMG submission 187153) | Surface soil microbial communities from Centralia Pennsylvania, which are recovering from an underground coalmine fire - Coalmine... | ecosystem: Environmental > Terrestrial > Soil >...
TGAACGAGCCCGGGTGCTAATCCGAGTACAACCGCCAACAGGAGGCCGCTGAGTACAGCTCCACGACACCGATCCATAAAGCCCTCCATGTTTTCGCGAAATTCCCGACGCATCCCAGTGTGTACTCCACTCTGTTCTAGTCTGTCAAGAGTTGATTCTCTATGGACTTTATTAGGAGATAGCTAGTAGGCTCATTGAAGCGAAAACTATGGATTTCGGCTTAGTTTTTGTCCGGCCTGGCGAATCTCTTCAGACGAGCACAGCACGGACGGCTTCGCTTCAAGGTCGCTTGGCGGAGGAGGTCGCCCTCGGCGCAAAAGGCTTGTAATGGGATGGGATCTGGCCTTGCCCTTCGCGAACAACCAGAATCTGGTTAGCGCTGACGTTCGTCAGCTTGTCCACGACGCCGCTCGGCCACTGGATTTCCACGAAGTCGGCCGTCTGGTGGTCGGCCAGCCCGAAATGAACCCGCATATCGCTTGAGGACATGAAGCTGGTGCCGGTTCGAACCCGGTCATACTGAACGAGTTTCCCGGCGCCAACCTTCACCAAGGCCCCGACGCCATCGCGATTGCTCTTGGTTCCTATGGTCTTCACTTGCAACCAGTGGCCGGCCTGGTTGCCGCCCTCGTTGCGCAGCAACACGGGATGATCGTCGATGCAGATGATGGCGACGTCAAGGTCGCCGTCATTGTCGTAGTCGCAAACCGCGCCGCCACGCCCTGGAATGGACAAGTCAGCCAAGCCGATTTCGGCTCCGACCTCGCGGAATCGCAGATTGCGCAGATTCTGAAAGAGTTGGGGACGCTGCCGATAAGGGGCTTTCATGCCGCCGCGCTTGGCCTCGAAGTAGATGTGTCCTTCGACGCAGAAGAGGTCCTTCCAGCCATCGTTATCGTAGTCGATGAAGAACGTGGCCCAGCCGAGGTAAGGAATCGTAGGCACTCCGACGCCGGAGGGGTACGAGATGTCAGAAAAGACGCCGTGGCCGTCGTTGTGGAACAACGCGAAGTTGTCGTCGGCGAAAGTCGTTGAAAACAGATCCATCCAGCCGTCGTTATCGATGTCGCCGATGGCCAGTCCCATGTACGACTGCTCGAGGCCGTCGCCGTTGTAGGCGATTCCGGCGGTCGCGCCGATCTCCTCAAACGTTCCGTTTCCCTTGTTGCGATAGAAGTAGTTCGGCGTAGAGTCGTTCATCACCACAATATCGGGCCAGCCATCGCCGTCCAGGTCTTCAAACCCCACGCTGAAGCCGTAATAGAGCTTCCTGTCGGTCACGCCGGCCTTGGCGGTGACGTCGGTGAAAGTCCCGTCGCCATTGTTGTGATACAAGGCATCGGGCGCTCCCTTGAGTCCGCGCGGCCCGCAAGCGGTGACCGGTACACCCTCAAACGAGCACTGAAGATTCGGAGGATGGTGGAGGTCGTAGTCGATGTATCCGGAGACGTAGAGGTCGAGGTACCCGTCTTTGTCGTAATCCCCGAACGCCGCTCCGCCGCTCCAGACGTTATGGCCCGCCAGACCCGCCGTTGCGGTGACGTCGGTAAAAGTGCCGTTGCCATTGTTACGGTAGAGGATGTTGGGGCCGTAGTTGTACACGAACAGGTCGGCGTTGCCGTCGTTGTTATAGTCCGCAGCGACGGCGCCGCATCCCCAGCCTTTGCCCCCGACGCCCGCCTGGCGGGTCACGTCAGTAAAGGTTCCATCCCCATTGTTTCGAAAGAGATAGTTATGGGTTCGGCCCGAAGCGCGGGAGGGATCCAGCAGGTCTTCGAGCCGGGCGCCGTTGACGATGTAAAGGTCGACGTAGCCGTCGTTGTTGTAGTCGAACCAGACGCATCCCGTTCCGTTTACTTCAAGAATCGAGGTCTTGTTCTGCGCGCCGCAGATGATGAGAGGCGTGATCCCCGCCTGGGCGGCAACGTTTTGAAAAGTAACCTTCGCCGGGTTCGGTGAATTGGCGTGAGACGAAGCACTCTGAGTCTGGGAGTCCGCGAACCCGGTGTTCGCCCAACCGAGCCGGGGCCACCTTCGTGCGCCTCCCAGAGCGAGCATGCTGTACAGGAAGTCTCTTCGCCGAGAGTCCAACTTTCGGCCTCCAGGACTGAGCGCAGCAGCCTAATCAGGTCCAGTCACTCCACCGGAAGGGAACCTGCGCGGATTCTGTGCCTGACGCTGAGCGTCCTCCAAGGCATGGAGCTTCTGGTAGTTGGCGGCCGCTTCCTCGGCTTCCGCATGCTCCCCCAGCCGCGTGTAGACCTGCATCAGGCTGTAGTAAAGGCCCGCGCTCTGCGGCTGGACCGCCACAGCCTGTTGGAGCTCAGTCAAAGCCTCAGGAAGTCGCTTGAGCCGGATCAAGCTGTCTCCGATACCCCGTAACGCGGTGGCATTTTTCGCGTCCAGCTCCCGGGCTTTCTGATAACGGTTCAAAGCCGATTGATAGTCGCCTCGGCGCGAATCGATATCGGCCAACAAGTTGTAGGCCTCGACCAAAGTCGCATCCTTTTGCAAGGCCCTTTCGGCATAGGGTCGAGCCTCCTCGTAGCGAGCGAGATTCGCAAGCTGCATTCCGACCTCAAAATCGGCTCGCGCCGCATCCGGAAACTGCTGAGCGGTTTCCTGGGCCAGCTTCAAAGCGCGGTCGTAGTCATGCTGATCCTCGTAGGCTTCGATCAGGAGATAGCGCAGCTTGGGATCGTCGGGTCTGAGCCGGATCGCTTCCTTGAAACAACGCGCCGCATCCTCGACGTAATGGCCCTCCAAGTATTGCTGGCCGAGCAGCGCCAGGATCTTGGCGTCGCCCGGCCACGCCTGGTCGGCGACGCGAAGCCGTTCGATGGCATCAAGATTGCGATCCTGGCTGACGTCGAGCACCGCCAGCGCGCTGTTCGCCTCGAACGAGGCGGGTTCGATGTTCAAGGCTTGCCGCAATTCTCTTTCGGCTTCCTGATAACGGTTGAGCCTGAGCAGGGTCAGTCCAAGATTGTAATGGGACTCGTAGGAATCGGGAGCCAGCTTGACGGAACGCTCGAGAGGCTCGAGAGCGTCGTCGTAGAATCCGCCCCTTCCGAGCAGGACTCCGACGGCATCCAGGACTTCGGGGTCCTGGGAAGACTGGCGGAGGAATTCATCCCTGAGCTGATGCGCCGCATCGGCTTTGTTGTTGCTGACTGCGTCCGAAAGTTCAACCAGGCGCTGAATCGTCGCCTGATCCTTGCGCTTCAGGCGTTCGGCGGCGCTGAACTCCGCCTTCGCTTGCGCGGAGCGGCCGGTTTTCTGGTCGACTTTGCCGAGCTGGTAATAAAGTGAACCATCCCACGGCGTCTGTTGCAGTGCCGATTCAATTCTGATCCGCGCCTTATTGAAACTTCCTTTGTCGAAGTACTCCTGGCCCAGCCGCTGGTTGGTGTCGTAAATGGCGGGCCCCAGTTGCAACACCTTTTCGTAAAACAAAATGGAATGGTCCATGTCTCCGGAGGACTGCGCAATACGCGCCAGGAAATAACAGGTGTAGGCGTCGGTGGGATCGAGCTGGTGAGCCTTCTGAAACTCGCGTTCGGCCTCGTGTGTCTGGTCAAGTTTCCACAAGGCGTAGCCTAAATAATGATGCAAGCTTGCAACTTGCGGGGCCAGGGCAACCGCCTGGCGCAGGAGCGGTACCGCTGAAGAATACTGCCCGTTGCGAATCCGGGCCGCCGCTGCCTCGAAGAGATCGCGGGCATTGGCATTTGAAGCGGCTTGAGGATTACTTCCGGACGGCGGGCTGCCAGGCGAGTCCGTCGGTGCTTGAGGAGCCTGGGCCAGACACCCGATCGCGACCAGTAAAATTGTGGCGCTCAACCATGTCTCGATGCGATGCGACTTGCCCGACATAGTGAACAGTCTAGAGCACGTCCCAGAGAGCTGACAATAGGCAGCATTGTGTGATTGATCCGAGCACCGAAGAATTCTGGAACGTAAAGAAAATGAGTTCGGCTCTCCCGGTCTTGACGGTCGAACCGCTTCTCCGGCGTGGCATCTTTTGGTCGCGGCGCGCAGTCGCTATGGCAGTTTCGCCGCGAGGATACGTAAGGTCAGGATTTGGTGAGGCGTCAACTGCACTTCCACCGAATGACCGTTAACCTTGAGTTTCTCCTGGTTTTCCTCGGCGGCATTGGCCAGCCACGCGCCCTCGACCCTGAAGAGGGGGAACGTCAGGCGCGCGGTTGTCGCCATACCCCCGGTTTCGAGCAGGCGTACGACGGTTCCGTTTCCGTCCTCGGCCACCTTCCAATCTTCGACGGCCACGTTTGCGGTGTCGACTTGAAGGAAACTCGTGGGCGCCGTGGCGAGCGGAACCCTTATCACCGACTGGTGAGGCCCTCGGTCGTGCTGCTCGACAACCTGGGAGGGTTCGAGCTGGCGGCCCGACCGGTTCGGAGCAATTCGATTAGTTTTCTGCTTTGCTCAGGATTTAGCCCCATTTTAGAGTCCTTTCCTGATCTTATCCGCTACGGCCTTATCTTGTTCAGCTTTTTGCTTTTCTTCCCAAGCCAGTCTTAGGGCGTGAATCTTATCTTTAGCTTGTCGTAATTTAGCTAGAGTCTCTCGGATGGTAGCGCCGTTGACATCTTGAAAGCGTGCATCATAGACTTCTCCATACTCGCGGCAATGCGCTTTCCACCATTCCTCATCGGTTTTATACAGGCGCTTGGGCGGCTTATACTCGCCTCGCGGGTTGGCTAATTGCTGTTCGTGACACAGTTTACAAAGGGTGAGCAAGTGCAAATCCGGCTCTTCCCAGGGTTCTTCGGTTGTTCGATGTAAATGATGAACATGCAATTCCAGATCGGTTCGAGAGCAAAGCTGGCAAGTCCAATTGTCGCGCTCGAAGATATATAAGCGCCTTCTCTGCCATCTGGGGTCTTTCAGTTTTTCGTTGTACTCGGCTGAAAAAGACATTGGGTTTCCAAAGGAGGAAATTCGGGCAGAGCCTACGAATTCGCCCGCCTGCGCTTGACCTCCTGTTGGGCGCGGCTCTCCGGCACGCCGGGAGCGAAATCGACCCTTTTCAGAATCCGGCGCTCGTCATACGTGCCGTCGTATTTCCCGAACCTTTCGCTGTCGTCTATCAGTTGTGCCGACCAGAAAGCAGTCCTGCATTGCATACCGCCGCAAGACGGGCATCCGACGTAGCCCTGTACTTTCCAAATCATTGCTCCACTTGCTCCACGGTTTTGGTCTTGACCCCAACAGTCCGGCTTTCGGTTGTCGGCGGTTTATCTTCCCTTGGTAGCTTTCCTGTTGAGGGGTACTGCTTTCTTGGAAAGGGTGACGCCTTTGTCGTCACGCGCAAGTTCCAACTGAACTGCACCGCCGTTTGCTTTGACGACAAACGTTTTCTTAAGCTGTTTCGCAAGCCACTGCTCATATTCGGCGCCGGGCATGGATTCTCTCCCTTAGCGTCTTGCCACGTCGAACAAAGGTTGCAGGCAGCAATCTACCCGCAAGCCTTTCCTTTCACTGGGGGCTGCTGCTTTCTGCTGCGTATACTCTGTTTCAATCTGCTCGCCCTGTTGGTTTTCCCGTACTGAATGCCTCACGCTCGATGCTCCTCCTCGTCTCCATACCCAAGCAGCAAACAGTCCCGCATCCTCACCGGCCACCGATTTCCCTCGCTGTCACGAAACCTGTAGGCATCGGGGAGGCAGCACAGCGAACCGGGATGGTAGTTCACGCTGACGGCCTTTCCCGCGTACTCTTGGGCCACACCGGGCGGGATGCCCTGCGCGACAAGCAATTCGTAGCTTGGCAGCTTAATTCTTCTTCTTCGCCAGTCGTGAGGGATTCGCCAGACGGCACCTGAACTGTCCCTCCAAAACACCTTAACACGCTCGCCAGGGTTTGCGTGAACCTCCACGGTTGTGGGCCTTCCCGCCGTCAACAGAATCTCGGACACCGGAATGTTGAGATTGAGTTCCCACATATCCCATTTCGAGGGCATGTGTATTTTCTCCGTCCAGATGGCCTCTTGCGTAACGGAATACGAAGCGTCAAGCGGTGGCGCACTGACCGCTGGTTTCAGCCATCTCCGGGGGAGTCGCCAGGCTTGTCCGTGATAGGAAAAGTACACTTGCATCGGCCATGCTCCCTTTTTGCGCGTAAAGTTAAACCGCACAGTTTTTCCGGCGAGGGCCTTTACCATGTTCTTCGGCAGGTTGATCTCTTCGAGCAGTCCGGCGCTTGGCAAGTCTAAGAGGTTCTCCATTCGTGAATTCCTTCGTCCTGGATTATCGTTGGCCCTGAAGCACGACGCGCTACGGCATCAGGGGCCACAAAAACAAAAAACCGCCCAAACATCAGGCGGTCGTTTTTCGGAACGTTGTTCCGCACATCGAGCGGTTCTCCCCGCTCAGGGCACCGTAGCTTTCGCTCGGTTGCCGGGGCCAACTAACTTCGGCCCACTCCTGATGCCATCGGTAATTCTAGCACAAGACGGGCTGGTTTTGTCAAGGGAAAGACTCACAGGCTGTGGGATGTTTCCGATCTTGTGGCCCTGCTTGAAGTGCAAGAGCGGAGGGCCAAGAAGCTGACGATCCGCTCAAGGCCAAATCTTACTTGAGAGCTTAGGCAAGAGAACAATAGTAATGACCCCGGATGGGATCGTGACAGAAACCGTTTTCATCCACCAACGCCAGCGAGTCAGCTTTTGTTTGCCCTTCCAGACCCCAATCACAACGGTGGGACAGAACGATAACATTCCAAGCATCACTGTTCCCGCAACGAAGATAATCCAATACGTTCGCCCGAACTTCCAAATATGACGTTCGGGGGAGTATGCAGACGTAATAGCCAACAAAAGTTCGATTGCCTTTCGCTGGTTGTTTTCATTGATGCCCTGCTGGAGAAGCATATGGGCTTCTCGCCGGTAATCGGGGCTGGTCGAAGATGGAATGCCCCCCGCGGCATCCCAGAATACGGCGGTAAAAACCCAGAACACCATCAACAAGAAGGGACACAAGAATTTTAGCCTCGACCACGTCCATGCCCAAGTGGAGGGAAAAAACTCAGCAGCCCAGTTTTCCAGCGCGCCGAACAACTCCTGCCCGAACTGATTATCACTGGGTTCGACGGTGAACCTAAGTTGTGGGGCCTCGCCCACTACTTGAAATTCCGTCGCCGAAACGGGTTGAACCAGAAGATGACGCGACAGTTTGCTCAAGCTAACCGAAGCTTCAATCCGACCGATTGCAATATCCGCCCTGAAGCCAATCGGCTCTTCCCCACTTACATGCGGCTGAGTCATCGCTTCGGCGAAACGCTGAGCCCTCACTGTTCTCCCTCCCGAAAGATAAAAGACGACCGACCGGCGCGGACGAGTGCGAGTCTTGGAGCGTGGTTCGCCAATTTCAGAAACTTCTTCCTCCTGCTCATCCTTCCCCTGCTTATCTTTGACGAAGTCATCGAAAACTTCGTCTAATGCAAGCAAATGCTTGTCTTCGATCAGCAGGGGAACTGGAACTGCTCCATTTGTCGGATTCACTATTTTCGCCACAATTCACCTCTGGTGCTGATCATAGCAAATCCCCGGATGCAAGACTCCGCCGCAGTTGAGCTACGCCCAGACGCTCAAGATGTTTTCCTTTCTGGACGGCCTAAGGCGCATGAATACTAGCGTTCTTCCCTGTCGGGCGATGCCCTGCGTTTCCGTTCGCGTCCGTGCAAGACGCCTTCGTGGGCGATCCCTCGACGCGGTCGGGAACTGGCACCTTTGCGTATCGGGCACCGCGTGCTTGGCTAGAACTTCGCCTACCCAGGCTGTGCCTAGTTTTGTGCCTACCGGCAAACCCGACGAGTTGCGACGTGTTGCGACGGCAGTCGAATTAAATGCGTTTCTCATCAGTGTTTATCGCACTTCGCGGCAGGTCATCGCAGTTGCCGCAAGTTGTTGATTCTTCGTCCATTTAGAACTCTTAATCAGTAGGTTGGGGGTTCGATTCCCTCACGGCTCACCATCCAACCCTTTATTGCACAACCACTTCCGTCAGCTGCCCTTTTGGGGCATTCTCGAACTGTGGGGACTCCGACCGCTTTTCGTGCATCGCGAACACTTGTTCGACGTTGAACGCTCCAATTTTCGAAGCGCCTCTTGCTTGTGCTCCGGTGTGGGGTGAACGTACCGCATCGTGATCGAGATGTTGGAGTGCCCCATGAGCTCCTTCAACGTTGCGAGGTCAACTCCTGCCATAGCCGACCCCGAACCGAACCTTGCCGAAGATCGTAGAGCCTGAATCGGGACTTGAGCTTTGCATTTTTCAGCGCTTCCTCCATCGCGAGTGCTCTTATGCCGGCTTGCCCAGCCGTCTCGCACCCAGCCTTGCAAGCTCATGTTCGTCTCCAATCAGCAAGAGCCTTTCGCCACCAATGACTGCGGTCAGGAAGTGATGACCGGACTTAAGCTTCGATCTAGACTCGACGGGTGAGTAGACGGTTGGGTTGATTTCCCGCGAGAGGGTCTCTTGAGCACCTCCCAGCGCTGCGACGACTTCGCCGAAAGCCGGTTCGCCGACGACCATGACGTCCACGTCACTGCCGTTTTCAGCAAGCCACTGAATAGGCGGCAGAGGGCAGTGCTGGCCCGCATCGGGAAACGCCAAGCCGCCGGCGATGATTCCGGCATCAACTATTCGGATATCCCGCCTCTGACCGACGAGCAATTGGCGCAATTCCGCCGGACGCCCAAGGTGTTGGTCGCTACCCGCCTGGATCGCGACGTTTACAATTGGCTCAGGAAATATGGTGAGGGGTATTCCACGCGCATCAACCATATCCTGCGGGCCGTCATGTCCAGGGCGCGCTAGCGGCTTCACCGTCACCGGATCGGCGTGAACAATTTGCCCGGCTCTGTCCTGCTTGGCTTTGGCGGAAGGACTTCCTCGACCTTTAGGAATGTGAGATTCCGACCCTGATTGGGAGCAGCCAAAGAACAGTACGAGACAGTTGGTTGGACTTGTGGGGAACCCCTTGTGCCGAATAGGGTGGCCAAAGAGGGAACCAAGTTGGTTTGTCTGTGACGACTTTCCAATCATCAAAACGCCTGGAAACCAACTAAGACAGTTGGTTTAACTGTGGGGAAATTTGTGGGGACTCCGAATACAATTGCACCAATTCTGGTGCAACTCGACACTCTGGGTCGGTTCTTTCGCAATATGGCATTCAGCAGAGCTTTTACGCCCGTCTTGGCGAGACACTCGAAGTCCTTCTCGCTCGTCGACGCGATTCGTCGGTTGGGGTCGATCACATGCCGCGAAACGTCGGGCCCGTACGAAAGCAGCTGGAGGCCTGGGGGCAGTCCGAGCTCATCGACGTCACCACCAAGATCATCATCACCTACCATTGGTGATGTGGCCTGTCCAGCGCCGCTTGCCCGAAGCGTAGAGCGAGGGCGCAAGGCCCACGTAAGAGAGGTGTTTGGGGCTGGAGAACTGCGCCAGATCTCCGATCTCCGCCACCAGCGACACCGCGATAAACGGCTCGATACCCGGAATCCCGTCCAAAGCCTGGGATACGACGTCTTTCTCGAAGCGCTCCCGGATCTTTGGTCCAGCTTGCCGACCTGGCTGCTGCAGCAGGTCGAACCGCTCCAGCTGGTCGTCCACTTCCCAGCGGTCCAGCTCTCTCAACTTCACTTCCTCGAGGAACGCTCTCCCCTGAGCGCCAATCAACGACTCCGTCGGCACCACCACCCCTCCCGGTTCAGCACGCCGTGCACGCCGTTCTTCGCCCGCGTGGCGCAACGTACCGTCCGCGTCCGGTGCCGCAACGACTGCTGCTGCTCCCGCACCCGCTGCTGCGCGATCCAAGGCTTCGCGATGAACCCGCAACTGCGCCAGAGTCCGCGAGTCCGGCTTGTCGTGCTTCATCCCTGCACTGGCGTTCGCCTTCGTCTCCAGCGGTTGCACCACGTGCAGCTCGAACCCCAGCGGCTCGACCACGTTCAGAAAATGGTGCCAGTTGAAGGTCGCTTCCACCGCCAGTTTGGCCGGCTCTGCGACCTTCCAGAAGTATTCCAGCAACGCGCTTCGGTCCACGCTGAGCTTGCGTTGTTCAAGCTCGTTAGCGTCCTCGTCCGGGACGGTCACCAAACAATTCTTGCTGAAATGAGCACTTTTGAACAGGCCGGTGTGCAGGACTGACCGGCCACGGAACGACCGCTGACGTATAAAGGGTCTCTGCCCTTGGTTTTTCACTGCCCTTGGTTTTTCACTAAAGCGCGGCGAGCCTGGCACAGCAAGGCGTCGCGTAGGATGTTCTTGTTAGAGTCGTCGAGTAGGAGACGGAGTAATGGAAACCGTACCCAAGATTCGAACAATTGCATTTCTGGGTGACTACTCGCCGCGCAAGTGCGGCATCGCCACGTTCACAACCGACCTGCTGGCGGCTGTGGCGGCGGAGTACCCGGCGAGCCAGTGCTTCGCGGTCCCGGTCAACGACATCGAGGGCGGTTACGAGTATCCGGACGTGGTTCGGTTCGAGATCGAGGAACAGGACCTGGCCTCCTACCAGCGCGCGGCCGACTTCCTGAACATCGGCAACGTCGACATAGTGTGCTTGCAGCATGAGTTTGGGATTTTCGGCGGGCTGGCAGGCAGCCACGTGCTGGCGTTGCTGCGCGAACTGAAAATGCCGGTCGTCACCACACTTCACACCGTGCTGCGCGAGCCAAACTCCGACCAGCGGCGCGTGATGCAGGAATTGATCGCGCGGTCGACGCGGCTGGTAGTGATGACCAAGCGGGGGAAGGCAATGCTGCTGGAGGTTTACCATGCGCCGCCAGCCAAGATTGATCTCATCCCGCATGGCATTCCGGATATCCCGTTTGTCGATCCGAATTACTACAAGGACCAGTTCGGCGTCGGAGGGAGAGTTGTGTTGCTGACGTTCGGCCTGCTCTCTCCGAACAAGGGCATTGAAAACGTGCTCAACGCCCTGCCGGAGATTCTGGCGGAATTTCCCGAGGTTGTGTATATCGTGCTGGGAGCCACGCATCCGAACGAACTGCGCGAGCGAGGCGAAGCCTACCGCCTCAGCCTCGAGATCCTCGCCAAGAAGAACAAGGTGGAGAAAAACGTCATCTTCTACAATCGCTTCGTCGAGCTGGAGGAACTTAAGGAGTTCATCGGCGCGGCGAACCTTTACATCACGCCCTACCTGAACGAAGCCCAGGTCACATCAGGCGCCCTGGCTTATGCGTTTGGCGCCGGCAAAGCTGTTGTATCCACCCCATACTGGCACGCTGCCGAACTCCTGGCGGAAGAGCGCGGCGTGTTGGTGCCCTTCGGCGATGCCAAGGCGATCGCCCGCGAGGTGGTAAACCTGCTCAGGGATGCAACGCGCCGTCACGCCATGCGCAAGAATGCCTATATGCTGGGCCGGGAGATGGTTTGGTGCAACGTGGCGCGGCTTTATGTCGGATCCTTCGAGCTGGCACGGGCTGAAGGAGGGGTCCTTTCTGAAAAAGCCTTTGCCACCAAGACGCTCGACCAGCAACCGCCAAACTTGCCGGAGTTGAGGCTCGATCATCTTTCGCGGATGACCGATTCCACCGGCCTGTTCCAGCACGCCATCTTCACCGTACCCAATTTTTCCGAAGGTTACTGTACGGACGACAATGCCCGCGCTTTCATTCTCGCGGTCTTACTCGACGAATTGGAAGAACAACCCGAACGCGTGCGGACGCTGGGCACGACGTA
>Ga0209580_10001292_pt1 | contig 11732 bp, 9 predicted proteins | sample Coa_R1_5_FD_187153 | JGI IMG/M metagenome (GOLD analysis project Ga0209580, IMG submission 187153) | Surface soil microbial communities from Centralia Pennsylvania, which are recovering from an underground coalmine fire - Coalmine... | ecosystem: Environmental > Terrestrial > Soil > Unclassified...
AGCAAATGTTCGACCGGCTCGACACGAACGGCGACGACGTGATCACGCCGGATGAGATTCCGGAACAAATGAAGGCATTAATTCCGCTTTCCGGGATCAAAGTGTCCGAGAAGATCACGCGCGAGGAATTCGAGAAGCTGTTCAACGAAATGCGCCAGCGCTTCGACCGCCGGCCGAGGAAGGACGGCGGAGCGGAGAAGAAGCCGTAGAGGGACGCCCTAGAGCGCTGTCCACCGTAATCTGATAGGGTACGATTAAGGAATGCCAGGAATGCAGTCAGCAAGCGCGTTGCCACATTACGGAGCTGCCCGATGGCTTGGAACAAGTAGACAGAGGCACTTGCATGCCCGCTAGAGACGTGTATTACTCATCCGTACGAACGGCGCTCATTAAGGATGGTTGGACCGTCACGCATGATCCGTACACCATTACATTTGGGCAAAAGGACGTGTTCGTCGATTTGGGCGCGGAGCGCTTGTTGGCTGCGGAAAAAGGCAACGAACGGATAGCCGTCGAAGTAAAAAGCTTTCAGGGTGCTTCCGACATTCATGATTTGGAAGTAGCAATTGGACAATATGTGTTTCACCGTTCTCTTTTATCGCGATTCGAGCCGGGTCGAAGAATCTTTTTGGCGGTGCCCTATAATGCCTACGTAAACACGTTTCAAGAGGTGATTGCGCGGCCTGTGCTCGACGATCAGGCCATCGCGTTGATTGCGTTCGATCCGGTGCAACAGGTCATTGTAAAATGGACGAGTTAACTCGCTATCGTCAAATCATTCGCGATCTGATTCAGGAATATGCGAAATTTCAGCCGGCACGTGGCGACGTGCAGATCGAGGTAATCTTTGACGAGGCCAACGACCATTACGAACTCATGTACTCGGGCTGGAACGAGCCGTATCGTATTCACGGCAGTGTCTTGCATATCGACATTCGCAACGGCAAAGTCTGGATTCAACATGACGGTACGGAAGAGGGTGTTGCCGATCGGCTAGTCGCCGCGGGCATTCCACGTGACAAGATCGTACTTGCCTTCAAGGCGCCGAGCATCCGGCCGCATACCGGATTCGCCACGGCGTAATTTGATTTTGTGACCGTTCATTTTCCGCCAAGCCTGGCTCCCCCGCAATTTGCGGCGCCCCGTGAATTCACTAGGATGACCCGAGAAGATGTCGCTTCGGGGAGTTGTCAAACGCGCTTCTGTAGCTTAACCTGTCCAGACAGGCGCGACCCGAAGTTCGCGAACGGAGGCTGCTCCCCATGATGCCGATTAAACGAATTCTGTATCCGACGGACTTTTCTTCCTATTCCAACCAGGCTTATTTTCACGCGGTCGCTCAGGCCGAGGTGCACGGCGCCAACCTGATCGTCGCCTACGTGTTCAACCCCGGGCAGGACGAGAAGCAGGACGTCGAATCCAGCCGCCGTTATTGGCGCAATCAGTTGGAGCAGATCGCGCCGTCCAATACGGACATTCCGGTCGATCACGTCTTTCTCGAAGGCGACCCCGCCACGGAAATCATCCGCTACGCGCGCGATGCCGGCATCGATCTCATTGTCATGGGCACCCACGGCCGCACCGGCATTGACCGGCTGTTGGTAGGCAGCGTGACCGAAAAGGTCATGCGCGAGGCGCACTGCTCGGTGCTGGCGGTGAAACTGCCCAAAGGCGTCTCGGCCCCGGCGAAGCCCGATGTGGAACTGACGGGCAAGCGGTAAAGGCGGGCGAAGCTCACGTCAATTGTCTCGTAGCATGCATGGAATCATCAGCGCGTGTCCAGGCATCCGAACAAAGAGATCGAGGCGGCCCTTGCATTTGCTCGCGCCCAGGGCTGGACTGTGATAAAAAATCTCCAAAGGGCCATTGCTGGGGCATGATTCGGTGTCCGCACAGCCGGCGCGGATGCCAAAAATCCGTTTGGTCAACGCCGAGAGATCCAGAAAACCATGCTAAGGCGATTCGCCGATTCGTAAATCGTTGCCCCCATTAGGGAGGGGTGCTTGGCAGGCATGAAAACTCACTGTTTTACGCTGATTTTGGCTGGAGTTCCGGAAATCACCCCGGCTCTTGCTGATGCCCTATTTATAGCGACCCACGGCGACATCGAATTCAATATGCAGGATGGTGTCGCATTCCTGGAGTTCGAGCGGAAAGCGATATCGCTTCGAAAGGCAATCCTCGCCGCCATCCGAGAAGTAGAGGAGGCCGAGCTTGGTATACGCGTCGTGCGCGTGGAGTCAGAGACTGCAAACACAATTGCCAAGATTAATGCCGACCTGCTGGGCGTCGCGCGCGGCTGATCCAGTGGTTGAAAGGGCAAATCGCTCGGTCCAAACGGCCATTTGCTTGAACCCAGGTGTTCCGAAACTCGCATTCCACCTTCGATAGTAATGCCAACCCCTCCCTTTTTCTCTCTGGACGGCGTGGATGGCGCTGGCAAGTCCACGCAACTTCAACTCCTTTCCGATTGGCTGCGCGCCAAAGGATGGACCGTCGTGCGCTGCGCCGATCCCGGTGGAACTCCTCTCGGCGATCAGCTTCGCGAGATTCTCCTCAACCATCGCCACGAGCGCAGCATGATGGCCGAGGCGCTCTTGTTCATGGCCAGCCGGGCGGAGTTGTTGGAGCGCGTGATTCGGCCCGCCCTGCAAGCGGGCTCGCTGGTGCTTTCGGATCGCTATCTGCTGGCCAATGTGGTTTATCAAGGTTACGCCGGCGGCCTGAACGTCGAGCAGCTTTGGCAAATCGGCTGGATTGCCGCCGGCGGAGTCGAACCGGATTTGACCATGGTCTTGGACCTGCCGGTGGATGCGGCCCAACAACGCCGTGGCCGCGCGCCCGATAGAATGGAAAGCCGGCAGCGCGATTTTCACGAGCGCGTTCGGCAGGGCTTTCTGACCGAAGCCCAAAGGCAACCGGAACGCATCCGGATCATCGATGCATCGGGTTCCGTGGAGGCCGTGCATGCGGCCATTTGTGCGGAGGTAGAGCGTGTCCTGGCAGCGCATTCGCGGCCATGAATTCTGGGTGCGGTCTTTTGCCGATGCCGTGAAGCGCGGCCGGCTCGCCCACGCCTACCTCTTCGCCGGCCCCGCCGGCATTGGCAAGAAACTCTTTGCTTTCGAATTAGCCAAGACGCTGCTATGCGAAAATTCTTCTCCCTTCTCTCCTCGGGGGAACGGGGATGGGGGTGAGGGGGAAATTGACCGACCTCCCCAACCCCCTTCCCTAAGAGGGAAGGGGGAGCCGTCTTCCCCCCTTTCCCTCTTAGGGAAGGGGGGCAGGGGGGTTAGGTTTACCCCCTGCGACCACTGCCCCTCGTGCCTGCTGGTCGCCGCCGGCACGCACCCCGACGTGATCTTTGCCTCGCGGCCGGAAGACAAGGTCGAATTCCCCATCGACACGATGCGCGAGGTGATGGAAAAGCTGGCCCTGAAGCCCGCCCGCGGCGGCTACAAGGTCGCCATCATCGACGACGCCGATGATTTCAATCAGGAGTCCGCCAATTGCTTTCTGAAAACGCTCGAAGAGCCGCCGCCGAAGTCGCTGCTGATTCTGCTCGCGACCGACTCGGAGCGGCAATTGCCCACGGTCCTGTCGCGTTGCCAGGTCATTCGCTTTGCGCCGGTGCCGATTCCCGAAGTGGCGGCATTCCTGCAAGAGCACGAAATCAATGCGGCACGGGCGGAACGGCTGGCCAAAATCAGCGGCGGCAGCCCTGGCCAGGCACTGGAACTGGCCGAGAGCGACCTGTGGAACTTCCGTAAAGACTTCATCGCCGAGTTGGCCAAGTCCAAGCCCGATAGCGTGGGCCTGGCAAAAAAATGGATGACCTTCACCGAGCAAGCCGGCACGGAAGCCGGCATGCAGCGCCGCCGCGCCGCGCTCATGCTTCGGCTGATCCTGGAATTCCTCGAAGACGTGCTGCGCGCCAGCACCGGGGCATCAATAGTGGACGTGGACGCCGATGAGCGGCCAGCGGTAGAAGCCCTCGCCCGCCGCCTCGGGCCCGACCGCGTGGTGAAACTACTGGATCGCTGCCTCGATGGCATGTACCACATCGACCGCAAGGTGCAGCTAGTGCTAATCATCGAATCGCTGGTGGATGCGCTGACGAATTTGGGGTAGCATTCATCCCGCCTGCAATGGCCTGGGCATTGTCCTAGGGATTCGGAATCGCAAACTGATTCGCGGAGACTATCGATTTTGTAAGTTGTTCAAACATTAATTAGATTAATGTTCGACGTCCCCGTTTTCCATTGTTTTCGGAGAATCACGCGACCGCTCTCTTGACGGAATTAACCCGTCTCTCATAATTCACTCATAATGCGTTTGTCCTCGCCGCCAGTAGTGCCCGCCTGCGTGATTTTATCACGTTAGCGCCCGCCCTGTTCACAGGTAAGCAACGATATCCGCATTGGTCTCACCCGCCCAGAAATGGGTGGCCCCCCCTTGGGTCCTTTTACAAAGGTGCTTTCGATGCCCGTCTGGAATTCGCTGACTCATTGGCTGCAAGCAGGCAAAACGGGGCGAAAAGTGCGTCGCCGCCACCCTATCACCAACAAACGAACCGCAACCTGGGTGCGGTTGAATCTCGAGCGAATGGAGGACCGAATTCAGCCTTCGGCTCAGGTGACGAATCTAGTAGAAACGGCCCGAGATTTCCAATTCGATTACACCGGAACTTTTGCCGGGAGCACCGTTTCCGGAAACTACCATGATAACTTTTCCGGCTCTGTCGGCGGCACAGGCGATGTGAATTACATAAGTGTGACGAAAGGCAGCGGCTCCGTCCAAGGGTCGGGTTCTGGTTCCGGCGCCGATAATAGCGGGTCGTATGCCTTCATTTTTTCCGGACATGGCGATGTTCAGGATGACAGTGGCACCCTTTCCACGAGTGGGCCTGTTGTCGACAGTTTTAAGTACACCAAGCCTCCTCCAGACGCTACGGGAGGCGGTACTCCATTTGACCAGGTGATCACAGGCACATTTAGTCCGGTCAGCTATGCCGTTGATGGCACCTTTTCAAGCGCAATTACCAACGGGACCCTTACAGCAACGGTTACCGACGCCAATCCGTCCCGAACGACGCTCGCCGCCTCCGCAAGCTGGGACACAGCGGATGCGGAAGCAGCTCATACGGACCAGTACACTCTGGCGGACATGGCCAACATGATCAAGGCCGATGTCACGGTAGACATTTCCGGAAAATTCCCGCAGCCCGCCAGCAACGACTATACGGCCCCACTAACGGACATTTATGCCTTCTGGGCTAAGGGGCCGACACTGGATACGGCCGAGGGATCGTCAATCATTACACCCATCCCGGTGCACTGGAACACCGGCCAGATCACGTTTACCATCGAAAACCTGATGAATGATGCGCCAAGCGATGCAAACTACCTCTTGGTCACAGTGGATAAGCGTAGTTCCATGGACCAAGGCATGATTGAAAATGCGGACAGGTCCAATAGTGTCTTCGCCTTACGAATTGGGTACGACATGATCGCCCAGAGCCTTGGCTGGGTAAATGGCGGCGGCATCCTCGGCGTCTACGGCACATCGGTATTTGGCGTACCCCCGGTTTCAGATGGTTCCTTCCAGGTTTACTATGCGGGCGCAACGGGCCACTCTCTCCAGCTGATAGCGTATGGGTTGAACCCTTCCTGGATTTCGACTCCCGACACAACCGATGGCAATTTCGTTTTTTCCATGGGGAGGCCTCCGGCGCCGCCAACGGGCGCCACCCAGATTGTGTTTAGAGTCGATCTTCCTGTCGGAGACGCCCAAGAAATTGACTACACCAATAATGCGCTCGCGCTGCAACTGACCGACCTGGCTCCGTCGCTAAGCTGGGATTCCAGCAACGGCGAAGTTCAACTTCAAACCACGGTGAGCAACGCTGCGGTTCCTTTTGACACGCGAACGGACCTTTATTGGGCAGATCAGGCCGGCAACCAGCTGGGAAAGATTACCTCCGTCGATGTGCCGGCAGGGACAGTTCCAGGATCATACAATTACGATTTTTCCCCCTCGTTATTCGTCAATCGACCGCAGGGGGCGACGCAACTGGAGGCTGTGGCGAATCCGGACAATGCGGACATCGAGTCGAATACAACCAACAATGTGGCCTTTTTGAACGTGGTCCAGGCAATTACCAGCGCCAACAGCACCGACTTCGCCGTGGGTTTGAATGATACCTTCCAGGTCACCAGTAGCGGTTCGCCGAAACCCAAATACAGCCTGAATGGGGCGCCTTTCTGGCTAAGCATCGACCAGGCCACCGGGCTGCTAAGCGGCACGCCCCCCGGGCCCGGAATTGGATCGTTTCCTTTCCAAATCATTGCCAGCAATGGTGTAGGTCCTGACGGGTCCCAGGATTTCACATTGCAGACCACAAGCTGGGTGATCCAACTGGGCCATTTCCAGTTCCCCAACGGCGTGCCCACGGCAGGCCCCGGCAGCCCGGACGTCGCCACGCTCAGCGGCGTGAATTCGGCGAATGTCGCCGTGCAGGCCGATGTGCAGGTGTCCGCCAGCAGTCCATACGCAGGGCTAGTGACCCACTATAGTGGTCCGGGCGATGCCGACATGTACTGGGGCGGGCTAGTGGCTACCGGGGGAGGTAGCCAGGCCCAGATATGGCGCAACCTGAATGGCAACTGGACCGAGTTGTTCGGCCAGAATGTCGGCAGCAACAGCGGCACCCTGCGTTTCGAGGACGTGGGCAGTTCGCTGAAGTTGTTCCTGAACAACAGCCTGGTGGCGTATACCAATGATTCATGGCTAACCGGTGGGGTTGTGGGCATCCGGGGCACTGCGGGCATTACGTTCGCCAACTTCAACGTTGGCGACCAGACGCCGACCGACGTGGCCCTGCCCTTCAGTGATAACTTCGGGACGGCGACCAATCAGCAGTTGAGTCCAGATTGGTTCAGCCAGCTTGGCAACTTCCAGGTAGCCGGCGGCGTGGCAAAGGGGCTGGGCGGCCCGGACATCGCCACGCTTAACGGCGTAAACGCCTCTAACGTGGAGGTGACAGCCGATGTGAACGTGTCCGCGGGCACCCCGCTGCTTGGCGGGCTCCAATTCGCCGGCTTGGTGTCCCGTTACAGCGGCCCAGGGGACGCCAATATGTACTGGGCAGGATTGGTAAACAACAGACTTTCTGTCCAGGCCCAGATATGGCGCAACCTGAATGGCAACTGGACCGAGTTGTTCGGCCAGAATGTCGGCAGCAACAGCGGCACCCTGCGTTTTGAGGACGTGGGCAGTTCCCTGAAGTTGTTCCTGAACAACAGCCTGGTGGCGTTTGCCAATGATTCGCTGCTGACCGGCGGGACGGTGGGTATGCGGGCCGCGGGCGGTGCTACCATCGCCGCTTTCAGCGCTGACAACCTGAGCCTCAACAACCCCAGCCTGACCTTTAGCGACAGCTTTAACGCGGCGACCAACCAGCAGTTGAGTAACAGCTGGCTGAACCAACTGGGTAATATCGCGGTCTTCGGTGGCAAAGCGAACGGGTTTGGCGGTCTGGACATCGCCACCGTCAACGGCGTCTTCGTCCCCGATAGTACGGTGCAGGCGGATGTGGTGGTTGCTCCCGGTGAGTACGCTGGGCTGGTGTCTAGGTATAGTGGCCCGGGTGACATCAACATGTACTGGGCCGGGTTGAACTACAGCGGAGGTACGGTCCAAGCCCAAATATGGCGCAATTTCAACGGTAACTGGGTGGTATTAACATCTGAGAGTGTGGCCAGCGGCGGCGCTACACTTACATTCGCCACCTCGGACAATTTGTTGACACTCACCGTTTCCGGGGCGCCGACGCTCAGTGTTACCGACAGCAGCGCGCTCAGTGGCCCTGGGATGGTCGGAATCCGAGCCTCGGCAGGGGCAACCTTCGATAATTTCTCAGCCACGTCCCCGTAAGGTGAGGCCCCGGTGTCAAGCGAAGGCCGAAACGGGTAAGATGGTTCCTGCCAGCGCTTAGATGATGATGAATTACGCTTTCTGAACGCCCCGGCGCCCAGTTGCGCCGGGGCAACTCGTTGCCGCAACCTTCCCTACGGGCGGCTGGCGCCGGCAAGCGCAACGAATGGTGGTTACACCGCTTGGCGGCAGCTTCCGGCGCAAGTCTTTCCTCCATAAGCTCTTAAGATATCTCCCCCGCCAAGATTAACCGACTCGTTGTTTCGTTGCTTTCGCTGCCGGCAACCGCGCGCCCCACCCAGCGAGTTCGGCAACGAGTTGGCCGGCAAGCCTGTCTTAACTGCCGGGGCGCACGGTAGGTGGTCCACTACGATGGCATTTCCCCCTGGATTTCTTCCCGTAGTCCGGCTATGAGGCGCGTCATGCGGCGAATTCTCTTTTTGCTTCCGGTGCTTTGTAGCGGGTGCTTGTATCTGCCCGTGGCCGATGTGCTCGACCGAGTGCATCCGTCGCCGGTGCGGCCGGAATATGACAATGTGAATCCGCCGCCGCTTCCCGTGCCTGCGCCCGGATCAGTCCCCGCCGGAACGATCTTGCCGCCCCAGCCTGCCTTGCCTGCCACGCCGAATGGGCCCGAAACCGCTCCCCAACTAGCGCCGATTCAAGGTACAACTCCGTTTGCTCCCGAACCGTCGCTGCCAAATACGTAGGTCACAGGCGGGTTATCCCGAAGCGCAAGCGAGGGCGACCAGCATTCCTCGCTCGCGCTTCGGGCTAACGTCATTTTCCTTGCAATATCGCCAGGGCGACGTCGTGTAATTTGCCGTTGCTGGCAATCACATCCGGCGAGTGAATGTCGCGTTCGCCTTTCCAGTTCGTGAACTTGCCGCCGGCTTCTTCGACCAACACCTGCAAGCCGGCCACGTCCCACACGTGCACGCCATGCTCAGCCATGATTTCACCCGAGCCCTGGGCGAGCAAGACAAAGCCATAGAAGTCGCCGTAGCCGCGTTGCCGTTGGGTTTGCGCGGCCAGCTTCAAGAATCGGTCCGACATGCCGGCCTTCACGAACCACGAGACGCTGGAATAGAACAGGAATGATTCGGCCAATGTAGAGACATCGGAAACGCGAATGCGGCGCTCATCGCGATACACGCCGTCGCCGCGCAAGCCGCGATATGTAACTCCGCCCAAGGCCGGCATGTACGCCACACCCGCAATTGGTTCGCCCTTGTACTCCAGCGCCACCAGTGTGGCCCAGAGGGGAATATTCCGCACGAAACTGCGGGTGCCGTCCACCGGGTCGATGATCCAACGGTAACCGGAGGTTCCGGGCTGGTTACCGAATTCTTCGCCGAGAAAACTGTCGTTCGGAAATGCGCCGAGTAGTGTTTCCCGGAGAATGGTCTCCGACTCGCGGTCGGCCACGGTCACCGGGCTGCGGTCGGTTTTCCATTCCACCGACACGCCACGGTCGAAATAGGAGAGCGCATGCTGCCCGGCCTTGCGGGCGGCTTCGATCGCCATGTCGTATCGTGTTCGCCAATCTGCGTTCATGGTTCGGCTCACGTGTTGGAAGAAGTTCGATCACTACATAGCCTATAGGAGCGAGCGATCAAATACAAAACGTGGAGCCCGTAGCGCCAGCAAGGGACAGTCCCTTGCTGGCGCTGCGGGCTCCACGAGGTACGCGAACTTACATCCCGTTCGGTCTTGCATATGCGTTTTGCCTTGCTCGGTGATCATCCCGATGGCCTCGAAATGGCCCACTGTCTTGCCGGCACGGGCCGGCATGAATTGGCTGCGGTTCTGGATGCTGCGATTCCCGAATTCGCACCGAGCGCACGTCACTTAACCGATCTCGAAGAAATCCTCGCCGATCCTTTAATCGAGCTCGTCATTGTGGCCGGGAAACTCATAGTCCGCGGTGAACAGCTTCGCCGCGCCTTGCAATCGGAGCGGCACGTGCTGTGTGTGCACCCGTGTGCCGAGCGGCTTGACCGTGCTTATGAAGCAGCATTGATCGCCGAAGAAACGAAGAAGCTTCTGCTGCCGTTGCTGCCGGACGGCCTCGATCCCACGGTTGCGCAGCTCTCACAGTTGATTCGGCAGCAGGTGGCGGCAGAAGACCCGTTCCGGTTACTCCGCTGGGAGCGCCGCTTGCGCTCGAATTTGAGTGAAGACCAGGCATTTTCCAATTGGGACATATTGCGGCGGTTGGGCGGCGAAATCGTCGAACTCAACGGCTTCGCGGAGCAGGAAGGAATTGTCGTGGAGCGGCCATTGCTCGCCGAGGGCCGATTTGAATTTGGCGGACTGTTTCAATTGACGCTGCTTCCGGCCTGCGGCGCGGAAAACGACGAAGTAGTCGTTGAGGGCAAGACGGTCTGGGCCCGCTTGAAACGCAACGCGGCCGGCTCGTGGAGCGCTTCCTTCCATGAAGGGAATGCCTCGCTTTCGCCTCCGGTGCATTCAAGTCGCTGGTCACAACTTGCCCAGGTGATCGACTCCTCCCTGGCCGGGGTCAGTTCATCTCTCTCATTGAATTGGCAAGACGAAATTCGCTGCCTGGAACTCGACGAAGCGCTCCGACGAAGCATCGAGAAGCGTCGCAGTAGCAGCATGGAATACGCCGAGGTGAGCGAGGAGGTCAGCGCCCGCGGCACCATCACCCTTATCGGCTGCGGCATGATCTGGTTGATGTTGCTAATCTTTGGGCTGTCGATCTGGCTGCCGTGGATTCGCTGGCTGGTCGTGCCGATGCTGATCGGCTTCCTGGTCCTACTGGGTGCCCGCTGGGTGGTGGAGCGATCCAAACAATAAGCCCATCAATGCCCATTCGACTTGTGGCCGTTGCCGTTGAGGCGGTGGCCGTTGGATCGGCTCCGAGCATAGGCCGCGGCCCCGTAAATGCCGGAATCGTCCTTGAGCGCGGCCGGCACACAGCGCACGCCTTCGGCCGCGCCGGGCAGCACATAGCGATGCGCGATTTCCCAGATTCGTTCCAGAAATGGTTCACCGAGCGCCCCGGCCACGCCGCCGCCGAATACGACTACTTCTGGGCTAAGAAAATTCATCATGCTGCCCACGGCCGCGCCGAGCGCCTTTGCAGCTTCGTCCACAATCTGCACCGCGATGGGATCGGCTTCCTGGTAAAACTCAGCTAGTTGTGAGCTGCGCATCTCGGAAAGCTTAATGTCCTTCCATTTCCTGCGAATTCGCTTGGGGGCATCGTCGAGCAGTTTCTTGGCTCGCTTCATCTGATATCGCCGGCCGGCAATGGATTCGAGCTGCGTGCCGCGCCGCCAGTGCATGACAATGTGGCCGATCTCTCCGGCATTGAAATTGAAGCCGCTATATAGCTCGCCGTTAATGATCACACCGCCGCCAACGCCGGTCCCAACGAATATGCCCAGCACGTGCTTGGCCCCCTTGGCAGCGCCATGCATAAACTCGCCGTAGGTGCCCATGCGGACGTCGTTCTCGAAGTGCACCGGCCAGGTCCACGATTTGGGAATGTGCTGCGACAGATCGAGATCATGCCATTCGAGATTGGGAGCGTAGCGAACTCGGCCAATGCGCGGGTCTACCTGGCCCGGGATGCCCATTCCGAGCCCGCGAACGGCGGCGGCGGAAACGCCGCTTTCGGCCAACAGCTCATCCACGGCGACTTGCATACGCGCAAATACCGATTCGGAACCCTGTGCCGCATCGGTCGGGTGCTTCGTGCGCGCCAACAATCGGAACTGATCGTCAAACAACCCGGCCAGGATTTCGTGCCGCCGAGATCGATGCCG
>Ga0209580_10001293_pt1 | contig 11731 bp, 10 predicted proteins | sample Coa_R1_5_FD_187153 | JGI IMG/M metagenome (GOLD analysis project Ga0209580, IMG submission 187153) | Surface soil microbial communities from Centralia Pennsylvania, which are recovering from an underground coalmine fire - Coalmine... | ecosystem: Environmental > Terrestrial > Soil >...
AACGTCGATCCTGGCCACGTCCTTGCGGAAGTCCTCGTGCCAGGTTGCAACACAAGCCAGGCTTGCCGTCGGGGACGCGCCAGCGGCAACGTTCCAGCTGGCCTGAACGGCTTGTTCGCTGACGCGCTTTCCCAGCAATTGATCGGTGTTGTAGAAGTTTTTGAAAAACTCGGTGAAGAAGGCGTAGCGGTCGGCGGCAACAGCATTTTCAATGCCGTCGAAAACGGATTTATCGACGCCTTCGGGATTGTCGGGAGTCTTCAGCAGATAAGGAGGAACTCCGCTGATGATCACAGCTTTGCTCACGCCTTTCGACCCGTACTTGCCGATGAAGCGAGCGACTTCGCCTCCGCCCATGGAGAAGCCGACGAGAGCGAAGTTGCGCAAACCGAGATGCGAGACCACCTTCTGAAGATCCTCCGCGAAAGTGTCGTAGTTGTAGCCGGAGGTGGGCTGGCTGGAGTTGCCGAAACCGCGACGGTCATAAGTGATGACGCGTTTGCCGGCAGCGAGAAGAACGGGAAGCTGTTTCTCCCAGGAGGCGCCGCTGAGAGGATATCCGTGGATGAGAACTACGGGATCTCCGGAGCCGTGGTCCTCGTAATACAGGTCGATGTTGGCTGAATTTTCTTTTCCGACAGTGATATGGGGCATGTGATTCTCCTTTCGAAGGCTGAAGGTTTAGAATCCCACTTCTCGCAAAAGCAGCGAGACCACATGAGAAACGGGGGTCTGCTCGCGAGATGGAGTTTTCGTTCGATCGGTTCGCTTTAGGGTGTAAAAAGTTGTAGATTATTCTCGATTGCAATGGGTGCAAATAGTTTTGCACAGATGGTGCTTTGTATGAGCGGGAAGAAGGGCATGAAAGTTTCTATACGGATCTCGTGTTTACTGCTGATTGCGCTGTGTGTGGTTCCGGCACTTGCCAAGAAAAAGCATGAAGATCCGCTGGCGTCGTTGAGTTTTCTGGTCGTCCGGGATGAGAACGGAAAGCCGGTGCGGAATGCGGCGGTGGTGATGCATCCGGTCGAGGAGAATGGAAAGCAGGCGAAGGGCGGGCTGGAACTGAAGACCGATCCGGAAGGGAAGGCGAGTTACGACGGCGTCCCCTACGGGAAGCTGCGCATTCAGGTGCTGGCGCCAGGATTTCAGACGTTTGGGGATGACTACGATGTCGGACAGCCGACCATGGAGATCACGGTCAAGCTGAAGCGGCCGGCGAAACAGTATTCGGTTTACGAAGATCATCCGAACGAGCAGAAGCCGGATGAGCCAAAGCCACAGAAGTAATTTTGGAATTGTTGAGTTTGAAAATTGACGAATTGCAATGTTGATTAGATTCGAGATTTCGAAAATGGCGCACTCTGGAAATTAATGAACTACCTACTCAAGACCGAGCCTTCGGAATATTCATTTGCTGATCTGCAACGCGACAAAGAAACGATGTGGGATGGCGTATCGAATCCGGTGGCGCTGAAGAATCTGCGCGGAATGAAAGCTGGAGACCGGTTGGTCATTTATGAAACCGGAGATGTGAAAAGCGCGGTAGGAATGGCGACGGTGGTTTCCGTGGACGCTTCCGACGCGAAGAATCCGCGGGTGAAGATTAAGGTTGGCAAGGCGTTGGGAAGGCCGGTTACGCTGGCGGAAGTTAAAGCGAATAAGCGGTTCGCGGAGTCTCCTTTGGTGCGGCAGGGAAGATTGAGCGTGGTGCCGCTGGATGACAAGCAGCATGAGTTTTTAGTTGGTTCTTGATCGTCTTGATGAGGTGACCTACGATGCCCCCCTTGCGCTAGTCTCCTGCTCGGGCATTCGCCCTCGCGTCCCGAATCATTGTTGAGGTACCCACGGCTCACGCCGCGGGCGCAATGTTTCGCGCCCGGGGCTGGCATTTGTGAGCTTAGAGAGTGTAATGGAATGCGAACTCCGGAGCGGGCTCATCAGGGAGTTGCTTAGATCCTTCGGCGGCTGAAGCCGCCTCAGGATGACATTTGTTTTGACGCTTACGCGGTGCTGAAAAGGGCCGCTCTTCCACGGTTGCACCGTCTATTCATTCCCCACTTCTCGCAAAGGCGGCGAGAAATGGGGCACCCCTTGAATGATTTCAAAGTTATAAACAGATTCCTCACCGCGAAAGCGGCTCGGAATGACAAAGTTTGGCGATTGATTCAGCCTGCATCGGGCGCAGCGATCATCGAAATCGCATTAAACCTTTGGGCGGAAGATCGGGCAAGAGAAACTTTTTGGCGTTGCCGCGAATTTGCGTGATCGCCTCGGCGGCGAGATATCCGCTGCGCACTGCGCCCTCCATGGTGGCGGGCCAGCCGGTTGCAGTCCAGTCTCCAGCGAGGAAAACGCGTGGCCAGGGGCTTTGCGCGTGCGGACGGTAGCGGTCGATCCCTGGAGTTGGTGAAAAAGTTGCATTGACTTCTTTGATCACGGTGGCTTTTAAGAGTTGTGCGTCACGAGCAACGGGGAAAAATTCGCGAAGTTCTTTGAGTGCGAGGTCGATGATCTCCTGGCGGGATTTGTTGATCAAGGATTTTGAGGAGCTGATGACGAGTTCGACGTAGCTGGCGTTGCTGGCGTTTGTCAGCAACATGGATTTGTGAAACATCCATTGAATGGTGCGGTCGAGGAGGACGGCGTGTGGAAGATCGGTGATCTGGCGGTCGAACCAGAAGTGGACACCGGTGATGGGTGCGGTTTCGAAGTGCGAGAGCTTTTCGCGCAGGTCTTGCGATGCGGGTGAATCAGGCAGCAGCTTAGCAAGCGAGTCGAATGGGACCGCCAGCACTGCGTAATCGAATTCTTCTTCGGAGTCTCGAAGTTTGAGACGGACGCCATTCTCGGTCGGCTCGAACGATTGCACGCTAGTGCGAAGGCGAACTTCGCCGCCGTGGTTGATGATGTAGCCCTTCGCGGCGCCGTACAACTCGCTCAGCGGGGCACTGGGAATGCCCATGCTGCGGGCGATTCGTGACTTCGCGGTTTCGCGCACCACCTGCGCGGCGTAGGGGACGGAAATGCGATCGAGGTCCTCGCTTAGAGCGCTGACCAGAATCGGCTTCCAGAAGCGCTCGATGGCGGCGGGAGTTTGATGGTGGCGGATCAGCCAGTCCTGAAAAGAAGTTCCGTCATCTTTCGGGACTCGCGTCATCAGCACGATTAATGCGCGGGTCAGGGTAATCTTGTCGCGCAGGGTGAGAAACTTGAGGCGCAAAAACGAAGGCATGACGTGGAGCGGCGCGGGCAGGGAACTCGGCTGCAGAATTGACTGCCGGCCGCCGGGCTCGATGAAGGTCATGCGATCGAACCAGCGAATCTTGTTTTCGATCCCAATGGTTTTGTAGAACGCGATGAGATTTGTGCAGAGGCCGAAGAGCACGTGCTGGCAGTTATCCACGACTTCGCCGGTGCCGGGATGTTCGTAGGACGACGCACGGCCGCCGAGATAAGGACGGCGTTCGAATACCGTTACCTTGAAACCGTTCGCCGAGAGAGCGCAGCCGGCCGAGAGGCCTGCGAGGCCACCGCCGACGATGGCGACGGTAGGAGTGTCATGCCCACCCTTTGAAAACCGCGAAGGGTGGGGCAACCGAGTTTCATTCGATCCGTCAACTTCAAAATCCCCAGTCTCGCCTGAAGGGGAAGAATGGGGCACCTTCAGATTTTTATTTTCCGATGCTTCGGATGAAAAAGATTTTGGGGAAGGCATCAGGCGATTCGCTTGAAAAATCCTTTGCCCAGGATGGCCAGCTTCTCGCGGCGGCGGAGGCTGACCTTGCGCGTGAGAACATCGTAGTTGAGGCGGACAATCTTTTCGAGCAGGCTGCGATAGATCGTAACCAGAACCCAGAGCGCGGGCTGGCTGTCTTCGGCGATCAGCGGCAGCAGTTCGTCAGCGGCGCGGTAGTTGTCGAAGGCGCGCTGGGCCTGGAGTTCGAGCAGGGGACGGAGGCGCGTGAGATCAGGACCGGTCGTCAGATCTGTGGGCAAAACGCCGAACCGTTCGATGTCCTCTTCGGGCAAGTAAACCCGGCCAAGAGCGGCGTCTTCTTTTACGTCGCGAATAATATTGGTCAACTGGAAGGCGAGGCCGACCCGCTCGGCGAGAGGCTCGGCGGCGGGATCGGTGTAGCCGAAAATGCGAATGCAAACCAGTCCAACGACAGAAGCGACGTGATAGCAGTAGCGCTCGAGGTCCTGGAAAGTGCGGTACTGGACCTGAAGACCGGAAGCAGCGGGTTGTTCGGAATTTTCCTGGGCGTGGAGATTCTCTTCCGCGTCCATGGAGGTGCCGAAGGCCAGAGCGTCGAGCAATCCGAGCGGAATGTGGAAGCGGCGCTGGGCATCGGTGATGGCGAGCAGAACCGGGTCGTCGGTGGGGAATCCGGCTTGCGCGTTATGAAAGGCGTTGACCCAGACGTCGAGTTTCTGGCGTCGCTCGCGAGAGGGAAGCGCAGGATCGTCGGCGATGTCATCGCAGCGGCGCATGAAGGCATAGACAGCGCAGAGCGCCTGCCGTTTGCGCTTGGGTAAAACCAGAAAGCCGTAATAAAAATTCTTAGCGCGGGAGCGCGTGATTCCCCGGCACACCGAGTACGCCATGTGAAGCTGCGATTCAGTCGGCAGGAATTGGGGGGAACTGTGCGCCACAGTGCTCATAATAATTTGTGAAGTGCGGCGCGTGCGAGCAGCGCAAGTTTGCGAGACTTTGAAATTGCCGGGCGACGACCCAATATGGCATAGTCCTGGCGCTCGATGGCGTTCAGAATTTCCTGTCCGCCTCGGCTGAAGAGCTCGATGTCGATGGCGAGTTCACGGCTGACGTTGCCGATTAGCGGCAGGCCACGGTTGAACCAGTCGCGCGCGCGATCGACCTCGAAGCGCATCATCTCACGAAATTGGGGCGAGTTGTTTTTGTTCGCAATGTCGGTCTCGGTAACCTGAAATTTGCGCAGGCTCTCAAGCGGAAGATAAATGCGTCCTTTGTCGTAATCGACGCTTACGTCCTGCCAGAAATTGGCCAGCTGCAACGCGGTGCAGGTGAAATCGGAAAGCTGCTGGCGTTCGGGGTCGCGATAGCCGCAGAGATAGAGCACAAGATGGCCGACCGGGTTCGCTGAATAATGACAGTAGCCGAGCAGGTCGTCAAAGGTCTCGTAGCGAGTGACGGTCTGGTCCTGGCGGAAGGCGGTGAGCAGATCAGAGAACTCGTGCTTGGGAATTTCGAATTCGCGGACGGTGCCGGCGAGAGCCACGAACACGGGATGGCGCGGATTGCCGGAGTAGCAGGAATTCAGTTCCGATTCCCACTGATCGAGCAATTGCAGGGATGCCGCCGGATTTCCGGTTTCGTCACCCAAGTCGTCGGAGATGCGGCAGTAAGCGTACACGTTGAAGAAATGCTGGCGAAGGCGCTTGGGAAGAAACCAGGTAGCAACTGAAAAATTTTCGTAATGGGTGCGAGCCAGGCGTTCACAGTAGGAGTAGGCATCGGGCAGAGGCGGTGCATGCGCGGGGATCGCGTACTCCGCGGGAAGATGGCTCCAGATGGTGTCAGTCGCGGTCAATGGAATTGAGTAATTGGGGTATTTTGTAATTGAGTAATTGAAACACTTGGCGCGAGAGTTTTCTGAAATTACCAAATTACACAATTACCAAATTACTCAATTTCTTCACTGTCCAGGAATGATTGCAGTTTTGATGTCCCCGTTGCGATTCATCATGTGCTGCAGGACTTGCTGCAAGCGCGAGAGTGGCGCCTCGCTGGTGATGTAGTCGGTCGGGCGAATTTTCTTTTCCGCGATCAGTGCGAAAGCTTTGCGCACGCTATCTGGCGTGTGGTGGAAGGTGGCCTTGAGCGTGACTTCGGAATAATGCAGCCGATTGGTGTCGAGCTCGACCTTGGCGCCCTTGGCGCAGCCGCCGAAGAAATTGACGGTGCCGCCCTTGCGCACCATTTCGGTTGCCCAAACCCATGCTTCGGGACGCCCGACGGCTTCAACGACAACATCAGCACCGCGAGTTCCGGGTGAGAGCGCGCGGACGGCCGCGACGGGGTCCTCAACCGAAGCAATGTGCACCACGTCGTGAGCTCCCATGCGGCGAGCGTCAGCAATCTGCGATTCGCGCTTCACGACGGCGATTACGTTGCATCCCACAGCCTGCGCCACGTGAACAAACATCAGTCCGATGGGTCCGCCACCGATGACGGCCACGGTGTCGCCGATCTCAACTCCGGTTTCGTGCAGGCCGCGCAACACGCAAGCCAACGGCTCGACCATGGCTGCTTCTTCAAAGCTCACATGCGGCGGGATGACGAGCGTATTCAGGTCAACAATGCGGCGAGGAATGCGAATGTATTCGGCATAAGCGCCGTTGTTGAACAGCAGGTCTTCGCAAAGATTTTCCTGATGGCGCGAGCAGTAGAAGCAGGTCTGGCAGGGAGCCGAGTTCAGCGCGACCACACGCATGCCTTTTTTAAAGCCGCGAACGCCGGGGCCGACCTCCTCGATTGTGCCGGCGAGTTCGTGACCGAAGAGGGCCGGGGGCACGATCATGCGCGCGTGATATCCGCGCTGATAGACCTTGAGATCGGTGCCGCAGGTGAGCGCGACCTGGACTTTGACGAGAAGCTCGCCATCGCCTACGTGAGGGATGGGAACCTTCTCAATCTTCACGTCCTCTTTGCCATAGAGGACGGCTGCGGTCATTTTTCCAGTCACTGCTGTCCTTTCTGGCCAGGTTGAATCACAATCTTCATCGAATCAGGCTTTGGGTGCGCCGCCAAGTCGAGCGCCTCGTTCGCCTGCTGCAACGGGAAACGATGGCTGATCAATTTTTCGAGCGCGACGTCACCGCCCATTACAAACCGTACAGATTCGCCCTGTAGATCAATAGATGCACTATAGGACCCGATCAACGTTTTTTCATCCACGCAAACCGCAGCGGGATCAAACGATGCCTCGCCGTGCTGCGTTTGCGCAAACAGCAACACACGACCGCCGGGCCGCACCGCATCCATAGCAGTCCGAATCAGGCTGTTGCTTCCGACCGCCAGAATGGCAGCGTCGACGCCACGGCCTTCGGTCTGCTTTCGCGCCTCGCTGATTACGTCAGCGCGCGACGCATCGATCGCATTTTGGAGTCCGAATGCTTTAGATATTGTAAGCCTCTGCTCGTATAAATCGGAAGTGATTACGCTAGTGCCTGCCCGTTTGGCCAATATACTCAATATGATACCGATTGGGCCTTGTCCGATTACGTGCACGGTTTCGCCCGGTTCGAGCGCCAGGCGCTCGATTCCCTTCATACAGGTGTTGACCGGTTCCACGAAGCAGCCCTGCTCGAAGGAGACGCCGTCGGGGATGCGGACGGTGCCTTGGCGGACGATCCAGTCCATGACACGGACGTATTCGGCAAACCCACCGCCGGAAGGCTCGAAACCAGCGGTGCATCCGACCTTCTTATAGGTTTCGCATTGGGCGAAGGTTTTGTGGCGGCAGTAATAGCAAGAGCCGCAGGGGATGTGATGAAAAACCATGACGCGGTCGCCGGGCGAGAACTGCGTGACTTTGTCGCCGACCGCCGCAACCGTGCCGGAAGTTTCATGTCCGAAGATACGCGGGGCGGAGTGCGAGCCGGTGGCGATCTTCTTTAAGTCGGTGCCACAGATTCCGCAGGTGTGGACTCTGACGAGAATTTCGCCGGGGCCGATTTCAGGGACCGGGACGGTTTCGAGGCGAACGTCGTTGACGCCGCGATAGACGGCGGCAAGCATGGTACTCGGGATCTTCTCTGGAATGTGTTTCGAAGTTAGTTGCTGTGCAATGGCCATTTAGATTCTGTGCAGGCGAGAGCGTCGCCTGCGCTAATGTCTCTCATAAGACTGCTCGAGGCCGTGCGGTTGTTTTCAACCGATGCATTCCTCTGCTGTGCAACAGCGGCGGCGCTTTCGGCGCCGCGTCGCTGACACTCGCAAACTGACGCGGCCCTGAAAAGCCGCTCTTCCACGGGACGCGCGGCTTTCGGCCTCGCCAAACGTCAGATCAAATGCAGTTTCGGCACGGACTTAGGTCGCGCCGAACCTTAAATCAAACGCAGTAGCGGCGGCTGAAAGCCGTGGGCTTTCAAATCGTTCCTCTCAAATTGTACTGTCCCCGCTAGCGTCAACGCCCGGGACTATTGTATTGGTCAGGACGCTTTCGCGCAGCCATGGGCAGAGGTTCTCCGAGGCGATGCGGGTGTTGCGGGCCAGGCGGAAAACTCGCAGCCAGAGCCAGGGGCGGATCGCAACGTGAAGAATAAAGCGCGCGGTCTGGAATTGTCCGCTGCGGATGAAGCGCGACATATCCGGTAACTCGAAATCTAGCTCATCGGAAATGGCTTTAATTGCCAGGAAGGAAAGGCCGTGCACTTGCGCGGCACGGGCCACGGCTGCGGATTCCATATCTACGGCGTGCGCTCCGTAAGACTTTGCGAGCTGCTGCTTTTGCAAGGCGCTGGCGATTTCGGGATAGCTGACGAGGATGGTGCGAGCCAATGGAGTCTTGCCGAGGGGAGCGTCATGGATGGCGGTTTCGTGCCGGCTGCCGTCTTGCGTGTCGATGACGGTGGTGGGAAAAATAGTTTCGCCAACGTGGAGTTCGGGGACTAGGGCGCCTGCCACGCCGGCGGAGATCAGCAATTCAGGTGACCGTTGGGCGATGATCGCTTCGGCGGCTGCGCGCGCGGCTTCTGGCCCGATTCCGCCGATGATGACCACCGCGTGATTGCCTTGGAAGAGAGTGAACTCGCGGCCTTCGTGGGTGATGGTGGTGGAAGGCCAGTGCTGGATAAGAGGGCGAAGCTCGCGCTCGAGTGCGGCGATGATGGCGATCTTCTTCAATCTGAAAACATTATGTCATTCGAGCACGATTGTCTGCGTTCGGATTAAAGCGCGGTTCGAAAACTTGCTTTGCCTTCGCAAATCAGAAGCGGATTCCTTGACTTGCCGGAGCATTCGCGTTGCGAATGCTTCGGCTTCGCTCGGAATGACAATTACAAGAGAGGCCGGCAATGCAGCGCTGAAGCGCTGCTCCACCCTAATTCGACTCCCATTGTCTATGCCACTTCTCGCAAAAACGGTGAGAAATTGGGTACCCAGCACCCAGGCAAAAAGCAGGTTCCTCCACTCCGTGCAGTCATCCACAAGTGGATGACTGCACTCCGGTCGGAATGACAATTGATTTGAGAGTGTGTTTTGAACGGGCGAGGACGCCCGTTCCTCCAATTCGTTTCAGGCGTAGCTGTTGTCTCTGAACCAGGTCACGGCACGGCGAAGGGCGTCGTCTACAGGAAGAATTTTCCATCCCAGTTCGCGCTCGGCTTTCGCGGATGATGCGAACATTTTTTTGCGGCCCATGCGCACGGCGTCGATCGTGGCGCGCGGCTCGCGTCCACGAATGCGGCCGGTATAGATTTCATCGACGACGCCGGTCGCGAGCGCAAGGATGTATGGCACGCGGACTTTCGGCGAAGGCAGGCCCGTTATCGCTGCGAGTTTATCCAGAATCTGTTTTAGCGTGAGATTCTCGCCTCCGAGGATATAGCGTTCGCCGCTGCGGCCTTTCTCGAGCGCGGCGATGTGGCCGCGGGCGCATTCTTTTACGTCAACCAGATTGAGTCCGGTGTCAACGTAGGCAGGGAACTTCTTTTTGAGGAAATCGATGACGATGCGGCCGGTCGGTGTGGGCTTGATATCGCGCTCACCGACGGGAGTTGTGGGATTGACGATGACCACGTCTTGTCCCGCGTGGGCGGCTTCGATTGCGACTTGCTCGGCCATGAACTTCGAGCGCTTGTAGGGGCCGATCATGTTTTTGAGCGATACGGGAGAATTTTCGTCAGCTGGCTGGCCGTTGGAAGTGAATCCCATAGTGGCCACGCTCGAGGTGTAAACCACGCGGCGAACATTATTCTTGCGCGCGGTCTCGAGGATGGCGCGCGTGCCTTCGACGTTGGCGCGGTACATTTCGTCGGGATCGCGTACCCAGAGGCGATAGTCGGCGGCAACGTGGAAGACGACGTCGCATCCGGCGATGGCTTTTTCGAGCGAGGCGGGATCGCGGAGGTCTCCGGTGACGAGATCAGCTTTGAGGTCGTCGAGATTTTTTTTATTGCTGTTGGGGCGCACCAACAGGCGTAATGCGGCGCCTTGCTCGGCGAGCGCGCGAGCAACGTGGCTGCCGACGAATCCGGTGGCGCCGGTGAGGAAAGCGAGCATGGGTGTGATTAGAGTACAACGGGAAGGGGCATGGGCACGGACGAATTAGCTTGCCTTGCCGTTCTGACTGTCCCATTGTTTTGCACGCTCTTCGCTTGCCCGGATCAATTGCGAGCCAGCGATATCCACTTCGAGAGAAAGCTCTGCGCTGTTAGCGACTCGAAACAAGGCCTCCGAAATGCGACTGACCGCCTCCCGCATGTAGCGATCCTGCTTGTTGGCGTCGGTAAGGTCCGCAGCCATAATCATTTGGACCAGAGCGTTTCGAACATGATGGTTAAGAAAGGAGACTTCCAGAGTTCGCCGGATGGATCGCTTCCGGGACTGTTCCAAGGCAATCGTCGCAAAGCAAACGACGACCAGTGTGTCCACCATAGGTCCGGCCACCGCGCTTACGTACCCAGGGATATGGCGATAATACAGAGCGGCGCTCGCAGCCACGCCAACGAACGCGGCGGTCGCACCTAAGCCCAACGCAGTCGTTAGAGAGTGGAGGAAGGACGCCGAACGGTGCCCCAAAAAGGCCTTTAGTGTACGGGAAGGATGTTGTAGCCGCTGCCCATGCGTTTCGATGACAGCAGCCAGCCTCACCCCTCTCTCTCGGGTGCGTCCTCTCGTATCGTCTGCGGGATTGGTGGCAGGTCTGGTGACGGCAACGGCACATACCAACTGGTGCTCGTCCAGAGTGCTCCTGGCGCGCTCGAGATCGACGTTCTTGCTGGCCGCGAGCGCCGAACTGACTCGGTAATACGCTTCGGAGAGGGCCGCGATGTAGTCCGTTCGCCGAAACTCAAAGTCACGTTCCAAATTTGCGCAGGTGGCGCAAGCCATCACTTTTCCTCCGGCTTTCTCTCAAGCCCACTAGCGTCGCGATACCCCTTGGCCCTGTCTGAGGATATCCTGCTCGGCACGGAGCCAATCCTGCTCTTCTTGGCCGGGTTCGCGACCCCGGCTCTCATATAGCTCGTAAGCACGCTCACGTATCGTGTCGTGTGATGGGACGTTTGGCATCATCCCAACTTTGGCTGGAGAGCCCTTTGAGGCCACAGTATTGTTTACTTGCGGTTGTTTCTGCGTCTTGGGACTAATCATGGGGGTTCCCTTCGAGAAGCTGCTTCACTAAGGTGGACTTACTTCAGATGAACTGACTTAGTTCAGGGGACCTGAAAGAGGAGAGGAACTGCTCACTCACCTTGATGGTACGCTCAATCTTCGCAGATGCCTAATTTGCAGTTTGGCCCTTCGCCAAAAAACGGGCGAAAGGGTGGGGCAACCTGCCATCGCCCTATCAACAATTGCCTTGCTGGCGCAAGAAATTGGCCACCAGGTCTGCGGTGTCCGGGACAACTCCGAGTTGCTGAAAGAAGCCCAGCGATTCCACCAGCACCCAGTCCTCGACGATCTTGCCCTGCACAACGCGGTGGACGGTGAACATCCGTATCTGCATCTTCTTGCCGCTCG
>Ga0209580_10001294_pt1 | contig 11720 bp, 8 predicted proteins | sample Coa_R1_5_FD_187153 | JGI IMG/M metagenome (GOLD analysis project Ga0209580, IMG submission 187153) | Surface soil microbial communities from Centralia Pennsylvania, which are recovering from an underground coalmine fire - Coalmine... | ecosystem: Environmental > Terrestrial > Soil > Unclassified...
AGCCGGGCTATTTCCTTGGCGCGATGTACTTCAGCTATGCGCTCGCGGTCCTGATGATCACCCCGCTGTTCATCTTCTTTTACTGGCTGTTGCCCGATTGGCCGGGGCCGGTGATCGCGCTGCTGGCCCTGCTGCCGTTCCTGCCCTTTGTCCCCGCCGTTTATCGCTACTCGCGCGCGATCTGGCTATACTTCGAGCGCGGCGCAGCGCCAACGGATTTGTCGTCGAACCAAACCTGGCTGCAATTGCGCCAAAGTTCGGCCGATACCAAAGCGGAAGATTCGTGAACTGGGAATTCCAACGCTGTGGTCCTTGTCCCTATTCATTCGCGCTCATTTGACTTCAGGAATTCCCGCTATTGCGCCGAGTAATTCGCTAGAATCAATCGGTGTTCGCATTGCGAATGGAAAAGCGCCATGTTTCGCATCCTCGGCTCCCGAAAACGCTTGTGCGACGGGCTGTCACGGCGGGATTTCCTGCACGTCGGCGGGCTCGGCGCTCTGGGCATCGGGCTGGCCAATGCCCTGCGCTTGCAAGGGGAACCGAACGGAACATCAACTTCTCGTGCGACCCGTTTTGGCAAAGCGAAGGCGTGCATCCTTCTCTTCCCGTATGGCTCGCCGCCGCAGCACGAAACCTTCGATCCCAAGCCCGATGCCCCCACGGAAATACAAGGCGAATTGAAGGCGATCCGCACGGCCGTTCCCGGCGTGATGATCGGCGAGCGCTTGCCGGGAATCGCCCGCATTGTCGATCGTCTAACCATCGTTCGCTCGCTCACCCATCCCTATCCGGAACATGGTGTGGCGTATGCGCTGTCCGGCATTCCCACGTACACGCCCGCCCTGGAAACCAGACCGCGCGACCCAATGCATTGGCCATTTATTGGCTCGGTAGTGGATTACTTGGAAGAGAAGTGCCACCCCTCACCCCCTTCCCCTCTTCCCCAAGGGGCGAGGGGGGAAAGCTTCATTCCCCGCAACATCGGCCTGCCTTGGTTGCTGAACTCCAAAACCGATTTGAACGTTAGCGCTGGCCCGTATGCCGCGTTTCTCGGCCAGGGGTATGACCCGGTTTGGACCGATTTCGACGGCGCCGGCACGAGGATCGCGCCGCATTATACCGACGGACAAAGCAAGGACTTTCTCGATCCGTTTGCCGGCACTACCCAGGCCGGCCGGTTTCGAGTTTCCACCATTGGGCCGAACAGCGATGTGAATGGTCCCAAGGCGCCCGACGACATTCCAATCGAGCGCCTCAACCTGCGCCGCTCGCTGCTGCAGCAATTCGATGCGGCCCGCCAAAGTCTTGACCGGGCAGCCTCCGAGCAGCCGTTCGAAAAGTTTCAGCGCATGGCCTTCTCGCTTATTGCCTCCAGCCGCATGCGCGATGCGCTGGATATTGGCAAGGAAACTTTGGCCGTGCGCGAGCGCTATGGCCTCACGTTATTTGGCCAGTCGTGCCTGGCGGCTCGCCGCCTCGTGGAAGCGGGCTGCAAGTTCGTGACGGTCTTCTGGGACGGTTATGGCCAGTTCGCCAACTGTGCCTGGGACACGCACAACAACCACTATCCGCGGCTCAAGGAATACCTGCTGCCCGGCTTCGATCAGGCGTACCCCGCGCTGATTCTCGATCTGGAAGCGCGCGGGTTGCTGGATGAAACCCTGGTGCTGTGGATGAGCGAGCATGGCCGCACGCCGCGGATCGATCCCAAACCAAAGGGCGCGGGCCGGCATCACTGGTCGCGCGCCTACTCCATCGCCCTGGCCGGCGGCGGCAGCGCGCGTGGGAAAGTCGTCGGCAGCACCGATAAGCAAGGCGGCGATGTCCGCGAGACGCCGGTTTCGCCGAAAGACATTCTCGCAACCGCCTTTCACCTACTCGGCATCGATCCGAGCACCACGATACCGGATTCGCTGGGGCGACCGGTGCCTATTGCTGGTGCCGGGCAACTGCGAAGCGAATTGTTGGGGTAATTGCATCGCTTGCCCCGCGAGCTAGCGGTGCATCCCGCACAACCGTCATCTCCCTAATTTCCCTCACCTCCGTCTGCTCGTCAGCTTGTGATTGTTGCGCCTCTTGTGCCGAACCTGCCGATAACTCATTTCGTGACCCTCTTGCTGCTTATTCTGATAATCTCGGCGGTGCCGGGAGTCAGGGCAAGGGCGGGAAAATCCATCCCGTTCCTGGCGGCGCTGGCGCTTTGGCTTGGCTGGGTCGCCGTTTGCCCCTCGCAGACATTCGATGCAGACGTACCACTGGATCGGCCCAGCCTCATTGATCTGCTCACCCCGGCCCCGGCCGATGATCTTTGGCATTACCGAGCGGACTACTTGATCTGGTGGCTCCGGGATTTGCCGACACCGGCGCTAGTCACGACCGGTCCGGCCGGCTCGCAAGGGATTGTCGGCCAGCCGGGGACCGAAATTCTGCGTGGCGGCGATTTGCCGAGCCGGCATGGCCGCTACGTCGGCGGGCGCTGGAGCGCTGACGGCTGGCTGAATCGCGAGTCCAATTTTGGCCTCGATGGGTCCGTGTTCGTATTGGAGCGCGATTCGTCGAATATCACCTTCCCGCACACGACTTCGCTGCTGGCTCGACCGTATATCGACGCCAACACCGGGCAGCAGAGTTCCTACGTCATTGCCGGGTTCAACCCGGACTTCGGCAACCTGCGCGGCAGCATCAACGTTTACTCGCGCATCGAGTTCTTCGGCGAAGACGTAAGCATCATGTATCGCTGGGCCAGTGGGCCAAGCTATCAGATCTGTTTCCTGCTCGGCGCGCAGTTCCTGCAAATGCGCGAGCGGCTTGACGTCACGGCGTCGGCATTTGTCTTGCCGGCCCAGTCCACGCTCATCGGCATGGCCGACCACTTCCAAACGTTCGATCGATTTTATGGCTGCCAGATGGGGTCCAAGGGCGAGTGGCACTTCGGCCGCTTTTCAATCGAAGGGAAAAGCACGATTGCACTTGGCTCCGACGATCAGATCATTGCCGCCAAGGGCGACCGCAATGTGCACACGCCGCTCAGCTACACGGCGCAGCCGTACGGGCTGTATGTCTTGCCGAGCAACACCGGCACAACCGAGCGCGCTGAGCCTGATTTCGTCACACAAACGACAGTGAATGTCGGATTCGATCTTACGCGGCATATTCGCCTGCGGGGCGGTTACTCACTCATCCTGTGGAACAATCCGGTTCGGCCCGGCGACCAAATTGATGCGATCAACCTGACGCAAGTATCGGGCGCACCCACCGGCGTGGACCGGCCGATCATTCCATTTCGCACCAGCTTTTTCTGGGCGCAAGGGGTAAATGCCGGTGCGGAATTGCACTGGTGATTATTTCTTGACGGCCTTTGTCACATCCCAGAGCTTGACGATCTTTTCGTCATCTGCGGTTGCCAAGAGCTTCGCATCAGGTGAAAAGACGATGCCCCGAATACGAGCCTTGTGACCGGTCAGTGAAGCAAGATTCTGGCCCGTCGTAGCGTCCCAAAGCTTGACCGACTTGTCTTTGCTGCCGGTTGCAATCAGGCGGCGGTCGGCCGACACCGCCACGAATTGCACCGCATCCGTGTGCCCCGACAATTTCGGCCCGGGCTTCATCGATTCCAGATCCATGAGGTACACTGTGCCGTCGGTCGTGGCGGCAACGAGCAGCTTGTTATTGTCGAATAAGCCGCTCCATTGCACGGCGCCGTCGGTAGGGAAACGCTGCTGTTCCAGTCCCGTGGGCGTATCAACAAGAATCAACACCGGGTCGGCATCGCTTTGCAAAACCAGCGACTTGCCCACGAAAGTCACGTGGCGATAGCGCGGAAACTGCCCCAGTTCCTTGTTCGCCGCCAGGTCCCACACAAGCAAGTGCCAGGACTCTGGCCTGCCGCGCAGTTCGAAGTTGCTGGCCACGCAGGCGAGGACCTTGCCATCGGGCGAAAACTTGGCGAACAGCGGATCGTGCCCGGCCGGCGGCTTGGGCCCCCTGGCCCCTTGCTGCATCAAGTCAAATTTACGCTTGTCGACAACAATGGCGGTCGCTTCCATGCCGCTCGCCACTTCCCACAGGCGCAACGTAGTATCTTGACTTGCTGTCACGATGAACTTGCCATCCGGCGAGTACATGAGCAGGCTCATGAACCGGTGTTGCGGGCTTTTGATCGTATTTCGGAACTTTCCGGTAGCCGAATCCCAAATCTTTACCGAACCGTCGGCATGCAGCGACGCCACGCTGCTCTCATCCGGCGCGACCAGCACATTCTCGGCCTTGCCGGGGTTTGCCTTCAGCGTGCTCTTCACTTCGCCGGTGGCCGCGTTCCAAACGCGAATGCCGCCGGATGTGGGGTTCTCCACAATTCGCTCGTCGTCATAATTCCACCAGCGTATCGAATGCAGCAGGGCCGGCGGCTTCGCCTCCATGTTGAAAAAGCGCGTGTAATAGATGGTGCGCGTCATCAGGAGCTTGCCGTCGTTCTTGAACTCCACGGCAAACACCGGGTCGGCGTGATTGGCCAGTGCCGGCAAGGCGCTGCCGTTGCTGGTGTTCCACAGCTTGACTTCGCCGAAACCCGCCGACTTTGCTGCCGGACTCTTGCCGCCAGCGGAGACGAGGATCTTGCCATCGGGCGAAAATGCGAGCGCGAGTACATCGCCCCGAGGAGCGGGCAGGGTGGCGATCTCCTGGGCGGCAAGTGGCAGGGCAAAGCCGAGAAGAATAGTGCCAGAAAGTATGGAGCGATGTGTTTTCTCACGTAACAACATGGTGATAGCCCTGCAACGAGGTACTATTTGATGTTCGAGAGCTTGACCCGCGAGGCTTGAAGACTCGCCTCGCGGCTTGAAGTCACATCAACCCCCGGATCGGCTCGCCCATGTAGATGTTGTGCGGCCGGTTGGAGACGTCGTGCCACACGGCCGATGACGGAATGCCAAGAGCGTGGTAAATAGTCGCGGCCATGTTCTCCGGTGTTTGGGGATCGGTCTTGGGATAGCCACCGATCTTGTCGGAGGAACCGATGACGCGGCCACCATTCGTGCCGCCGCCGCCAAAGAACACGCTTTGCACCGCGCCCCAGTGGTCGCGGCCCGGCAGCTTGTAGTATTGCGGCAGGTTGAAAACTCTTGGCGTGCGGCCAAACTCGCCGGCCATTACGATTAGCGTTTCGTTCAGCATGCCGCGGTCGTGCAAGTCATCGAGCAATGCGGATAGGCATTTATCCGTAGGCGGGAAAAGCTTCTCCTTCAGGTGCGGGAAGGCGTTACCGTGCGTGTCCCAGGTTTCGTTGTTGCCGAGGTTCACCTGCACCAGATTCACGCCCGCTTCCACCAGTTGCCGGGCCATGAGCAACGACCAACCGAAGGCGTTGCGGCCGTAGCGGTCGAGGTCGCGCGGGTCGGCCCGGCTCATGTCGAAAATCCGGCGCACACGATCCTGCATGAGCAGCGACAGCGCGTTTTGCCGATACTGGTCAAACGTCCCGGCCGAGCGCTCCAGGTCACGGCGTTGCTCATCAATATGATGCAGCAAGTCGAGCCGATTCGACAGCCGGCCGTCGGCGAAGTCCTCCGGCAATGCCAGGTTCGGCATCTGGAAGAGCTTGCGCTTGGCTTTGTAATCGCGCTGTTGATGATCGAATTCATATTCCGGAAATGCGCCGTATGCTCTCGGCTCGAATTCCGAAGTCTCGATCAGCCATGGATCATAGCGCCGGCCCATCTCGCCGGCAAATGGACCGGGAATCACACGGCCGGTGTTGTGAACCAACTTGTCGGGGAGAATCGCGGCGGGCGGTAAGTTGTTTCGCGGCTGAGTCGAATATCCTGCCACCGCGGCGATGCTCGGCCAATCGCTGGGCCGTGGGGCACTCGGGTTGAAACCGGGCGGCAAGTCGGTACGGCCACTCAGCATGATCTGGTGGCTCGCCGAATGATCATTGCTGCGGTGCGTCATCGAGCGGACGACCGACCAGAGATGGCTGCGCTGGGCGAGCAGCGGCAAATGCTCGACAATGCGCAATCCCGCCGTGCGGGTGGCAATCGGCTGGAACTCGCCGCGAATTTCGGCCGGCGCATCCGGCTTCGGGTCAAAGCTGTCGATCTGCGAGAGTCCGCCGCTAAGAAAGATGTAGATGACACTCTTGGCCGCTTGCGGCTTCGCCGGCGTGGCGGCGCGCAGCAACGGCAGGTGATTCAGCCCTAATCCGAGCAACCCGATCGAGCCAGCCTGAAGAGCCGTTCGGCGAGTGACGCGCGGATGCTGAAAAGAGCAAACTGGATGGGGCATGGTGATCCCCGATCGTGACAGGCGTGGTGGCAGTCCGGTAGGCGTTGGTAATGATATTATCGGAATGTGCTGGCGGATGAAAGAGGGCAATGCCACAATTCGAGGTGACGTCGCAGTCGGCGCTGCTCTCGTTGCGCACGGCCCCCACCCCCGCATTCGACGTGCTGCTAATGCTGACCTACATTGGCGGCACGCATCGTCTCCCCATTGTTAACGTGTGTTCGCTCGCGTTGTGGCCGGCGAATCAAGTAATCATCAATGATCAACGCATCGAGCCCGGTGGTGTGCAGGACCGCCACCGCGTCTTCCACGGAATGGATGATTGGCTTGCCCATGATGTTGAAACTGGTGTTGAGCACAAGCGGAACTCCGGTAAGTCGGTGGAAGGCCGCAATCAAGTCGTAGTACTTCTCGTTCCATTCGCGCTTCACCGTTTGCAGACGGCCCGTGCCATTGATGTGCACAACGCCCGGAACTTTATGCTTCACTTCGGGCCGGAAGCGCAACGTCCGGTCCATATACGGCGATTCTTGGTAATTCTCGAAGTATTCCGGCCCAAACTCATGCAAGATCGACGGGGCGAACGGGCGAAACTCTTCACGGAATTTCACGCGGCCATTGATGAGATTTTTGACATCCGGATTGCGGGCATCGGCCAGGATGGAGCGGTTGCCGAGGGCGCGCGGCCCAAATTCAGCTCGGCCCTGCGCCCAGCCAATGATCTGCCCATCCGCCAGCAACTCCGCTGCGATCTCGTGAATTTGCCCTGGATGATGCGTCACCAGGTCGGACCGGTCGAAGCGGACTAAATTGTGCAGCGCTTCGCCGCCCATCGCCGACCCCAGAAACGGCGATTGCACATCGACCGGCGGCCGCCAGTCCGGATGGTCGCGCTGATAGGAGAGCAGGGCTGCGCCCACGGCGTTGCCGTCGTCGGCCGGAGCACAGAACACATAGAGGTTCTTGAAACCGGTTTGCTCCAGAATCAAACCGTTGCACGACGAATTCAAGGCACAGCCGCCGGTCAGGACCAGGTTGTCGGAAATGCCGAGGCTGCGCAGATTCGTAAGGAGCTGCGTCATACACTCCTCGAAGAACTGTTGGCCGGTGAAGGCCAGGTCTTCGCGCGCAATGCCTTGTCGGTCGGTCCAGAGCGGGCATTTGGCAAAGTCCACCAGGCCGGTGATCTTCAGACCGTCGATGCGGACGGTTTTCTTCAACAGGTCGTAGGCCTTTTCATTGAAGCGGCCAGTCGGCGCCAGGCCCATGACTTTCCATTCTTCGCCCACCCCGGGATCGAAGCCGCAGGCTCGGCAAAGATAGTCGTAAAAATCGCCGAGGGAGTGCCAGCTAAAGTGTCGGACTGGTAGTTTCTTCAACTGTCCGTCGCGGTAATGGTAAAAGCCGGTGGAGCAGTATTCGCCGCGTCCATCAATAACAGCGCAAACCGCTTCTTGATAGGGGCTGGCGAAGGAAGCGGCCGCGGCGTGGCAAAGATGATGGTTGCAGTCGCGTTGAATGACACGCCGATAGGGTTTGACGGTTTCGGCAATGGAGCGCACCGCCACACCAGCCGCGTGATAGCAGCTGAGATACTGCGCGCCATAACCAATCTCACGGTAGAGCTGGTCACGGTACCAGCGCCGCTTGGGGTTGAGCCAAGTCAGTTTTCGATTGAACCAGTTGTCCAACCAGATATGCAGGTAGTGGTAATACTGCCAGGTGCGCGAAATGACCAGGTCGGCGTTGGGATCGCAGTATTCTTCAATTAAGCGGGCAATGCGCGGGTAGTAATCCGGCACGCAACCGAGTGCACGCTTATGTTGCAAGGCACGTTCCGTGCCCTCGGCAAAGACGACTTCTCCCGCCTCATTCACGATGGCCAGCGCCTGATCGTGAAAGGTGCAGGACAAGCCGATGTAATTCCAGGTGCGCTGCGGGCGGCCGTTTAGCTCCGGGTTCACTTGGGCCATAATGCTTTGCACAAAAGGGCGAGCGGTCGCGTCATAACGCTCGTTCGCCCACACGATGTTAATGTGATGAACTTCGGGACGGCCCGTCATCAACGGAATTTATCCACTAACCGAGTTGAAATAAGTATTGCAGGCAGAATTGTCAAGCAGGGCAAAATGAAAAGGATTTCGGAAGCCCGGAGTGCTCAGGCTGGTCCAAAAAAACGATATATTCCGAAATTTGGTCCTCGCTAACGATGGAGTTGGCGCCTCAAGCAAGATTGGGATTATGTGAAGGTGGGGAAGATAGTCAAAGGCTTGCCGGATTCGTTTCAAGGGAGCCCGGCGACCCGGGGCTCCCTTTCATCGTTTCATGCAGCAACACCCACCAGAGCCACGACTCCCATTTCCACCGCCAAATCGTACCCAATCAGGAGGCGCGGCGCGGCAAGCGCTAACAAAGGCATCCCTGTCCAGGCTCAAAATTCCGGCGAAACCACCATTCCATCATTCCGGCCGGCCAGCCATTTCATCGTATTGAAGTCAACACTAGTGCGGAAGAATCGTACCGAGCCGTCACAAAAAGCGAAAAACGCCCCATTGCCCAAATGGCGGCTGCTGAATGCTTGGGCAGCCGGACCGTTGATTTGCGCGCTTTGAGCGTCGATATACCACATCACATCGCTGATATAGATCGACCCGTTGCGTACGCCCGACATCCCGGGCCAAATGGAGCAAACTTTGTTCGGGTTCGCAACTGGATCCCACATTACCTCGCCGATGAGGAGCGTGTTCGACGTGCCGTCCGTGATCTGTTCCACGCGAATATTGCTGTCCTGCCACATGACGCCGCCCATGTCGAACTGGTTGAGCTGGCCCTGCACATTATTATTGACCGAAGGAGGATAAAACGGCTCGGTGTATGGCCCCGCCACCGCGCGATAATTGGACAGGGCGAAATTCAATTTCTGGAAATTCAGATCGGGCCCGATATCGCTTGGGCAGCGATAAATCTTTACCGGAGTCTTGGTCCACTGGTTTGGCACAGGCGTTCCCCCCGGTGGTTGGGCGAAGGGCTGCGTGGCAACGCCTGCGTTCTTGTAGAGGTTGTCTTGTTCGATGTACGGTAGAATGATCGCCCCCCATCCCCAACCAGACGAAAGCGTGTTGGGCACATCGGCCTTAAATGCCGGCGGGAAGTTCTTGTATACATCATGGTAATTGTGACAGGCAATTACGATCTGATGCAGATTGTTGCTGCATTTCGTTCGGGCAGCTGCCTCGCGCACTCGCTGCACGGCCGGCAATAGCAAGCCGATGAGAATGGCAATGATGGCGATTACCACCAATAGTTCGATCAGGGTAAATGCCTTTCGAGCACCGGAAACTGGGGACGGTGGAAATGCAGGAGCTTTCATGACGGATACCTAGGGGAAAAGGACGTATGCGCCAGCCACGTAAGCCAGCAGCCAAACGGTGTTCGACGGTAAATGAGAAAATAGTGAGAGCCAGGGTATTCTGACGAAAGCACGGGTGAATTGCAAGGGCGCAAGGCCGAATTCGGTCTAGATTTGCGGCGCTTAACGATTTAACATCGAGGCATCGCGCACGTTTTGCTCGGCGATGGGTCGGGTGATCTTTTCCGCCCAAAAGAGCTGACGCACCGATTCGTCGAAGCTGAGCATCCCCTCCTCGCGGCCGGTCTGCAAGTAGTTATCGATGCTCTCCAGCTTGGCCAGGCGAATGGCGCTGGCAATGGGAAACGTGTTCCACAAGACTTCGAGTGCCAGGTGCCGCTTGCCGCCTTTCAAGATGTCTGGCAGCAACCGCTGGCTGATAATGCAGCGCAGGCTCATGGCCAGCTGGGCGCGGACGTCGCGCTGGGCCTCTTGCGGAAAGAGGTCGGCATAGCGCGTGATGGCGCCCTTGGCATCGCGCGTATGCAGCGTCGCAAAGACAAGGTGACCGGTTTCTGCGGCGCTGAGCGCCATCTGGGCTGTGTCGCGATCGCGGATTTCGCCCACCAGGATGACATCGGGATCTTGCCGCAACCCGAATTTGAGACCGTCGGCAAATGTGAGCACGTCGATGCCCACTTCGCGCTGGGTGACCACGGAATTGGGCATGCGGGGAAACAGATACTCAACCGGCTCTTCGACCGTGATGATTCGGTAGCCACCGGCCTTGTTGATCTCATTCACGATCATCGCCAAGGTTGTGGTTTTGCCTGAACCCGTAGCCCCGCTCAGAATGATCAAGCCGTCCCGCGCGAAGGCCAGGCGCCGACCAAGGTCGGCAGGAAAGCCGGCCCACTCGAATTCCGGAATCGTGGTGGGGATGATGCGCAAGCACGCGGCCAATTGACGGCCCGCGTAAAACAAATTGCTCCGGAAGCGGCTGGCGCCGGCTGCGAATTCGATTTCCAGGGACAGATCGATGCTTCGCTCCGTTTCCAGGCGCGCCAGCGCTTCGGGAACGCACAGGGAACGCACGAGCGCATCGGCCTCCTCCGGCGATAGCGCTGGTTCCGACAGCTCCAGAAGGTCGCCATGCAGTCGCAACACCGGCGGGTAACCAGGGATAACGTGCAAATCAGAAGCGCCGGCTTCCACGGCATAGCTCATCCAATTGCGTATGCGGCTGGCGAGGGGCGGCAATTCTGGTGAGACGCTCATCATATTCCCCAATCATAACGGAAGGGCATTAACGTTGGATGAGCGAACCGCAAACGAGCGGGCAAGCAAATTGGATTGGCAGCGGAATTCTGGCGAATTCCGCTACCTGAATATGGCCGAGGCGCAATGCCGCCGCGCACTCAAATGTTTCGCTTCTTCAAATACTCCGTCATTGCGCAGCGGCCGGAGTTGATGAGCGTTTGGAGCCGATTAACGGCGTCGGGCGTCGGCTGTAATTCGAGTCCGGGGAATCCTTTGACGGGGATATGGCAAATCAGCTCTTCCTTGCCCTTATACGCTTCGCCCTGCCATGCGCCCATGGCGTTGAAGAGCCGAATAATCTCTCCCACCACCTTGGGCGGCGGCTTGCCTTCCACAGGAGCCGCTTCGCCCGCCACCGGCAACGATGCATCCAGCAACAAAGCGATGACAATGTGCGGCTGTTCGTCGCGCTCGCCCATAATCTTGCGGACTTCGGGGTCGTCCCAGTCGGTCACGTACTTGATGCCGAGGTTCACCATGATGCCGCCGTCGGTCAGCGTGTGTCCGGAAACGTCTCGGCCCAAATAAGTTCCCCAATTTCGCTCCCAGACCACTTCCGGCCAAACCAGCGGAATGCTGATCGAAGCGCGAACCGCATCCACCACCGGGCAATCAGGGGCGGAGCGATGGTTGAGGACTACCGGCTTCGCATCGGTGCTGTCCACGGCGATGACAGAAAGCTCGCGCCCGAACACCCACGTCATGGCATGGAATTGCTTGAGCGTCGTCGTGGGGGTGAATTTCGACCACTTCACCCGGATCCGCT
>Ga0209580_10001296_pt1 | contig 11713 bp, 11 predicted proteins | sample Coa_R1_5_FD_187153 | JGI IMG/M metagenome (GOLD analysis project Ga0209580, IMG submission 187153) | Surface soil microbial communities from Centralia Pennsylvania, which are recovering from an underground coalmine fire - Coalmine... | ecosystem: Environmental > Terrestrial > Soil >...
CGCAGGCTCGGCGGGCTTGGTCCGGACTGGCGGAATGCGGCGCACCGGCGGGGTGGTCGCGGCGGGCGGCGCGCTGAGTCGACGAGCGCGCCGGTAGATCACCACCAGGCCGAAGAACCCGACGAGGATGCCGACGACGCCCATGCCGATGGCGAAGCCGAATCCCGTGCTCTCGGCCTCCGTCATCGACGGCTCGAAGCCCGCCGCGCAGTGCGCCGGCGCCGGCGGGCAGGTGCCGATCACGGCGAGGCGCAGCGGGACCGCGAGCATCGCCAGGATGCCGTAGACGACCGCCAGACCCGCCACGAAATAGAGCACCGTGACGGCGCCCCGCCCGCGGTGCTGCAGCAGCCCGCACGCGCCCAGGGCGATGGCGGCGACCCAGAAAGGAATGATCACCGCGCTGATCCGCCCGGACGTGCCCGCGAGCAGGCCCGGTACCGCTCCGCCGACCGCGACCAGCGCGCACGCGACCCAGAAGGCCCAGACCGCACGCGGCTCGGCCGCGGGACGGGTGCTCACCTATTCGTCTCTCAGGTCGAGCAGACGGCGCACGACCACCTCGACGGTCTTCTCCTCTTTGAAGGCCGAGACGATCACGCCGAGCACCCGCTCCGCGCGCTCGGGGTCGTATGGAACGTGGCGGCCGCCATGGTGCGGCCTAGTTTATGCCGCCGGAATCAGTCCTAGGCCGCCACAAGGGGTCGCCGCGAAGTCACGCCGAAGGCTCTGATTTCGTGGGGTGGATTGCCTGGGCCTGGCGGCCGGCCGCGACATGCGCCGTCTGGCGCAGAGGGAGCTCCCTGATGAAAAGCGTGGCGACGAAGGCGACCGCGACGATCGGCAGCCCAACCATGAAAACCGGATGCAGGGCGTCCGCCAGCCCGTGGCGGATGCCCGCCGCGATGACCGGCGGCAGATGCGCGAGCTGGGCGGGGTCGAAGACGGCGCCCGCCGACGCGGACCCGCCCGAAGCCTGGAACTGCTTGAGCGCCGCCGGCGGCAGGTATTTCGCCATCGACGTGGCCAGGCCCTGGGTGAGGATCGTGCCCAGGATGGCGAGGCCGATGGCGGCGCCCATGGAGCGCGACAGCTGCGTGGCCGAGGTGGCGACGGCCATGTCGGTCCGGCTGACCGAGTTCTGGACGACGAGGGTGTAGGTCTGCATCGTCACGCCGAGACCGAGCCCGATGAGGACCATGGCCTCGATCGCTGTCTGGTTGCTCGTGTGGATGTCGAAGGTGGAGAGCATGTAGAAGCCCGCGCCCATCAACACCAGCCCGGCCAGCAGCAATGTCTTGTAGCGGCCCGTGCGCGAGATGAGCTGCCCGCCGCCGACGCTCGTCACGATCATCGCGACCAGCATCGGGACGAGGATCGCTCCCGAGTTGGTCACGCTGTTGCCGATCACGCCCTGCACGAACACCGGCAGGAAGAAGATCGCCCCGAACATCGACATCGCGACCCCGATGCTGGCGATGTTGGAGAAGGTGAAGATGCTGCTCCTGAAGAGGGCCAGCGGCAGCACCGGCTCCCTGGCCCGGACCTCGACCCACACGAAAACGGCCAGCAGGATCGCGGCCGCGGAGTAGAGACCGATGATCTGCCAAGAATTCCACGCGTACTGGCCGCCACCCCAGACCGTGGCGAGCAGCAGGCATGTGATGCCCGAGGAGAGGGTCACGCTGCCCCAGACGTCGATCTCATGCTTCCGCCGCTCGTTCGGCACGTGCATGAAGTAGGCGACGACGATCAGGGTCAGGACCGCGAACGGCAGGTTGACGAAGAAGAGCCAGCGCCACGTGAAGTGATCGGTGATGTACCCGCCGGCAGCGGGGCCGACGATCGACGCGAGACCGAACGACGCGCCCATCATGCCCTGGTACTTGCCGCGCTCGCGCGGCGAGATGATGTCGCCGATGATCGCCTGCGAGAGCGGCATGATGAAGCCCATACCGGCGCCCTGCACGAAGCGCGCAAAGACCAGAAACCAGAAGTTCGGCGCGAGGCCGGAGAGGGCCGAGCCGATCGCGAACACGACGATCCCCGTCATATAGAGCGGCTTGCGGCCGTAAACGTCGGAGAGCTTGCCGGCGAGGGGCACGACGATCGTCGACGCGAGCATGGCCGAGATCGGGATCCAGCTGTAGTCCGACAACCCGCCCAGCTCCGACACGATCGTGGGCAGCGCGGGCGCGACCAGGGTCATGTTCAGCGAAGCGATCAGGGAGCCGAGCATCAGGCCGGCGAACACGGCCATGACTCCCCGGTCGATGCCCTTCGCCTCCGAGGCGCCGGCCACCCTGGTGGCGACAGCGGTCATGCGGACCTAGACTACCGGCTCCGCGGCAGCCCGAGCACGCGCTCGGCCAGGATGTTGCGCAGCACCTCGGAGCTGCCGGCTTCGATGGTGTTGGCTCGCGAGCGCAGGAACTGGTACTTCCAGCCGGCGCCATCGCCGACCTGGCCGGCCGGCCCGCTGACGTCGAGCGCGGTCTCGGTCATCCGCTGGTTCAGCTCCGACCACATCAGCTTGAGGATCGAGCCCTCCGGCCCAGGGATGCCGTTTCGCCTCACCGCGGTGACCGCGCGGTATCCGTTCAGCTGCAGGGCCCGCGCCTCGATCGTGTGCTGCGCGATCTTCTGGCGGACCAGAGGATCGCCGCCGCGGCCGAGCTTGCGCGCGTGCTCGGCCAGCTCCGCCGCGGTGATCTGCGCGCGAGTCGCGAGGGCCATGCCGAGGGTGCCGCGCTCGTGAAGGAGGGTCGTCATGGCGACAGCCCAGCCCTGGCCGGGCTCTCCGAGGACCTGCGACTTCGGCACCTTGACATCGTGGAAGAAGATCTCGTTGAACTCGGCGTCACCGGTGATCTGGACGAGAGGCCGCACCTCGATGCCCGGGCTCTCCATGTCGACGAGCAGGTAGGTCAAACCGTCACGCGGGTTCGCTTCCTTGCGCTCGCGGGTCAGCAGCATGCACCACTTCGCGACGTGGGCCAGCGTCGTCCAGACCTTCTGCCCGTTGACCACGTAGTGGTCGCCCCTGTCCTCCGCGCGCGTCTGGAGCCCTGACAGGTCGCTGCCCGCGTTGGGTTCGCTGAATCCCTGGCACCAGATTTCCTCCGCGGCCAGCAGCGGCGGCAGGTAGCGCTTCTTCTGTTCCTCGGTGCCGTGGGCGACCACGACGGGGCCGCCCATGCCGAGCCCGATCACGTTGATCGGCTCGGGCGCCTGGGCGAGGATCATCTCGTCGTTGAAGATCAGCTGCTCCATGAAGCTGAGCCCGCGACCGCCGAACTCCTTCGGCCACGTGATGCCCACGTAGCCGGCCTCGTAGAGCTTCTTCTGCCAGGCGCGTCGCCGGTCGATGAAGGACTTCTGGTCGACGCCGTCCTCGCCGTCCTTGGCCGGTGAGTTGGACTTCAGCCAGGCGCGAACCTCGTCGCGAAACCTCTTCTCAGGCTCGCTCAGGTCGAAATCCATCTGTGTAGGTTAAGCCACGGCAGGAAGGACTTCGGAGGCAAGGAGCTCGAGCCCGTCCGAGTCGTCGAGCAGGAAGTGCTGGAGCATGAAGAGGTCGATCCCGAGCCGGCTCAGCTCGCGCATGCGCCCGGCGATCTCCTCGGGAGTCCCGATCAGCCAGGGCTGCCTTCGGTTCTCGAGCACCTCTTCGGGGCTCAGCGCCTTGAGGCCGGTCACCACCTCGCGCATCTTCGCGGCGCGCTCCAGCAGCTCGGATCGGGTGCGGCCGATGAGGTAGCCCGTCATCACCGAACGGCGGATGGTCGACGGGTCACGACCGATGTCGCGGCAGCACTGCTCTAGGACCTCGCGGCGCTCGCGGAACATGTCGCCGTCGAGCCTCGACAGGTTCCATTCCGTCGCCTCGCGCGCGACCAGGGGAAGCGTGCGCTTGGCGCCCTTGCCGCCCATCAGCAGTGGGATCGGGTTGCGGACCGGCTTCGGGTTGGTCATGTCCCAGATCTCGCGCATCGTCTTGATCCCCGACTCCAGGCGGTCGAACCGCTCTCGCTCGGTCATGAAGGGGATGCCGTAGACGGTGTGCTCGTTCTCGTTCCAGCCCGCGCCCACTCCAAGCAGGAGCCGGCCTCCGGAAAGCGCGTCCACCGACGCTGCGATCTTGGCCAGCACGGAGGGGAGGCGGAACGTCATCGGCGAGACCATCGGCCCGATCTCGATCCGCCTCGTCCACTCCGCGGCGAGCGCGAGAGATGTCCAGCACTCGATGCAGTCGCGGTCGGGCGCCCCCATCAGCGAGATCAGGTGGTCGCTGCGTCTCAAGGACGCGAAACCCAGGCGGTCCGCGTCGAGACAGATGGAGCGCCAGCGGTCCCACGAAAGACCTTCCTGACCCTCGATCATGATCCCGACCTGAGTCATCGGTTCGTGATCGTAGGCGGTCTCAGGGCTCCGGGTCTGCCTGCAGCGTCAATGCCCTCTCGATCCGTTCCGTTGTCGCTCCGAGCTCGGTCAGCACACGCGCGGCGATGCCGTTTCCCTCGACCGAAAGCGCGAGCAGCATATGGCCGGTGCCGACGCGGGCGTTGCCGGCGACGCCGCAGAGCTCGAAAGCAAGCTCGATCGTCCGCTTGACGCGCGAGGTCGGGATCATGCGCGGGCGCCTCTCGGCCCTGGTCGCGCCCAGGTGCCTGTCCATCGCCGTGCGCGCGGCCGGCTCGCCGACGCCCATCGCCTCGAGGACGTTGGCGGAAACAAACTGCGGGTCCTGGAAGGCCGCGAGCAGCAGGTGCTCCGTCCCGATGTAGGGGTGGCCGGCCTTCTGTGCTTCCGCCTGGGCAAGCGTCAGGAGCTTCTGAGCGCTCTCGGTGAAGCGCTCGAACGGGTACCTGGCCAATCGTCCGGGCCTGCCGACCGCCTGCTCGACCGCGCGCCGAAGCGTCGCCCACCGAGGGGCAGGTGCGATCAATGCTGCGGTGGGCGCGGTGGCCGTCAGCTGCGTCCGGTCGACGTGGCGGGAGATCCATTCGAGGCAGGCGGCGACGACTATCGAGTTGATCGGCATCCCGGTTTGCGCCGACGCCTGGTCCAGGCGGGCAAAGACGTCGTCCGTGAACCGGACGGTCGTCGCTCTCGACATGCCCCCAATGTGAGCTCATTTTGCACGCTCTGTCAATCCTCGCCGCCGGTGGGCGACCGCAATGTAAGCTCCCGCCGTGCCCGCGATGTGGACGTGCCCCGAGTGCGGCCGCGCGTTCGCGAATCGCAACCAGTCGCACTTCTGCAGCCACGTCCGGCTCGTGGAGCATTTCGCCGGGCGAGATTCGATCGTTGTCGAGACCTTCGAGGCCCTGCTCCAGGCGGCGCGCGAATCCGGTCCTGTCACGGTCCTGCCCGAGAAGACGCGCATCGCCTTTCAGGTCCGGATGAGCTTCGCCGCGTTCAGCCTCCGCAGGCGCTGGGTGGACGGCCACGTCGTCCTGGCGCGCCGCCTCGAGAGTCCCAGGTTCCGGCGCATCGACCTCATCTCGCCGCGCAATCAGGTCCACGTCTTCCGGCTGCACGACCCCACAGAGGTCGACGCGGAGGTGCGGGCATGGCTCGCCGAGGCCTACCTCGTAGGAGAGCAGCGCCACCTCAGTCGAAGCGTCGCGTCAGCTGCTCCACCGGGAGGAAGTTGAGGATGCGGTCCGTCGGGATGCCCGCGCGCCGCGGCATCCACATCGCCATCGGCACGTAGGCGAACTCCGCCGGCGCGTGCGCGTCGGCGTCGAGGGTGAAGCTGCAGCCGCACTCGTAGGCGAGCCGGGCCATCTCGGGCGACAGGTCCATGCGCGCGGGGTCGCAGTCGATCTCGATCGCCACACCGTGTCTGGCCGCCTCTCGGAAGACTGCCTCGAAGTCGTAGGTGGCGCCTTCACGCGAGCCGGGCCGCCGCCCGGTGGGATGCCCGATCACGTCGACGTGCGGATGCGAGACGGCGCGGAGCATGCGCTGCGTCATCGCGCTCGCGTCCTGGCGCAGCCTGACGTGCGGCGACGCGATCACGACGTCGAGGATCTCGAGCACCGGGTCGGGCAGGTCGAGCGAGCCGTCCTCCAGGATGTCGACCTCGATGCCCTGGAGCAGGGTCACGTCGGGCACCTGCCGCTGGACCTCGGCCATCTCGTTCGACTGCGCGAGCAGCCGCTCCGCGTCGAGCCCGTTCACGACGGTGATGCGCGGCGAATGGTCGGTGATGCCGAGGTAGCGGTAGCCCAGCGCCCGCGCGCCCTGGGCCATCTCGAGCATGGTGGCCCTGCCGTCGCTCCACCTCGTGTGCGAGTGGACGTCTCCCTGGTATTCCGCAAGATCGAGCGCCGATTCGTCCTCGCGCGCGGGCTGCTTCATCTGCTCGCGGAGGCGCTCGAGGTAGCGGCTCTCGCCGTGCTCGATCAGGTCGGTCAGCACCTTGGCGATGCCTGGTCCTACGCCCTCGAGCGTGGTGAATCCGTTCGTGCGCTGCAGCGCGTCCAGGTCTGGGCGCTCGAGCGCGATCGACCACGCCGCGGCGGAAAAAGCCTTGGCGCGGAAGCGCTCCTCGGGGTCCTGGCGCAGGAGATAGCCGATCTCGGAAAGAGCCTGCGCGGCGGCGATCGCATCCACGCATCAATTGTGTGAGCATTCCGAACGTGGCCAGGCCGAAGCTCAAATCTGGCGATCAGATCCCGGCGCTGGTCGAGGCGATGCTGGCGGAGCTGGGCGAGGACCCTGAGCGCCAGGGCTTGCGGGCCACGCCCGCGCGCGTCTCGCGCGCGCTGCGCGAGCTGACCGACGGGTACCGCGTGCGCCCCGAGGACGTCATCGCAGGCGCCGTCTTCGACCAGGACTACGACGAGATGGTCGTGGTCAAGGACATCCCGTTCTACAGCCTGTGCGAGCACCACATGCTGCCCTTCTTCGGCGCCTGCCACGTGGGCTACCTGCCGAAGGGCAAGGTCGTCGGCCTGAGCAAGATCCCGCGCCTGGTCGGCGTCTTCGCCCACCGCCTGCAGCTTCAGGAGAAGATGACGAAGGAGATCGCGGAGGCGCTCGACGGGGCGCTCGCGCCCAGGGGGGTTGGCGTCGTCGTCGAGGCCCGTCACCTCTGCATGGAGATGCGGGGTGTGCAGAAGCCGGGCGGCCAGATGATCACCTCGTGCATGCTCGGCACCTTCCGCAAGGACCCGCGCACGCGCGCGGAATTCCTCGACCTGGTCCGCCGCCAGTAGGCCGCGGCGCCAGCAGTTCGGCCTTCCACACATAAACGAGCCTTTATGCGTTAGACTGACGTATAAGGCAACCTTTATGTTTCTCCCGAGCCAGAACCGCGAGCTTCCGGACCATTTCCTCGCCCTCGCCAACCCGACCCGCCTCCGCATCCTGGAGCGGCTGGGGAGCGTCGGCGAGGAGAACGTCAACGATCTCGCCGTCCACCTCCGTATGAGCCAGCCGCGCATCTCCTGGCACCTGCGGATGCTCCGGGTCGGGGGCGTCATCCGCACCCGCCGGGAGGGCCGCCAGGTCTACTGCTCGCTGGACGTCGAGAACATCGTGCGCGAGCGCGGGGAGCTGGACCAGCTGCTTGGAATCAAAGATCGAGTGAAGGTTTCGTGAGGAGGTTCGTGTGAAGAACGGTCAGAAGAACGGTCACAAGAACGGGCAGGCCGGCGGCAAGGTCCGCGTGGCCATCGTCGGTGTGGGCAACTGCGCCTCCGCGCTCGTGCAGGGCGTGCACTACTACCGCAACGCGTCGCCGAAGGACTCCGTGCCAGGGCTGATGCACGTCGACCTCGGCGGGTATCACATCAGTGACATCGAGTTCGTCGCGGCTTTCGACATCGACAAGAAGAAGGTTGGCCTTGACCTCTCGGACGCCATCTTCGCGGGCGCGAACAACACCGTGAAGTTCAGCGAGGTCCCTTCGCTCGGCGTCAGGGTCAACCGCGGCATGACGCACGACGGCATCGGCAAGTACCTCGCCGACGTGATCCAGAAGGCGCCCGGCGAGACCTCCGACGTGGTCGGCATCCTGCGCAAGACGAAGGCCGACGTGCTGGTGAGCTACCTCCCTGTCGGTTCCGAAGAGGCGACGAAGTGGTACGTCGAGCAGGCGCTGACCGCGGGCGTAGGCTTCGTCAACTGCATCCCCGTGTTCATCGCGCGAGAGCCGTACTGGCAGAAGCGCTTCGCCGAGAAGAACCTGCCGATCATCGGCGACGACATCAAGTCGCAGGTCGGCGCGACGATCATCCACCGCGTGCTCGCCCGGCTTTTCCAGGACCGCGGCGTGAAGCTCGAGCGCACCTACCAGCTCAACTTCGGCGGCAACACGGACTTCCTCAACATGCTCGAGCGCGAGCGCCTCATGTCGAAGAAGATCTCCAAGACGCGGTCCGTGACCTCGCAGCTCGACTACGACATCGGCGCCGACAACGTGCACATCGGACCTTCCGACTACGTGCCCTGGCTCCACGACCGCAAGTGGGCCTACATCCGGCTCGAGGGCCGCTCCTTCGGCGACGTGCCGCTCAACGTGGAGCTGAAGCTCGAGGTGGTCGACTCGCCGAACTCCGCGGGCATCGTCATCGACGCCGTCCGGTGCGCCAAGCTGGCGCTCGACCGGGGCATCGGCGGCGCGCTCGAGGGCCCGAGCTCGTACTTCATGAAATCGCCGCCGGTCCAGTACAGCGACAACGAAGCGAGGCGGCTGGTGGAGGAGTTCATCGAAGGTGGTCAGCCGGCGACCAACGGTCGCGTCCGCCGCTCCGCCCGAACCAGGCCGGCGCCTGCCGCTGCTCGGCGCTAGCTACACCGCGGGCTCACGCGCCCTGCGTGTGTTTCCGGCCGGGCTGCGGCACGCGGCGGCCGCGCCCGGCGGTACCGCGTGGTTCTGGCTCAGCCCTGCCCAGCGGCGCGCCGCGCTCGACAACTACGCCGCGGCCCTCGGCCGCGAGCCGACCGACCCGGAGGTCGGCCGCCTCGCCCGCAGGGCGTTTCAGAACTACGGTCGAATGCTGATGGACTTCCTGCTCATCGGCAGCCTCTCGCCCGATGAAGTGATGCGGCGCGTCACTGTCGACGGCCGGGAGCACCTAGATGCGGCGCTCGCCACCGGCGGCGGCGCGATCATGGCCCTGCCCCACATGGGGTCGTGGGACATGGCCGGCGCCTACGCCGGCGCGCTGGGCTACCGCGTCTCTGCTGTGACAGAGAGTTTCCCCGGATCGTTGAACGAGGCCGTCGTGAGGACGCGCTTGAAGTTCGGCCTGAAGGTCCTCACGATGGGCCGATCGGCGGTGCGGGCGATCATGACGGCGCTGCAGTCCAATGAGGTCGTGGCGCTGGTCTGCGATCTCGAGCAGGGCCCCGGCGTCGGCGTGCGCTTCTTCGGCCGCCACGCCATCGTGCCAGGCGGACCGGCGGCGATCGCGATCAAGACCGGCGCCCCGCTGCTGCCCGTCTGCCAGTACCGGACGAAGCCCGGCCGCTACCACGTGCACGTCGAGCCGCCGCTGCCGGTCCGCGAGCACGACACGAAGGAAACGCTGATGCAGCGGGTGATCGAGCATTTCGAGCGGTTCATCAGAGAGCGTCCCGACCAGTGGTACGCATTCCGCCCCATGTTTCAAAGCTGAGGCGTGGGCGAGTGGACGTGGCGTGCGTTCAAGCTCGTGCAATCGCTCGTGGAGCGGCTGCCGAGGCCGTGGGCCTACGCGCTGGCGGTGGCCGCGGCGCGAGTCTCCTGGTGGTTCTCGCCCCTCGCGCGACCGAGGCTCGAGTTCAACCTCAAGGTGGCCTGCCCCGAGCTGGAGGACGACGAGGCGGCGCTGCGCAGGCTGTCGTGGCTGAACTTCCGCCATCACGCCAAGGCCTACGCCGACCTCATGCTCCTGCCCAAGACGAACGTCGAGGCCATGCGCCCGCTGCTGAAGGTGCAGGGGTGGGAGTACCTCGAGGAGGCGCGCGCGCTTGGCAAGGGGGTGCTTGCCGTCTCGTGCCACATGGGGTCGTACGAGGTGGTGTCGGCGATCTGGTCGGCGACGCTGGCGCCGGTCAGCTTCTTCGCCGAGGAGCTCGAGCCACGCGCGCTGTTCGAGTGGTACCGCGACACGCGGGCCCGGCTCGGAATCAGCGTGCTGACGCTCGACCACGGCGGGATCCGCAAGGTGCTGCAGGCCCTGCAGGACCAGGAGATGGTGATCACCGCGATCGACCGCGACGTCACGGGGACCGGCTATCTGATGCCTTTCTTCGGCCGGCTGGCCCCCATCCCGCTGGGTCCGGCCGCGATCGCGCTGCGGCTGGGCACTCCGCTCTTTCCAGTCTGCGTATACCGCATGCCGGACGACACCTACATGGCGGAGGGCGCGCCGCTGGTGATCGCGCACGACACCGGCAACCCGCGGGTCGACCAGGTGCGCGCCACGCAGGACCTGCTGCGCCACATCGAGGGCTTCATCCAGCGCCACCCGGAGCAGTGGCACGTGCCGCACCGCATCTGGCCAGGCTCGAAGTGATGGCCGCATGAGGGTAGGGCTCGTCTCGCCTTACGACTTCGCCTCGCCCGGCGGCGTCAACGATCAAAAATCGTGGGGGGATCAGGATCCCCCCACGGACCCCCCTGACATGGCACCGTTTGGCAGCCGCTTTGTTGGTGAACGCACGGGGACGGCCGGAATGAATCCGGCCTTCACACGACGCGGGGGTCCGGTTCTATGAGGGTAGGGCTCGTCTCGCCTTACGACTTCGCCTCGCCCGGCGGCGTGAACGATCACGTGAGCCACCTCGCGCGCCAGCTGCGGCAGATGGGTCACGAGACGCGCATCTTCGCGCCGTCGAGCCGCGCCGACGTGGATTTCGACACGGCGCGCTTCTACCGGATCGGCAGCCCCATCGCGATCCCGGTCAACGACTCGGTGGCCCGGATCACGCTGAGCTTTCACCTCGCCAACCGCGTCGCCGCGATCATCGGCGAGGAGCGTTTTGACGTCCTGCACTTCCACGAACCGCTCATGCCAGCGCTTCCGATGACAATGCTGCGCATGTCGACGACCGCCAACGTCGGCACGTTCCACGCCTTCTCGCGCTCGAACGTCGGCTATTTCTATGGCCGGCCGTTCCTCCAGCCATACCTCGCGCACCTGCATCGCGCGATCGCGGTGAGCGAGCCGGCTCGCGACTTCGTCAATCGCTATTTCCCCGACTTTCCGCTGCGGGTCATCCCGAACGGCATCGACGTCGACGTGTACCGGCCCGGAGTGCCGCCGATCCGCCATCTGCGCGACGACCACGTCAACATCCTGTTCCTCGGCCGGCTCGAGAAGCGCAAAGGGCTGGGCGACCTGCTGCGCGCTTACCACATCCTTCAGGCGCGCGTACCGAAGAGCCGGCTCATCGTCGTGGGCGACGGCCCGCTGCGGGGGAGGGTCGAGGCCTACGTGGCGCGGCACCGCCTGCCCAACGTAGTGCTCGCCGGCTTCGTGCCCGACACGGTCAAGCCGCGCTACTACGCCAGCGCGGACATCTTCTGCGCGCCGGCTACGGGGGCGGAGAGCTTCGGCATCGTGCTGCTGGAGGCGATGGCCTCCGGCCTTCCGATCGTCGCCACCGAGGTGCCCGGCTACATGTCGGTGCTCGATCCGGGGCGCGACAGCCTCACGGTGCAGCCGAAGAGCTGGCGCGAGCTCGGCGCGGCGCTCGTCATCCTCGCCCG